>Ga0164243_10013597_pt1 | contig 11433 bp, 7 predicted proteins | sample OricompcompostOP_FD_108781 | JGI IMG/M metagenome (GOLD analysis project Ga0164243, IMG submission 108781) | Organic Plus compost microbial communities from Emeryville, California, USA - Original compost - Organic plus compost (OP) | ecosystem: Engineered > Solid waste > Mixed feedstock >... | reverse complement strand
CTGGGCCTGTCGACCTTCGTCTCGGCCGGCAACCGCGCCGACGTCTCGGGCAACGACCTGCTGCAGTACTGGGAGGAGGACGACTCCACCGAGGTCGTCCTCCTCTACCTGGAGTCCATCGGAAACCCGCGCAAGTTCTCCCGGATCGCCCGCCGCGTCTCCCGGCACAAGCCGATCGTCGCCGTACGCTCGGGGCGCACCACGCAGGGTGTGCCGATGGGGCACACGGTGCGCAGCATCTCGGCGCCGCAGACCGCCGTGGACTCGATGTTCCGCCAGGCCGGCGTCATCCAGGTCGACACGCTGGAGGAGATGTTCGACGTCGCCCAGCTGCTCGCCCACCAGCCGCTCCCGCGGGGCCGCCGGGTGGCTGTGGTCGGCAACTCCGACGCGTTGGGGCTGCTTGCCACCGACGCCGCGGCGGCGGTCGGGCTGGTCGTGAACAACTCCGTGGCGCTGGGCGCCAACGCGACCGCGGAGGACTTCGAGGACGCGCTCGACCGCGCGATCGACGACCCGGAGGTCGACTCCGTCATCGCCGTCTACTTCCCGCCGCTCAACGTCACCGGCGAGGAGGTCGCCAACGTGCTGGCTGCCGTGGGGGAGCAGTCCGACAAGCCGCTCGTCTCCACCTTCCTCGGCGCCGAAGGCGTTCCCGAGCTGCTGCGGGTACCCGACGTCGCCGGCTCGACCGCCGGTCGCGGGTCGGTGCCGTCGTACCCCGCGGTGGAGGCCGCCGTGCGGGCCCTGGCGCACGTCGTGGAGTACGCCGTGTGGTTGCGCACTCCGCCCGACGACCGTCTGGAGGAGCCCGGCCCCGCCCCGGTCGAGGCCAAACGGCTGGTCAACGGGGTGCTCATGGAGTCCCCGGAGGGCCGGGTGCTCACCCAGGCGGAGGTGCGGCAGCTGCTGGCCTGCTACGACATCGACCTGTGGCAGGCATTCCCCGTCGAAGATGTCGAGAGCGCTGTCAAGGTCGGTGACCGGCTCGGTTGGGGCGTGGTGCTGAAAGCCACCGCCGACCACCTGCGCCACCGCCCCGACCTGGCCCACGTGCAGCGCGGGATCGACAGCGAGGAGGACATGCGCGACGGCTGGGCCGCGCTCTCCGAGCTGATCTCCGAGCCGGAGCGCGCCCGTTTCGTGGTGCAGAAGGTCGCGACCCCGGGCGTGCCCGTGGCGATCACCGCCATGGAAGACAGGCTCTTCGGTCCGGTGATCTCCTTCGGCACGGCCGGACCGCTCACCGAGCTGCTCGGCGACAAGGCCTTCCGGGTGCCGCCGCTCAATCTCCACGAGGCACGCGCCATGACCCGCGAGATCAAGAGCTCGCCCTTGCTCTTCGGCTATCGCGGGAGCGAGGTGGTCGACGTCGACCGGGTGGAGGAGCTGATCGTCACCGTGTCGCGGATCAAGAACGACTTCCCGCAGCTGCGCTCCCTCGACCTCTCGCTGGTGCTGGCCGGCGCCGAGGCCTGCACGGTGCTCACCGCCGAGGCACGGGTCGAGCCGGTGGCCGACCTGCGCTCGGACTGGTTCGTGCGGCGACTCAACCAGCAGGTGGAGGACACCCTTCCCGGCTGAGTCGCTCGCGGCTGAGTCACGACGCTGGCGTGGCCCGTGACAGACTCTCTGCATGCGCATCCGTGGCAACGAAGACACCTCCCGCCCCGCTCAGGCACTGCGGTCCGCGATCGAGCGCACCGGCTACTACCCCGAGGTGGTCACCGACGGCGTCGAGACCGCCCTCGCGGGGGAGGAGATCCTCTCCTTCTACGTCCACCACGAGCCGACGATCGAGCGCGACGAGGTACGGCGCCATATCACGGTCGTGGTGCTCACGCCGAGCCGGCTGATCCTCGCCCACACCGACGAGCACGCGGGTGACGAGCTGCTGCCGCAGCCCTACACCTCGACCTCCACCGAGGCGATCGCGCTCAGCGCCGTTCGCTCGGTGGTGGTGACCCGGATGGTGGCCAACCCCACCTCCGGGCCGCAGCCGGCGGCCGAGGCGGTCGTCACGATCGGCTGGGGCGCGGTCAGCCGCATCGACCTGGAGCCGGCGAGCTGCGCCGACCCGCACTGCGAGGCCGACCACGGATACACCGGCGTCCTCGCCAGTGACGACTTCACCCTGCGTGTCTCCGCGGCCGCCGAGGGCCATGACGCGGTCACCTCGCTGCTCGAGTTCGCCGCGCATCTCTCGGCGGTGACCCAGGGCTCCCGGGGATGACCTCGCCACTGCTGGCCCCGGCGTACGGCGAGCGCTCGCTGAGCGACGTCGTACCGGGCGTCGCGGTGGCACTCGGGGCCGAACGCCCCGGTGAGAGCGGCCTGGTCCTCCCTGACGCGGCCGGCTATGTGATCTTCCTCGTCGACGGGATGGGGGAGATGCTGCTGCGTCGCCACGCTCGGCTGGCGCCGTTCCTCTCCTCCCTGGCGGGCTCTCACGGTACGGCGGGGGTCCCGTCGACGACGGCGACCTCGCTGACCTCGCTGGGCACCGGTCTCGTGCCCGGGCGGCACGGACTGGTCGGCTACACCGCCCGGATCCCCGGCAGCGACCGGCTGATCAATCATCTGTCGTGGGACAACGGGGTCGACCCGGTCGCATGGCAGCCGCACCAGACCGCGTTCGGTCGGCTTGCGGCTGCGGGCGTGCAGGTGACCGTCGTGAATCGGCGCGAGTTCGAGGGGTCGGGCCTCACCGTGGCGGGGCAGCGCGGCGCGGCCTTCGTGGGCGCCAACAAGGTCGGCGAGCGGATCGCCGGTGTCGTGGAGGCGTCCGGGCGCAGCCCGTCGCTGACCTATGTCTACGACGGCGACCTGGACTGGATCGGGCACCGGCACGGGGTCGACTCACCGCAGTGGCGCCAGCAGTTGGCTGCCGTCGACCGGATGGCCGAGCAGATGCGGGACGCACTGCCCGCCACGGTGCGCATGCTCGTCGTCGCCGACCACGGCATGGTCGACTCGCCGCCGCAGCGACGGATCGAGCTCGACGACGAACCCGCGCTGCGTGACGGGATCGCGTTGCTCGGCGGCGAGGCGCGCTTCCGCCACCTCTACTGCCGCGCGGGCGCGGCGGCCGACGTGCAGGCCGCCTGGCGCGAGCGACTCGGAGATCGGGCGAGCGTGCACACGCGCGACGAGGTCGTCGAGGCCGGCTGGCTGGGCGCTGTCGAGGAGCAGGTGCTGCCCCGGCTCGGCGACGTCATGGTGGCATGCCATGACGACACCGCGATCGTCTCGACCCGGGACTTCCCCCTGGAGAACCAGCTCGTCGGCCTGCATGGCTCGCTCACCGAAGACGAGATGCGCATCCCCCTCCTCCTCGCCTGACCGCCGAACCGCGGGTTCTGCCCCGCCGAACCGTGGGTTCCGCCCCGCCGAACCGTGGGTTGTGTCCCGCCGAACCGTGGGTTGTGTCCCGCCGAACCGTGGGTTGTGCGCCGCCGAACCGTGGGTTGTGTCCCGCCGAACCGCGGGTTGTGCGCCGCCGAACCGCGGGTTGTGTCCCGCCGAACCGCAAGCTCCGCGCGTACGGCATCTCTTGCGTGCAGAACCCGCGGTTCGTGGGTGCAGAATCCGCGGTTCGTGGGTGCAGAATCCACGGTTCGCGGGTGCAGAACCCGCGGTTCGGCGGGTGGCGAGTGCCGGTCAGCCGGCGACGAGGGCGCGGCGGCCGTGTTCGTCGTACTCCGCCAGCAGCTTCTCCAAGGCGGCGGCGTCGAGAAGCTCGTAGCTGCCGCCGACCCTGCGGTAGACGGTGTCGGTGGTGTTCCACCGCTGCCGCCGCAGCGTCGGCTTGTCGACCTTGTTGGTGGCGGTCACGGGCATGTCGCGGGTGACCCGCAGCAGGGTCGGTGCCCACTTGGTGCCGAGGTCGGCCTGTTGGGAGAGGAAGGTCGCGAACTCGTCGGGGTCCACGTCGGCGGCGCCCGGCGCCAGCTGCAAGGTGGCCATCACCAGGTCGCCGGTGCGGGGGTCCGGCACGCCGTAGACGGCCGCGACCGTGACCCCGGGGTAGCGGGCCAGGATGCGCTCGACCGGCGCGGCGGAGAAGTTCTCCGAGTCGACGCGCAGCCAGTCGGCCGTGCGTCCGGCGTACCAGAAGAAGCCGTCCTTGTCGCGATAGCCCAGGTCGCCGGTCCAGAAGTCCCCGTCGCGCAGCTTCTCCGCCGCGGCCTCGGGGTTCTTGTAGTAGCCCTCGAACATCGCCGCCGCGTCGCGGGAGACGATCTCGCCGATCGCCTGCTCGGAGTTGACCAGCACCCCGTTCTCGTCGAACTCGGCAGGCGGGCACACCTCGCCGTCCTCGTTGACGATCTCGGGCTTGTGACCGACCTGCGGCACGCCGAGAGCGCCGTCGGGGGTCTCCGGAGTGTTGATGATGTAGCAGGCGCCCTCGGAGGAGCCGTAGGACTCGAAGACGCGGCAGCCGAAGCGGCGCAGGAACTCGGCGCGGTCCTTCGCGGAGGCCTCGGTGCCGAAGCCGAAGCGGAGGCGGTTGTCGGCCTCCTCCGGGCGCTCCGGCTGGGCGAGCACGTAGGCCAGTGAGCGACCCACGTAGTTGAAGAAGGTGACGCCGTACTTCCGGATGTCGGGGAGGAAGCCGGACGCCGAGAACTTGCGCCGCAGGGCGAGGGCGGCGCGGGCGTTGATCGCCGGGCTCCAGGCGCTCATGAGCGCGTTGCCGTGGAAGAGCGGCATGGCGTTGTAGGCGACGTCGTCGGGCGTGAAGTCGAAGATGGAGACCTGGGTGACCCGCGCCCAACGCCCGGTGCTGCAGATCACCGCCTTCGGTGCGCCGGTCGAGCCGGAGGTGAAGAGGAGCACCAGAGTTCGGCCCGGGTCGCGTGCCTCGTCGGGCATCTCCACCGGGGCGTCGCGGTGCGCGTCGAGGAGCTCCTGCCACTCGGAACGATCGGCACGCAGGATCTGACGGGCCCCGTGGTCGATCCCCTCCAGGAGGTCCGCATAGGCCGCGTCGGCGACGATGATGTCGACGTCGGCGCCGCGGATGTCCTTGGCCAGCTCCGCACCGCGCCGGGTCGGATTGATGCCCACGATGGTCGCGCCGCAGAGCGACGCGCCCGCCAGGAGGAAGAGGTACTCGGGCGTGTTCTCCAACAGCACGCCCACGTGCCAGGGCCGGTCGTCCTCAGGTCGCAGCTGCTGCAGGACGGCCGACCTGCGGGCCGCTTCCTTGACAAGCTCCTGGTAGGTCCAGCGGTCGTCCTCGAACAGGAGGGCGGTGTGGTCGTCCTCGGCTCGATCGAGGAAGAGCTCGCCCATGGTGGCGCGCATGTTGTCGGGAACGGAGGCAACAGAGGTCATGGGCAGACCCTCCCGAATCCGGGCGATGGACCCGCGTCACACTCTCAGTCAGCGGGAGGCCGTAGCCGGCATCCACGCGGTGGCGCGCATGGTTCGCACAGCACCGTCGAGGGCGCGCCCTTCGTCAGCCGAACGGCAGGGGCTCCGGTGCCATCGACACCGCTCGGGCACGCGCCGCGGTCAGGCGCCGGCGATGGTGCTGCCGGCAGAGCACCTCATAGGCGACCTCGACGTGCTCGCCGTCCTCCTCGGTCATGTCGCCGACCACCACGACGTCGCCCTCGGTGATCATCACGCCGTTCTCGGTGCGCGCGTTGTGGGTGGCCCGCTTGCCGCACCAGCACAACGCCTCGACCTGGAGCACGTGCATGCGGTCGGCGAGCTCCACGAGCCGGGCCGACCCGGGGAAGAGCACGGAGCGGAAGTCGGTGAGGATGCCGAAGGCGAAGACGTCGATCTGGAGCTCGTCGACCACCTTGGCCAGCTGCTCGATCTGCAGGGGCGTGTAGAACTGCGCCTCGTCGCAGATGAGGTAGTCGATCCGCCCGCCCCGGGTCAACGTGTCGACCACATGGCGCCAGAAGTCGAACTCCGGACCCACCTCGATCGCCTCGTGGGTCAGGCCGAGGCGCGAGGAGAGTGTGGCTTCGCCGGCTCGGTCGTGCGCGGTGAAGATGCTGCCGATCCGCCCTCGCGCGGCATGGTTGTGGTTGGTCTGCAGGGCAAGCGTGCTCTTGCCCGAGTCCATGGTGCCGGTGAAGAAGTGAAGTTCGGCCACGAGGGGCAATGATGCCAGCCGTCAGGTGCGGCGAGCGAGCGGCGGTCGCCTCACCAGTGCACGCCCTTGAAGAGCCGCGCCAACATGACCTGCTCGCTCTCTCGCGTGCCGGTCTCGGCCCCCTCTCCCCGCGCCGCCGCGGAGTCTGGGAAGACGTGGTAGGCCATGTTGAGCACCCGGAACGCGGTCTTCGGAGCGACGGTGTGCGCCACGGCGCCCGCGTTGCCCAGCATCGTGTTGAGCTCGTGCGGCCGCTCGACGAGCGCCTTGATCACCACATCGGCGGCCTGTGCCGGTGAGATGGTGGGGAACTTGTCGTAGAGGCGGGTGGGGGCGATCATCGGCGTCTTCACCAGAGGCATGTGGATGTTGGTGAAGGTGATCCCGTCGCCCACGACCTCGGAGGCCACGACGTTGCTCCAGGCATCGAGCGCGGCCTTCGAGGCGACGTACGCCGAGAAGCGCGGCGGGCTGGTCTGCACGCCGATGGAGCTGATGTTGACGATGTGACTGCGCTTCTGGCGGCGCATCTGGGGGAAGAGTCCCATGACCAGCCGGATGGCTCCGAAGTAGTTCAGCTGCATCGTCCGCTCGAAGTCGTGGAAGCGGTCGTGGCTGAGCCGGATCGAGCGCCGGATCGAGCGGCCGGCGTTGTTGACGAGGAAGTCCACCCGCGGCAGCTCGTCGGTCAGCCGGGCGCACAGATCGTCGATGGCGTCGAGGTCGGAGAGGTCGCACGGGAAGACGTGGGCCGCGCCCCCGCGCATCTCGATGGTGAGACGCAGCTCCTCGAGCTTCTCGCGGCCGCGCGCCACGAGCACCGGGATGCCGCCGGCTTGGGAGACCTTCAGGGCGGTCACCTCGCCGATGCCCGACGACGCGCCGGTGATGACGACGTACCGACCCTCGAGCGCGGCGCGGTTCGCCGGGTTTCGGCCGGTGCTGGGGTCGAGGTGCTCCTCCCAGTAGTTCCACAGCAATCCCGCGTAGGACTCGGCGTCGGGCACGGAGATGCCGGAGCCGGCAAGGGCCTGCTCGGTGCGTCGGGAGTCGAAGACCGGCACGAAGCCGGTGTGGGCCAACACCTCCTTCGGGATGCCCACCCGGTCGACCGTCTGACCGAGCAGGGCCTGCACCGGAGCGGTGCGGACAGCCTGTCCGAGGAGCCGCGCGGGCCGCAGCTGCCGCGGCAGGGTGGTGAGCCGCGGCGTGACCCGGTCCAACGCGTTGGCGAAGCGCGGCGCGCCGGCAGCGGCGCAGAAGCCGTTGACCATCTCGACGACCGGCTGCGGCTCCGGGTTGACCAGGTGGAACGCCTCGCCGTCACGGCCGGGGAGGTGCGCGAGGTGGTCCATCGCCTTGGCGACGTAGTCGACCGGCACGATGTTGGTGTTTCCGAGGTCGACGCCGACCAGCGGCAACCACGAGGGGAAGGTGTCGCGCAGCCGCTTGAGCACGGGGAAGAAGTAGTAGGGGCCGTCGACCTTGTCCATCTCACCGGTCTCGGAGTGGCCCACCACGATCGCTGGGCGGTAGACGCGCCACGGGACCGGGCACTCGGCGCGCACGATCCGCTCCGACTCGAACTTCGTGCGGTGGTAGGGCGAGGGCAGCGGCTGGCCCTCGTCGAACATCGTCTCGTCGAACACGCCGTCGAAGTCGCCGGCCGCCGCCACCGAGGAGACCTGGTGGAAGCACCCGGCATCCAGCGCGCCCGCGAGCTCCAGGGCGTGGCGTGTGCCGTCGACGTTCAACGCGTCGTTGGTCGCGTCGTCTGCGGTCATGTCGTAGATCGCCGCCAGGTGGAAGAAGTGCCGGATCGTGCCGGTGTGCGCGGCGACCCACGCCGGGTCCACACCCAAGCCCTCCGCCGCAAGGTCGCCCACCACCGGAACCACCCGGTCGCTGCCCCAGCGCTCCACCAGCTGCGTCATGCGGGGGAGCGAGGACTCCCGGCAGAGCACGAAGACCTCGCCCTCCCGCTTGTCGAGGAGCTCACGGACGAGAAACCTGCCGATGAAGCCCGTGGCTCCGGTGACGAAGTAGGCCATGGCCCGGCAGCCTAATGCGCCTGAGACTCCCTGCACACGGTTTCCGCGGCTCTCGCGCCCGGACGGTCAGTCGGAGCCGCTGCCGCCGAACATGATCTCGTCCCAGCTCGGCACCGAGGCGCGCCCCTTGCGCCGGGAGGTACGGCGCGGGGGTGCGGGGGCCTCCTCGGCCTCCGGCTCGGAGGGGCGCTGGTCGTCGCTCGCCGCGGTCTCCGGGGCGGACTGCCCTGCCTGCTGCGGCCCGTCGAGCCGTTCGGAGGCGCTGAACGGCTCGGGAGTAGGCGCCAGCGCGGGATCGTCGGCCCGCCCCGCGTCGCGGGCGGCGCGAGCGGTCTCGGTGAGGTCGACGGTCGTCTCCTCGGGGCCGGACTCCTCGGTGGCGGCGTCGCCCGCCGGTGCCTGGATCAGGGCCAGGGCATCGTCGCCGAGGGCGAGCTGCTCGTCGCGCTCCTGGCTGGCCTGGCGGCGGATCCGCGCCTCCTCGAGGTCGTTGCGCGGTGCGGGAGCGGGCGGAGTGGTCGGCGCGTCACCGACCAGCCATCGGGCGTCGTCGTCATCGACGAGCACATAGTTGCCGGGGATGTCGTAGGAGTAGTGGCCCACCCCGAGACGGTCGCGGGCCTCGTAGGTCGCCACGAGCGTCCATCGCCCGTCCTCGCGGCGCCACGCGTCCCACTCCACCGAGTCGGCCGAAGCGCCGTGGGCACGCAACTGGGCAGCCACCGCCTCGCCCAAGGTGCGGGCACCGGGCTCACCGGAGCGCCGACGTACCGACGAACGCTGGGCGCGCTCGGCCATGTGGGCGCGCTCGGCGAGCACCGGGTTCACGAACGGCGCGATCTTCTCCACGGTGGTCTGCGCTGCCTGGGCCACCGCCTCAGGCGTCTCGCCCGCCCGGATGCGCGCTTGGATGTCGCGGGGGCGGAGGGTGCTTTCCATCTGGATCTCCAACTGGCCGATGTGGGACCTGTCGCCGCGGACGGCGGCGCGCAACTTCGAGTCGACGTCGAGGGAGAACCGCTCACCGCTGTCGCTGACCAGGAGCAGGCGTTGCTTGTCCTCACTCAGTCCAGCGAGCGTGAGGTGCAACATCTGCGTTGTTCCTTCTCCTCGAACTCGTCTCCGGGACACGAGCCTACGCCAGTCGGCCATGCCCATCGGGCAGCGCGGGCGGCGTGGCCCCAGCTCCTGGCGGTAGCCTGCCGCTGCGCGCGACCCGAAGGAGTCACCTGCCGATGACCGCCCACACGCTCTTCGTGGTGCTCGACCTCGCCGGCATCTTCGTCTTCGCGATCTCGGGCGCGCTGGTCGCGGTGCGCAAGCCGCTCGACCTCTTCGGCGTGCTCGTGCTGGCCGGCACGACCGGCCTGGGCGGTGGCTTCCTTCGCGACGTCCTCATCGACGCCACGCCGCCGGCAGCGTTGGCGGACTGGCGCTATCTGACCGTGCCGGTGGCCGCGGGCCTCGTGTGCTTCTGGTATCACCCACAGCTGGGACGCCGTGAGACGGCCGTCAACGTCTTCGACGCCTTCGGGCTGGCGCTCTTCTGTGTCACCGGCACGGCCAAGGCGCTCGACTACGGCCTGGGCCCCATCCCGGCGGCACTCATGGGCATGGTCACCGGCATCGGCGGGGGCATGATCCGCGACCTGCTCGCCGGGCGGGTGCCGGTGGTGTTCCGCGGGGAGCTCTACGCGACGCCCGCGCTGGCCGGCGCCGCGATCGTCGCGGTCGGCCACGAGCTCGGGCTTCCGCTCTGGGTCACGGCGGCGTTGGGCGGCTCCACCTGCCTCGGGTGGCGGCTGCTCGCATTGCGTTTCCGCTGGCACGCGCCGCTGCCGCGGGGCTCCGCGAGCACCTGAGGTTGTGTGTTCCGCGTGGGCTGGCCGGTGCGATCGCCTCAACCGTCACACTTGGCGTGGAAATCGCGTTCTTTGTCACTGTTGCAACGGTGACAAGGCAGGGGTTTCCCCGCCCGAGCGGGGAATTGGTGCGGGGGCGGGTCAGCCGAGGACGCGGCGCAGGTACGCGTTGTCGAAGACCCGGTGCGGGTCGAGGCGGTCGCGGAGGGCGAGGAACTCCTCGAACCGGGGATAGACCTCCGCGAGCTGCGCGGCGGTGCGGGTGTGCACCTTGCCCCAGTGCGGCCGGCCGCCGTGGGCGACCATGATCTCCTCCATGGCCGCGAAGTACGCGCGGTGGTCGGTGCCAGCGTTGACGTGGAAGGCCAGATACATCGACTCGCGGCCGCCGGCGGTGCCGAGGGTGATGTCGTCGGCGGGGGCCTGGCGGATCTCGATGGGGAAGCTGATCCGCCAATCGGAGGCATCGATCCGAGCTCGCGCCTCCCGAAGGGCGGTAAGGCCCGCCTCGCGAGGCACGGCGTACTCCATCTCCTTGAAGACGACGCGCCGCGGCGTGGTGAAGACCCGGTGGGGAAGGTCGCTGTAGCGGCGCTCGGAGAGCAGGCGCCCGGCCAGCCGGTTCAGCGCGGGGACCGTCGCCGGTCGGGCGTTGCCGACCCGGTTGACCACGCCGAACACCTGGTTGGCGAGGAAGTCGTCGTCGAACCACCTGCGCACTCGGCTCAGGGGCTCGGCTTCCGCCGGGTCGGCGTCGAGCCGGTTGTTCGTCTTGATCTGCATCGCCTCGGTGTGAGGGAACCAGTAGGCGTCGACATGGTGGTTGTCCGCGACGAACTCGTCGTAGCGCGCGAGACCCTCGGCCCACGACACCGGCTGCTCGTGGGCCTCCAGCACACCCAGCGGCTCGACGTCGAAGGTGACCGTGGTGAGCACACCGAGGGCGCCGAGCCCGATACGAGCCGCGGCGAAGACGTCGGGGTGCTCCTGGCGGGTGGCGCGCAGGATGCTGCCCTCACCGGTCACGAGTTCCAGGCCGCTGAGCTGCGCCGAGAGCGAGGCGTGGACCCCGCCCGTTCCGTGGGTGCCGGTGCTGGTCGCCCCGGCCAGCGTCTGCTCGGCGATGTCGCCCATGTTGTGCAGCGAGAGGCCCAGCCGGGCCAGCTCCTCGTTGAGGTCGTGGAGTCGAGTGCCGGCCGCCGCGGTCACGGTCATCGCCTCGCGGTCGACCTCGATGATCCCCGTCAGCCGGTCGGGCCGGAGCATGATGTCCTCCGGCGCGGAGACGGCGGTGAAGCTGTGGCCGGTGCCGACCATCTTGACGGTGCCACCCGAGGCGCGAGCTGCGGTGACCGCCGACACGACGTCGTCGGCCGACCGGGGCGCCGCCGTCCGCGCCGGG
>Ga0164243_10013596_pt1 | contig 11433 bp, 8 predicted proteins | sample OricompcompostOP_FD_108781 | JGI IMG/M metagenome (GOLD analysis project Ga0164243, IMG submission 108781) | Organic Plus compost microbial communities from Emeryville, California, USA - Original compost - Organic plus compost (OP) | ecosystem: Engineered > Solid waste > Mixed feedstock >... | reverse complement strand
TCTGAAAAAACCTTCACCGAAGAACAAGTACGTGATTCACCTGAATCACAACAAGCTTGACAACTCCGTGAAGAACCTGAAATGGGCAACGCTCGAGGAAATGATTGAGCACCAGCAACACAGCCCGGCCAAGATTGCCTACAAGAAAGTGCAGGCCAATCGTACCGAAGGCTTGAAGCTGAACGCCAATCAGGTGAAGAGCATTAAAAAGATTCTGAACGACAAAAACAGGAAAATCACCATCAAGCGCCTTGCTGAAAAGTATGGCGTATCTGAGATGACGATGTATCGCATCAAGAGTGGTGAAAACTGGGGCAGAATCAAATAATGCCAGCGGTTAAAGCTTTAGAGAATAAGTGGTGTGAATTTACTTTCACACCACTTATTTTTTGCGCTGCACCCAACCGGTAGGTATACACCGGAAACTTAAATCGTTTCCGTTGTAAACCATTTCACCGGTACGTAGTAGTTTTATTCAAAGAAAATGACCTATGCTGCAAGCATCCACCCTGAAGTTTTTGAAAGACCTTAAGAAAAATAACAACAAGCCCTGGTTCGATGCGCACCGCAAGCAATATGAAGCGGCGAAAAAGGATTTTGAGACATTTATTCAAACCGTTATAGACAAACACGCGTTGAAAGATCCTTCTCTCAAAGAACAGGAAGCAAAGAAGTGCATGTTTCGCATCAACCGCGATATCCGTTTCTCAAAAGACAAATCACCTTATAAAACCAACCTGGGGGCCAGCATCAACAGGGGTGGCAGAAAATCGATTTTCGCCGGCTATTATTTTCATGCAGAGCCCGGCGCCAGCTTTGTGGGCGGCGGCCTCTGGATGCCGATGCCACCGGAAATGAAAAAGGTGCGGCAGGAAATTGATTACTGCTTCGACGAGTTTCAGCAAATCACCCGCAGCAAAAAATTTGTACGCGTATATGGCGACCTGTACAGGGGAAACGAAATTGCACTCACGCGTGTACCGCAGGGATTTGAGGCCGACAATCCCGCTGCCGGTTACCTGAAACTGAAAAGCTGGATCGCCATGCGCGAACTGAAGGATGAGGAAGTGACCGGCAAAAACCTGGTAAAGCTTTCGCTGGAAGCTTTGGAGACATTGCGGCCGATGGTGGAGTTTTTGAACAGGGCGTTGGAGTGAGAAAAAAAAATGGTTTGCAGCGCTACAATGCCCCGCAAACCTGTATGTCTGATTAGTCCTGTGCCGGGAAATTTTCCTGCACGATACCCTCTTTACCAGTTTCCCGGCTGCAGTAAATTAATTCAACAGCTTATTCGCCAGCAAATACTCTGCAATCTGCACCGCATTGGTGGCAGCGCCTTTGCGCAGGTTATCGCTCACAATCCACATGTTTAAGGTATTGGATTGCGTTTCATCGCGGCGCAGCCGGCCAACAAACACTTCATCTTTTTCGTGAGCGTCCATCGGCATGGGATATTTTGCATTGGCAGGATCATCCACTACCACTACACCGGTAGTACGCGCCAGCAATTCCCTTACTTCTCCCAGCTCAAAGTCTTTCGCAAATTCCACGTTCACGCTTTCACTGTGGCCGCCCATTACCGGGATGCGCACCGTAGTGGAGGTAACACGAATGCTGTCATCGCCCATGATCTTTTTGGTTTCATTCACCATTTTCATTTCCTCTTTGGTATAGCCGTTGTCGAGGAATACATCTATCTGCGGAATGGCGTTGAGGTCTATGGGATATTTATAAGCCATGGGATACTCGCCATTCACCCCATTCACCGCTTTGCTGCGCTCGCCCATAAGCTGGTCAACGGCTTTTTTACCGGTGCCGGTCACACTCTGGTAGGTTGAAACCACCACTCTTTTGATGGTATACTTTTTATGCAGCGGATGCAGCGCCACCACCATTTGAATGGTAGAACAGTTGGGGTTGGCAATGATCTTGTCCTCTTTGGTAAGCACGCCGGCATTCACTTCGGGCACTACCAGTTTTTTAGTCGGGTCCATGCGCCAGGCCGAAGAATTGTCAATCACCGTGATGCCGGCTTCAGCAAATTTCGGGGCCCACTCCAGCGAGGTGCTGCCACCTGCCGAAAAAAGCGCTACTGCTGGTTTGGCGGCAATAGCATCGGTCATGGAAACCACCTTGTACTTCTTTCCTTTAAACTCCACTTCCTTACCTACAGATTTTTCTGAAGCTACGGGAATCAGTTCCGAAACAGGAAAATTGCGTTCTGCCAGTACCTGTAACATTTTGGTGCCCACGAGACCGGTTGCACCTACTACTGCCACTTTCATTTTGCTATTGGGTTTATTGTTAAATGATAAAAATTAAAAAAGCCTCCCTTTTATGGGGAGGCTCACGAATATTTTGATATACAAAAGTCCTTAACCTTCCCCTTGTGCGGAATGTGTCTTGGTAACCTTTGTATACTTCTTTATGTTTTGCATAGTGAAGGCAAAAATAGAGTGCGATTGTTATCTCTCCAAATTATTTTGTGGAAAGGGTAACTGCGGTGAAGTTCGGCCCGCCGTTCCCGCTTCATTTCCTTCCATTTCCGCTCAATTGTTCCAATTCTCTGCATCCCTGTTCAGCAGGGTTTGACATTTTGTCCATTTCCTTATCTTCGCATATGCCTGCCCGGTAATAACCTGTCAAATCACATTTTATGTTTACGAACATTCGTGTGTATGCACCGGGCAGCTGGTGCTGCATTGCTATTCCTTTCCTGTTCCTGTTAATTATACCCTGCATCGTATGGGCACAACCTGTTGACCGGTTCAGCGTAGTCATTGACGAACTCTTTCCTGACCCTTCTCCTGCTGTAGGTTTACCGGGTTATGAGTTTGTTGAACTGAAAAATATTTCCTCTCAGGCCATTTCACTACATCACTGGAAACTCAGCGACGGCTCCTCAACGGCCACTATACAGGCAGCCATTACGCTGGCGCCGGACAGCTTTCTTATTGTATGTCCCAATGCGGCTGTTCCTTTTTATCAACCGTATGGGGCTACCATCGGCGTAAGCAATTTCCCTTCGCTCAATAACGATGGGGATGTTATTTCCCTCTACGCAGCAGACGGCACACTGGTGCATACCGTCACCTATACCCTTTCATTTTATAAAAATGATATTAAAAAAGAAGGTGGCTGGACACTTGAGATGATTGACACGCGTAATCCCTGCGCCGGATTATCCAACTGGACAGCCAGCAGCCATCCGCAGGGAGGAACGCCGGGAAAACGCAATGCAGCAGACGCCGTCAATACCGATGAAACGCCGCCGGCATTGATACGTACCTACACGATAAATGATCATACTATTGTAGCGGTGTTTGATGAACCTGTAGACAGCAGCAGCGCCGCACAACCCGAAAACTATTCATTAAATAATGGAGTGGGGAATCCTGCACTAGTATCAATACCTCATCCAATATCTGCAGAGGTCCACCTGCATTTTGCTCAACCGCTTCAACCCAACACCATTTACCAGCTATCTGCACAACACATAACAGACTGCGCCGGCAATGCAATAAGCGCGTTTAACAGCGCCAGGGCAGGGCTGCCGCAACCTGCCGCCACAATGGACGTTGTGATCAACGAACTGCTGTTTAACCCGCCATCCGGAGGATTTGATTATGCAGAGTTGTACAACAGCAGCAACACCATCGTAAGCCTTGATCAGCTATATCTTGCCGGTCGTAACAGCGTTGGTGCGCTGGTGCAGGCAACCCGTTTGGCAGCCACTCCTGTATTACTATTTCCGGGAGATTACGTAGCGTTTACCGAAAGCGAAGACTGGCTGCGCAAAAATTATGTGGTCAGGGATCATGCATCCATCAGACAGCTATCTTCCCTGCCTTCTCTCCCGGATGATAAAGGCACACTGGTGCTCACCAATATGCAAGGCGGCATAGTAGATGAATTACAGTATGATCACAAATGGCATTTTGCATTGTTGGGCCAGGAAGAAGGTGTTGCCCTGGAGCGCATCAATTATAACGACAGCACCAACTCGCCGCACAACTGGACTTCGGCTGCTACTTCAGCAGGCTATGGTACGCCTGGTTATCAAAACTCACAATTCCGCGCCGATTTGATGCCCCGGGCGGAAGTGAGCATTTTTCCCACCCTGTTTTCTCCGGACAATTCCGGGGGAGATGATTTTGTAACCATTCAGTGCACCTTGAATGACCCGGGCTATGTTATAAACATTATCGTTTTCGATGTCCGGGGAAGACCCGTACGCCGCCTCATCCGCAATGTACTGGCCGGTACACGCGCCAGTTTCCGGTGGGACGGCCTGGACGATAACCGGACCAGGTTGCCCAGGGGACCCTACATCATTTTCACAGAGATTTTCAATACTACCGGAAACGTACAAAGAATTAAGAAGGTAGTAACACTGGCGAAATGACCAGGGTAAGAAACGAGTGATCTCCCTGAAAACAATGGAAATACCCCGAACCTGGCTGCCACGTTTCATACAGACCGTAAGTGGCGCAAACAATACTATGCCCTGTTGAGGTCCCTGCTGCCGGAGGAAGACTGAGGATGCGCCAAATAAAAAATCCTGTAACCGGCGCGTCGTACTGGTCACGATTGCTGGTTACAGGAATTTGTATTCATAATTATTTACACCAGCTCTATATCGAAATTCACCAGGTCAACAAACTGCTGAATACGTCTGTCAATATCCTTTTTGCTGATCTCTTTCAACCGTGCCGGACCAAATTTTTCCACGCAGAACGACGCCAGTGCTGAACCTACGATGATGGCGGATTTCATATTGTTGAAAGACACATCGCGGGTTCTGGCGAGATGGCCGATAAAGCCGCCGGCAAACGTATCGCCTGCGCCGGTAGGATCAAATACTTCTTCGAGGGGAAGTGCCGGTGCAAAGAACACCTGGTCTTCGTGGAATAACAGCGCGCCGTGTTCACCTTTTTTAATTACCAGGTATTTGGGTCCCATTTTCAGGATTTCGCGGGCTGCCTTCACCAATGAAAATTGTGCACTGAGTTGACGTGCTTCACTGTCGTTGATGATGAGCACATCCACCATTTTCAATACCTGCTCCAGTTCGGGCATGGTAGATTCCATCCAGAAATTCATGGTGTCCATGGCGATCAGCTTCGGCCGTTTTTTCATTTGCGTGATCACCTTCATCTGCACCTTGGGATCGAGGTTGCCGAGCATCAGGAATTCTGCATCCTGGTATGAGGCGGGCAATTGCGGGTCAAAATCAAGCAATACGTTGAGGTCGGTTACAAGCGTATCGCGGCTGTTCATATCCATATGATACTTGCCGCTCCAGAAGAACGATTTTTTGTCGGGCACCACTTTCACGCCTTCGAGTTGTACACCTCTTTTGCGTAGTTCGTTCATTTCTTCTTCGGGAAAATCGAATCCCACAATGGATACCTGGTGAATAGGCTGTACAAAATTGCTGGCAGCATAAGCCACATAGGTAGCTGAACCGCCAATAACCTGATCAGTTTTAGCAAAGGGCGTTTGAATTGCATCAAAGGCCATGGTTCCGACAACTATCAGAGACATATGGAAACTGTTTTTACCCCATCCCGTTCCCTGGACCGGAAGTAGAGTAATAATGAGGAAGTTTGTAGTTTACAATAACACCCTTCAGGGATCAGGGCGTGCAAACCTACGAGAATAATAAAGAATGAACAAGGAAGGAAGAAGGCTATAGGGTTTTATACCTAAATTGCCGGTTGGTTAAATGGCCTGATTTGCCCGCAGCCAGCATAACAATTTGAATGACGTGGCCATATAACGCCCCTGTTTGTTAGCCCTTTTTTAGAAATTATGTCCGATAAAAATAAAAAACTGCGCTAACAGCTGTTAGCTTTATAGTATCTTTGGCAACCTCGAACTCATTATGGCAAAAATTAAGAGAAACAAAAACGGGACCCGCAAAGATGTGATCATCGCCAAAGCGGCCAAACTGTTCCGTGAAAAGGGATTCAGCGCCACCTCCATGCGCGACCTCGCCGAAAACGTAGGCGTGGAAGCCGCCAGTCTGTATAATCATATCAGCTCCAAGGGAGAGATCTTACAGGAGATCTGTTTCAGAATAGCGAACACCTTTCTCTCGCACATCGAGCAGGTAGATGCTACCGACGAAACCAGCATCCGCAAAGTGGAAATGATCCTGCGCTTCCACATCCGTCAGATGATAGAAAATTATGAAGAAGTATACGTGAGCGACCGCGAGTGGAAACACCTCACTGATCCCTATTTGTCCAATATGCAGGCGCAGCGGAGGGCTTACCGCCAGCGTTTCGCTTCTATCATTCAACAGGGCATTGAACGTAAGGAAATAAAAACCATTGATGCGCCCACCGTGGTGCTGATCATGCTGCATGCAGTAAGCGGCATTGAATCGTGGCACCGCAGTAAACAGAAGATTCCCGCCGAGCAACTGGAAGAAAATATGGTGCAGATACTCATCGAAGGGTTGCGCAATAAATAATTGTTCACGTTCCAACAACTGCAACTGTGGCTACGCATTTTCATAAGCTAAAGGTCAGGGAAATAAGGAAAGAAACATCCGAATGTATCAGCATTGCCTTTGAAATACCGGATTCGTTAAAGCAGGAATTTGCTTTCCGGCACGGACAAAATGTTACGCTTCGCACCACCCTTGATGGCGAAGAAGTACGGCGCTCGTATTCCATTTGCACAAGCCCGCTCGATAACGAATTGCGCGTGGCCGTAAAGCAGGCGCCCTTTGGCCGTTTTTCAACCTGGGCCAATGAGTGCCTGAAACCCGGAGACGTGCTGGACGTAATGGCGCCCACCGGCAAGTTCTATACAGAGCTCAATCCTGCACAAACAAAACATTATCTCGCTTTTGCGGCAGGCAGTGGCATCACGCCCATTATCTCCATAATCAAAACTACGTTGGCCACTGAACCGGGCAGCAGTTTTACCCTGGTGTATGGCAATCGCAACCGCAACAGCATCATCTTTAAAGAAGAACTGGAAGCCCTGAAGAACCGGTATATGGACCGGTTGGCCGTTCATTATATTCTGAGTCGCGAAAAAACAGATGCTCCTATTAATTATGGCCGCATCAATGCAGACAAGTTGAAGCAGCTGGGCGAAAAACTGATCAATTTTCAGGCAGCAGACGAAATTTTTATCTGCGGTCCTGAAGAAATGATCTTCGCGGTAAAAAAATATCTTGAAGAGCAGGGCATCAACAGCCGCAGGATTCATTTTGAATTGTTCACCACGCCGGGACAGTCTTCTGCCATGCGGCATACGCAGCTTTCAACGGCCACTACTACAGAAGAAAAAACAAGCAAGGTCACCATCAAACTCGACGGCGTTACTTTCGGATTTGACCTGCCTTATCATGGCGATACCATCCTGGAAGCCGCGCTGAAACAAGGCGCCGATCTGCCTTACTCCTGCAAGGGAGGCGTATGCAGTACGTGCAAGGCTCGTCTTGTTGAAGGCGCTGTGGACATGGAAGTGCACTATGCCCTGGAGCAGGAGGAAGTTGATGAAGGGTATATTCTTACCTGCCAGTCGCACCCACGAACAGAAAAAGTGGTAGTTGATTTTGATTTGCGGTAAATAATTCCTCCAACTTCCGGGAACACCGATTAAACCTGTGTCGCCCAGGGCGTACATATTTACAATTGCTACGTGCCTCTGTAGTTCAAACACCTCACACCGCTCAAATCGAAAATAAGCGTAACTTATCCCAACAGGGTGTAATTTTGCCCGCCCCACCAAAGGGATAAGAGCATGACCGATCAACTTAAGCAACTGGCGCGTGAACTGGAAGGAGACCTTCACCTCGACAACACCATGCGGATTTTGTACGCCACCGATGCATCGGCTTACCGCGAAATGCCGCTGGCAGTTGCCATACCCCGCTCGGTAGAGGACATCAAAAAACTGATAGCTTTTGCAAGAACACATAAGGTAGGATTGATCCCCCGTACCGCCGGCACTTCACTGGCCGGCCAGGTAGTGGGCAACGGCATTATTGTAGACGTATCCAGACATTTCACCCGCATACTGGAGCTGAATAAAGAAGAGAAATGGGTGCGGGTTCAACCCGGTGTGATCCGCGATGAACTGAATCTTTTCCTCAAACCGCACGGATTATTCTTCGGTCCCGAAACATCCACCGCCAACCGCGCCATGATTGGTGGTATGGTAGGCAATAATTCCTGCGGCAGCAATTCTGTTGTATACCGCAGCACGCGCGAACATCTGCTGGAAGTAAAAGCATTGCTGAGCGATGGTTCCGAATCCACTTTCAAAGCTGTAACGCTCGATGAATTTCACAGCAAGTGCGAAGGCGATTCGCTGGAAGCGAATATTTACAGAACCATCCGCCGGTTGCTGAGCGATTATGATACCCAACAGGAAATACGCAAAGAGTTTCCCAAGAAAACTATAGAAAGAAGAAATACCGGCTATGCCGTGGACCTGCTGGTAGAAATGGCGCCCTTTACAGCCGGTGGTCCCGATTTCAATTTCTGCAGCCTCATTGCAGGCTCCGAAGGCACGCTGGCTTTTATTACAGAGATCAAACTGAACGTGGTGCCGCTGCCGCCGCCGGAAACCGGCCTGCTCTGCGTGCATTTCAATACCATTGATGAATCACTGCGCGCCAACCTCATTGCCCTCAAATATCAGCCCAGCGCCAGCGAACTGATAGACCACTACATCCTGGAATGCACCCGCGACAATATTGAACAACGCAAGAACCGCTTCTTTGTACAGGGCGATCCCGGCGCCATTCTGGTGATTGAATTTGCCCGTCAAACGCGCGAAGCAATACAAGAAGTAGCCCGCCAGGTGGAAGCGGAAATGCGCGCCGCCGGTCTCGGTTATCATTTCCCGTTATTATTCGGCGAAGACACCAGGAAGATATGGACGTTGCGCAAAGCCGGCCTTGGTTTGCTGGGTAACATGCCCGGCGACAACAAGGCAGTGCCCGTTATTGAAGATACAGCTGTAGACGTGGAAGACCTTCCTGCCTATATCCGCGAATTCAACGAGATACTGAAGAAATACAACCTGTACTCGGTGCACTATGCCCATGCGGGTTCGGGAGAATTGCACCTGCGTCCCATCATCAATCTCAAAACACCCGAAGGCAACGAACTCTTCCGCACCATTGCAGAAGAGATTGCCACGCTGGTGAAAAAGTACAACGGATCATTAAGCGGCGAACATGGCGATGGACGCCTGCGCGGCGAGTTCATTCGCTGTATGGTGGGAGAAAAGAACTATGAGCTGCTGCGCAAAATAAAATACACCTGGGACCCGGAAAATATCTTCAATCCCAACAAGATTGTTGACACGCCGTCCATGAACAGCATGCTGCGGTATGAGCCCGGGCAGAAAACGCCGGCGTTCAAGACGGTCTTCCGCTTCTATAACCAGGACATCCTGCAACATGCAGAGCAATGCAACGGTTCGGGCGACTGCCGGAAAACGCATTTGTCCGGAGGCACCATGTGTCCATCGTATATGGCTACCCGAAACGAAAAGGACACCACCCGCGCCCGCGCCAATGTACTGCGCGAAATGCTTACCCGCAGCACCAAAGCTAACCGCTTCGATCATAAAGAGATCTATGAGGTAATGGACCTTTGCCTGAGTTGCAAGGGATGTAAATCGGAATGTCCTTCCAACGTGGATGTGGCCAAACTGAAAGCGGAGTTCCTGCAACAATACTATGATGTACACGGCGTGCCTTTCCGCTCCTGGTTAATTGCCAACTACAGCCGGTCTTCCGCATTGGGCGCCATATGGCCGGGCTTGTACAATGCCGTGGTAACCGGTTTTACCGCCCCGTTGGTAAAAAAAATCAGCGGTTTTGCTACCAAACGCTCCATGCCCGTTCTGTACAAAACCACCCTGCGGGCCTGGTATAAAAAACACCGCCGGCAAAAGCAGGCAACAGGCGGCAGAAAAGTTTACCTGTTTTGTGATGAATTCACCAATTACAACGATACGGAAATTGGCATCAAAGCCATCCTGTTGCTGGAACGTCTCGGTTATGAAGTAGAAATGCCGGAACATACAGAAAGCGGCCGTGCATGGTTGTCCAAAGGCTTGCTGCGCGATGCCAAAAAGATTGCCAACAAGAATGTTGCACTATTCAGCAAACTGGTCACTGCCGATACGCCGCTGATAGGCATTGAACCTTCTGCCATACTTACTTTCCGTGAAGAGTATATAGACCTGGCTGATGACGCGCTGTACCCGGCAGCGGAACAACTGGCCAAACACGTCTTTACCATTGATGAATTCATTGCCATGGAAACCGACCAGGGCAGGATTCAAAAAGAACAATTTTCTGCAGAGAAAAAGCATATCAAGTTGCACGGCCATTGCCAGCAAAAGGCATTGTCTTCCACGGCGCATTCAGTAAAGATGTTGTCACTGCCACAGAACTATTCAGTAGAAGTCATCCCTTCGGGATGCTGCGGTATGGCCGGCTCTTTCGGATATGAAAAAGAGCACTACGATTTATCAATGAAGATAGGTGAGCTGGTATTGTTCCCTGCTGTGCGCAATGCGGCCCAGGATGTGCTCATAGCTGCACCGGGAACGAGTTGCCGCCACCAGGTGAAGGACGGAACGGGTAAGCGGGCTTATCATCCGGTGGAGATATTGTATGAGGCGCTGGTGAAGTGAGGGGATGCACAAAAGTAATCAGGTATTGCTGCACCTTGTAACTTACAACCTTACAGCCATGCCTGCCTTCCGCCTGAATGAGCCCGCCATGCGGCAGGATATGAATGATCAGCGTTCCCCATCGGGTCCCGTCCCCGGATGTGTACCGCAAAGTGGCCTAAGCAGCCATGGAAGCTATCCGGAAAGAAAATCCCGGTCACCTGGTAATTGCCGGCGAAAATAGTGTAGGCAACACCGTTATACCGTAAATTGCTGATCTTGACATTGCCCAAAGCTGTCGCGGTTATTTTCCCCATGCGATATCGCATTACAAAGCGCCCTGGGCCAATAAAGACCCGGATAGTCTGCCGGAACCGGTATGGCCGGGCAAAACAGGCAATCACGCGCCGGGCGGATGTGGTGTATGAGGATTGGTATGGGCAGAAGCTGGACAGGAAGTTGCTGGAATTGTTGCAGAAAGTTTGAAGGAATTCAAAAACCTGTCAAAATTTTTATTGAAAATCAACCAATTACAAAAGCTCCTTTCAAAAATATCCCTCATTTCCTTGTTTATCGTATACCGATCGCATACCTTTGCCCCCCATTTTCATTTTCACCGGGATGGCGGTGAATCACTTAAAAAGAAGAGTAACAATGAGTAAACTTCATTTCACAACAAAACATGCTAACGCGGCTACCGTACAGCGTGCCTGGTACGTTGTGGACGGTACCAATCAAACCGTTGGACGCATGTGTGCCAAAATAGCTGCT
>Ga0164243_10013593_pt1 | contig 11434 bp, 9 predicted proteins | sample OricompcompostOP_FD_108781 | JGI IMG/M metagenome (GOLD analysis project Ga0164243, IMG submission 108781) | Organic Plus compost microbial communities from Emeryville, California, USA - Original compost - Organic plus compost (OP) | ecosystem: Engineered > Solid waste > Mixed feedstock >... | reverse complement strand
CTCGGCGACTACCTGCACCGCCGCGGCCTGAAGTTCGGCATCTATGAGGTGCCGACCGAGGAGACCTGCGCGCAGCGGGGCGGCGCGTATCCGGGCATGACCGGCAGCGCCGGGCACGAGCGGCAGGACGCCCGGCGGTTCGCGTCCTGGGGCGTGGACTACCTGAAGTACGACTGGTGCTCGCCGGACGGAACGATCGACGATCAGGTCGCCGGGTTCGCGCGGATGCGCGACGCGCTGGCCGCCACCGGGCGGCGCATCGTGCTCAGCATCAACCCCAACAGCTACCACGCGATCACCGGCCCGGCGCGGAACTGGAGCGACGTGGCGAACATGTGGCGCACCACCGAGGACATCACCAACCGGTGGGACACCGGCCACGCGAACGCCTACCCGATGGGCATCCGCAACATCGTCGCGGTCAACGCCGGGCTGTCGGCCAACGCGGCGCCCGGCGGCTTCAACGACCCCGACATGCTGGTCGTCGGCAACGGCGGCCTGACGGAGACCGAGCAGCGCACGCACTTCGCCATGTGGGCCGTGATGGCCGCGCCGCTGATCGCCGGGAACGACCTGCGCGACGCCTCGGACACCACCCTGGCGATCCTGGAGAACCCGCGGCTGATCGCCATCGACCAGGACCGGCTCGGCGCGCAGGGCCGGCAGATCGCCGCGGACGGCACCCGCCGCGTGCTGGCGAAACCGCTGGCGAACGGCGACGCCGCGGTCGCCCTGTACAACGAGGGCGAGAGCCCGGCGACGATCTCCACGACCGCCGCCGCGGCCGGCGTGCGCGGCCACCGCTTCCGGCTCGTCGACGCCTGGACCGGGCGCACCCGGACGACGCGCGGCCGCATCTCGGCCACCGTCCCGGCGCACGGCACCGCCGTCTACCGCGTGAGCGGACACGGGGTCACCCCCTGACCGGCGGTGCCGGGAGGTCGGACAGCGCCGCGGACAACTGCTCCGCGGACGGCTCCAGGTCGGTGACGGCGCCGGCCAGGTAGCTGCCGTACGCCGGCAGATCGAGGTGGGCGTGGCCGCACAGTGCGGTGAGGATGACCTTCTCCTCGCCGGTCCGCTTGCAGCGCAGCGCCTCCTCGATCGCCGCGGCCAGCGCGTGCGTGGGCTCCGGGGCCGGGATGATGCCCTCGGCGCGGGCGAAGCGCACGCCCGCCGCGAAGCACTCCGACTGCGGCTTGGCGACCGCCTCGATCAGGCCGAGCTCGTAGATGTGCGACAGCAGCGGCGACATGCCGTGGTACCGCAGCCCGCCGGCGTGGATCGGGTCGGGCACGAAGCCGTGGCCCAGCGTGTGCATCTTCAGCAGCGGCGTCAGGCCCGCGGTGTCCCCGAAGTCGTAGGCGTACGCCCCGCGGGTGAGCGATGGGCAGGCGGCCGGTTCGACGGCGCGGATCACCGGGCTCATCCGCCCGGCCAGCTTCTCCCGCAGGAACGGGAACGCCAGGCCCGCGAAGTTCGACCCGCCGCCGGTGCAGCCGACCAGGACGTCCGGCGTCTCACCGGCCATCGCCAGCTGCTTCAGCGCCTCCTCGCCGATGACGGTCTGGTGCAGCAGCACGTGATTGAGCACGCTGCCCAGGGCGTACCGCGCGCCGGGGTCGGCGGCGGCCATCTCCACCGCCTCGCTGATCGCGATGCCGAGGCTGCCCGGGGAGCCCGGCGACTCGGCCAGGATGGCCCGCCCCGACGCGGTCAGCTCCGACGGCGATGGATGCACGGTGGCTCCGTACGTCTCCATCATCAGCTTGCGGTACGGCTTCTGGTCATAGGAGGCGCGCACCTGCCACACCTCGCACGCCAGCCCGAACGCCGCGCACGCGAACGCCAGCGCGCTGCCCCACTGCCCCGCGCCCGTCTCCGTGGTCAGCCGCGACACGCCCTCGGCCGCGTTGTAGTACGCCTGCGGGACCGCCGTGTTCGGCTTGTGCGAGCCGACCGGGCTGACCCCCTCGTACTTGTAGAAGATCCGCGCCGGGGTGCCGAGCTCGCGCTCCAGCCGGTGCGCCCGGAACAGCGGCGACGGCCGCCACAGCCGGTACACGTCCAGCACCTCTTCGGGAATGTCGATGTAGGACGCCCCGCTGACCTCCTGCTCGATCAGCGCCACCGGGAACAGCGGCGCCAGATCCTCCGGCCCGACCGGTTGCCCGGTCCCCGGATGCAGTGGTGGCGGCGGTGGTGACGGCAGATCCGGCACGATGTTGTACCACCGCCGCGGCATGTCCGCCTCGTCCAGCACGTACTTGGTCCGCGCCCGCTCCTCGCCCATGGCCCCTCCCGCGTTCTCCTCGTCCGACCTGCAATCGAACCTAAACGCCGGGCCCGCCGCCGGACAGCCCGAAAATCCGGCCTGTGGACAAACCCTCAGCCGGCGCGTTGGGCGTCGGGGGAGTGGAAGGTGCGGCGGTACGCGAGAGGGGAGACGCCGATGGACTGGCGGAGGTTCTGGCGGAGGGCGACCGCGGAGCCGAAGCCGGCGTCGCGGGCTACCTGTTCCACCGGGAGGTCGGTGGCTTCCAGGAGGTGGCGGGCGTGGCGGATGCGTTGCTGGAGGAGCCAGGCGGTGGGGCTCATGCCGGTTTCGGCGCGGAAGCGGCGGGTGAAGGTGCGGACGCTCATGCGGGCGTGGGCGGCCAGCGTGGCCAGGGTGAGCGGGCGGTCGAGGCGTTCGAGGGCCCATTCGCGGGTGCGGCCGGTGCCGGTGGCGTCGCCGTCGGGGAGCGGGCGGTCGATGAACTGGGCCTGGCCGCCGTCGCGCCACGGCGCCACCACCGTACGGCGGGCGGCGCGGGTGGCGGCGTCGCTGCCGAAGTCGCGGCGGACCACGTGCAGGCACAGGTCGAGGCCGGCCGCGTTGCCGGCCGAGGTGAGGACATCGCCGTCGTCGACGAACAGGACGTCCGGGTCGAGCCGGACCTGGGGGTAGAAGCGGCGGAAGCGGTCGGCGTGCAGCCAGTGCGTGGTGGCGGGCCGGTCGTCCAGCAGGCCCGCGGCGGCCAGCACGAACGCGCCGGTGCAGATCGACATCATGCGGGACCGGCGGGCGGCGTCACGGAGCAGGCCGGCGAGGTCGTCGTCGATCACGCCGTCGTCCACCGGCGGGATCCGGTACGTCCCCGGCACGACCACCGTGTCCGCCCAGGCCAGCGCGGAGGCGTCGTGCTCCGGCTGGATGGTGAACCCGGCCGCGCAGGCCACCGGCCCGCCGTCCAGGCTGCACACGCGCGTCTCGTACAGCGGCGCCTCGTCCGACGGGCGCGCCGAATGGAAGATCTGCGCCGGGATCGTCAGGTCGAACGCGACGACCTCGCCGATCGCGAGGATGGCCACCCGATGGGGACTGCTCATGGCCCGATTCTGTCACATATTGGCTATCGGGCCACTCGTGGCCGACGGCGACGGTCGGCGATCCTGATCACCGTGTCCACGACGATCACCCCCACACCCACCCGTAAGCCGCGCCTGCACCGCGCCTGGCCGGTCGCCGCCGCCGCGCTCGTCACGCTGGTCGCCGCGGCCGGATTCCGGGCCACGCCCGGCGTGCTCCTCGACCCGCTGCACCAGGAGTTCGGCTGGCCGCGCAGCACCATCGCCTCGGCAGTGTCGGTGAACCTGCTGCTGTACGGGCTCACCGCGCCGTTCGCCGCCGCGCTGATGGAACGGTTCGGCATCCGCCGGGTCGTGTCCGCCGCGCTGGTCACGGTCGCGGTGGGCAGCGCCGGGACGCTGTTCATGACCGCGAGCTGGCAGCTGGTGCTCTGCTGGGGCGTGCTGATCGGCCTCGGCACCGGCTCGCTGGCGCTGGCGTTCGTCGCCACCATCACCAACCGCTGGTTCGTCCGCCACCGCGGCCTGGTCACCGGCGTGCTCACCGCCGGGCAGGCCACCGGGAACCTGATCTTCCTGCCGGTCCTCGCGCACCTGGCGATGACGCACGGCTGGCGGTCCGCCGCGCTCGTCGTCGCCGGCGGAGCGCTGCTCGGCGTGCCGCTGATCCTGCTGCTGGTCCGCGAGTACCCGGCCGACGTGGGCCTGCGCCCGTACGGCGCGCCAGAGGACACCCCGATCACCGCGCCCGCCCGCGGCACCGGCGCGGCCCGCCGGGCGCTCGGCTCGCTCGCCGGCGCCGCCCGTACGCGCGCCTTCTGGATGCTGGCCGCCGGCTTCGCCATCTGCGGCGCGTCCACCAACGGGCTCATCCAGACGCACTTCATCCCGGCCGCGCACGACCACGGCATGCCGGAGACGACGGCCGCGAGCCTGCTGGCGCTGGTGGGCGTGTTCGACGTGGTCGGCACGATCCTCTCCGGCTGGCTGACCGACCGGATCGGCTCGCGCGCCCTGCTCGGCACGTACTACGCGCTGCGCGGCGCGTCGCTGCTGGTCCTGCCGTTCCTGTTCGCCGCCACGCCGCGGCCCAGCATGCTGGTGTTCATCATCTTCTACGGCCTGGACTGGGTGGCCACCGTGCCGCCGACCGTGGCGCTGTGCCGCCAGCATTTCGGCGACGCCGGGCCGGTGGTGTTCGGCTGGGTGTTCGCCAGCCACCAGGTCGGCGCGGCGGCCGCGGCGTACGGCGCCGGGCTCGTCCACGACCTGACCGGCGGGTACGACCTCGCCTGGTACATCGCCGGCGGCCTGTGCGGCATCGCCGCCGTCTGCTCGCTGCTGATCGGCGCGCCCCGCCGGCGGCCGGCGGCGGTACTGACCTAGCCGACCTAGCCGACCCTGGGCATGGGCGCCGGGCGGGCCTGGCGCATCCGCTCCGGCGTCCAGTACTCCCGCACCTTCTGCGGGTCGTCCTTGGAGTCGTGCGAGACGATGCTGGCGTGCGGGTCGGGCCGGACCGATGTGGCGTGGTCGTCGGCCCGCGCGATGCCGCTCACGATGAACCCGGCCGTCACCGCCGCCGCGGTCGCGGCGAACGAAGCGATCAGCTTCTTGGTGGACATGGGTGTGGGTCGCCTTTCCGGACGTGTCCGTCGGGATGGGACGCGCGGGCGCGGGCCGATGGTTCCCGGTTACGCTCCGCGTCCGCCCGTACACGGTAATGCCCACGAACGACCGTCGCGGACCGTCCGGCCGAAGGCTAGCCGCGAATGAGGGCGGTACGGTCGGGTTTGCCCGAAGGGAGCAGCGGTATCTCCGGCACGAGGTCGAGCTCCCGGGGCGCGGCCGCGGCGGGCAGCCGGTCGCGGACGTGCGCGCGCAGGCCGGCGAGCGTCGGCGGCGCGGCCGGGTCGCACGGCACCACGACCGCCGTCACCCGCTGCCCCCATTCCCGGTCCTCGCGCCCCACCACGACGACGTCGGCCACCGCCGGGTGCCCGGACAGCACGCGGGCCACCTCGCCGGCCACCACCTTCTCCCCGCCGGTGTTGATCACGTCGTCCACCCGGCCCAGCACCCGCAGCCGGCCGCCGTCGAAGCGGCCGAGGTCGGACGTACGGAACCAGTCGGCGTCGCGCGTCGCGGCGGTGAGGTCCGGGTCCAGCCGGTAGCCGGTGAACAGCGCCGGGCCGCCGAGCACGATCCGGCCCACGCCGTCGGCCGGCACCGGGGCGCCCGGCTCCAGCCCGCGCAGCTCCACCCGCACGCCGTCCAGCGGCACCCCGTCGTACACGCAGCCGCCGCAGGTCTCGCTCATGCCGTACGTGGTGACCACCCGCGCCCCGGCGGCGCGCGCCTCCTCCAGCAGGCCCGGCGACGCGGGCGCGCCGCCCAGCACGATGGTCGCGAACACCGACGGGTCGGCGCCCTGGTCGAGGAGCCGGCGCAGCTGGGTGGGCACCATCGACACGTGCGCCGCGCCGGTCGCGGTGACGGCGGCCGGGTCGAACCGCTCGTGCAGTACCGGTTCGGTGCCGGCGACCACCGAGCGCGTCAGCACCTGCAGCCCGGCGATGTGGCTGGTCGGCAGGCAGCACAGCCAGCGGTCGCCGGGCGCGGCGGAGATGCGGTCCAGCGTGGCGCGGGCGGACGCGGTCAGCGCGTGCCGCGACAGCTCCACGCCCTTGGGCGTGCCGGTCGACCCGGACGTGGCGATCACCAGTGCCGTGTCCTTCATCACGGGCGCGGCCCCGGACAGCCGCCGTACGCCGTCCGCCGTACGGATCGCGTGCGGGCGCAGGGCGTCGAGGAGGGCGGCGCGGCGCGCCTCGGGCAGCGCGGGGTCGATGGGCAGCAGCGCCGGGCCGTCGCCGGTCAGCGCGTCGGCGACGGCGGCGTACAGCTCCGGCCCGGTCGCCAGCACCACGGCGTGCAGCTCGCCGTGACCTGCGCCGGAGGGCGCGCCGGCGGCCGTGTCACGGGTGGCGGGCGCGGCGCTGGAGTTTTCCACAGCTCCCTCTCGCGGGGGATCTTGCCCGGCGTTCACGGTCGTAAGGTTAATCCCGCCAGCTCACGCAGCCGACGCGCGGGGGGACGTGACGAACGTGAAGGGACGGCGATGACCGAACGCGGACCGGACGAGGTGAGGGTGTTCACGATCCCGATGCGCACCCGGTTCCGCGGCCAGACCCGCCGCGAGGGCGTCCTGCTGCGCGGCCCCGCGGGCTGGGGCGAGTTCTCCCCGTTCCCCGAGTACGGGCCGGCCGAGTGCGCCCGCTGGCTGGCCGCCGCCCGGGAGTCCGCCGACGACGGCTGGCCCGCGCCCGTACGCGACCGCGTGCCGGTGAACGTCACGGTCCCGGCCGTCGACCCGGAGACCGCCCGCGGCATCGTGGCCCGCGGCGGGTGCCGTACGGCCAAGGTGAAGGTCGCCGAGCGCGGCCAGTCCGACGCCGACGACATCGCCCGCGTCGAGGCGGTGCGCGACGCCATCGGCCCGTCCGGGCGGGTGCGCGTCGACGTCAACGGCGGCTGGGACGTCGACCACGCCGCCCGCATGATCACCCGGCTGGCCCGCTACGACCTGGAGTACGTCGAGCAGCCCTGCGCCACGCTGGAGGAGCTGGCCGAGCTGCGCCGCCGCGTCGAGGTGCCGCTGGCCGCCGACGAGTCGATCCGCCGCGCCGAGGACCCGCTGCGCGTGCGGGCCGCCGGCGCGGCCGACATCGTGGTGCTGAAGGTGCAGCCGCTGGGCGGGGTGCGCGCCGCGCTGCGCGTCGCCGAGGCGTGCGGCCTGCCCGTGGTGGTGTCCAGCGCGGTCGACACGTCGGTGGGCATCGCCGCCGGGGTGGCGCTGGCCGCCGCGCTGCCCGAGCTGCCGTACGCCTGCGGCCTGGCCACCGTGCAGCTGCTGGACGGCGACGTGGTCGCCGACCCGCTGCTCCCCGGGCCGGACGGCGCCCTGCCGGTCCGCCGCCCGGAGCCCGACCCGGCGCTGCTGGCGTCCCGGGCGGCCGCCGGGGACCGCCGTACGGCGTGGCTGGACCGCATGGCCGCCGCCGCGGACGCCCTGGAGGCCGCCGCGTGAACCCCGCCACCGCGCTGGCCGCCACCTTCACCGACGAGCTGGTCCGCTGCGGCGTCACCGAGGCGGTGCTCGCGCCCGGCTCCCGGTCCACGCCGCTGGCGCTGGCGCTCGACGAGGCGTCCCGGGCCGGCCGGCTGCGGCTGCACGTGCGCATCGACGAGCGGTCCGCGTCGTTCCTCGCGCTCGGCCTGGCGCGCGCCTCCGGGCGGCCGGTGCCGGTCCTGTGCACGTCCGGATCGGCCGCGGCCAACTTCCACCCGGCGGTCACCGAGGCCGCGGAGTCCGGCGTGCCGCTGCTGCTGCTCACCGCCGACCGCCCGCCCGAGCTGCGCGGCACCGCGGCCAACCAGACGATCGACCAGATCAAGCTGTACGGCTCGGCGGTCCGCTGGTTCTGCGAGGTCGGCGTGCCGGAGGCGCGGCCCGGCATGGCGGCGTACTGGCGGGCCACCGTGTGCCGCGCGGTCGCCTACGCCACCGGCGCCGAGCCCGGCCCGGTGCACCTGAACCTGCCGTTCCGCGAGCCGCTGGTGCCCGACGGCGACCCGTCGTGGCCGGATGACCTGGGCGGCCGTCCGGGCGGCGCGCCGTGGACCGCCGCCGCGGCCCCCGCGGCCCGGCCGGTGGAGCTGCCCGGCACGCCGCGCGGCGTGCTGGTCGTCGGCGACGGCACGACCGACCCGGCGCCGTTCGTCGCGCACGCGCACGCGCACGGCTGGCCGATCCTGTCCGAGCCGTCCGGCAACGCCCGGCGCGGGCCGAACGCGGTGTCGGCGTACCACCACGTGCTCGGCACGCCCGAGTTCGCCGAGCGGCACCGGCCCGAGGCCGTCGTGAGCGTCGGCCGGCCCGGGCTGTCCAAGCCGCTGCTCGCCTACCTGCGCACCGCCGAAGAGCACGTCGTCGTGTCCGGCACGGAGCACTGGCCGGACCCCACGCGGACGGCCACCCGCGCGGTCCGGTCCGCCGGGCCGTGGGCCGGCGAGGCCGCCGACCCCGCGCCGTCCGGGCCGCCGTCGCCGTGGCTGGCGGACTGGCTGGCCGCGGAGAAGGCGGCCCGCGCCGTGGTCGACGCGGTGCTCGACGGGCCCGGGGCGCCGGAGGAGCCGCGGCTGGCCCGCGACCTGGCCGCCGCGATCCCGGACGGCGGGCTGCTGTTCGCGGGCTCGTCGCAGCCGGTCCGCGACCTCGACCTGGCGATGGCGCCGCGCACCGGCCTGCGGGTGATCGCCAACCGCGGGACCAGCGGGATCGACGGGTCGGTGTCCGGCGCGGCCGGCTGCGCGCTGGCCCACCAGGCGGCCGGCGGCGGTCCGGCGTACGCGCTGATCGGCGACCTCACCGCGCTGCACGACCAGAACGGCCTGGTCATCGGGCCCGGCGAGCCCGTGCCGGACCTCACGATCGTGGTGGTCAACAACGACGGCGGCGGCATCTTCTCCGGCCTGCCGCAGGCCAGGCTGCCCGGCCCGTTCGAGCGGCTGTTCGGCACCCCGCACGGCGTGGACTTCGCCGCGCTGGCCGCCGCCACCGGCACCCCGTACGAGCGCGTCCGCCCCGGCGGGCTCACCGCCGCACCACCCGGCGCCGGCCTGCGCCTCCTCGAAGTGCGCACCGACCGCGCCGGCGCCGAGGAGGCCCGCGCCCGCCTGGCCGAGGCCGCCACCCGCGCCGTACGGGAGACGCTGTGACCCGCGGCGCCGCCGCCGGGCCGGATGTGCGAGGCCCGGCGGGCACCGCACTAGCCTGGGAGAACGTGACGACGACGTTGCCTGAGGTACTCGCGGTACGCACGCTGGAGATCCCCGATCCGGGCGATCTGCTGGCCCGGCTGCCCGACGCCGCGCCGCTGGTCTGGCTGCGCCGCGGCGACGGCCTGGTCGGCTGGGGGGAGGCGGCGCGCGTCGTGCTCCCCGGAGACGGCGACCGCGACGAGCTGGCCCGGCGCTGGCATGCCGCGGTCGTCGCGGCCGCCGACGTCGAGGACGCCGTACGACTGCCCGGCACCGGCCTGGTCGCGTTCGGCAGCCTCACCTTCGACCGCGGGTCGGCCGGGTCCGTGCTGGTGGTCCCGCGCGTCGTGCTGGGCCGCCGCGACGGCCGCGCCTGGCTCACCACCGTCGGCGACCTCACCCCGGCCGACGTCCTGCACGGCGCCACGGCGCCCACCCGCGAGCCCACCGTCATCGACTGGCACGACGGCACGCTGTCCGCGCAGGAGTGGGAACGGCGGGTGGCCCGCGCGGTGTCCGCCATGCGCGGCGGGGCGTACGACAAGGTCGTGCTGGCCCGCGACCTGTACGCGCGCACCGCCGAGCCGATCGACGCCCGCGTCGTCGCCGCCCGCCTGGCCGAGCGCTTCCCCGACTGCTACACCTACGCCTGCGACGGCCTCGTCGGCGCCACCCCCGAGCTGCTCATCCGCCGGTACGGGCGGCGGCTGCGCTCCCTGGTGCTCGCCGGGTCCGCGCCGCGCGGCGCGGACGCCGCGGAGGACGACGCGCTCGGCGCGAAGCTGCTGGGCTCGGCGAAGGACGTCGTGGAGCACCGGTACGCCGCCGAGTCCGCCCGCGCCTCCCTCGCCCCCCTGTGCGCGTCGCTCACCTGCGACGACCGCCCGTTCCTGCTGAAGCTGGCGAACATCCAGCACCTGGCCACCCGGATCGACGGCGAGCTCGCCGACGACCGGTCCGCGCTCGAGGTCGCCGCCGCGCTGCACCCCACCGCGGCCGTCGGCGGCACCCCGACCGACGTGGCCGTACGGGCGATCCGCGAGCTCGAGGGCATGGACCGCGGCCGGTACGCCGGACCGGTCGGCTGGGTCGACGGCCGCGGCAACGGCGAGTGGGGCATCGCGCTGCGCTGCGCCCAGCTCGCCGACGGCCCGGACGGGCCCGGCGCCCGGCTGTTCGCCGGGTGCGGCATCGTCGCCGGGTCCGACCCCGCGGCCGAGCTGGCCGAGGCGCAGATGAAGTTCCGCAGCGTGCGCAGTGCCCTGTCCTGAACCGTCAGCCCTCGACGTGCATCTTCGCGCTGTCGCCGTCGACCGACCTCACCTGGAAGGTCAGCTCGCCGATCCGCTTGGACTCGCCGGCCTTCACGGTGCCCTGGTCGCCGTTGGAGGAGATGCTCACGCCGTCGCTCGTGTACCCGACGACCGTGAAACCGGCCGGGCCCTCGTGGTCGTCGGAGCCGGGCGAGGAGGAGTGGCCGCTCAGGTCCACGCTCGGCGTCCCGCTGACCGAGACGTCACACGAGCCGTTGGTGCACTGGTACGAGGACTTGTCGCAGGCGGTCAGCGTGACGGCGGCGAGCGCGATCCCGATGACGGCGAGGACGGTGCGGCGCATGGGCGTGATCCCCCTGAGGCGGAGTCGTGGTCGTCCGGACACCGTTCCATCCCGGTGCCGGAGTTCGGACGCCGATCGGCCGGAATTCGTTCCATCTAAGGAGGCAAGCCGTGGTTTCTGAGTTGTTCGACGCGAAGCGCTGGCGCGCGGTCGAGGGGTTCGACTTCACCGACATCACCTATCACCGCGCGGTCGACCAGGGCACCGTGCGGATCGCGTTCAACCGGCCCGAGGTGCGCAACGCGTTCCGGCCGCACACCGTCGACGAGCTGTACCGGGCGCTGGACCACGCCCGGATGTCCGGCGACGTGGGCGCCGTGCTGCTGACCGGCAACGGCCCGTCGCCGCGCGACGGCGGCTGGGCGTTCTGCTCCGGCGGCGACCAGCGCATCCGCGGCCGCGACGGCTACCGGTACGCCGAGGGGGAGACCGCCGAGACCGTCGACCCGGCCCGCGCCGGGCGGCTGCACATCCTGGAGTGCCAGCGGCTGATCCGCTTCATGCCGAAGCCGGTGATCTGCCTGGTGCCCGGCTGGGCGGCCGGCGGTGGGCACAGCCTGCACGTCGTGTGCGACCTGACCATCGCCAGCGCCGAGCACGCCCGCTTCAAGCAGACCGACGCCGACGTGGCCAGCTTCGACGG
>Ga0164243_10013592_pt1 | contig 11434 bp, 9 predicted proteins | sample OricompcompostOP_FD_108781 | JGI IMG/M metagenome (GOLD analysis project Ga0164243, IMG submission 108781) | Organic Plus compost microbial communities from Emeryville, California, USA - Original compost - Organic plus compost (OP) | ecosystem: Engineered > Solid waste > Mixed feedstock >... | reverse complement strand
GGGCCGTGGGTGAGCTGGCGGGGGCAGCCGACCTCGGCGATCAGCTGCTCCCGGAGCGCCTCGCGCTCGTCCTCGAGGGCGGCCTGCAGCTGGGCGAGGCAGTGCTTCCGGAGCTCCCGGTCCTCGACCCAGCCGGACCGGTCGAAGGCGGCGCGGGCGGCGGCGATCGCCCGGTGCGCGTCGGCCTTGGTGCCGTCGGCGACCTCGCCGAGCACCTCCCCGGTGGCGGGGCTCAGGTTCGGGAACGTCGCACGGCCCGAGGCCTCGACGAGCTCGCCGTCGATCAGCATGCGTGGCTCGGCGGCGAGGGTTGGTGCGGTCATCGTGGTGGTGCCTCCGGTCGGTGTGGTCGGTTGAGGAGAAGGGGAGGGGAGAGCCCGGTCACGGGTCCCGGACGAGGAGGAAGGCGCTCGACGGGGTGCCCGCTCCGGAGGGCGATCCGCCGACCGGCGTCGGAGCGGGACTGCACGCGCAACCGCCCGACGGCGCCGGAGGTCCAGAACCACTCGTTGAACGGGGTGAGCCGGGGAAGCGGTCCGGGGTTCACCGGGAGGGGCCCCCGGGCTCGACGACCACGCGGAAGGCGCCGGACGACCGGTCGCTGGCGACGGCGAAGGCCTGCGGCGCATCGTCGATGCCGAACCGGTGGGTGATGAGGATGTCGACCAGGTCGGGTCGGTCGGCCACCATCCGGGCCGCCTGGGCGAACTCCCGCTGGCCGTCGTGGGTGCTGTAGCCGAGCGACGGCTTCACCGCGATCTCCCGGAGGAACGTCTCCAACAGAGGGAAGCGGGTGCCGGCGTCGTGGGCGCCGAGGTGCACGACCGTGCCCCCGGGTCGGGACAGCGCGACCGACTGGAAGAGCCCGGCCTCGCTCCCCGTGCAGTCGATGACCACGTCGTGGTCCGACGTGGGTTCGCCGACGCCCAGCCGCTCGCGGGCGGTGTGCTGGTGGGGGTGACGGGCCGCCAGGGACACGTCGTTCGCTCCCATCGACTGGGCCACAGCCGCCGCCAACACCCCGATCGCCCCGGCGCCGACCACCGCCACGCGGGCGTCGGGGCCGACCCCGCCGACCCGGCAGGCGTGCCAGGCGACCGCCGCGGGCTCGACGAGCGAGGCATCCGCCGGACGGAGCCCTGCCGGGAGGGGGGTGAGCGCGTGCGCCGGCGCCCGGAACCACTCGCACATCCCGCCGGGGTCGGTGAGCCCGAGCGCGGTGGGCCCCCGATCGCAGAGGTTGTAGCTGCCCCGTTCGCACCGGGGGCACGACGAGCACCCGAAGATCGCCTCGACCGCGACCGCCGTGCCGTCCTCGAGCGTGCCCGAGAGCTCGTGGCCCGCGATCTGCTCGCTCCCCATCCGGAGGTACTTGAGGTCGGACGCGCAGATGCCCACCGCGGCGACCTGGACGAGCACGCCGGGCCCGGCCGGCTCGTCGACGTCGACGACGTGCACCGACCCACCCGAGTTCCGGACGGCCCGCATCACCGGCTCCCGGTCGTCGGGGCCAGGCCCGGCGCGCGGCCGACGAGGACCCGCTCCCCGTTACGTCGGGACGCTGCGATGGCTGGCATGGTGCTCCTGTGCTCGCGCCGGGCAGGCGCTCGTCTCCCCCGTGCGGCCTGTCCTGCGGCCGCGACACAACCATAGAGGGCGCGACGAGAACGTGGGAGCGTCCCCGGGCTAGGGCGTGAGGTACCCGACGGTGACGTCGATCAGCGCCGATCTCGCCTCGTCGGGGTCGATCAGCGTGCTGAGCGACGCGTTGCGTTGGATGCCGTCGACGACGACGGGGAGGAGGACCCGGAGCCGCCGCTGCTTCGAGCGCCCCACCTCGAGGCCGTCGAACAGCTCGTCGAGCACGGTGGTCCAGGCCACGTCGCACCGACGGAGGGCGGCCGCCGAGGCCGGGAAGTCGTCGCGGAGCTGCTGCCGATCGCGGGGCAGGGTCTGGCGGAGCGTCTGGACCGATCTCCCGGTGGGCGCGTCCCACTCCTCGACGAGCGCCTCGATGATCGCCCTCACCCGGGCGGCGAGCGTGGCGTGGTGGCGGGGCACGCCCGAGATCCGGCTGCGCAGGTCGTCCGCCAGGCGATCGAGGACGGCCGCCCAGAGCCCGTCCGCGTCACCGAACTGGTGCTGGATGGTGCCCCAGGTGACGCCGGCGTCGCGGGCGATGCGATTGGCGCTGAGTGCGTCGGGTCCACCCTCGGCGAGGCAGCGGACGGCGACGTCGAGGATCTGCCGGCGGGTCTCGAGGCCGCGCCGGTTCAACCGGGTGCCCTTCGCGCTGTAGGTCACACCACCACGTCCTCTGGAAGAGAGCGCTGTCGCTCCCAAGACCATAGAACACACTATGGGAGTGCGGTGGGTCGCTAGCTCGTCAGGTAGGCGACGGTGACCTCGACGAGCGCCGCGCGAGCCTCGACGGGATCGATCAGGGTGCTCAGGTTGGCGTTCAGGTGGATGCCCTCGACGGCGGGGGGGATGAGGACGCGCACGCGCCGCTGCTTCGCCTTCGAGACCCCGAGCCCCTGGAACAGCTCGTCGATCAGGGCGATCCAGGCCTCGTTGCACCGCCGGAAGGCGGCTGCCGACGCGGGGAACTCCTCGGCGAGCTGCTGGGTGTCCTGGGGGAGCGACTGCCGGAGCGTCTGCACCGCGCGGCTGGTGGGGGTGTCCCACTCGGCGAACAGGGTCTCGACGATGGCGCGCACGCGACCCTGGATCGTGGTCTGGCGCCTCGGTGCAGCCGGGATCCGGACCTTCAGGTCCTCCGCCAGCCGGTCCAGCACCGCGGCCCACACCCCGTCGGAATCGCCGAACTGGTGCTGGATGGTGCCCCAGGTGACGCCGGCGTCGCGGGCGATGCGGTTGGCGCTGAGCGCGTCGGGACCACCCTCGGCGAGGCACCGGACGGCGACGTCGAGGATCTGGCGACGGGTCTCGAGGCCGCGTCGGTTCAGCCGTGTGCCCTGGGCGCTGTAGGTCACCGCCGGATCTTAGGAGGTGGGTGCGCCCCCGGACCGCCCGGTGTCGGCTGCGGGTCCCGGGTGCCCCAGTCGGGCCGGGGGATCGAAGGGGTCCGAGGAGCCATAGAGTTCACTATGGGCAGTTGACCGGGCGAGGTCAGTCTCGCTGGCGCTTGCGGACGGCAGGAATCATAGATAGAACAATGACACTGTCCGGGGGGACCGCTGCTGCGCTGGGGGAGACCGTTCGCGCTGCTGGCGGTGCCGAGCGAGTCGTGAGGTGGGGATGGGGACGTACCGAGTGGTGCAGTGGTCGACGGGGAACGTGGGTCGACAGGCCTTGGCCGCGACCCTCGACCATCCCCACCTCGAGCTCGTCGGGCTCTACGCCTTCGGGGCCGACAAGGTCGGTCGCGACGTCGGTGAGCTGTGCGGGCGGGACCCCGTGGGTGTCACCGCCACCAACGATGTCGACGCGCTGATCGCGCTCGAGCCCGACTGCGTCGTCTACACGCCGGCCTACGGCGACGACGAGCTGGTCGGCCGGTTCCTCTCGTCGGGGATCAACGTGGTCACCACCTCCGGCTACATCTACGTGCCGAACGGCCCGCGCGGCCCCGAGTTCTGGCGCCACCTCGAAGACGCCGCGGCGGCGGGAGGCACGTCGCTGCTGGGCACGGGCCTGAACCCGGGATGGGTCCACATGCTGGCCATGGTCGCCACGCTGCCCATGCGCGAGATCCGCTCGGTGTCGTGGGAGGAGGGCGCGAACGTCGGCTTCTACAACGCCCCCGACATGTGGGCGATGCTGGGATTCGGGATGACCCCGGAGGAGCGCGAGGCCCGCATCGGCGAGGTGGGGGTGCTCCCGGGCACGCCCCACTCCCTCGACGGGATCCCGTACCTCGAGTCCTGCTACGTCGTGGCGCACGCCCTGGGCCTCGAGGTCGACGGCTGGGAGCGCACCGAGGACGTGGCCGTCGCCACCGAGCCCGTCCAGACGGTGTGGGGCACCTATGAAGAGGGCACCGTCGCCGGGCTGCGCACCACCTACGCCGCGACCCGCAAGGGCGTCCCCGTCGTCACCAGCCGGCTGGTCTGGACGATGGGCGGCGCCGTCGAGCCGACCTGGGAGGCACGGGAGGGCTACCACATCGAGGTCGACGGGGACCCGGGCGTGGTGGTCCACGTCGGGCTCCGTCCGGGCTCGGCCTCGAACGTGCACGACATCCAGAGCGCCATGGACCTGGGGATGAGCGCCACCGCGTGCCCGGCGGTCAACGCCATCCCCTCCGTGTGCCGAGCCGAGCCCGGGCTCTTGACCTACGCCGACCTTCCGATCCACACCGCCGCCTTCTGGCGGTGAACGTCCCGGCCGGCGGCCGTGCTCCCGGTGGGAGCAGGGAGTGCCGGCCCCGAGCTGATCCGTAGAACCGACGAAGAGGAGCTGCACCGTGGGAACCCCGTCAGAGCAGGAAGTCAACGAGGCGTACTCCAGGTTCGTCGCCGCGCGCGACGAAGCGGAGGCCCTGCGCATCCCGTGGTCCGACCTGGCCGACTACTACACCGAGGACGGGGTCACGATCGATCCGGTGTGGGGTCGGATCGAGGGCCGCGAGAACATCCGGACCTACTGCGTGGAGTCGATGGCCGGCCTCACCACCCACGGCTGGTGGAGCCGGGAGAACTGGCGGATGATCGACGGCCCGCGCGTGGTGAGCCAGTGGGACCAGATCCTCGGCACCAAGGACGACGGCTCGCACTGGATCGTGCCGGGGCTCTCGATCCTCTACTACGCCGGCGACGGCCTGTTCTGCTACGAGTACCAGATGATCAACGTGGGCCACATCGACCACGTGCTGCGGGACATGGGCTGGGTGCCGAACGAAGAGCTCAACCCGCCTCCCGCCAACCCGGAGCGCGACGCGTCGCTTCCCGCGGCGTGGGCGCACCTCTACCGCGGGATGGAGTGACGGACCGTGCGCCTTCCCCTCCGAGGTAGGGAAGGCTGAGGCTTGCCACCCGTGCCCGCGAGCGGGCACGGGTGGGGAACGGGACCGGGAAGGAACGGGGGGCAGCGATGGCAGGGTCCGCAGGGGAGCACGGGGCGGGGCGAGCGCCGAACGTCGTCATGGTCGTGCTCGACGACGTCGGCTTCGCGCAGATCGGCAGCTTCGGCGCCGAGATCCAGACCCCGCACATCGACGCCCTCGCCGAGGGTGGCCTCCGGTACAACCGGTTCCACGTCACCTCGCTGTGCTCACCGACGCGCGCCGCGGTGCTGACGGGCCGCAACCACCACCGGGTCGGCATGGGGTTCCTGCCCGACGTCCCCCTCCCGTTCCCGGGCTACGACGGGAAGCTGCCCCGCCACTCGGCGACCCTCGCGAGGGTGCTGCGGGAGGCGGGCTACAGCACCATGGCGATCGGGAAGTGGCACCTCGCGCCCCGCTGGGAGCTGAGCGCGTCCGGACCGTTCGACCACTGGCCGCTGGGTGTCGGCTTCGAGCGCTACTACGGCTTCCTCGCCGGTGACACCAACCAGTGGGTCCCGAACCTCACCCGGGACAACGCCCACGTCGATCCTCCGGCTCGACCGGAGGACGGGTACCACCTCATGGAGGACCTGGCCGACCAGGCCATCAAGGTCGTGCTCGACCAGCACAACGCCACACCGGAGAAGCCGTTCTTCCTGTACGTCGCCACCGGTGCCGGGCACGCCCCGCACCACGTGACCCCGGAGTGGAGCGACCGCTACCGGGGCCAGTTCGACGACGGCTGGGAGCGGCTGCGGGAGCGCAACTTCGCCCGCCAGCTCGAGCTCGGGGTGGTTCCCGACGGGACGACGCTCACCGAGCGACCTCCCTGGGTCGACGACTGGGACGACCTCGACGAGGACGAGCGCCGGTTCATGGCCCGCACCCACGAGGTGTTCGCCGGATTCATGAGCCACGCCGACCACCAGATCGGCCGGATCGTCGGGTTCCTCGACGACATCGGCGAGCTCGAGAACACGATCTTCATCGTCCTCTCGGACAACGGCGCCAGCGCCGAGGGTGGCCCCACGGGATCGGTCAACGAGCAGCGCTTCGCCTTCGGGTATCCCGACGACCTCGGCGAGAACATCGCCCGCACCGACGACATCGGCGGCTTCCACTCCTACAACCACTACTCCTGGGGTTGGGCGTGGGCCGGGAACACCCCGTTCCGCCTGTGGAAGCGCTACGCCTGGCTCGGCGGCACCCGCACACCGCTGATCGTGCACTGGCCGGCGGGCATCGGTGAGCGGGGTGGCGTCCGGGACCAGTTCTGCCACGCCGTCGACATCATGCCGACCGTCCTCGACGCGGCCGGCGTGCCCCTGCCCGCCACCGTCGACGGCGCCGACCAGGTGCCTTTCGACGGGGCGAGCCTCGTCGAGACGTTCTCGTCGGCCTCGGCGCCCGAGATCCGCGACACCCAGTACTTCGAGATGGTGGGCTCCCGAGCGATCTACCACGCCGGCTGGAAGGCCGTCACCGACCACGTGTCCGAGGGTGTGCAGGCGGAGCGGGAGCGCATCCCGGGGAGCCAGCAGTTCGATCAGGACGTCTGGTCGTTGTTCCGCCTCGACGAGGACTTCTCCGAGGCCCACGACCTCGCCGCCGAGGAGCCCGGCAAGCTCGCCGAGCTGAAGGACCTCTGGTGGTACGAGGCGGGGCGGAACCAGGTGCTCCCCCTCATCGACAGCCTCCAGGGTCGCGGCATGTTGATGGACCGCGGGCCGCACGCCGACCGGCAGGTGTTCACGTTCCGGCCGGGCGGGTCGCCCGTCGCCGAGGAGTTCGTGCCCATGATGTTCATGGGGTGCGAGATCGAGGTCGTGCTCGCCGCCGACGCCGGCGGGGCCGACGGCCTCCTCTGCGCCCAGGGCGACTGGACGAACGGCTGGGCGATGTACGTCCTCGACGGGAGGCTGGTGTTCGTCGTGAACGCCTTCGGCGACCCGACGCGGATCGTGTCGGAGAGCCTCGTCCCCGCGTCGGCGCGCCGCCTCGTGGCGACCTACCGCCCGACCGGCCAGGGCGGCGAGGTGGCCCTCGTCGTCGGCGACGAGGAGGTGGGCCGAGGCCGCCTGCCGCTCAACCCGCCGTTCCGGTGGCAGATCGGCGGGGCCGGCCTCATGATCGGCGAGGACCAGGGCTTCCCGGTCACGGACGACTACGAGGTCCCGTTCCGGTGGCCGGGCCAGATCGCTTCGGTCACCTTCACCCTGCCGGGGGCGCCGCCTGCCCGTGAGATGGAAGGCGAGATCGAGCAGGTGCTCCGCCACGAGTGACCCGCGACCGACCGGTCCGTGGGGCAACCATCGTCACCGGCCGACGTCGACCGCCGGCCGGGCGAGGGGCGAATACGTTGGGGCGGTGGACGAGCTCGAGAACGTGCGCCTCGCCGACGAGGGCCGGGTGCGGACCATCTGGATGCACCGGCCCCAGCGGCTCAACGCCTTCGACGGCGGCCTGGTGAACGACCTGGCCGACGCCTTGGCGGCAGCGGAGGCCGACCCCGAGGTGAGCGTGGTGGTGCTCACCGGTAGCGGCCGGGCGTTCAGCACCGGCGCCGACCTCAAGGCGCTGGCCGAGCCCCGCCCCGCGCAGGACGGCCCGGCGCCGGGCGACCGGTCCGGCTTCGACCGCCTGCTCGACCTGCTGGCCGACTTCCCGAAGCCGTTGTTGATGGCGGTGAACGGCTACGCCGTCGGGTTCGGGATGACCATGCTCGCCTTCGCCGACGTGGTCTTCATGTCGACCGAGGCCCAGCTGCGCTGCCCCTTCACCGAGCTGGGGGCGCCCACGGAGGCCGGCTCCAGCTACCTGTTCCGCAAGCTGCTCGGCCGCCAGCAGGCCGCCTGGACGCTCCTGTCGTCGGAGTGGATCACCGGCCACCAGGCCCTGGCCATGGGCCTGGCGTGGCAGCTCTGCGACCCGGATGACGTGCTGCCCGTGGCGCAGGACCACGCCCGACGCCTCGCCGCCCACCCGGTGGCCGCCCTGGCGCAGGTGAAGCGCCTGCTCAATGCGCACGAGCGGGCCGAGCTGGCCGCCGCCTTCGACCGGGAGCGAGAGGCCCTGGCGGTGTTCGTCAGCAGCTTCGCCGCGCCGACCTGAACCGGCGGTCCCGACCCGGTCGGCGCTGCCGGCCGGTACTGTCCTGAGGCACGCTCCCGCGCACGCGAGGAGCGAGGGACACGAAGGGGGTCCGGTGCTCGCAGAGGTCGTTCGGGAAGCCAGTGAGCGGTTCGGTGACCGGGCGGCGCTGTCCACCCCCGACGGGTGGACCTGCTCCTACCGGGAGCTCGATCGCCTCTCCGACGAGGTGGCGGTCTGGCTCCACCGGCACGAGGGCTTCGGCGCCGGGTCGGTCGTGGCCCTGGCGATGCCGACCTCGGTCGAGTTCCTCGTCATCTACGCCGCGCTGGCCAAGCTCGGAGCGGTGACCGCCGGGGTGAACCCCCACCTCACCCCGGCCGAGCAGCGGGCCGCCGTCGACGCCTGCCGACCCGACGGCCTCGTCACCGACTCCCAGGCCACGGCCGACGCCATGGACGTCGAGTGCACCCTCGTGGTCGAGCTGGCCGATCACCTCGACGACGTCTGCCGCGCCCTGCGGGTCCCCGGCGAGGCGCCCCCGGTCCTCCCGCCCGACCCCGATCGACCGGTGGCGATCTGCTTCACCTCGGGCTCCACCGGGCAGCCCAAGGGCGCCCTGTTCCGGGAGCGCCAGCTACGGGCCATCTTCGAGCTCGACACCGGCGGGGCGTGGGGCGGGGGGCAGCCGAGCATCATCGGCACCCAGTTCGCCCACGTGGGGGCGATGACCAAGGTGCCGTGGCTCCTCGCCGGTGGCGCCACCCTCTACGCGCTGCGCAAGTGGCGGGCCGAGGACGTCCTGCGGCTCACGGTCGAGCACCAGATGTCCACCCTGAACGCCGGCCCCTCCCAGGTGGCGCTGATCCTGCGCCAGCCCGGGCTCGACGACCTCGACCTCAGCCATCTGAAGGCGATCATCGCCGGCACCGCGCCCTCCAGCCCGGCGCTCATCGAGGAGGCCCGGCGCCGCCTCGGCTGCGGCTACTCCGTCCGCTACTCCTCCACCGAGTGCGGGGGTGTCGGCCTGGCCACGGCCCTCGACGCGCCCGACGAGGAGGCCCTCTACACCGTCGGTCGGCCCCGGCCCGGCGTGGACGCCAAGATCGCCGACGCCGAGGGCAACCCCCTCCCCGCCGGGGAGACGGGCGAGGTGTGGCTGCGGTCGCCCGCGGTGATGTCGGAGTACTACCTGAACCCGGAGGAGACGGCGAAGACCCTCGTCGGGGGATGGCTCCGCACCGGCGATCTGGGCTACGTCGACGAGCGGGGTTGCTACCGCCTGGTCGGGCGGGCCAAGGAGATGTACATCCGCGGCGGCTACAACGTGTTCCCGCTCGAGGTCGAGGCGGTGCTGTGCCAGCACCCGAAGGTCGACCAGATCGCCATCGTCCCGCTCCCCGACGACGTCATGGGCGAGATCGGTGTCGCCGTGGTGGTACCGACCGACCCGGCCGACGCGCCGTCGCTCGACGAGCTGCGCGACTTCGCCCACGACAAGCTCGCCCGGTTCAAGCTCCCCGAGCGCATCCGCACGATCGAGGCGCTCCCGCTCAACGCCACCGACAAGCTCGACCGGCGCACCCTCGCCCAGATCGTCCGTGGCTGACCCCGAGCGGCGCCCGCTCCCGGGCGCGCCCCCGGTGTGGGGACGCGCCCGGGCCCATGGTCAGATGTCCTCGGGGACCTGGGTGATCGACGGGTAGCCGTTGGTCACGGCGATCACGTCGTTGGCCGGCGCCGGGTCCGACAGGTCACACGTCGAGTCGAAGACGGTCATGCCCTCGGGCATCTCCGGCATCTCGAGGGCCCGCTCGACGGCCTGGAGCTCACCCCACTGCTCGGGTGCGCAGGCCGGGAAGTTGATGCTGGTGACCGTGTCGGTCTGCGCGGTGCCGGCCACCAGCGCCTCGCAGTTCTCGGTGATCCACTCGAGGGCGAAGTCGGCACCGGCGTCGAACTGGGCCTCGTCGAGCTCGAGGGGCCCGCTCACCGCCAGCGCGGGGTAGCCACGGCGGATGGCGGTGCGACCCACGCCGATCGTGCCCGAGATCGAGGCGAAGGGCCCGAAGTTCTGGCCGGGGTTGATGCCCGACAGCACCAGCTGCGGCTCGAGGCCCAGCTGCTCGAGGGCCACGATGACCGAGTCGGCGGGGTAGCCGTCGACCGCGTAGGCCTCGTTGCCCCCGGGGGTGGTGGTGGCCGTGTAGGTGGTGCCGCCAGGGGTGGTGGTGTCGGAGCTGCCGCTCTTCTCGTCGGCCGGGGCCACCACGGTGATCTCGACGTCGATGTCCTCGATGTGCTCGAGACGGTCGATGAGCACGTCGATGGCCGGGTTGATCACGCCGTCGTCGTTGGCGATGAGGATGCGCAGCGGACCGGTCTCCTCGGTGGTGCAGCGCTCCTGCACCACCTGGGTGGTCATCTCGTCGGACGGTGGCTCCTCCTGGGTGCTGCTGCTGTCACCGTCGCTGGAGCACGCCCCGAACGACAGCGCGGCGAGCAGACCGGCGGACACGGGTGCGAGGACTCGGGTGGAACGGCGCAACGGGGGACCTCCTGTGACGGGTGACACGGAGATCCTGAAGGGTGGCAGCGGTTTCGTCCAACGACCTCTCGACCCCGATCCATGCTCTGCCGGCATGTGTCGCCGCCTAGGCTCGGCGCGGTGAACCTCCAGCAGCTGCGCTACCTGGTGGCGACCGCCGATCACGGCACCATGACCCGTGCCGCCAAGGAATGCCACGTCGGCCAGCCGGCGCTCACCCGGGCCGTGCGGGCGCTCGAGGCCGAGCTGGGGGTGCCCCTCCTGACCCGCACCGGGCGTCGGGTGGAGCTCACCCCCGAGGGGCGCGAGGCGGTGGAGATCGCCCGGCGCGTTCTGCTCGACGTTGGCGCGCTCGAACGGGTGGGCCGGCGCGGCGGCCGCGGTCGGGCCCTCGCCCTGGCCGCCACCCGCACCATCCAGGCCGACCTGGCCTCGGGGCTGATCAGCGAGTTCTGGACCGCCCACCCCGAGCACCCCGTGCACTTCGTGCACTGCGAGAGCCGTGAGGAGGTGGCCGAGGCCGTGGCGTTGGGTCGGGCCGACGCGGGGATCGCCGACCTCCCGGTCGACGACGTGCTCACCGCGGTGCCGTTCGAGCACCGGGAGGTGGTCCTGCTGGCCCCGCCCGGCAGCGACGTGCCCGATCCGTTCCCGGTCGGCCAGTTGGGCGAGGTCCCGCTCGTGCTGCCCACCCGGGGCGGCGACCGGCGGGCCGAGTTCGACCGCATGCTCGACGCCCTCGGCGTCACCCCGACGGTGGCCTTCGAGAGCGACGAGCGCAGCTC
>Ga0164243_10013591_pt1 | contig 11436 bp, 8 predicted proteins | sample OricompcompostOP_FD_108781 | JGI IMG/M metagenome (GOLD analysis project Ga0164243, IMG submission 108781) | Organic Plus compost microbial communities from Emeryville, California, USA - Original compost - Organic plus compost (OP) | ecosystem: Engineered > Solid waste > Mixed feedstock >... | reverse complement strand
TGTGCATTGCGGAATCTCAAGGCGCTTGCCGACTCTGGACTGACAAAAAACCGACATTTGATCACAAGCATATGACTGCGCCGCCGGTCGCCCGCCCCTCGATCGTTGATTCAGCAAAGCAGCGATTCGGCGCCGGTATCGGAGGGAGGCGGTTATGACCGCACGAATGCAATGGCCTGCACTGCTGGCGGCACTTGTCTTGGCGGCGGCCCTGCCCTTTGACGCCGCCGCGCAAGCGCCGGGCGTTCAACGAGCGAAAGGGCCGCCGAGGGGGGCGCCTGCCCACGCCGCGCCACGGCCGGCGGCACCGCCTGCCATGCGGCCGCCTGCGGTGCACGCGCCGCCGCCGGCCGTCCGCAGCGTCGCCCCCCGACCGGCCCCGATCGTTCGCGCGCCACAGCCGCGCTTCCAGCGTCCGGCGATGACGGCGCGCCCCCCGCAGGCGCCACACATCAACCGCACCGTGCGCCGGCAGCAGCCGGCCCGGCAGATGGCGCGGCCAAGCGCGACCACGACGCGTCAGGTGCAACGGCAGGAGCGCGCGCGCAGGCAGCAGGAGAACCGCGCATTGCGCCGGCTGCCGGCCGCGCAGCGCGCCGTGCGACGCCAGGAGTTTCAACGCGCGCGTGAGCAACGCGCGCAACAGCGGCTCCGTCCGCAAGGAACGCCCATCCAAGGTCAGGCCGCCATTCGACCGAACGTCACATCAGCGCCGCGTCGGAACGGCCAGCCGCGCATCGCGGCGCAGGCTGCGCGGCAGGGCCGCTTCGCCGCGCCGTTCATGGGCGGCGGCAATATCCGACCGGTGCGGGCGGCCTATGTAGCGCCACGCCGCGCTTGGCACCGCGGTCTGCGCGCAGCTTTCGTGCCGTGGTACGGGCCGGTGTTCTGGCCTTACGCCTACTCCGATATCTTCGACTACACCTTCTGGCCGGACGGCTATGACGACGGCTATTGGGCTTATGCCTATGATGACTTCCTCGATGGCGTGTTCTGGGGCGAGGAAGGCCCGCCGGAGGAATATGCTTACGCGCCCGGCGTCGAACGCCCGGCGCCGACGGCACCGCGCTACGCCACCGTGCAGGAGCTCTGCAGGGATCCCGGCACCGGCATCACCGCCTGGCCGTTCGCCGATATCGAAAAGAAGGTCGGTCTGAACAACGACCAGATACACTTGCTCGCGGCGGTGAAGAAGGCGGGACAAGATGCCAGCGCGGCATTCAAAGCGTCGTGTCCGCCGAACGATGCATTCCCGCTGACGCCGGTTGGGCGGGTGGAGGCGATGACGTTGCGCTTGCAGGCGACGTTGCAGGCGGTGCAGACGGTGCGGCCGCCATTGGCGACCTTCTACGACGCCCTCAGCGACGAGCAGAAGGAGCGCTTCAACGAGCTCGGCCCCAAGGACGCGCGAAAGCCGGCCAATGACGAGGCCAAGCAGGCGCAGGACGCGCAAAGCTGCAAGCAGCCCAAGGAAGGCCTCTCCAACCTGCCGATCGAAAAAATCGAAGACGCCGTGAAGCCGACCGATGCGCAGATGGCCGGCCTCAACAGCCTGCAGGACGCGACGACCAAGGCCGTCGCCATTCTGCAGGCGGCATGTCCCGACGAAATCCCCCTGACGCCGCCGGGACGGTTGGAGATGATGGAGAAGCGTCTCACCGCGATGATCGATGCCGCCAACACCGTAAAGCCGGCGCTCGCCTCGTTCTACGGCTCGCTGACGAACGAGCAGAAGGCACGCTTCAACCGCATCGGCCGCATCTTGGCGCAGAGCAAGTGAACGACGCAGCCTAGCACCGACAAAAAAGGCGGCCCGCAAAGGCCGCCTTTTCTTTCTCGCCGCCGCCATCGAACCGCTTTCGCGGGCGATGACAGCTCTTTCTCACTCCGCCGCGATGCGCACTTCCGGCGCGGCCGCCTTGATGTCGGCGGTGACGTGGCTTTCGAACTTGGCGAAGTTCTTCTGGAACATCTCGACCAGCGCACGCGCGGTCTTGTCGAACTCCGACTTGTCCTTCCAGGTCTTGATCGGGTTCAACAGATGCGGCTCGACGCCCGGGACCGAGGTCGGCACCGCGAAGCCGAAATACGGATCGGTGCGGAAATCGGCATTCTTGAGCGAGCCGTTGAGCGCAGCCGTGACCAAAGTGCGCGTCGCCTTGATCGGCATACGGCGGCCTTCGCCATACTTGCCGCCGGTCCAGCCCGAATTCACCAGCCAGACGTCGACGTTGTGCTTGTTGATGTAGTCCTTCAGCAGGTCGGCATAGACCGACGGATGCCGCGGCAGGAACGGCGCGCCGAAGCAGGTCGAGAACTCCGGCTGCACGCCGACGAGGCCCTTCTCGGTGCCCGCGACCTTCGCGGTGTAGCCGGAGAGGAAGTGATACATCGCCTGCTCGGGCGTGAGCTTGGCGACCGGCGGCATGACGCCATAAGCGTCCGCCGTCAGGAAGATGATGTTCTTTGGATGGCTGGCGCGGCCGGTGCGCGACGCGTTCGGGATGAAGTCGAGCGGATAGGCCGAACGGGTGTTCTCGGTCTTCGAGCCGTCGTCATAGTCGGGCACGCGCGTCGTCGGATCGAACACCACGTTCTCGAGCACACAGCCGAAACGGTTGGTGGCGTCCCAGATCATCGGCTCCGCTTCCTGGCTGAGCTTGATGGTCTTGGCGTAGCAGCCGCCTTCGAAGTTGAAGATGCCGTCAGGACCCCAGCCGGTTTCGTCGTCGCCGATGAGGATGCGGTTCGGATCGGCCGACAAGGTCGTCTTGCCGGTGCCGGAGAGGCCGAAGAACAACGCACTCTCGCTGCCGTCTTTGCTGACGTTGGCGGAGCAGTGCATCGGCACCACGTTCTTGGCCGGCAGATAGAAGTTGAGCGTGGTGAACACCGACTTCTTCATCTCGCCCGCGTAGGACGAACCGCAGATCAGAACGATCTTGCGGGTGAAGTCGATCGCCACCATCGTGTCGGAACCTTCGCGACCGCCGTGACGCTTCGCGTCAGGCTTGAACGACGGCAGATCGACGATGGTCATCTCGGGCACGAAGCCGCCGAGTTCCTTGAGTTCCGGGCGAATGAGCAGCTGACGAATGAACAGCGAGTGCCAGGCGAGTTCGGTGAAGACACGCACCTTGATGCGATGCGTGTGATCGGCGCCGCCATAGAGGTCCTGCGCGAACAGCGTCTTGCCCTTGCAGTGTGCCTGGAAGTCGGCGAGCAGATTGTCGAAGTTCTCCTTCGACATTTTGCGATTGCCGTCCCACCACACCGAATCCTTCGTGAGGTCGTCGACGACAGTGTGCTTGTCCTTCGGCGAGCGGCCCGTGTGATGGCCGGTCTCGGCGCACAGCGCGCCGCCGGCGACAACCGACGCTTCGCCGTTACGGATGGCGTGCTCGTACAGAGGCGCCTCGGTCAGATTCCAATTCACACCGGCGAGATTTTTGAAGCCGAATTTGTCGGCGCCGTACGCCGCATTCCGCACACCAGTCTCTTGCACGCTATCCTCCCAAACTCAGTCGGGGCCGCAAGGCGGCATGCCCCTCACCGACTGCTCACGCTAGAATCCGGCTATAGATAAGATGCAAGCATAGCCGTCTGTTCCGAAGGCCGCGACCATAGTCACGAAAGCCCTGGAAGCCAAGGCAAAAGCCATGCATCCGCGCTGGCGAGCTTTGCGCTGCATCAATGGATGGAGCGGGGAGGTACGGAAGGCTGCGGTATGATGTCTCAAATATCAGTGGCGTTAACGAACCAAGGATATGGGCACCGTTGCCGGCGCCCACATCCATTGTGCGTTGCGATAAAAACACGCCGGTGTGCCCACGATGTGCTCACCGGCACGCAAGCGAGGTAGCCGCGCTTACTCCGTCAGCCCCTGACGGGCGAGCCAATCGCCGATCAAATCGGCTACCTCTTTATTGTTCTTGTCCATCATCAGCATGTGGGAATTTCCCTTGATGCCGACCTCGGGCAAGTTCACCACGTCGACCTTACCTCCCGCCGCACGCACCGCATCGGCGTAGTCGAGACCGATTTGCCGCATCTTCGGCCACCGGCCGTCGGTTGCGATGTAGTCGCCGTAAACCACCAGCGTCGGAATATTCTTGAGGTTGGCGGCCTGTGCCTTGTCGCCCGCCACCGCGGGTTCGACGGCGACGATGCCCTTGATCTTGTCGGGGCGCGCTTGCGCGACCTTGAAGCCGAAACCGCCGGCCTGGCTGTGAACGAGCAGGACGCAAGGACAGACCTTGTCGACTAGAGCGGTATAGGCGGCGATGATCGCCGTGTCGGTCGTGGTCCAGCGCGGCACATTCTGCCTCATGAAATTATCATAGGCCTCAACCGGGAACTGGTTGCCCGCGAGCACCTTCATCTTCGCCGGATCCGCGTTCCATGAGCCCGGTCCGGCGCCGATGCGGAACCGCTCGAACGGACCCGACTTTGTCAGGAAGTTCGGCTCGCCCTGCCATATGTCCGGCGAGGCGAAGCCGGAACGGCCACGCTCGACCGCGTCCGACACGTAGACGTCCCAGCCCTTGCGGACGAACATATTGAGCCAACCTTCGCGACCGTCCGGCGTGGTCTCGTAGGTCACGCCGGTCAGTCCGCCGCCGTGCCACATCAGGAGCGGGTACTTGCCCTTGCGGTTCTGCGGCAGGAAGTACTGCGCATACATCGCCTCCACCTGATAAGGCCCGTTCGGATCGAGCTTGGCCGGCACGCCGCCGGGGCTGAAGACGACTTCCTTGACCGGCTTGCCGGAAACTTCCACCACGCGCCCGCCGACGTGGAACGATCCCATTCCTCTCAGAACGATCGGTTCTTCGGCCAAGGCCGGAACAGCGGCGGCAGCCAGCACGCAGGCCAGCAGGAATCTGCGCATTGTTTCACTCCCAGGTTTCTTGTTGAGGCCGCGCAATGCGGCCGACATTGCAATTGCTGTCGCGGGATCAGTCGACGCTGATATTCGCGGCAGCGATCACCTTCTTCCAGCGCGCGTGTTCGGCCTTGATGAAGGCGGCGAACTCCTGCGCGCTGTTGCCGACCGGAACCGCGCCATCCGTGGCTAGCCTTTCGCGCACGGTTTCGTCGGTCAGCGCTTCTACGGTTGCCTTGTGCAGGATGTTGACGACATCGGCCGGCGTCTCGTGCGGCACGACGAAGCCATACCAGGCGCTGGCGTCGTAGTCCGGATAGCCGCTTTCAGCCACGGTCGGCACGTCCTTCATGAGCGGCGTGCGCGTCTTGCCAGTGACGGCAAGCGGCCGCAGCTTGTTCGACGTCAACAAGCCGGTGACCGAGGGAATCGTCGTCACCATGAACTGCGTTCGGTTGCCTAGCAGATCGACGATCGCCGGCCCCGCGCCGCGATAGGCAAGGTGCACCGTGTCGATGTTGGCCGTCAGGTTGAGCAGCACCGTCGCCAGATGGCTGGCCGAGCCATTGCCGGCCGAGCCGTAGTTCAACTTGCCGGGCGCCTTCTTCGCCTCTGCGATGAGATCCTTCAGCGTCTTGCAAGGTGAAGCTTCCGGCACCACGACGACGAGCGGCGCCGAAGCAACCAAAGTGATCGGGTCGAACGCCGTCAGCGTGTCGATCTTCAGCGACTTAAAGAGATGCGGGTTGACCGCCATCGGCCCTTGATTAGCCATCAGCATCGTGTAGCCGTCGGGTGTCGCCGACGCCACGGTCATGGTCGCGACATTGCCGCCGGCCGTGCCGATATTCTCGACGACGATCGTCTGGCCAAGTCGCTCGCCGACCTTCTGCGCCACGATGCGGGCGATGGCGTCGGTGCCGCCGCCTGCGGCATAGGGCACGACAAGCCGGATCGCTCGCGTTGGATAAGTTTGCGCCCATGCGGAGCGCGGCAATACGAGCGCGGTTGCCAGCGCGGCACAGAAATGACGGCGATCGATCGACGACATGGCGTTTCCCTTTGTTCTTTACATTTGATCTTTGTTAGCTGATTTGCGAGCGGACATCGGCCCGCGGATCGCGGACGTAAACGGCTCCTTCGAATAGACGACGTGCGGTTCTGAGGACGGACACCACCGGCTCGTTTTGCTCGCCTTCCGCCTCCAGACGAACCTCGAGACTGCCAAGCGGATGTTCGATCGACAGCGTCGCCGGGGACGTCACCGCACCCGCGATCTGGCGCGCCACCGTGCCGGCCTGTGTGCAGGCCGTGGCCAATCCGACCGCGCCAGTGATGGCAAGCGCGGTGTGACAGGTATGCGGCATGAAGTAACGCGCGGAGAAAGCGCCGCCGTTTTGCGGCGGCGCGAGGAGCACCGGCTTGGGAATGACCAATTCGGCAGCGTTCAGAAAGCCCATGCGCCGCCCGGCTTCGATGCGGATCGTTTCGAGACGATCGAGGAAGGCGCGATCAGCGTTGAGATCCGAAGGCTGCTCCCAGCCAGTTTTGCCAAGATCCCGCGCGCACACGATCATCAACGGCATGGCCGCGTCGATGCAGGTGACCTCGACGCCGTCGATCGTGTCGACAGCCGCACCCGTCGGAAACAGCTTGCCGGTCTTGGCGCCGGCGGCATTCAGGAAACGCAGACGGATCGGCGCCGCCCTGCCCGGCACGCCGTCGATCCTGGCGTCTCCATCGTAGGTCACCTGGCCGTCCGGCGTTTCGACACATGCTTCGATGAGCTTGCCGGTATTGACGTTGTGGATGCGCACATGCGTCACGTCCGCAGCCGCGCGCACCAACCCGGTGTCGATGGCGAAAGGTGCCACCGCCGCGAGCATGTTGCCGCAGTTCGGCGATGTATCGACGATGCGCTCGCGCACTTTGACTTGCGCGAAGAGATAATCGACGTCCGCGCCGGCTTTGGTCGGCGGCCCGACGATCGCGACCTTGCTGGTCAACGGATGGCCGCCGCCTATGCCGTCGATCTGCAGTTCATGACCCGATCCCATGGCGGACAGCAGGATCGCATCGCGCTCGTCACGATCCTGCGGCAAGTCGGCGGCGCGAAAGAACGGCCCGCGCGACGTGCCGCCGCGCATCAGCGTGCATGGAATCTTGATTTGCTGGCGCATAAGCGCGCGGCCCCGGACGACTTCGTTGCAGGCTGGGATACCGGCAGGGGCATGGATTGGTGAAATGCAAAGATTTGGGCTATTGATAACCAATGCGCATCAATTTCGATCTGCTCGATCTGCGAGCCTTTCTCACCGTGCTCGATACCGGCGGTTTTCATAAAGCCGCGGAGGCACTGAATCTGTCGCAACCGGCCCTGTCGCGCCGCATCCAAGCCTTCGAACAGGCGATCGGCGCTCCGGTTCTCGAACGCACCACGCGCCATGTCGCCGCGACGACGGTCGGCCGTTCGCTCGAGCCGCTGGCGCGGCGCCTGCTCGACGAGTTTGAGGAGTCGTTGCTCGCCTTGACCGGCGTGGGCGACCGGCAGTCCGGCCAAATCACACTCGCCTGCGTGCCGACGGCGGCATTCTATTTTCTGCCGCGCGCGATCGAACGCTTCAACGCGCAGTTTCCGCGCATCCGTTTTCGTATTCTCGATTTGTCAGCCAATGAAGCGTTGGAAAGTGTTGCGCGCGGCGAGGTCGAGTTCGGCATCAACTTCATGGGCAACTCGCATCCGGACTTGAACTTCACGCGGCTCGCCGACGACCCGTTCGTGCTCGCCTGCCGGCGCGATCACCCGCTCGCCAAACGCCGGCGCCTCACCTGGAAGGATCTCGAAGGTCACCTGCTGATCGGGGTCAGCCGCAACAGCGGCAACCGCACGATTCTCGACGCTGCGCTCGCCGGCACCAAGGTGCGGCTCAACTTCTTCTACGAGGTCAACCATCTGACGACGTCGCTCGGCATGGTCGAACGCGGCCTCGGCCTGTCGGTTCTGCCCAAGCTGGCGACGCCGCCAAACAATCACGCCACCATCGTCACCAAGGCGATTACCCATCCGGAGGTGAAGCGCACGATCGGTATCGTCGAGCGGCGCGGCACGCGGCTTTCACCTGCTGCGCATCGCTTCCGCACCATGCTGCTCGAAAGCTGGCGCATGTAAGCGATGATCCGCCGTCAGGGCCCGGCGCGGGCGGCTTCCGCCAATTGCCTGAGCACGCCGCGCAAGGCGCCGGGCGCTGTCACACGCTGCGGAAACGCCAGGCGAAGCGTGGTTTGGCCGAATTGCAGATCGATGCCTTCGGGATCGATCCCGACGCAACGCCATTCGCCATCCGGCGCGCCGAGGAGCCGTGTGGCATAAAGCCTCAAAGCCTCGGCATGATCGGCATTCATGTGCGCGACGGCATCGGCTTCCGCCTCGATCAGCGCCTGCGCATCGCCGACGTCGGTCAACACGTCGGCAGCGGTCAGATCTGCGGCGCGCGCGAAACCGCCATTGAGATGCGCCGATACCGCCTGCATGCGCCAGAACGAAAAGTCGCCGAAGCCGGCATAGAGCTCCGCCTTCGGATGGCGCGCCAGGAACCGCCGGCGCAGCCGCGGCTCGTCGGCGTGATCGCGCGGAGCCGGCACGAAAGTTCCCAATACCGTCAGGCGCGCATGCGCCAAGGCATCACCCTTGCCGGTCTCGGCCAACAGCAGCGAGGCGCGGCCGTCATGCTCGAGATTGGCGGTATGGGTCGCGAGGCGCGACACCAGGATCAGCGGCGCCCCATCGACATCGGTCGCGACGTTGGTCAGTGAGGCGAAGGGATAGCCGCCATTGCGGTCGAGGGTCGCCAGTGTCGCCGTACGGACGGTGCGCAGCAGGTTCTTGCCCAGCTCACCCGGCCTGAAGTCCGACGGCTGCGGCGCGCCCTCGGGCGTACGCCCCGGCATCGTGCCGGGTAGAGGCTGGGCGGAGGTGTCATCGGGCGTCATGGTGTTTCCTGGGCGGCTTCCTTCTGCCGACCGCGAACATTAACGAAGGTTAACACTTTGTCAGAACGAGCAAACTTTTCACAAAGCGGGCTTGAATCGGCTCAGGAATCACATAGTTGTTGCAAAGAGGTCACATTTCAGCCCCCGTTTGTGCGCTCAAACGCGGCTGGACGTCATGCCGATAGGCGCTTCTAGAGGCTTTTTCAGAGGGGCTCATGCCGACAATCGCTCTCGTCGACGATGACCGCAACATCCTGACTTCCGTGTCGATGGCCCTCGAGTCTGAAGGCTATCGCATCATGACGTACACCGATGGTGCCAGCGCGCTCGATGGCTTCAAGACCTCGCCGCCGGACCTTGCCATCCTCGACATCAAGATGCCGCGCATGGACGGCATGGAGACGCTCCGCCGGCTGCGCCAGAAGACCGACATCCCGGTCATCTTTCTCACCTCCAAGGATGAAGAGATCGACGAGCTGTTCGGCCTCAAGATGGGCGCCGACGATTTCATCCGCAAACCGTTCTCACAGCGCCTCCTCGTCGAGCGCGTAAAGGCGGTCCTCCGCCGCACCACGCCGAAGGATGGACAGCCGCCGAAGGAAGTCGATTCCGCCAAGGTACTCGAGCGCGGCCTGCTCCGCATGGATCCGGAGCGCCATACCTGTACCTGGAAGAACGAGCCGGTGACGCTCACCGTCACCGAATTCCTGATCCTGCAGGCGCTCGCCACCCGGCCGGGCGTGGTGAAGAGCCGCAATGCGCTGATGGACGCCGCTTACGACGATCAGGTTTACGTCGACGACCGCACCATCGACAGCCACATCAAGCGGCTGCGCAAGAAGTTCAAAGTCGTGGACGACGACTTCGAAATGATCGAGACGCTTTACGGCGTCGGCTACCGCTTCAAGGAAGCCTGAGCCGGTGACCGTTCGTCCCCGCGAAAGCGGGTACCCAGCGCGGCATCTGGTGCGGTGTAGTTCTGGATTCCCGCTTGCGCGGGAATGAACGGAGATTGGGGCGACGAGCTAAAGCCTGACTGAAGGACCGCAATTGCGGTAGACTCGGCGGGTAAATCCAGACCTATGGATTGAAACGACGTGCTCGATCGTACTGCGGAAACCCAAGCTCAAGCGGCCCAGCGTGCCAAGAGCGGCGAGACGCCGCGCACGCCGTCGTCGCGGTTTGCCGCCATGCGCCGGCCGTTGAAGTCGGCCTGGGCCTTCTTCGTCTCGCAAAGCTTTTCCAGCCTCACCCGCCGCATCGTCTTCCTGAACCTGGCCGGTCTTTGCGCGCTGGTCGTCGGCGTGATGTACCTCTCGCAATTCCGCGCCGGCCTCATCGATGCGCGCGTGCAGAGCCTGTTGGTGCAGAGCGAGATCATCGCCGGCGCCATCGCCGCATCGGCCACGGTCGAAACGGATGCGCTCACCATCGATCCCGAACGGCTGCTCGAATTGCAGGCCGGCGAGAGCTACGGTCCCGCCGACGACGCGGTGTCCGGCATCGAGTTTCCCATCAATCCTGAACGCGTCGCGCCGGTGCTGCGCCGCCTCGTCTCGCCGACCAAGACGCGGGCGCGCATTTACGATCGCGACGGCGTGCTGATCCTCGACAGCCGCAATCTCTACGGCCGCGGCGACGTTTTGCGCTTCGACCTGCCGCCGCCCGATACGGCGGAGCCCGGCCTGATGGAACGCGCCTTCATCGCGATCCGGCGCTGGTTCGGCCGCGGCGATCTGCCGATCTACAAGGAGCTCGGACCCGAGAACGGCAAGGGCTATCCGGAAGTCACGCAAGCGCTCAACGGCCTGCACGCCAGCATGGTGCGCGTGAACGACCGCGGCGAAGTGATCGTCTCGGTGGCGGTGCCGGTGCAGCGCTTCCGCGCCGTGCGCGGCGCGCTCATGCTCTCGACGCAAGGCGCCGACATCGACGACATGGTCGAAGCCGAGCGGCTCGCCATCTTCAAAGTGTTCTTGATCGCCGCCGGCGTGATGGTGGTGCTGTCGATGCTGCTGGCCGGCACGATCGCCGGCCCGGTGCGTCGGCTCGCCGACGGCGCGGAGCGCGTGCGCCGCCGGATTCGCAGCCGCGTCGAAATTCCCGACTTCACCCGCCGCAATGACGAGATCGGCCACTTGTCCGGCGCGCTGCGCGACATGACCAACGCGCTCTACAGCCGCATCGAAGCGATCGAAAGCTTCGCCGCCGACGTATCGCACGAATTGAAGAATCCGCTCACCTCGTTGCGCTCGGCGGTGGAGACGCTGCCGATGGCCAAGACCGACGCCAACCGCAAGCGACTCTTGGACGTCATCGAGCACGACGTGAAACGGCTCGATCGGCTGATCTCCGACATTTCCGACGCCAGCCGTCTCGATGCCGAATTGCAGCGCCAGGAAGCCGCGCCGGTCGACGTGGCCAAGTTGCTCGATGCCTTGGTGACGGCGGCGAACGAAGTGCGCGGCGACGTGCGCGTGACGCTCAACTTCGAGGGCTCGGGCGGCTTCCGCGTGCCCGGCCATGACTCGCGTCTTGGGCAAGTCGTCAGCAACCTGATC
>Ga0164243_10013590_pt1 | contig 11437 bp, 10 predicted proteins | sample OricompcompostOP_FD_108781 | JGI IMG/M metagenome (GOLD analysis project Ga0164243, IMG submission 108781) | Organic Plus compost microbial communities from Emeryville, California, USA - Original compost - Organic plus compost (OP) | ecosystem: Engineered > Solid waste > Mixed feedstock >... | reverse complement strand
GGGGTTCCTCGGATGAGCGTCTTGGTCCGGCTGCGACGGACGGCCGACGCGGACGGGCGCCCCGCCGGCGGGGAGCGCGTCCTTCCCGTGGAGCCGAGCTGGACCGTCGCCCTCGTCGAGGACGTGATGCGGGTGCTGCGTCCGCTGACGCCGACCCGCACGGAGCAGCCCGGCGTGTTCGGCTATCGCGACGAGTGGGGGACGGGGCTCGCGGCCGTCGAGGGACTCGACGACCGGGAGCTCGTGCGCGTGGGCGAGCTCGTGCAGATGACGGAGATCGCGGCGGCCGTCGGCCCGGAGGCGCTCCGCGTTCAGGAGCCGCTCCTCCCGGCGGTCACGCTGCACTCGCGCAACCCGTTCGCGTTCTTCGGCCTCGCCGTCGCGTGCCTCGGACTCGCGATCTTCGGCTTCACGCGTGCGACCGGGCAGGCGGGCGCCGTGATCCTCGGGGTGAGCATCGTGCTCGTCGCCCTCGCGATCGCGCTCATCGTCTACGGCGCGATCCGCTACCGCTGGTGGTCGCGCGCGCGGCGCTACGTGCGCGAGCGGGGCGACACGATGCCGCCGGATCTGCGCGACCTGGTCTGAGCCGACTCAGGATTCCGCAGCGATGAGCTCGGCGAGCGGCCTCTCGAGCGGGATCTGCGCGATGAAGCAGGCGATCACGATGACGGAGCAGATCACCGCGGGCAGCACGCCGCGCCGTCGGAGCAGGAGGAGCACGAGCGTCGTGACGAGGACCGCCACGGTGCCCACGACCGCCGCCCAGACGGCGAGCACGATGAGCAGCAGGTCGTACGGGCCGCAGCCCATGACCTCGTCGGGGCAGATCGCGGCGCTCACCGCCGAGTCGTGCAGGTTGACGCCGATCGCGACCACGGCGACGACGGTCGCGACGATCACGAAGACGATCGCGGGCCGTTCGGCGCGGATGCGGGTCACGGCGGGAGAGTAGCAGTCCGCTCCTTTTCTCCACAGCCGTCGTCTCGGCCTGCTCTCCCCAGAACGGCCCCTGCGACCTCGACCCCGAGGGCCGCGCGCTTACCGTCGCTCCTATGAGCGCGGCTCCCGACCCCCTCGCGCGACGCGCCCGCGTGCGGGTGGGCGTCGGGGCCGCGCTCGTGCTGGCCCTCGGTGCCCTCGGCGTCGGGGCGCTCGTCACGGCGGCGACGCCGCACGGCGCGACCTCGATCGTCGCTCCCGGACCGAGCGCCGAGCCCGGCGCGCCACAGGCATCGGCGACCGCGGTCGTCTACGTGCACATCCTCGGCGAGGTGCGCGTTCCCGGCCTGTACGAGCTGCGGGAGGGCGACCGCGCGATCGACGCGCTCGCCGCCGCGGGCGGCTACACCGACGCCGCCGACCGCGCGGCCCTCAACCTCGCCCGCCCGCTCGTGGACGGCGAGCAGATCGTGGTGCCCGTCGTCGGCGCGGCTCCGGCGGCCGGAACGACCGGCTCGACGGGTGGCCGCGTGAACCTCAACACCGCGACCGCGGAGGAGCTCGAGACCCTTCCGCGCGTCGGACCGGCCACCGCCGCGCGCATCATTGCCTGGCGGGAGGCGAACGGCCGCTTCTCCTCCGTCGAGGACCTGCTCGCCGTCTCCGGCATCGGGGAGAAGACCCTCGCGGGATTCGCCGACCTCGTCACGGTGTGATGCCGCGCGTCGCCGACCTCCGGCTGCTCCCTGCTGCGCTCGCCGCGTGGGGAGCGGCCGCCCTCGCGGTCGGGGCGACCGAGGCCGGACCGGTGCGCACGGCGGCGCTCGCGGCCTGGGGCGTCTGCGCGGGGATCGCGCTCCTGCTCGTCCTCGCCGCTCGTCGCGGACGCGCCGCGAGCGCGCTCACGGCGGCGCTCCTCGTCGCCGCCGGGGCAGCCCTCGCCCTCACCGCGGTCGGCGCGAGTCTCGACCGGCGCTCCCCGGAACCGCTCGTCGCCGCGACCTCCTCCTCGCGCGCCCTCGATCTCGAACTGAGTGTCGAGGGGACGCCGGGCGCCGGCCATCTCGACGCGACGATCGTCGCGGTCGTCGCACCGGAGGGACGGATCGCGCTGAACGCCCCGGCTGTCGTGATCGCGCGGGGGGAGGATCCGCGGCCGATCGGGAGCGTGCTCGGACTTCGCGCCCGCGTCGCGCGGGCCGACCCGGGGGAGCGGGCCGCGTGGCTCGTGCTCCCCGAGGGGGAGGCGGAGACCGTGTCCTCGCCCACGGGTGCGCTCGCGACCGCCGAGGCGCTGCGCGCAGGCCTCCGGCGAGCGACGGCCGACCTGCCGGATCCCGGCGGCGGCCTGTTGCCCGGCCTCGCGGTGGGGGACACCTCGCGCGTCGCCCCCGCCCTCGACGCCGACATGAAGACCGTCTCGCTCAGCCATCTCACGGCGGTCTCGGGAGCCAACTGCGCGGTCGTCGTGGTGCTCGTGTTCGGCCTGCTGCGGCTCGCGGGAGCACCGCGCAGGCTGCGGATCGCGGGGGCGCTCGTCGCGCTCGTCGGCTTCGTGATCCTCGTGACCCCGGAGCCGAGCGTGCTGCGCGCGGGCGTGATGGCGGGCGTCGCCCTCGTGGGCCTCGCCTCGGGGCGGCCGGGGCGGGGGATCCCGCTGCTCGCGGTGAGCGTGATCGCGCTCGTCGTCGTCGACCCCTGGCTCGCACGCGAGTACGGCTTCGTGCTCTCCGTGCTCGCGACGGGCGGGCTGCTGTTGCTCGCGGGACCGCTCGCCGACCGCCTCGCCCGCTGGATGCCCCGCCCGCTCGCGCTCGCGCTCGCGGTGCCCGTTGCCGCGCAGCTCGCCTGCCAGCCCGTGCTTCTGCTGCTCGACCCCGCGCTGCCCGCCTACGGCATCCCGGCGAACATGCTCGCCGAACCCGCGGCACCCGTCGCGACCGTGCTCGGCCTCGCCGCCGTGCTCGTGCTACCGGTCCTGCCGCCGCTCGGGCACGCGCTCGTCGCGCTCGCCTGGCTGCCCGCGCAATGGATCGCGGGTGTCGCGGGATTCTTCGCGGGCCTGCCTGGGGCGCGCGGTCCGTGGCCGACGGGCGGCGTCGGGGTCGCGCTGCTCGTCATCCTCACCGTCCTCCTGCTCGTCGCGTTGCTCGCCGTCGGCCGGGCTCGGCGTGCGGCGGCCGCGCTCGTCGTCCTCGCGCTCGGGGGCTACGCCGCCTCGATCGCGGGCGTCCACCTCGTCACCGCGCTCGGACGTCCAACGGACTGGCAGTACGCCGAATGCGACGTCGGGCAGGGCGACGCGACCCTCGTGCGCAGCGGTGGCGAGGTCGCCCTCGTCGACACGGGCCCGGAGCCCGCGGCCCTCGCGACCTGCCTCGACGAGCTCGGAATCGGGCGCATCCGGCTGCTGGTCCTGACGCATTACGACCTGGATCACGTGGGCGGCACCGACGCGGTGCTCGGCCGGGTCGACCGCGCCCTCGTCGGCCCGCCGAGCGATCCGGGGGACGCGCGTCTCGCCGACGCGCTCCGCGCCGGCGGCGCGCGCGTGGACCAGGTCTCCCGCGGGGAGCGCGGCGTGCTCGGAGAGCTCGGCTGGCAGGTCGTGTGGCCTCCGCCGCGCGGCGTCGAGCCGGGCAACACCGCGAGCGTTGTGCTGCGGATCGATCCCGCGGGGCCGTGCCGGGCGGGCTGCGCGAGCGCCCTGCTGCTCGGCGATCTCGGCGAGGAGGAGCAGGCCCGGCTACTCGCGAGTGGGGAGCTCGGCTCGGTCGACGTCGTCAAGGTCGCGCATCACGGGTCGGCGGACCAGGCGGCCGCGCTCTACGAGCGGATCGGCGCGACCGTCGGGCTCATCGGGGTGGGGGAGGGGAACCGCTACGGGCATCCGACCGAGCGGCTGCTCGACCTGCTCACCGCGACCTCGACCGCGGCCTACCGCACGGACCTCGACGGGCTCGTGCTCGTCGCGCCCGCCGACGGGGCGGGGCGGCTGCGGGTGTGGACCGAGCGCGCGCCGCCGTGAGCGAGGCCCGGGCGCACGGGCCGGGCTCGCCGCACGGTCACGGGGGCTCCCGGTACGCTGGGACGGAGGAGGATCCCATGGCCGCACCGCGGGGAGGGAGGGCCGCCGCGTCGCGGTCCTCGGCGTCGCGCTCGGCGCCCAAGGCCGCGATCCCGCAGCTCGCCTGGGACGCCGTGCGCCCGGCACCCGTCGTGCTCGTCTCGGGCACCGAGACCGTGCTCGCCGAGCGCGCCGCGCGGCTGCTGCGCGACATCCTGCGCGCGGAGGATCCGAGCCTCGAGGTCTCCGATATCGATGCGGGGCGCTACGCACCGGGGGAGCTCATCACCCTCGCGAGCCCGTCGCTGTTCGGCGAGCCACGGCTCATCCGCGTGGACGGCGTCGCCGCGGCCTCGGACGCCTTCCTCGAGGAGGCCATCGAGTACCTCGCGTCTCCCGCGGAGGGCACCTGCCTGATGCTGCGGCACGCCGGCGGGGTGCGCGGCAAGCGGCTGCTCGACGCGGTGCGCGGCGGCGCGGGCGGCGGCATCGAGATCGTGTGCGCCGAGGTCAAGCGCGAGGCGGACAAGCTCGACCTCGTCGAGGCAGAGTTCCGCGCTGCCGGCCGGCGGATCAGCGCGGGAGCGAAGCGCGCCCTCGTCGCGGCCTTCTCCGACGACCTCGCCGAGCTGCTCTCCGCCTGCGAGCAGCTGCTCGCGGACTCCGCGGAGGAGATCACCGACGAGACCGTGAAGCTCTACTACGGCGGCCGGGTCGAGACGACGGCATTCGAGGTCGCGGACGCCGCGATCGAGGGCCGGCACGGTCAGGCGCTCGGGCTGCTGCGGCACGCCCTCGCGTCGGGAGCCGACCCGGTGCCCATCGTCGCGGCCTTCGCGAGCAAGCTGCGCACCATGGCGAAGGTCTCCGGCAGCCGAGGATCCTCGGGCGAGCTCGCCGGACGGCTCGGCATCGCGCCCTGGCAGGCGGATCGCGCGCGGCGCGACCTCTCCGGCTGGACCGACGAGGGGCTCGGGCGCGCGATCGAGGCCATCGCCCTCGCCGATGCGCAGGTCAAGGGGGCGGGGCGGGATCCGGTCTACGCGCTCGAGCGGATGCTCGACGTCGTCGCCTCCCACGGCCGCTGACCGCGCCTCTCTCCGCCTTCCCGCCTCCCGTGAGAGGGCGGGATCGCGACGCGGTCCACCTCGGATCGGGCGCGTGACGTCGCATTCCCGCCCTCTCACGGAGCGGAGCGAGATGGTGCGCCCGGGAAAAGCGGAAGGCCCCGCCGAAGCGGGGCCTTCCGGGGTGGTGCGGGGGCTCAGAGAGCGGCGACCTGCTTGGCGATCGCCGACTTGCGGTTCGCCGCCTGGTTGGCGTGGATGACGCCCTTGCTCACGGCCTTGTCGAGCTTCTTCGTCGCGGCGGCGAGAGCGGCGGACGCCTTCTCCTTGTCGCCCGCGGCGACGGCCTCGCGGGTGTGGCGCACGAGCGTCTTGAGCTCGCTCTTGACGGCCTTGTTGCGCTCCTGCGCCTTGCGGTTGGTCGCGATGCGCTTGATCTGCGACTTGATGTTCGCCATGGATCTCTTTCGTTCGATGTCGACGGATGACTGCCGCACGAGGTAGAGGGGCTCGTTCCGGCGAATCGCGCGGTGTGGGCCCGCGCGGAAACCAAGGAGAAAGCCTACCAGCCCCGGCCTCTCGCGGGCAATCGAGGCGCGCGGATCGAATCGGGCGAGGAACGGCCGGCACGGTAGCCTGGCGGCATGCCCCGACTCGCCCCGCACATCCCCGGCGTCCCGGCCTCGGGGATCCGCCGCATCTACGAGATCGCGATCACCCTCGACGACGTCGTGATGCTCGCGATCGGGGAGCCCGACGTGCCGGTGGCCGAGCACATCGGCGCGGCCGCGATCGAGGCCTGGCGGCGCGACGACACGAACTACACGGCGAACGGCGGCATCCCGCCGCTGCGCGAGGCGATCCGTCGGAAGCTCGCGCGCGACAACGGCATCGAGGTCGGCCACGACCGGATCTGGGCGACCGTGGGCGGCACGCAGGCGCTCCACCTCGCGATGCAGCTCACGCTGTTCCCGGGCGACGAGGTGCTCGTGCCCGACCCGGGCTACACGACCTTCACGATGAACGCCGCGATCCTCGGCGCACGGGCCGTGCCCTACCCGCTGCGGCCGGAGAACGGCTTCCTGCCCGACCTCGCCGAGCTGGAGTCCCTCGTCACGGACCGCACCCGGCTCGTGGTCGTCAACTCGCCCTCCAACCCGCTCGGCGCGGTGTTCCCGCGTGAGACCCTGCAGGGAATCCTCGACCTCGCGAGGCGGCACGACTTCTGGGTGCTGAGCGACGAGGTGTACGAGAGACTGCTGTGGGACGGCGAGGAGCACGTCTCGATCGCGAGCCTCGACCGCGACGACCGCGTGTTCAGCGTGTTCTCGCTCTCCAAGACGTATGCCATGACGGGCATCCGGGTGGGCTGGCTCGTGACGCCGCCCGGCTTGGAGGACACCCTGCGCAGCCTGCAGGAGGCGACGATCTCCTGCCTGCCCACTCCCGACCAGTGGGCCGGGGTCGCGGCGATCGAGGGCGACCAGTCGGCCGTCGAGGTCGCGCGCGGGCACTATCGCGGCAACCTCGCCGCGGCGCGCGAGCTGCTCGACGCGCGCGGCATCCGCTACCTCGACCCGCGCGGTGCGTTCTACCTGTGGATCGACGTCTCCTACGACTCGGCGGGAGACGTCGCGGCGTGGGCGGAGCGGTTCCTGCGCGAGCAGGGCGTCGCGGTCGCGCCGGGCAGCGCCTTCGGCCGGCAGGGCGAGGGATGGATCCGGGTGTGCCTCGCGGCGACGCGCGACGACCTGCTCACCGGACTCGGACGGCTTCCGCTGCCCGCGGCGTAGACGCGGCCGGGCGGGCTCAGGCCTCGGTGCGCGCCCCGAGCAGCTCGGCGATCGCGGCGTCGACGCCCGCCAGGCCGGGGGAGGCGGCGATCTCCGCCCCGATCCGTGCGCTCGCCTCGCGGTAGCGCGGGTCGTCGAGCACGGCGCGCACAGCCGCGCGGATCCGGGTCGGCGCCGGTCGGCCGGTGCGCAGGTTGACGCCCGCTCCCGACCAGCCGACCCGCGCGGTGGTCTCGAGCTTGTCCTCGGTCGCACCCGCTGCGACGATCGGGACGCCGTGCGCGAGGGCGGTGTGCAGCCCGCCGTAGCCTCCGTTAGTGACGAAGGCGGAGAGCCTCGGGAACAGTGCGTCGTAGGGCAGGTAGGAGGCGGCGCGCGCGTTGGCGGGGAGGGGTCCGAGTGCCTCGATGTCGCGTCCGCCGGCGCTCGCGACGACGAGGACATCCTCGTCCGCGAGCGCCTCGAGCGCCGGTCGGAGCAGCTCGGAGGGATCGGCGTTCGCGATCGTGCCCTGCGTGACGTGCACCACGGGGCGCCCGCCGTCAAGGTCGTCCCACCAGCCGGGCAGCGGCGCGGCGTTCGGCGCGGGGCGGGAGATCGGGCCGACGAAGCGCACGTTGCCGGGCAGTGCCGGGCGCGGGTACTCGAAGCCGGGCACGGTGAACTGCAGCAGCAGGTCGGCGTTGGAGGGCGCGTCGAACAGCGAGAACCCGCGCGGCGCGACGTCGCCGATCGCTCGGAACGCCTCCTCGGCGGCGGCGGCCACGGGGGCGAACACGATCCGGCGCGAGACGACTCCGAGTGCGGCGTCGCGAAGGCGGCCGACCGGGCCCGCGAGCGGGGTCATGCCGAGCCCGTAGGGCGGCGCGCCCGGGCCGTCCGCGGCGAGCGGCGTGATGCCGAGGGTCACGACCGGAGGTCGCTCGCCCCGCGGACGGCGCACGAGCAGTCCGGCGCCGAGGAACATCATCTCCGTCACGATGAGGTCGACGGGTCGCTCGGCGGCGGCCGCCTCGATCGCGCGCACCTGCGCCGGGGCGGGACGCACGAACAGGTTCGTCAGGGAGAATCGGATCTCGGCCACGCCGCTGAGGCGCGCGCGCTCCGGGAAGGCGGCGTTGGGGTCGTCGAGGTCGAGGTCGGCCTCCTCGGGAAGCGGCAGGAACTCGAGCCCGGCCTCGCGCACCCGCTCGGCGTAGCGCCGTCCGGTTAGCACGCGCACGTCGTGTCCCTGCGCGGCGAGGTGCTCCGCGACCGCGAGGGCGGGGATGATGTGCCCGTGAGCGGGCGTGCAGCAGACGAGGATCGAGGCCATGGAGACTCCTGGGCTAAGGTCGGTTACACCGAAGAAGTATTCACTAGCATTGTGAGGTAGTCAATATGTCGACTCCTACGCGTGCATACCGCTCGGAGCTGCGCGACGCGCAGGCCGCCCAGACGCGGGCGCGCGTGCTCGACGCCGCCGCGCACGAGTTCGCCCGGCACGGCTACGCCGGAACGACCCTCGCGGCGATCGCGCGCGGCGCGGGCGTCTCGGTGGAGACCGTCAAGCTGCAGGGCGCGAAGCACGCCCTGCTGCTCGGCGCCTTCGAGGTCGCGTTCTCGGGGCGGGAGAGCCGCGAGCAGATCATGGCGGACGCCGGGATGCGCGCGATGCTCGCCGCACTCCCCGAGGGGCAGATCGTCCGCGCCCTCGCGCGCTTCGTGGCCGACATGAACGGGCGCGCGGTCGGCGTCTGGCTCGCCTTCACCGGAGCCGCGCCCTCCGATCCCGCGGTACGCAGCGCCCTCGACGACCTGCTCGAACGGCGCCGTGCCGACTACGAGCTCGTGGTCGACGAGCTCGCGGCGCATGGCCTGCTCCGCTCGGAGCGCCCGCGTGCCGCGCTCGCCGCCGAGCTGTCCTTCCTCTGCTCGCCCGAGGGCTATCAGCAGCTCGTCGTCGAGTCCGGCTGGACGGCGGAGTCCTACCGGGACTGGCTCGGCCGAGCGATCGAGCGGCTCGTGCTCGCGCCCTGACGGGATCCGGACGACACGACACGCACGAGCGCCGTCGCCGCGCGTCCCGCGAGGCAGTGCCGGCCGGTCTCAGGTGCGCCGCGTGCGCCGCCGCAGGACCACCGCGAGCGAGCCGAGCAGCAGGGCCGCCGAGCCCACGAGCGCGAGCTGCCACGGCTCCGACCCCGTGCCGACGAGCACGGCGAGCGTCACGGGGGCGGCCGCGGTGCGCCCGGAAGCGGCTCCCGTGAACTGCAGGGTGTGCTCGCCCGGGTCGAGGTCGGGCACCGCGAGGGTCGCGACGACCGTGCCGGCGGCATCCGCCTGGAACCAGCCGCCGAACTGCGGGGTCGAGTACCACGTCGCGTAGACGTTCTCGTAGGGCAGGAAACCCTCGAGGGTGAAGGTGAGCGTCTCGCCGGGCGCCGTCTCGGCGGGCGAGAGGGCGACATCCGGCTCGGGGTCCGGCGCGGCCGGGAGGGTCGCGGGCGGGTCGGTCGGCACGGGCGGGGCGGTCTCGGCGACGGAGAAGGAGATGTCCGAGAACAGCAGTCCGTTGTTCAGCACCGACGGCGCGCTCGCGCCGATGTTGTCGTAGCCGACGCCGGTCGCGCTCGGGGCGCTCACCGAGTTGCGGAACGACAGCTCGTTCACGGTCTTGTCGCCCGCGTCCCCGGCGACCCGGTGGTAGGACTCCCAGGTCGTGAGGCCCGATCCGCCCGAGACGAGCGCACCGTCCACGTAGATGTCGAGCGTGTCGGTCTGCCCGGTGAGGAAGCGCGCGACGAGCCGGATGCTGTGCGGCACGTCCGCCGGCACCGTCGCGAACACCGCGGAGCGCCAGCTCGCGTTGGCCGTGTCGGTCGCGTCGGCCGGGAGCCAGTAGGAGCCGACCTCGAGCCCCGCGGCGGTGTGCCGGAGGTTCACGACCCCGCCGTAGCGGGAGGCCGCGTCGATGTTGACGTCCACGTCGAGGCCGGGCTGCGCGCCGCCCGTCGCCGAGGCGACCGTGAAGGAGCCCTCGAAGGTGTTGTACGGCGTCCCCTCGCCCGCGGCGGCAATCTCGGGCGTCTGCAGGTAGCGGTTGCGCTCCGTCGCGGAGCCGTTCGAGACCCGCAGGCTGCGGCCGCCCGCGGGCAGGCCGGCCGCGGAGAAGTCGTCGTTCTCGACGAGGGCGGCGTCGAGATCCGCGTTCCCGCCGATCCAGCCGTTCTGGCCGTTCGGGGCGAGCGGGGCGGTCGGATCGTAGCCGGGGGCGGAGAAGTCGATCGTCATACTCGTATCACCCGGGGCCGCGGCGGCCGGCCCGGCCGGCACGAGGGCCCCGAGCAGGAGGGCGCCGGAGGCGCAGGAGAGGGCGGCGACGCGGAGCCGGCTGGGACGCGCAACGATCATGCGGGGATCCTTCGCTCGTGCCGAGCGCGCACCCACCCCAGAAGCGGAACCCCAGAGCCGGCCCGCGAACGGCGGCTGTCGTCCCACGTTAACCCCGGGCCCCCGTTTCGCCAAGGACCCCGCGCGGAGGAGGCGCCGCGGCCGTGGGACAATATCCCGTCATGCCACGCGCCGCCACGCCCCTGCCCCCGGCCGCGACCGACCCGTCGCGGATCCGGAACTTCTGCATCATCGCGCACATCGACCACGGCAAGTCGACCCTCGCCGACCGGATGCTGCAGATCACCGGCGTGGTCGCCGACCGCGACATGCGCGCCCAGTACCTCGATCGGATGGACATCGAGCGCGAGCGCGGCATCACGATCAAGAGCCAGGCCGTGCGGATGCCGTGGCAGACGGGCGCCGACACCTACGCCCTCAACATGATCGACACGCCGGGGCACGTGGACTTCACCTACGAGGTCTCCCGCTCGCTCGCGGCTTGCGAGGGCGCGATCCTGCTCGTGGACGCCGCCCAGGGCATCGAGGCGCAGACCCTCGCGAACCTCTACCTCGCGCTCGAGAACGACCTCGAGATCATCCCGGTGCTCAACAAGATCGACCTGCCCGCGGCCGACCCGGACAAGTACTCGCGCGAGCTCGCCCAGCTCATCGGTGGCAGCCCGGACGACGTGCTGCGCGTCTCCGGCAAGACGGGGGAGGGCGTCGAGGCGCTCCTCGACCGGGTCGTCGAGCGGATCCCGGCGCCGGTCGGCGAGCCCGACGCACCCGCGCGCGCGATGATCTTCGACTCCGTCTACGACGCCTACCGCGGGGTCGTGACCTACGTGCGCATGGTGGACGGCGCGCTCGCACCGCGCGAGCGCATCCAGATGATGTCCACGCGCGCCCAGCACGACATCCTCGAGATCGGCGTCTCCTCCCCCGAGCCGACGCCGTCGAAGGGGCTCGGAGTGGGGGAGGTCGGCTACCTCATCACGGGTGTGAAGGACGTGCGCCAGTCGAAGGTCGGCGACACCGTGACGAGCGCGGCGAAGCCCGCGACCGAGGCGCTCGCGGGCTACACCGAGCCGCTGCCCATGGTCTTCAGCGGCATCTACCCGATCGACGGCAGCGACTACCCGGACCTGCGCGAGGCGCTCGACAAGCTCAAGCTCTCCGACGCGGCGCTCGTC
>Ga0164243_10013589_pt1 | contig 11438 bp, 12 predicted proteins | sample OricompcompostOP_FD_108781 | JGI IMG/M metagenome (GOLD analysis project Ga0164243, IMG submission 108781) | Organic Plus compost microbial communities from Emeryville, California, USA - Original compost - Organic plus compost (OP) | ecosystem: Engineered > Solid waste > Mixed feedstock >... | reverse complement strand
GCCGGCACCGGCGTCCTACTCTGTCCGTACAGAACGAAACGCCAGCGCTCTGGCGACAGAACCACCGAAAGACGATCCGCTTCATCGTTTGAGCAACGATGATAAGGGATGATGCGGTCTTCCGCGGCAATCCTTCGGCATTCCGGCCTCACGGCCGGGCGGCCCGGTATCGCACAAGAGGGGGTTCGGTCGATTACCCAACCCGGGATGGCGGGCCGAAGCGGGTTCGCCCGCGAGGTTCCCATCGCGATTCGTCCGGCCGGATGCCTTCGGGCAGACGGAAACGCTCACCGGGCACGATCTCCGGATATGGCGGGTAAAGGCGACAGACGCCCAGCGATCGCAAGATCGGTGGGCGTTTCTGTGCCTTCCAGATGCCGGGAGCGACAGCCGGCGGCCCAGGGCGGTCAGGCGCCTTCGTCGTCAGGGGGGGCTGGCACGCGCGGCCGGTTGCGCGAGTACTCCCGCAGCATCCGGAAGCGGTCGATCGTGCGCCCCATGTACAGCAGCGTGAGCAGCGCAATCCCCGGCAGCACAACGCCGCCCATCAGGTAGTTCGGCGACTTGCCATCGGGATAGGTAAAGAGCGAGGCGATACAGAGCGCGAAAAACAGCACCCAGATCCCCGTCAGGATTGGATGGCGGCGCACCCACGCCTTGGCCCAGCGCACGATCGATTGCAGCATGTATCGTCCTGTCCCTTTGCTCCACCAGGCTCGGGCCGGCGGGATCACCCCCGGCGGCGGCCGACCACGGTCACCTCGTTGCGGTTGTGCTGGAGCTGCCGCACCAGCTCGATATCGTACCGCTGGCGAAGGCGCATGACACTCTGGCGCACCGTCTCGGCAGCGTGATGCGGCGAGAGCTTCAGCGTCATCACCATCATCCCGCTCGGGTTGAGGTGGGCCCAGCACGAGAGGATCAGATCAACGGACAACGATGGTGCCATTCGCATATCGTTGACGACCAGGTCGAACCGTTGACTGCTCTCCTTGAGAAAGGCGGCGGTCGTCTTCCTCACATGCGTCACCCCTTGGGCGCGGGCGATGCGAGGATCGAGCGCTCCCGGATCGACCGCCGTCACCTGCAGGCCCTGCTCGTGGAGGATGCGCGTCCAGCCTCCTGGCGCCGCACCGAGATCGAGCGCCCGGCATCCCCTCTGCGGGAAACGGATCCCATACCCGCGCATCAGCTCTTCCAGCTTGAACTCGGAGCGGGAGATCTGCCCCTTCGGCTTCGCGAGGCGAATCCTCCCGCCCGGCCAGTCGGAGAGCGCGTTCTCCGCCCGGTTCGATCCCAGGATGATGGCGTCCGGGGTCACGCAGGCGGAGAGGATGTGCGCCGTCCCCGCCCGTTTCACCGTAAACCCCTCGTCGGCCAGGCCATCCGCCAACAGGCGCCATAGCTCGTCCATCCGCACGGGCAGCGTGGGCGCCTCAGCCCCCTCGGCCACGCTCGCCCAGACGTGCAGGCTCACCGTCTCCGGCAGCATCGTCTGCTGCCAGGTCTCCAGCGCCTCGTCCAGCAGCGCGCCGAGCGCATCGAACGACGTGGGCAGCGGAAAGGTTCCCACTTCGCGAAAGAGATGCTGGACGAAGGCAACGGGACGCGTCGGATCGGTCACCGCCCCGTGGACGGAGACGATGCTCACGCCGTCCCCCGCGATCGCACCGAGGTCCGGTCCCGGCGATGAGAAGATGGCCTGCGGAAAGACCGCCCGCAACTCCTCGATCGCGGCCGGAAGGTAGGCCTCATGCGCCGAGAAGCAGATCTGGGTCATGGACACGGCGGATGGAACTCCCTGATCGTGGCTGACGTGGAGCGCACGCGACGGGCGTCGCGCACGGCATTGCCTGGCAAGGATCGCACACCGGCGGGATTGGTGTCCGTCCGGTTGTGGAAAGGGGCCGGACATGACAGCGCACGGCGCCGGAGCGTACGCTCCGGCGCCGTGCGCTGTCATGTCGCGGTCAGCTGTCGCGCTTCACCGGCCCAAGGCCGTGTGGCCCGAAGACGGCATCGACAAAGGCCGCGACATCCGCCCGTTCGTCTGTGCCATCCAGCACCATGCATTCCAGGACTTCGACCAGGTCGTGGTTGATGTCGCCCAGTTCCTGCACGATCGGGCGATCGTTGCGGCTGGGCAACGGGTCGATGACGAAGGCGAACATCGCGTCGGTCAGGTCGTCGAGATCGACGTTGAGCGTGAAGAAGCTGGGCATGATGACGAACGCTCCCTGACGGCGTCCCGTAATGGGGCTCAACCGCCGATGAGGCCCTTCACCCGATTCATCAGGTCGCGGCGGGTCTCCTCACCGCTGCTGGGCGCGAAGAGCAGGCCGACAATGAGGCCGTAGACAAAGAATTTGAGCGCGGTGCGCGCGTGGCTGAACATGGGATTGCATCCTTACTGGTTGGCAGCGAGACCGCGTCGTTCTACTCCCTGGCCGGTTGCACATCCTGTGCCGGGACACCCTCGGCAGGCGCGGCATCGAAGGGGGTAGCCGGGATCGGCCCGCTGTCGTTCGCCGTCTTGCCAAGCTCGACGCCAACGATCGGCGCCAGCACGTACTCCACCGCGCCAAGCACCTTGCTGGAGCGACGCGGCTCCGTGTTGAACGCGCTGTTCGGATCGGCGACCGTCGCGATGGCCGAGCGCAGCTCGTCCCCCGTGTGCGGGGTCTTCCAGAGCGCCATCGCCGCGCCCACCAGCCCGCCGGCCACCGTGCCGACGATGAATGCCGCCGTGTGTCGCTTCCCAGCCAAGGGTGTCATCCTTACGCAAGCACTTGCGCCGGCCGATTGCCCGGCCAGCGCGCCGGAACACGGCGGGCTGCGCACGATCGACGCCAGCACACCCGCCATCTCTGTGAGAGACACTATACCAATGGACGAACCGACCACATCGACCGCCAGATCCACGTCCCCCGGAGGGATCGACCCCGGCCGGCTCGCGGCGAGCACCCCGGTCCTCGTGGCGCGACTGCACGAAGAGATCGCCGCATCCGGTCCGATCACCCTCGCGCGCTTCATGGAGCGCGCCCTGTACGAACCGGGGATCGGCTACTATCGCGCCGCCGCCCGTCGCCCCGGCCGGGAGGGAGACTTTCTCACCGCCCCGGAAACGCACCCCTTCTTCGGCTTCGCGCTGGCCCGCCAGATCGAGGAGTGCTGGGAGCGCCTGGGACGGCCCGATCCCTTCGTCATCCGGGAGTATGGCCCCGGCATGGGAACGCTCGCCTACGACATCCTCGCGGCACTGGCGACCTATCATCCGGAGGCCGCCGCGTCCACGCGATACCGCCTCTGCGACGTGAACGCGCACCGGCTGGATGAGGCGCTGGCAGCAATGGCCGAGGTCGGACTCGGTGAGATCGTGACCGCCGAGACGCCAGCAGCAGCGGCCGCATCGCCCATCGAAGGCGTCGTGCTGGCCAACGAGGTTGCCGACGCCCTGCCCTGCCATCAGGTCGTGGTGCGAGACGGCGCCCTGCGCGAGCGCTTTGTCGCCTGGGACGACGCAGCGGGCTGGTTCACGCTGGTCGAGGGCGACCTCTCCCCGGCGCTGTCCGCCTTCGAGCCCGTGACCCGGCTGACGGTGGAGGGCGTCGACATTGCGGCGCTCCCCGACGGTTCGGTGCTGGAACTCTGCCCGGCGGCGGCGGACTGGATCACAGAGGCCGGAAACGGCCTGCGACGCGGCTATGCGTTGGTCATCGACTATGGCTATCCGGCGCCGGAGCTCTACAGTGGTCACCGCCTGGGCGGCCTGCTGCGGGGGTATCGCGAGCACACCGTCACCGCCGATCCCCTGGAGGCTATCGGCGAGCAGGATCTCACCGCCCATGTCGATTTCTCACTGCTGATGGATGCCGCCCGCGCCGCTGGCATGACGGTGGCGGGCCTCACGACGCAGGGCGATGCGCTGGCCGCGCTCGGGCTGGGCGATTTCCTCGTCGCCATGCAGCAGGAAGAGGGCATCACGCTGGAGGACTACTACAAGGCGCAGGCCGCTGTGATGCGCCTGATCGATCCAGCCGGGATGGGCCGCTTCCGCCTGCTCGGCCTGGCGAAGGAGGCGCCCGTCACGCCGCCACTGCGGGCTTTCGCGCCAGGGGGCCCGTTCTTCTGAGCCAGCCCCTTGGAGCCACGTGTTGCCTCGTTCGGGTGATTGACCGTAAGGAGGCCCGGGCGTAGGATGAAGCCATCGACCGGGATTCATCGGCCTCCGGCCAAGCTCGTGATGGTGCTCCACCATCGTTCTTTGGCATACCGGCCGGAACGAGAAGATCGGTCGCAGGTACGGACCGGCGAGGCGATCGGATAGCGCCGATCGAAGGTCGTCACCCTGCAGCCGCCCGCTCCCCATCGCCTGAACACGCTTCGGCGAGGGATGCTTCGGAGACGTGATGCAGGGTGCGAACGGATCGCCGGATGGGCACAGGATTCGCTCGGGACATGCGACTGTCCTGCGGATTCCAGGAGCGGAGCGGCGCCACATCGAGGCGGCGTTCCCCGGCGCACACACGGACCGGCCTGGCGGCCACCGCCACTGTCGAACGGCACAGCCCATGAATCATGGTGCTGCACGCCACGACACGCTGGATCGATTCCAGCGGCAGGTTGACTGCCACACACCGCGAACCCGGAGTGATGCCGGAAAGTCCGGAATCCAGATAGCCGCGTGGAGGTGAGGCGTATCGATACGCTCGAATCATCATGCAGCGTCGCCACCCACGCCGGGGAGTTTGCCGGCGAAGCGGGAGCGCGGCGCGGACAATACCATCCGGCACAATCGAAGACGGCATGAATCAGGCGACCGGACGTATCCGATCGCCTGATGTCGTGTCTGCCTGCGCCTGCTCGCCGCGGGGATGCTAGCGAACCGTCCGCAGCATGATCGTCGGCTTGCGCGGCTTCTCCAGCGCCAGCACGGCCAGTTGGTTGGCAACCCGCTCGGCCAGGTGCGCGAACGCCTGGCCCGTCTCGGAGTCCGGCTCGGTGGCGGCCATCGGGGCGCCCGTGTCGCCGCCCTCGCGGATGCCCATCTCGATCGGCACCTGCGCCAGGAGCTCGACCCCATTCGCCTCGGCCGTCTTCCGCCCGCCGCCCTCGCCGAAGATCGGGAAGTGCGTGCCCGTCTCCGGGCTGACGAACCAGCTCATGTTCTCCACGATGCCCAGAATCGGCGTCTTCACCTCCTGGAACATCTTCAGCCCCTTCACCGCGTCGGCCAGCGCCACCTCCTGCGGCGTGGTGACGATCACCGCGCCGGCGATAGGGATCTTCTGGACCAGCGTCAGCTGGACGTCGCCCGTTCCCGGCGGCAGGTCCACCACGAGGTAGTCCAGATCGCCCCAGTGGACATCGTTCAGGAACTGGTTGATGAGCTGGGCGACCAGCGGCCCGCGCCAGATCAGCGCCTTCTGCGAGTCGAGAATGAAGCCGATGCTCATCAGCTTCACGCCGTAGGCCTCGAGCGGCACGATCTTGTTGTCCCGCATCAGCGGCTTCTCACGCACGCCCATCATCAGCGGGATGCTGGGGCCGTAGACATCGGCATCGAGCAGCCCGACCTTCGCGCCCGCCCGCGCCAGCGAGACGGCAAGGTTCACCGCGACGGTCGACTTGCCGACGCCGCCCTTGCCGGAGGCGACGGCAATCGTGTTCTTCACGCCCTGGATCGGCTGGGCATCGGTGCGGCCACTGCCGCTGGCCCGGACTTTCGTGTTCCAGGTGATGGCGATGTGCTGGACTCCCGGCAGATCAGCCAGGGCGGCACGCACATCGCGCTCGATCGCCGCGCGGTTGCTGGTGATCGGGCTGAGCAGATCGATGGCGAGCCCGACATTCGGGCCGTCGATCGTCACGGCAGTGAGCAGCTTCAGTTCGGCGAGCCCACGCCCAGTGGCGGGCTCCTTCACCTCGGCGAGGGCGGCGCGGACGGCGTCCTCGGTCAGCAGGGGGGTCGACGTATCAGTATCCGACATGGCAGCGGGAGCATCCTTCCAGGAGGGGTGACGCCCGTAGCCCAAGGGCCAGGCGTCACGATGACGGCGGTCACGCGCCCGCACGATATCCCCGTCCAGCGCAGGGAAGGCGGCAGCGCGCGCCGATGCTTCCCTTAGTGTACCCAGCCCGTCGAGCGATGGCGCAGAATCCTGCCGAACCGGGCAGGTGGGCAACGCAAGGCGCCGATCCCGGCCGTCAGACCACGCCATCCGTGTCCAGCTGGAAGTTCACCGGATGCCCGGCAAACCGGCACTCGACGTGGAGCTGCGCGTGCTCCGCGCCGCGCCACCGGCACCGCGCGCAGAAGGCATCGGCATAGAACCAGGCGAAGAGCGGCTCGGCCACCATCGTCAGCGGACGATCGACGGCCAGCCGCTTGTATTCCTCGATCAACATCCGCTCGATCTCAGCGGGAAGCGCCTCCAGCACCTCGGGATAGCGAAGCGTATGCTCGGCCCCACTGAGGCGATCCCGGTAGACCAGCTCTCGCACCTCACGCGGACCCGGCCCCACGTCCAGCACCCGGCGCTCGTCGGCGACCAGATCGTGGACGCCCCAATCGACACCCGCCTGGGCGGAGAGATACTGAAGCACCCGCGCCTTCTCGACGCTGCGATCGGCCAACCGCTCGATCAGGGGAAGGACGCGGCGGACGACTTCGTTGGTGGCGCGGTACGTCATGGGAACCCTCCTTCGCGGGACGATCGCCTGTGGGAAGCGCGACATCCCGTGCATCGAGGATACCGCCGATTCAAGCGATCTGATACGATGCGTTTCAATGATTCCCCGCCTGGGAACCGTCATCGCAGGAAACCGGAACCGTCCATGATCGTGCCATCCCGAAACGGATATCCCGATCTGCACCAGCAGCAAGGCCAGCCCTGGAGGTCTGGCCCGGCCGGCGGTGTCTGGTATCCGTAATCCTGCGGAACACCCGCCCCGCCACGCGTCCTGCTCGCACGCAGGACGAGACGCCCGCCAGACCTCGGATGCAGAGGTCTGGCGGTTTTTCATGTCGTGATGCTGGCGAGCGATGAGGCGGGAAGGCCCCGGTCACGCGCCGATGCATCCACCAGACGCAGTGGGCGTGGAGACGCAGGGAGACAGATGGATACCGGGATCGCAGCTGGGGAGTTGTGGGGTGTCGTCGGGCGCGGCCTGGTCATCGGGCTCGTTGTGGCCGTGCCGGTCGGGCCGATCGGGATGCTCTGCATCATGCGGACCCTCCGTTTCGGATGGGGCGCGGGGCTGGCGACCGGCCTCGGGGCGGCGACCGCCGACGCAACCTATGCCGCTATCGCCGCCTTCGGCCTGGCGACGCTGACATCGGCCCTCGTATCCCTGCAGACACCGTTGACGATTGCCGGGTCGCTGGCGCTGGCGATCATTGGCATCCGGACCATCCGCGCCCCAGTCGTCGCCGCGCCGGCGGCCGATGAGGCCCTCTCGCACGCCGCGCAGCAGACGGAACGCCCGTCCTGGCGTTCGCTCTATCCAGGGACAATCGCCCTCACGCTGGCGAACCCGGCGACGATCCTGACGTTCATCGGCATCTTCGCGGGGATCACGTCCGGAACCGCGTACGCGCCGCTCGCCACGGCCGGGTTGGTGAGCGCGGTCTTCGCCGGCTCGGCACTCTGGTGGCTCGTCCTGAGCGGTTTGGTGAGCGCCGTTCGGCGGCGGTGGCTGGCGGGTGACGATGCGGGACTGGGGACCCCACGAATGCGCCTGCTGAACGCGCTGTCTGGCGGGGTGCTGGTTGCCTTCGCGCTGCTGGCGGCGATACGGCTCCTGGCCTGAACGCCAGCCGCCCCCGGACTGCTCCAGGGGCGGCTGGCCGGTGGTGCCGGATGAGCGCTACGGCATCTGGATCGAGTTCTGCACCTCGCGGCGGGCGGCGCGCTCGGTGGTGTACTGATCGTATGGGACCTCCTGCGTCACGATCAGCACCGATTCGCCTTCCTCGATCGCCCGGCACTCGATGAAGTAGGCGTACTTCACGCCATCGCTGCCCGTGAAGGTGTAGTTCGCGTAGGCGCTGCGGTCATCGCTGCCCTGGAAGGCAGATCCGTCCGCCGTGCGGTCGAGCCGGAAGCGATCCCGGTCCGCACCGGCTGTCGCCGCCACGGCCTCCACGCAACTGGTCAGCGAGCCAGTGTAGTCGGCGCTGTCCGTCGCATGGACGGTGACGACCGAGACGCCGTTCGTGAGCGTCAGCGTCTCGTCGCCGGGGTCGATCTGCGTGTTCTGGATCGAGAACTCGGCCGGGATGGTGAAGACGAACCCGAACGACGGGCTGGTGAAGACGGAGCCATCCAGCCCGTCGCCACCGTTGGCCGAGGTCGTCTCCGTGGGTTCCGGGGTGACATCGTTGTCTGGGCGCTCGGTCGGCTCCGGCGTCACTGTCTCCCGCTGCGGGCGCTCCGTCGGCTCTGGCGTCTCCCGGCTCACCGGGGTTGCCGGGATATCAATCGTGTCGATCACGGCCTGCACGAGGTCGATATGGTCGTTGTAGGACGATCGGGGTGCGGAGGCGAAGATGATGAGGATGGACTGGCCCGGCACCAACGTGCGGCACTCGATGTAGTCCGTCAGCTTCGCCGGATCGGCATCCGGGTCGTCCGGATTCTGGTAGGTGAGGTTGAAGACCCCCCACGCGAAGTCGTCATCTTCCTTCGTCAGTGGGTCACCATCGGCGTTCTCCGCCATCTCCCAGTCGGAGACCCCGGCGCTGTCGTTCTCGTAGTAGTCGGATTCGCCCTGGAGACAGGTAGCCGGGTCGCCGTCATACCCGTCAAACCCATAGATAGAAAGATTGCCCGTCTCCGCCTCGAGATAGAGCGCATCCAGCACCGGATCGGTCTGGCTCACCTCGTCCTCGGGGGAAACCGTCCAATCGCGATCGTCCCATTCGAAGGAGTAGCCGAAGTTCGGGCTGGTGTAGGTCGTGCCATCGATGCCGCTCTGGGCGGGCGCCTCGTCGGTCACACGATCGCCCGATGGCTCCTCGGTGGCCGTCTCCTCCGGCGTCGCCGTCTCGTCGGTCACGATGACCTTGTCACCGCCGCGGCTCCGCCCTTCCGGGGTAGCCTCCGACGGCGTCGATTCCCGGTTCGACGGTCCGCCCGAAATCGGCTCCCCGACGAGGATCGGCGCATCGTCGATCGCGACGACCTCCTGCGTATCCGCGAGCACGGCATCGAAGTCGGCGGAGCGCGCCGTCAGCACGATCACGACGATCGCGTCCCGGCTCTCCAGCGCGTGCACCTCGATCTGAACCGTGTTGGCGTTGACGGTCAGCGTCGCGGTGGCCGGATTGGCGGTGCTGTCCTGGGCATCGACCGTGGCGCTGGCCGCATTGTTCGTTTCCAGCGCGACCGCATCGTCCAGGACGGCGGACAGATCCTCACCGGCGGCTCGTCCGGTGATGCGAAGGCTGTTGCTGCCGTCACGCAGGGTCAGCGAGTCGAACCCGCCCACATTGGAGGTGACATTGCGCGCGCGCGTCGTCCACGGCGCGCCCCAGGTGACGGTGTAGCCGAACTGAGGGCTGAGGTAGGTCGTATCGTCAACAAGGCCGGTGTCGGACTGGGCCAGCACCCCGGCGGGGAATGCGGCGGCGCTCGCGAAGAAGCCGAGCACCAGACTGGCGATCAGGGAGACGCTGAGCATGGCCGGGGCCAGGCGCATCGAACGGATATGGGTCTTCATGGGCAATCTCCCTCACTGCGGACAGTCGCGTGGAAGCGGCCGGGCACGCCCTGCGGACGATGGATGATCGTGGCGAGAGGTGCATGCCGCGCGCCGTGGTCATCGCCTGGAACCTGTGCCAGAACGGTACATGACCGCCCATCGTGAGACAAGGCACGATTTGCCCCGCGGACACCTCGGTTCGGCAGGGAAACGCCGGATCGGCAGGTCCGGTTCCCCGCATCCCGCTCACGCCGGCCCGGCCTCCAGCAGCAGCGTGCCGTCCCGCTCGATCGTCAATGCGCCCTCGGCCATGGCCGCAATGACCTCGAACGCCTCATCCCCGCCGTCGCAGCGCAGCCGGGCCATCGTCGGATCGCGCTCCACCAGGGTCCACCCCTGCGGAGAGGCCCCGACATCGACGAGGGCATCGCGCAGCACCTCCCGCCAGCGCCCGTCGGCCTCTTGCACGAAGACGCCGAGCACCACCAGCGCCTCGCCGTAGCCCAGCCAGGCCACGGCGCACCCGGTCGGGTCGACCAGCCGGAGGCGGTCGGCGCTCCCCGCGATCGCGGTTACGGGCGGGGGAACGGCAAAGCGCGCGCGGCGATGTCGCGCATCCGGGCGATCGGACGGCGCGTCCATTCCCCCTAGACCAGCACGGCGATCGTGTCGCCGTCGACCACGACCTCGTAGCGCCGCACGCGGACGCGAGGATCGGCCAGCGCCCGCCCCGTGCGCAGGTCGAACTCCCAGCCATGCCAGGGGCAGGAGAGGATCTCCCCCTCCCGCCCCCAGACGTATTCGCCGGGCAGGGAGGGCAGCGTCGTGCCCGAGAGACGCCCCCGGCAGACCGGCGCCAGCTCGTGCGGGCAGACGTTGAGCACCGCGATGATCTCGCCCCCGATATTGAAGAGGCCGATCGAATGGCCCTTTGCCTCCACCAGGCGCATCTCGCCGGGCGCAAGCTCGCCCACTCGCGCGACGGGGACCGGCGTCTTCACCCGCGTTGGACCCGTGCGTTCAGGCATCGTCCGCCACCCCCGCCGGGGCGCCGGTCTGCGCCCGAGACACGGGTTCGGCCGGCAGATGGTAGAGCTCGCGCGCAGTCTCGGCCATCACGCGGGGACGGAGCTCCGGGGAGAAGGGCCGCGCCGAGAAGCTCGGCGTATCGCCGTCCCAGTGTGGATAGTCGCTGGAGAACATCAGCATCCGGCCGGCATCGAACATCGCCAGCATCTGCTTGAGGTGCGCAGGATCTTCCGGCTCCTCGATCGGCTGGGTGGTCAGGCGCACATGCTCCTGGATGTACTCGCTGGGCGGCCGCTCCAGCCACGGCACCGTCTGCCTGAGGCCCTTCCAGTTCTTGTCCAGCCGCCACATCAGCGGCGGCAGCCAGGAGACGCCGCCCTCCACCATCACGAACGTCAGGGTGGGGTATTTGACGAAAACGCCCTCCGTGACCAGGCTGACGAGGTGGCCGATATAGCTCGCCACCAGGCCGGTGTGCCATTCGAGGTAGCTCGTCGCGTAGCCCACTGCCGAGGTCGGCCCGGTGATGCCCACACCCTCGTTGCCGGGATGGATCGCCACCGGCAGGTCGTGGGCGACGGCCGCCTCGTAGATCGGATGGTAGAAGCGCTGGCCGTAGGGGATGCGCGCACCGCTGCCCATCATCACCTGCACGAAGCCGGGATGATCGCCCAGCCGGTGGATCTCCCGGGCGGCGAGGACGG
>Ga0164243_10013587_pt1 | contig 11438 bp, 9 predicted proteins | sample OricompcompostOP_FD_108781 | JGI IMG/M metagenome (GOLD analysis project Ga0164243, IMG submission 108781) | Organic Plus compost microbial communities from Emeryville, California, USA - Original compost - Organic plus compost (OP) | ecosystem: Engineered > Solid waste > Mixed feedstock >... | reverse complement strand
TGAGTACCGAGTGAAGGCGCTGGGGAGTTTCAGTTAGTCCGTCAACTTCTTTGTCCTTGATCTATCAGGATCGACAAATTACTTACTTTGGTCTACAGTCATGGTTGATTCTCTTAAAATTCGGTGAAGAATTAACACATATATCTCGTTGACACGTATATGAAAGCTGGGAGAGTGAAATCCGTACCGCAATGCCGGGGAAGATCGCTGAGAATCCAGCGCCATCTACATCGATGCTAAACGCATTTGTTCTCATGATGTCCTCATAGTAATGCCCTCCAGTAGTCCGAGCCAGGGCCTCCAGGCTAGTTTTCTGTTTCTCCGGCAGTTGTTCAAAGGCCAGTCTCATGAGGTCCGGATTTGACGCTATCGGGATTCCCTCTAGGGTCGTAGCAAGGCTTATCAAAAGCGGAATCTCGTCGAGGATTACATCCCCTTTCTTGATCATCCTCTTTGCTACGAGGCCCTTTTCTTTACCGGGAATGTCTGCCATCTCGAATGGTCTATCGGAAGACGTGGTCTTATACAGCGAGGATTGTCCCCATGGCTCGGGCTTTGTCTTCAGAATGCCGACGGAGAATGCCGCCACCTCCGGCGTTGCAATGAGACTCATTGCGCTTTCTGAGTTGGGGGTAGCGTAGGTGTAGACGCAATATTTCTGCGGGTTTCCAGTTCCTCGCAGTGCTTGAGCGCAGTAAGGAGGATATCTCCATGGTTCCCAGAATCCCGACTCAGCCGCGATTATATTGTCGACTAGAGGCGGGCACGTTGGACTTTCTGGAGCCCGGGAGGGTGGGGTTGGATTCTGTAGATGTAGCAAGCTATCCTGGTTAATTCGTGTCGTCTGGACAGATTGGAGGAAAGCCAGGACGCAGATAGCCACCGTAACGACCTGAGTTCCAAGATGACGGGCCATCGCCGATTTGTATATGTTATCCGAGCTATCAACTTGAATGCTGCCGATGATCGTTATGTCCATTCCTAACCCCCCCTCAAGAAAGGACCTGGTAGCTTTAATGCTACTGAGATCATGTTCTCAGAGAAGGACACAAGCCCAATGGTGACGCAACAACCCACCACATGTGCATTTAACCGGAAATGCGAACTGGGGGATCGGCAATATCGGGATCTTGGACCAACCCAGGATCTTCTAGAAATGAGTCCAATCTCCCGGTGCGGTCCGTCGTCGTCTGCTGTTGCATTTGGTAACCTGGGTCGCAAGGTTTAATAGATGCATTAGTAGGATTGGACCCCAACGATCACAGAACAAGTTGCACAGTATTCCGTTATAAGTTCCCAAGACCAAGGACTATCAAACATAGCCGGAAAACCTGGAACATGTGATTCGTTTATACTCGAGTGCAATTATTCATTGGCAGAATGACATCAATATATTACAGGCTCTCATCGACTCTAGGACCAAGGCTGATTTCGGTGATCAATCAGCTTTGGGAAATCCCCTCCAATCAAAAACACATCTCAATGTATTGATTCTTCCAAACTCCAACAGAAGATCTACCTTGTTCCCAATCCTAGGCACCTACGCATATGTAGAAGCAGGAGATGAGGGCCCTGCATTCCTTGCCAACTTGAGGGTTCCAAGCGGCAAAGTCATCATCGGAGATCTTGTATTGGTTCATGATCGTGAGGCATGTCTCGCCCTTTTTGACTTTGTGATACGTCTGGCAGCTTTCGGTTGTGCCTTCCAGGGTTGGGCGTGGCTTTTGCGAAGAAGGAGGTTCGTTAACCGAAGGGTCGACACCAATGCAGATGTTTGTACGTGGGATCAAGTTTGTGCAGCCGTCCTAGAGGATGTAGAAATGTCAGTGATATGGTCCCTCTCCGGAAAAGATGGTTGGACTAGGTGGCCAGACATTAATGTCAGGGTTCCATCGAAATCTAGGTCCAATTAGTTTCTTCATAGCTTCGTGTTGTAAACCAAATCCGCCGAGTCCGAATGTATCTTACATGTCTTCAACCGGAACACCCTCCGCGCCAGATATAATGAAGCACGATTCTCCCTCTTTTACCTGATGCCACGAGTTACCTAACTTCCGTTATTAGTGTCTTGATTGGAAATCAAGAGACGGGACTGGTTCGAACATAGAGTCCACGCAAAAGAAGTACGCACAGCCACCAACCTCACTAGGAAGCCGGCTCCTTGGTTTTTCGTCAGCTTGCCGTGAGGAGACCGCTGCAGCGGTAACAACTGACGCGGCGGTGGTCGCAAGTGCCATGGTATTTATAAGTCTCATTCTGGGGGGGGGGAGGCTCCTATCATATATCAACCTAGTTTGTATGTGAAAAGGTGGATTAGTCGCCACAAAAGGCAAGATGAGAGTGAAGTTGATCTGCTCTAAGCGCCTCTTTCGGATGACGCAATAATAACCACTCACTCCTACCTGTAGCGAGTTTACGAGAGCTACAGGGATTATGGTTTATATAGCTATCCGGGCTCAACGGTTGCCCCGTCTCGGCAGGACGCGTTTGTTGCCTCCGAGATCGAGTATTAAGGCTGTTTACTCGTCCCGTGAGGAGGTCAACAAGCGAACAAGATTTAATGTTAATCGATATGGTACGACGGGTAAATTTCAGTACAGAGTAACGGCAGGCTAACCGCACACGGAACTTACGACTGTGATATCTCTAGTTTTAGTGCGTTCAAATGAGACACTTCCGCGAATTATGGGCCATATCTCCTTTGTAGTCTCGGTAGAACCCATTCGCTCTCCGCAATACTCTCCTTTACTCAAGGAGGCACGATACCCATCAAGAACGGTTGATACTGAGAAGTATCACCAGCATTAAAGCCAGGATTTATTTCCCAAACTCATGTCTACTACTCCGTAGAGAATCGCTAACTTTCCGTGGCGTCAAGTCGTATTACCTGTCTGGATTCGCAGCCACCCACGGCCTGTATGATGTCGTCTCATCATGGGCCGTAACCTTAACCCTAACCTCGCTTGGTCTTGCCCGAAACGGGCCAGCCAAGAGAGTCTCCTTTAGTGTAATCGAAGAATCGCAACTCCAATATCAGACCATGTAGCTATACCACAGCGAGATTCGCTGTGAGAGATCCTCCTCCAAGCTTTCAGAAATACCGTCGTTCGGATTGCTGCGCTGGATACCATGGGGCAGTTTAGGATTATGTTTGTTCAGTGGGGATGATAATAATAGTTTTCAGCGAGGCGGATACCAACAGGGGCTGGACCCTTGACTTGCGAGCCCTCTGTGCTGCAAGAACATGCCCATTGAGTGTCCAATTTCGACGAAGATGGTAGGAAGTGTATCGGATTCAAATTTAATCAATTGCACTTGCAAATTCACTTGCAGATGTTTCTGAAAGAATACGAAAAGCCCAACGCACCTGCCGTCTTCTCGTTCTTGCTTTCGGGGACCGTTAATACGACCTTCTCGTCTCCCTCCGTACTGTCTTGTAACTGTACATGCAGATCTCGGCACCCTGGCCTCCCCCAGAATTTGGAACAGGTACGAAGTAGTGGCGACAGCTCATCGAACTAGGCCAATATGCGTCTCTGTATGTAGCTATTGCATAGACCTTGGTCAGTTCTGCTTGAAAAGTCCAACATTGAATTGCCTACGGTCTTGGCTCATCTACTCCATCATGTTATTCGTTGTCGTCCTTGTTGCTGCCCGCCGTTGCAATGGAGTGGGAATACGTACGAAGTACAGTATATGTACATTGATTGGTGTCTTGCTACCTGTGTACAACGCGTCAAGCGTCTCATCGAAGATGTGTCAGCAGCTGGCATCGAGCTGAGCCAATCTATTCCCAGCGCTGCATCATCACCTTTTCTCCCTTTCTCTGTGTACGACGTAAACCTGCCTCGACAAGCCTTGGGGTTAGATCGACTAATCGCCACATCATCGTTCCCTCCGATGCCAATCCATACCCGCCACCGACGTGACGAGCTCGAGTACCGCAGATCGCCGCCAAAAGTCAGCAGCGTCCCTCTTGTCCATGGATCGACAGCTCCCATTTCCTTTGTTGTAGTTGCACAGGAAGGCCCGCTTCGGGTCGTGACGCACGACGTGCGTGCGTCCACATAACCCGCGACGTCCATCGTTCGGATTTCCTTCCAGTTCCCGTTCGTGCAACCTAAATTACCATGCTGTCCCACCTCCGATTCCACCGACGGGGCTCGTCGAACCCAACCTCTCCCATCCCCGAACAGCAGCCCCCTCGCGACTTCTCGCCCCTTAGCCAGACTCAACAGCATGATGCCACCCTAGGCGCCGACCCGCGCCCTGCGTCTTCCCACTCTTCCTCACTCCCGCCGACTTTACCTCCGATTACTCGCGTCACTTCTGCCGACGCTTCCCTCGACTTTCCCGACTTCTCTGCCCATAGTCCGCCTACGTTAGATCCGCCCCGACCCTCACCTGTTCGATCTCCCTATGGCCAGAATTCCAGCTTCATCGGCGGCGTAGCCCTTCAGAACTACCGCCGCGGCGAGCCGCCGGCCCTTTCCACCGACTCTCAGCCTGCGACCTCGCCTCTCCCTCCCGCCCAGACTCGTCCAGACAACACCCTTCAGCCGCCGCCGTTCTCGTCAGGCCCCAGCAATGCCGTCACATCTCCTCAACTTAGCCCTAACCTGCCGAAGCTCTCTCCCTCTTTCATCACTCCGACCGATCTACGAAATTCTGCGGCAAGTCCCACGGGCAGAACGTCTTCGGCGAGTACACGACAGGGCGAACAGCAAGCATACCCCTCCGCGATGATGCCTGCGGAACCCCCCAAGGGAAAGAAAGGTCTTCCTTTCCTCAAGAACCCCATGTCCACCTTGCTTATGAGGAGGAAGGCGAATCAAAACGCTCCTGATCTCCTTCCCTTGCCCTTACAGACATCAACTGAACCGACGTATGACCCTCGGATTCGAGGAACCCGATTTCATGACTTTAGCGCTCCAAGACCAAGGCGGCCTGTTAATCCTAGCTCTGCCTCCACAGCTAACCCCTCCGCCCTGTCTAATCAACCTGACTCTGGACCGCCGCCGATACCCGACAAGAGCAGGCTGCGACGTCAGCCAACGGAAACGGTAGATGTCGCCTCTGGAAAGGTCTGCGTGGAGCCACATAACCAGACGCAGACGGGCAGCGGCACCGGTTCAATGCATCTTTCCTCAACCACTATCCAAGGTAGCCACGAATCCCGGCGGGATATTTCGAGGGCGCCGTCCAGCCAGTCTACCCAGGTGGCGTCGACTCTTAAGGACAAGCCACTGCCTCCTCAAGCCTCACCACCGGTTGTTCCTCCCAAGGACGACGTCATCACCGTTACCTCTCGATCCATATCTTCAAAAACTTCGGCCAGGACAAGTCGAAGCAGTCTATCGAAATTGAACCGAAATGCATCGACGAATCGTTCTCGTCACTTCCCCGCATCCGAAGGCTTCTCGAGCGAGGTCCTATCGTCCATTCCCAAACACATGAAAAGCACATCGTCCCGCTTCAGTTTCGACATGATTGGGGCAGCGAAGCAGGAGAAGCTCCTCGAGGAGAGGCACCGCCAACGAGAGCTTGAGAGGCAGACGACGCGAGTTCCTAGTATAAGCGATAGCCAGCGAGACTCAAGGTTCGATGATATGGACGACTTTGACTACGACGCAATGATGGATGACGACGGTCTTGAGGAGGCGATACCCGGCGTCAATGCTGACTACGAGGAGGACTACATTCCGGGCCTCGAGGACGACTATGGCGAAGAGGAGCCTATACCCGGAATCAACGTCGATACCGCTTTCGACGAACCCGTCCCAGCAAGTGACCATGATGACTACGATATAGATGATGTTGATAATGATCAAGAAAACTTCTCTGGCTTCGTCTTCCAGCGGTCTAATCCTCAATCATCGCTGGCCAGCCCCCACAGCGCCGGCATGCTAATAACACCGAGGGACGCTGAGGGGAGAGTCATAGGCTTCGCTCTGTCGAAGGACACCCCCGGATTGCCTCCCGAAATACCGTCGCCACTTCCGACAATACCTTTGTCAGCCGACGAGAGGCCCCTCATCTCGTCGGAAGATCTGACTGGGCTCGGCATCCAAGGTCCTGGCATTTTGGAGAACAACGGGGCCGCTGGGGGAGAGCAGCCGCCCAACATCCAAGATAGACCAAAGGATGATCTTTATTTTGATGATGGGCTTTCGGGTTTCGACGCCGAGTTTGCCGATGAGCTCGACTTCGGGCCTGGTAGCAACGACCTACCCTTCGATGAGGCGCTGTTTGATCTAGACGACACGGACCAGTACGGGCGCCCTATACCAGGCGCCTTCCAGAAAGCCAAAGAAGCTCACGATGCCGCTCGTTCCCAAGCAAGGAGAGAGTCGGATGACGGCACGAGCGGTCCGGTCGACACATCCATCATGTCTCAGTCGACCACTCGAACTTCCATCAGCGCCCCTGGACCACAGCACTTCGTCTCTAAAGCGGCTAGCGAAGAGATCTCGCCGCAGCATAATCTCACGACGTTCGCCCACGCCGTTCACCCTACAGGACAGGATAGCATGGCAGCCTACCAAGCGGCTCTGGCAGCCGCCGCCCATCAGGCCGCAGCGGCGGGCAAGTTCCAACGCGAGTCTCCACCAGCGTCCCCGAGCCTCTCCGCCGGAGGCGACAAGCCCTCGCCACCCAACGAATTTGATGATGCTTACGATGAGCCGTCACGCTTTGATTTTGACGATTATGAAAGAGACGACCTAGATGACTTTGATCTTGACGATGATGATATCATTGCTGAAGCCAATGCCAGTGCGCTCGCCAATGATTCCGATGGGTGGTATGGTCGCGAATTCGGCTTCTATTCAGCACCAGGCTCCCACCAGACCAATAATTCGCTCGCGTTTGAGTACGCAAACGGAGGGTATTTCGGTCCATCGGGCATCGGCCACGGAATGAACGGGAGAATGGCGTCCCGAGAGCCAAACTTGACACCAATCACCGAGAGATCCGAGTATTCTAACCGCAACTCAATAATGAGCTTGGCCGTGCCGCCCATCGGATCTGGTGCATCCACCAGTATCCAGAGCCCCGGCCTCGCCCAGCTGGCCATGATGGCAGATAGTGCCGATGACAGCAACATGACGCTCTCGGCGCTGCTGCGACTTCGCACCAAGGCCTGGGGAGGTTCGCAAGCCAGCTTGGTCTCGAGCCGTGACGGCTCCCCCCGGTCAGAGCGTGGGGATGGAGCGAACTCGCCCTTGGTTGGGTCCATGGGCCATCTTGGAGCCGGTGGGTTCCACGCCCGGAAGAATTCGTCCTTTTCGGTATTAAGCAGGGAGTCGGAGACGTACAGCTCGCCGGGTAGTCCGACGCTCACAATGTCTCTACCTGCGGTTCTATCGTCGCCTCCTGTGGCCCCGCCGGCGCCGGGGCAAAACGCGGGGGCTGCTCCAATCCCAGGTCGTGCTCTTTCTCCCACACCATCAGCCCCCATCTTCTCCTCCCGGTCTCCGGAGCCTCCAATCCAGACCTCCACAGCGTCAGTCGCCGAAGACAGGGATAGCGTATCGAGCCGCGCCTGGCCTAACAAAAGCATGGGCGAGGAACGGCCAGACCCCTACCCTACGATGCTGCAGCCAAATAGGAGATCCGGAATAAGCGGACACCGTCACAAAGGATCTGCAGGCAGCATTTCGTATGTCAGGGAGGAGGAGAGTGGTGAGACGCGATGGATCATGGAGAGAAGGAGATTGGATGAGAACGGGGAAGTAGAGATCTTGGAGCGTGAAGTTCTCACGGGTGGAAGAATTTAAAGGACGGGATGGGGGACGAACTTTTCAAAGGAGTTTTAAATGTGTACGATTTTTTGGGGTGGCTGTTTCGGACCTCTTTACTTGTAAGACAAACTCGGGCATTGGATAGGCAATCGGTTGCCAGGCTAGCATATGAGGACAATTGGATATTGGGAATAAGACGGACAGACGAACAATATGGCGTCTTTGGTTTATAGACGGACTACTTCCTTTTTTTTTAAAAAAAAAGATACTCGGCCTCCAGCGCCCCTGATTTCCAGCAAGTGCCTTCGCTAATCGAGGCAGTCTCGAGGATTGATGCTTTCTCAGCTGGTGATTGTTTTTCCTGCTAGTCAATGTTATCAGACCTGACAGTCTGGCGACTACCTCGTATAAAATACAGCATCAAGAGAGCACTAATGGACACGATGGTATCTTGGCATGACTGGCGTAGACTTCATAAGGGCGAAGCTGGTGTGTCAATCAAGCATCGACAGCTCGAGACTTCTACGTTCCGAGCAACCTATTTCGTTTTACCCCGGGACTAACTTTAGGAACCAAGAAATAATTCATGCCACCGGACACGGGACTTAGTTCAATCTAGATGTGCTATTACTGAAACTCCATCGGATTTTACAGTTCTCGGCCTTGGTCCGGCTCCGGCGAAATTATTCCCACCCCGCTTAAATCATCAAATTGACAGCTGCCACAGCTCAACCTCTCCCGTCTCTCTTCCCCGGACTACTCCGACACATCACATCGAAGCGAGGGAGCATCTCCGAACATGGCGTCGAAACTGATTCCCACGAAACAGTTCGTATGCGCCAGTTGCCGCTACTCACAAGCAGGCTCTTCCCTCACCTTCCTCCGCCCGACAAGACCCTCCCGCTTCTCAAGCTCCTCCTCGACAGCACGCGCCTCACAACCGACACCCTCGTCCGATCCCAATAATTCCCCGCAGAAGACATCATCAGAGGATGCCACTCTCACATCCCAAAAGACCGATTCCTCTCCAGACAAGGAGAAAGGCGCACTATACCGCCGACTCGAGCAAGCGACCGAGGACGCCCTAACGAGCGGCGGCCGCGCGGGCTGGCGAGCCGTCGAAGATGCCGGGTTTTCGGAAGAGCTCAAGGCGAAACTCTATGATAAGGTCGCTGCCGCAAAATTAAATTCTGTTGAGGGTGTCGGCGGGGTGAACATCGCGCCGGGCGCGGGAGCCGGAACGCGACTGCACGCCGACGGAAAGCACTGGACTGGTGAGGAGTCGCACGAGGACGCAGCTTTGAGGATGCTGGACGATTCGAAGAGGAAGCTGCCGCCTGAGCTGCGGGGACGGTCAGTGGTGGCACCGCCAACGTTGGGACGAGTTGGTGGCGGCCAGGTGGGAAAGGTGAAAAGAGCTGCGGCGGCTAGAGAGCTTGCTTCGAGCTATCGCATTGAGGGGAAGGGCTTGACGGAGGGGGAGAGGGAGGAGTTCCTGCGCGAGTTGAGGGAGAGGTTTCAACCTGGGGCGCGGGCGCTGCCGAATACAATATCTGGGCTGGCCTCGTTGGCGAATGAAAGGTACGTTGCGATGCCGGGAAGGGGTGTGATTTGCCTACGGAGCTGATGGGTTTTTCTAGAATCGAGGAAGCTATGGCTAGGGGGCAGTTTAAGGTGCGTGGATAGCGGTTCACATCGTCTCTTCTATACACGCCGTTTCTAACGATACGCAGAACATCCCCCGAGGACCAGGAGTCGAGCGAGATACCCGGGCCGACAACCCCTTCATCGACACAGTAAGCTCTCGCTCCGAATAGCTTTTGCCATTTACTTTTCGTCTCTACTCCCTGCAAGAAAGACCTAACTCTAGTTTTCAGACAGAGTACATCATGAACAAGATGATTAAGCGCCAGGACCTCGTTCCTCCTTGGATCGACAAGCAACAGGAGCTCTCCAAAGCCGTCTCCAACTTCCGCGCCCGGCTCCGCAACGACTGGAAGAGACACGCCGCACGCACAATTGCCAACCGGGGAGGATCGCTCGAAGACAAGATCCGCGCCGCGGAAGCCTACGCTCGCGCCGAAGCAGCGAGAAATCCACCGAAACAAGACCAACCGGACAAGGCTCAATCGGAAGGGCCTAACGCCGGCGGAATCGAGACGGGTCCCGTCTTCAGGGATCCTACCTGGGAGACTACGGAAATGTCCTACCTGAAGCTGGCGGTGGAGAATCTCAACTCGCTCACGAGGTCGTATAACCTCATGGCGCCGGAACTCGCCAGGAAGCCTTACTTTTCTCTGGAGAGGGAGCTGGCGTCGTGTTTTGCCGATGTGGCGCCCCTCGTGGCGGAAGAAATCCGATCTAGGGCGCTGGCGAAGCCTGCGCCGTCGCTGTTTGGGGGAGGGTTCGGCGGGGGCGGCGGAGCCGGTGTTGGTTCTATGGGAGGAGATGGGGTGAAGGTTTACGAAAGGATCGGTGGTGAATATGGGTTTAAGGAGATGTGGAGAGATTTTTGGGGTAAGAAGAAGGACAAGTCCTGAGCTTTCTGGACACGGAGGCGGCTATTCCGTAAGATAAACGAGTGCTGAGAGCTACTGAACAGACACACACCTAGCTGTACACATAATTCTGCTTGGGATGAAATAGAATTGAATCGATGTACTTGTCCTAAACCACAATACTTGAAGAATCGGTACGACTGACTGCGATTGGACTGTTGATGCTGATGAGCTCTACAAACACCAGTCACAATTAGATTCCACAAGATCGCCCAGATGCGATAATCACCTTGCCAATACCCCATGATGATCCATGCAATCTAGACGGCTGGTCTCCAGATCATTGTTTATCTTACTCCATCGTACCTCACCGCTAGAAATCTTGGTCGACTAACAGGACTAGCGGCTCGACCAAAGTTCTTCAGCCTCACAAAAAGTCCTCCCCTACCGCAGGACTCTAGCAGGATCTCGGATCGACTGCATCCAGTGCCGAGAAATGCTCTCCAGACAGCCAGCCTCTGCCCCGAAGAAGCCCGCACGGTCCGTATTGAAGTGACCGGGATGGTGTCGGCCGTCAGTGAGCAAAGCCGGAGAAGCCCCGCGACCCGCGCCATGCCCGCCTCGAGGTTGCAAAATACCGTTACATGCCCCCCGACGATCACAATCAAGCCAGGCATTGTCTGTCCACGCGCTCCTTGGGTTGACAGGTGCGGCTAATGCAATGCAAAGGGACCGGCTTTTTGACTCCGCGAGTGCACTATTAGGACGAGAGCTTCGAAGTTTTACATATGACAGAGTAGAAACTCCATGTATTGCTTGCAACCTCCACGAGGTAACCCAATATCGTCATCGGTGATACTACATCATATTACTTCACGGGAGACCGGAGAAAGCCTCCCTTGGGACTGGGGATTTTCACGTGGGGTTCACTCCATGCTGAGGATGCTAATGATGTGCAGATGAATCGGCCAACCCACCGGACGCTCCGAGAACTAATCGTGCCACCGTTGGCAATGATTGACATACCGAGGAGTTTGGTGTCGTTGCCATTACAACTCCAACGACCAGCGATTTGCCATGATCGTCAAGCAGGACTCTCGAGATTTATGAAATTTAACCCGGTTTAGTGGGAGCTTTGGACGGTCCCTAGGTCTCTCAAGCCCAAGGCGACTGAGTGTTTCATTGCTGTTCCTCCAAG
>Ga0164243_10013585_pt1 | contig 11440 bp, 5 predicted proteins | sample OricompcompostOP_FD_108781 | JGI IMG/M metagenome (GOLD analysis project Ga0164243, IMG submission 108781) | Organic Plus compost microbial communities from Emeryville, California, USA - Original compost - Organic plus compost (OP) | ecosystem: Engineered > Solid waste > Mixed feedstock >... | reverse complement strand
TCGAGTACGACCTCGGCTCGCAGCTCGAGCTGTTCCGCGGCATCGGCCGCGCGATCAAGAGCGCGGCGCTCGCGGTGAAGCTCGCGCTGCTCGACGTGAAGGACGCGGTCGCCGAGGTGTGGTGGCTCGCTCTCGCGATCGTCCTCGGCGTCGTCACGCTCCTCGTGCGGCGCCGGCGCGGGCTCCCGCGGGCGCTCGCGGGCGACGAGCGCGGCCGGGCGCGGGTGCGATCGACCGTGGCCGCGACCTACGACCGGGTCGCGCGCGCGCTCGCCAAGGCGGGGATCGTGCGCGAGGCGGCCGTCACACCACGCGAGCTCGCGTCGCGGATGGCCGAGCGCGGCGATCCGGGCGCGGTCGCGGTCGGCGAGCTCGTCGAGCTGTACTATGCCGCGGAGTGGGGCGGCCACCGCGATCCCCGTGCGGAAGCGCGCGCACTCGAGCTCGCGTACGAGATCGAGACCGCGATCCGGGAGGCGGCCCGGAGCGCGATCGAGGCAACGCGCGATCGGCGCCGCGTGTCCTAGCTCACCATGAACGGAGCTGACCGCGTGACATCGGCCCCGGCCGGGTCGTGCCAGTTTGGCAGCAGCTCCCGGTTTATTGATGCGGCCATCCCCGCGTGATATCGACGTTTGTCGTCGGCCCCCGGCGGCCCTTCCTTTGCAGTGAGAGCAGCTCCGATGACGCGATTCGTTCCTGTCTGCGCCGCCGTCATGATCGCGCTCGGCGCCCTGGCCGCGCCCGAAGCTCACGCGCAGGCGAATATCGGCACGCTGCCCAACGGCAGCACGATCCAGTGGCAGCGGCTGCTCATCGTCGAGGACGGGGAGCGCAAGGTGCCCACCACGCCGGACGTGCTGCGCCAGTACCTGAACCGCGCGCACTGCGTGTGCAGCCGCGAGGACGCCGGCGACGAGACGACGATCCAGTACGAGCTCCGGCTGTCCGGGAACGAGAACCTCGACGTGCCCGGCCAGATCTGGGTCGGCAACAACGAATGCGATGATGACGTGCAGCGGACGATGGACTGCGCAGAGGTCGGCGCGATCTCCGACATCGACCAGCTCTCCACGCGCGTCGATACCATCGAGCTCTCGCTGTTCGAGACGATCAACGGCCCCGACCTCGACAGCGAGTGCGTCGAGAGCGACGCCGGGCAAGCCTTCATCTGGGTGCTCGTCGACAGCGACAGCAACGGATCGTTCGACTACTTCGCGAACCAGGTGCTCGGGAACACCGACATGACCCCGAGCAACGACCAGATCCGGTACGACACCAAGCCGCCTCCGCTGCCGACGAACTTCCGGGCCAGCGCCGCGGAGAACGCGATCGCGCTGTCGTGGACTCCGGTCGACACGCGCCAGACCGACGTCCTGTACTTCCAGGCGCTGTGCGCGAAGGCGGACGGATCGCCGGCCGACCTCGAGTCGCGCCCGAAGCCGCGCTATCAGACCGTCCAGAGCCTGTGCGGCATCTCGAACAGCGACGCCGAGATCGAGGAGGTCAATCTGCCGACGGTCGGAGGCACGCCCGCGACGCTGATCGATCCGCTCCGGCAGCTCGACCCCGCGTACCTGTGCGCGGAGTCGGCGGACCCCGCGGCGGCGGGCATGACGATCCGGGGACTCGAGAACGGCAAGGCATACTCCGTCGTGCTGCTCTCGATCGATCGCGCCGGCAACCCCTCGGGCGTGTTCTTCACGACGACGATCACGCCGCAGCCGGTGGTCGACTTCTGGGAGGACCTCCACGATCGCGGAAGCAACGTCGAGGGTGGGTTCTGCCTGCTCGCCGAGACCTACGGTGACGGTGGACCGCTGACGCAGACGCTGCGCGCGTTCCGCGACCAGACGCTGGCACAGAGCGCGTTCGGCCGCGTCCTGATCGACGCGTACTACGCCACGCTCGCCCCGCTCGGCGCGTACGTCGCCGACTCGCTCGTGCTGCGCGTGATCGCGGGCATCGTGCTCCTGCCGCTCGTCGCCATCGCGCTCGCGTGGCACGCCCTGACGCTCCCCGGCCTGCTCCTCGCGATCGCGTCGCTCGTGGTGCTCGCGCGGGTGTGGCGGCGCCGGCGTCGCCTCGCGCTCGCCGCGGCGATGGTGATGGCGCCGGCCGTCGCCAGCGCGCAGAGCCAGCCCTACTGGATGGACGACATCGACGCGCAGGTCGCGGAGGAGGGCGAGGTGAACTGGCACGTCGGCGTCCGCGTGGGCCTCTACACCCCCGAGATCGACAAGCAGTTCGGGATGGATCCGGGGCCGTACGACGAGATGTTCGGCGGCTCGCAGGTCCTGCCGATGCTCGACATCGATCGCGTGATCTGGCGCGGCTTCGGCCAGCTCACGATCGGCGGGACGATCGGCTACATGCAGAAGTCGGCGAACGCGTGGCTCGCCGACACCACGCCCGGCCCGAACCGGCCGCGCTCGGAGGGCGACGAGAACACGTTTCGCCTGCTGCCGCTCGCGCTGACCGCCAGCTACCGGTTCACGTACCTCGACGACGCCCTCGGCATCCCGCTCGTGCCGTACCTGCGCGGCGGGCTGTCGTACTACCTGTGGTGGTTCCGTACGAACGGCCGGACCTCCAGCGCGTGCTGGGACGGCACCCACGATCCCGACTGCGACGCCGACAAGGCGATCGGCGCGACCGCCGGCCTCCAGGGCGCGATCGGCATCGCGATCCGCGCCGAGCGGATCGACGCCGACGCCGCGGCCTCGATGCGCGCGAGCGGCATCCTCCACGCCGGCTTCTACGCCGAGTTCTCGGCCGCGTGGGTCGACGGCTTCGGCCGCGAGGAGAAGCTCTCCGTCGGCGACAAGACCTGGTTCGCGGGCGTGAACTTCGAGTTCTGACGCCGGCTCTCGGCGCTCACAGGACGCCGGCGATCGCGACCCCGACGCCGTGCTCGGTCGCCGTCGGCGTGAGCTGATAGCGACGACGCGCCAGCGGGCCTCGCGCGTCGGTGCGACTCGCGGAGCCCTCGACGGGCAGCACGCGCGCGAGCACGAGCCCCGCCGCGATCCCGAGGCTGGCCGCCGCGAGCTCGGCCCCATCGGGGGCGTACGGCGCGTCTTCCGCGTGGAGCGCCGGCACGAGATAGCCGACCGCCGAGCCGATCAGCGCGCCGACGACGACGTCGGAGTAGAAGTGCTTGCCCGCGCGGACGCGCAATCCGGCCGTCGTGGTGGCGACGGCGATACCCGCTCCCCACGCGATCCGGCGCGCGGTCGGGTGCTCGTCGGCGGCGCCGAGCAGGTACGCGCCGCTGACGGCCGCGCCGAAGCTCAGCGCCGCGTGTCCCGAGTAGAACGACTTGCGGCTGTCGGCACGGTGCTCGCGCCCGTACGCGCGCGCCGCGGCGGAGTCGTTGTAGAGGTACGGGCGAGGACGCTGCACGAGGTGCTTCGCGGCCTGCGCGAGGAGGCCGTTGATCGCGATCGTCTGGCCGTACAGAAGGAGCTGGTCGCCGTCGGCGTCGTCGACCTCGCCGCCGGTGAGGTAGATCGCCGGTGCCGCGAGCGACGCCACGAGCAGCGCGTCGGAGACGTGCGAGGCACGCCGCGAGAAGCTCCGAGTCACCCCGAGATCGGACGCCACCATCTGGCGCTCCCACAGCGGCGCGTCCTCCCGGATCGGGATCAGCGACACGGCGAGCGTCGCCGCGAGCGCCGCGCCCGAGATCACGGCGTCGGTCGTCCCGTCGACGCGGTGCCCGGGGAGCGCGTCGTCGGCGCGCGACGGACTCGCGAGCCCGAGCACGGAGATCACCACCAGGAGACGCGAGGTCATCCCGCGAGCGTACGCAGGAGACGCCGCGGGGCCGACGGAAAGGAGCGGCAGCGAGCGGCTCGCGCGTCGCACGCGAGCCCGCGTCACGTCGCCTCTGCGCGTGGAGGAAGTCGGCGCCTGGGCTCGGCAAACGAGAGACACGCACTATGATCGACGGACGTGACGCGCCCCGACCCTACGAGCGATCCGGTCCGCCGCCTCGCCGCCGTGCGCGATGCGGTGCTGCGCCCGGTCCGCGGGATGCGCGGCGTGCTCGACTGGATGCGGCCCTCCGAGCCGCTGGAGCTGCAGATCGTGGGACGCACGCTGTTCCACGCCGCCGTCGTGGGGCTCGGCGCGGGGCTCCTCGGCTGCGCGTTCTTCGCAGGCGTCGAGTACCTCGAGACGGTGCTCCTGGAGCAGATCGCCGGTTATCAGCTGCTACGCGCGCGCGGCGAGCACGCGTCGAGCGCGCCCGCGCACGGCGTCCACCTGTGGCTGCTCGTCGTGATCCCGGCCGTCGGCGCGCTGCTCGGCGGTCTGCTCACGCGCTTCGCGCCCGAGTGTCGGGGCGGCGGCGGCGACGCGACCATCGAGGCGTTCCACCTGCACGGAGGCGTCGTGCGCCGGCGGGTCCTGTGGGTCAAGCCGGTGGCATCGATCCTGACGCTCGGCAGCGGCGGCTCCGGTGGTCGCGAGGGTCCGACGATGCAGATCGGCGCCGCGCTCGGCTCGACGGTCGGTCGCTACCTCGCGAGCTCCGCGCGCGAGCGGCGCGTGCTGATGGTCGCCGGCATCGCGGCGGGCATCTCCGCGGTGTTCCGCACGCCCCTGGGCGCCGCGCTGATCGCGATCGAGATGCTCTACCGCGATGACTTCGAGTCCGAGGCGCTGATCCCGGCGGTGCTCGCATCGGTCGTCGCGTACTCGGTCTCGATCACCGTGTTCGGTCAGGCGACGCTGTTCGGCTATCTCGCGCCGTACACGTTCCAGCCGGGGCACATCCCGCTCTACATCGTGCTCGCGCTGGTTCTCGCGGGAGCCGGCTCGGCGTTCGTCGGCGTCCTCCGGATCTTCCAGCGCGTGTCGAGCGCGCTCCCCGTCCCCGCGTGGGCCCGCCCCGGCGTGGGCGGCCTCGCCCTCGGGCTGTTCGTGGTCGCGATCGTCCACGTCGCCGGACCGGCGATCGGGCGCCCGGATCAGGGCCTCGGCGTGCTCGGCGGTGGCTACGGCGCGGCGCAGGTCGCGATCTCCGGCGCGGACTGGCTGCCGGCGACGTGGACCGGCGTCCAGATCCTCGTGCTGCTCGCGATCGCCAAGATCATCGCCACCGGGTTCACCGTCGGGTTCGGTGGCAGCGCCGGCGACTTCGCGCCGCTGCTGGCCATCGGCGGCGTGCTCGGCGGCGCGTTCGGGCTCGCCGCGAGCCTCGTGCTCGAGGATCCGACGATCCAGCCCGGCGCGTTCGCGCTCGTCGGCATGGGCGTCATCTACGGCGGGGTCGCGAACACGCCGCTCGCGGCGCTCGTGCTCGTCTGCGAGATGGCCGGCAGCTACGACCTGCTCGTCCCCCTGATGCTCGCCGAGGGCGTCGCGTTCGTCGCGCTGCGCCGCGTCTCGCTCTACCGCGCCCAGGCGCGCACCGTGCACGAATCCCCGGTGCACCGCGAGGAGATCGACCCGATGCGCCGCCTGTGCTGCCGCGACGTGGTCCGCCTCGATCGCGCGTTCGTCCCGGTCGCCTCCTCGCTGCGCGTCGACGAGCTCGCCCGGCTCGTCGAGCAAGCCGAGCACCAGGACGTGTTCCCGGTGCTCGACGAGCACCAGCGCCTGTGCGGCGTGATCTCGGCCGAGTCGTTGCGGATCGTGGCGTCCAACCCCGAGCTTCACGCCGTCGCCGTCGCCGCCGATCTCATGGCGCCGCCGATCGCGATCCACCTCGGCGACGATCTGCGCACGGTCGCGCAGCTCATGGTCGCGCGCGATCTGCGCTCGCTGCCCGTCCTCGACGAGCGCGGCACCGTGATCGCGATGGTCGACCAGCACGACCTCGCGACCGCGGTCGTCAGCTTCGAGCCACGCGCGCGCACCGACGCGTAGCGGCGCGCCGTCGAGGAGCGCGGCGTCCTCCTCCGGCACACAACTTGTCCCTCACGGAGGCGCGAGCCTGTGGGACCATCGCGGCCGCGTCGGACGAAAGGGGGCAATCCCGCGCCCTGTCCGCGCGAAAGGGAGGATCTGATGAGGCAGCGATGTGGTGTGGCTCTCCTGCTGGGAATCGCGAGCGCCGGGTGCGCGGTGCAAGCGGACGAACAGCTCGGCACGGCGCAGGCCGCGCTGACCTGTCCGCCACCTGCGATCGACAACCGGTCGGTCGTCGAGAACGATCCCGTGGCGCTGAGGCGGTTCCCGCTGGCGAGGACGCTCCGACAGCTCATCACCCTGTCGGGAACGCCCACCTCGGTGAGCGGACTGTGGACGCAGTGGCGCAACACGTTCGTCCAGAGCTGCCCCGGGCCGCAGCCATGTCGGCCCCAGGTGCAGGCGGCCCTCGCGATGTTCGATCCGGTCACGAGCACCGCGCAGTTCGAGCCCGTCGCGTTGTTCAACCGGTTCGATCTCGCGCCCAGTAACGGGGCGAACTGCGGCGAGTACCGGATCGTGTACGCCGCCGACCAGAGCGCCGGCGTCGGCCGGGGCTTCATCATCTTCGAGGGCCGCCTCGCGAACCCGTCGCCGTTTCTCGGGATCCGGGGCTGCATCCCGGTGATGGACTTCTGGGCGGAGCTGTCGACCATTCCGGACGCGGCGACCCGCGGCAAGCACCTCGAGGAGTTCTTCTACGATGGGCTGCCGGGCTTCGACCCGGTGGTCCACCCGGCGAACTACGGCGTGCCGCAGGCCGGGATCCGGCGCGGACAGATCCGGACCGACTACTTCTTCGACGGCGAGTGGAACTTGCGCGAGTTCCAGCTCCGGCAGTCCAACTTCTGCACCATCGGGGGGTGTCCGCTCCTCGTCGAGCAGGTGACCGTGAAGGAGAACCCCTCGAACGCGCTCTTCAGCGGCACGGACCCGGCCTCCCTCGCGTTCCAGGCGTCCTTCATCGGCGAGATCCCGAAGCTGTCGGCGGGGAGGCCCTCCGAGATCGCGATGGCGACCCCGGACCAGTTCAACACGCTCGAGAGCAACTCGCAGAACAGCGACATGGACTACGACCTGTTCGCGTCGCCGGCGTTCCGCGCCCAGGTCGAGGCCGCGTCGCCGACGTTCACCGCGTCGGAGCTGTTCCTGCGGGCCACCACACAGACCTGCGCGGGGTGTCACCAGCTCAGCTCGAACGATTGCCTCGGCCCCGGGGCATGCGACCTCTCGCGGACCGCGATCCGGTGGCCCGACAAGTCGGAGCGGTTCGTCCACGTCAACGAAGCGGGCACGCTCTCGGAGGCTCTGCTCGTCGAGTTCCTGCCGTTCCGACTGAAGCTGCTGGCGTGGTTCCTCGAGACCGCCTGCATGGTGCAGCCGTTCCCGAGCGCCGACCCGAACACGACGGTGAGCGGCAAGCCGCTCGACTCGCCGAACTGACCTGCGGCGCCGGGGCGCCGCGACGGCGGCCGCTCGCGGGCTAGAGCTTCGGGCCCGCGGCGCGGACCTCGGCCGAGGCCTGCGCTTCGTACTTCTTGAAGTTCTCGCGGAACAGCGACGCGACCTTCTTGGCCTTCTCGTCGTACGCGGCCTTGTCGGCCCACGTGTTGCGCGGCATCAGGATCTCCGACGGCACCTCGGGGCACGCGGTCGGCACCTGGAGCCCGAACACCGGGTCCTCGACGGTCGGCGCGCTCGCGAGGGTGCCCGCGTGGATCGCGTCGATGATCGCGCGCGTGTACTTGAGCTTGATGCGCGAGCCGACGCCGTAGGGGCCGCCCGACCAGCCCGTGTTCACGAGCCAGGTCTGCGCGCCGTGCTTGCGGAGCTTGTCCGCGAGCATCTCGGCGTACTTCGTCGGGTGCCACACGAGGAACGGCCCACCGAAGCACGGCGAGAACGTCGGCTCCGGATCCTTCACGCCGACCTCGGTGCCGGCGACCTTCGCCGTGTAGCCGGAGATGTAGTGGTACATCGCCTGCGCGGGCGTCAGCTTCGAGACCGGGGGCAGCACGCCGAACGCGTCCGCCGTGAGGAAGATGACGTTCTTGGGGTGCCCGCCGAGCGCGGGTAGCTTCGCGTTCGGGATCGAGTCGAGGATGTAGCTACCGCGCGTGTTCTCGGTGATCGACGTGTCGTCGTAGTCGACGACGTGCGACTCCGGCTCGTACTTCACGTTCTCGAGCACGGCGCCGAACTGCAGCGCGTTCCAGATGTCGGGCTCCTGCTCCTTCGAGAGCTTGACCACCTTCGCGTAGCAGCCGCCCTCGATGTTGAACACGCCGTCATCGGTCCACACGTGCTCGTCGTCGCCGATCAGCAGGCGCTTCGGGTCCGCCGACAGCGTCGTCTTGCCGGTCCCCGAGAGGCCGAACAGGATCGACGTATCACCGCCGTCGCGCGCCTGCGTCGCCGAGCAGTGCATCGACAGGTGCCCCTGCTTCGGCATCAGGTAGTTCATGATCGTGAACACGCCCTTCTTCATCTCGCCGGCGTACTCGGTGCCGAGGATGACGAACTCGCGGCGCGCGAACGACAGGTTGACCGCCGTGTTCGACGTCATGCCCGTCGTGTGGCGGTTCGCCGGGAAGCCGCCGGCGTTGTAGATGACGTAGTCCGGCTCGCCGAAGGTCGCGAGCTGCTCTTTCGTCGGCCGGATCAGCATGTTGTGCATGAACAGCGCGTGGTACGCGCGCGCGCAGATCACGCGGACCTTGAGCTGCATCCGCGGATCCCAACCCGCGTACGCGTCGATGACGTAGAGCCGCTCGCGCGTGTTCAGGTAGTCGATCGCGCGCTCGCGGTTGATGACGAAGCTCTGCGTGTCGAGCTTGATGTTGACGTTGCCCCACCACACGTCATCGCGAACCTCCGGCTCGTCGACGATGCGCTTGTCCGTCGGGCTACGGCCCGTCTTCTTGCCCGAGTACGCGATCAGCGCGCCCGTCGACGAGATCGTCGACCCCTTCTCGAACCTGAGCGCGGCCTCGTACAAGAAGGCCGGCGACGGGTTGCGGTAGATCTCGGAGACCGAGATGCCCTGCTTTTCGAGTGAGAACGCCATGATGTGAGGAGCTCCGTTTCGGTGAAGAGGAAGCGGAGGTATACACCACGGCTCGACGAGAAGTCAGGGGTTGGGCAGGCCAGGAGATGACGTCGAGCACACGGCCCAGTCGGTCGCGGCGTCGTCGGTGTCGGCTCCGTTAGGCGACCTACACAGAGATCCGTCCGTTGTATCGGACACCGTCGCCATCGCCCCCTCGACGAGCGACACCGACGCCGGGAACCCGGGCAGGTTCACGGTGGTCATCGCACCCTCGTAGGAGAGCGCGTCGATGACGGTGTGCGTCGTGGAGTCGATCAGCACGATGCCATCCGGCATGCCGTTCTGGATCGCGTCCTGCGTCCACCCCGGGTTCAGCTTCGTCGCCGACGCCGGGACGTTCACGTTGTTGCCCGCGATCACGAGGTACGAGTCCCCGGCGAGCATCCCGGTCCCGAGGTCGATCGTCGCGTAGACCGCGCCACCGCTGCCGTTGACGAGCAAGAGCTGCTTGCCCGCGAGGCTCACCGGCGTCGGCAGCGGGTTGTAGATCTCGATGAACTCCGCGGTGTCGGTCGACGGCTGATCGTAGTCGACCTCGTTGATCACGAGGTGATCGGGGCCGGTCGTCACCGTGATCGTCGCCATGCTCGTGCTCGCGCCGAGCGTCGCGGTGACGGTCGCCGTCCCCATGCCCTCGGTGTCGGTGTACGTGAAGGTGGCCGTCGTCCCGTTCGCGGGGACGGTCACGGTCGTCGGGACGGTGCCGGCGCTCGCCGAGAGCGCGACCGCCGTGGCCGCGAGCGCGGGGACGTCGACCGTCACCGTGAGCTCGACGGAGCCGTTCGGCGGCACCACGGCCGCGCTCGGCGACAGCGTCACGGTGGTGGGCTCCTCCGTCGCACCGAGCACGCGCACGTGCGCGGTCATCATCTGCGTGCCCAGCGTCGCGGTCAGCGTGACGTCGGCGTTCTGCGCGACCGCGGTCACCGGCACCGGAGCGCTGGTCTGGCCATCCGGAATCGTGACGTCCGCGACCGTCAGCGCACCGGGGGTGCCCGACGTGATCGTGACGATCGTGTCGCCCTCCGCGGGGCCCGTCAGCGTCACCGTGAGCGGCGCCGGGAACGTCGGCGCGTTCGTCGTCGTACCGACGCGCGCGTACGACATCGCCGGACCGAACGACGCGAGGCCGGGCGCCCCGAGCGTGAGGTCGTCCGCGCTGCGCGGCTCGAGCTTGGACATCGACTGGCGCAGCGCCAGGATGCCGCGCACCGACGAGAAGCGCTGACCGATGGCGGGCAGCGCGGCCGGCGCGTACAGGAAGTCATCGACCTGCAGCGTGGTGTTGTCGTCGTCGGTCAGCGTGACCTCGCCGAACATCGTGTCGTGCGCCGTGACGGTGGCGGCGCCGAGCGAGACGAGCACGCTCTCGAGCTTCATCGCGCGCGACCCGCCCGTCCGCACCTCGGCGTAGGTCGCCGGGACCGGCGCGGGCGCGGCCTCCGGGCCCGGGCTCGTGACCGTCACCGCGGTCACGTTGTCGAGCTCGGTCTGGCCCTGGAACACCGCGACGGTGCCGTCGATCGTCACGCGCGCGCCGACGGTCGCGGCCTCGAGCGTCGCCGTGTTCGGCCCCGTGAACACGAACATGCCCGAGTAGTCGGCGCCCATGTAGCCGGGGTCGCCCTCCTTGACCTGCACGAAGAAGCCGTTCGAGCCCTTCCCGGTCACCAGCGCGCCCACGACGCGGACCGTGGCACCGACGGGGGTCGTGCCGTTCTTGATGCTGTAGATGGTCGCCGGGCAGCCCGCCGCGCCGACGTTCGGATCGTTCGGGCACGGATCACACGCGTCGCCCTTGCCGTCCATGTCGACGTCCGCCTGATCCGGGTTCGCCAGGTCGGGGCAGTTGTCGCTCGAGTTCGGCGCGCCGTCGTGATCGCGGTCGTTCGGATCGATGCTGCTGCAGGTCGTGGTGTCCCGATCGAGCGGGCATGGATCGCACGCGTCGCCCTCCCCGTCCCCGTCGGCGTCCCCCTGTACGCCGTTGTCGACAGGACGGATCGGGTTGAACACCATCGGGCAGTTGTCGGCGGCGTTCTCGATGCCGTCACCGTCGGCGTCGGTGAGGCTCGGCATCCCGGTGAACACCGTCGAGCCCGCGGTGGCCGTCGGCCGCTTCGGCGTGCACGTCGGCTCGTTCATCGGCGAGCCGCACGTGAACGCCGGGTACGCGTTCGCTCCGACGGAGGACTTCAGCGCGTCGTACGTCTTGCCGACCTCGCTCACGAGACAGACCTTCTTGCTCGTCCCGCAGACGTCGACCGTGTCGCAGGACTCGGACGTGAGCGCCGAGAGCGCCGCCTCGTCGCCGTACAGCACCTTGCCGCCGCGCATCACGAGCGCGACGTCCTCCGGCTTCGCCTCGATCACCGCGCGATAGGCCGGCCTGCCGCCGCGCAGGAACACGGC
>Ga0164243_10013584_pt1 | contig 11440 bp, 19 predicted proteins | sample OricompcompostOP_FD_108781 | JGI IMG/M metagenome (GOLD analysis project Ga0164243, IMG submission 108781) | Organic Plus compost microbial communities from Emeryville, California, USA - Original compost - Organic plus compost (OP) | ecosystem: Engineered > Solid waste > Mixed feedstock >... | reverse complement strand
TCACGTGATGGCACTGCACCATGTCACTGGTGAGTATTCCGATGGCCTGAAGCCGATTCCCCTGTCCGGCGTGAAGGGCAAGATCGGTCGTGTGCCGTCTCTGATCCTGACTATCCATCGGGAGTCAGACGAGGCTAGCGTCAATCGTGTGCTGAACGTCTCTCCGGTGAAGAACAGGGAGGGATTTAACGATGCCTCAGGCAACACCTTCGCCAGGTTGGAGCTGGACAGCGAAACCCTGCGTCTGAAGGACGCAGACGAGGTCACGGGTATCAACTTCTAGGAGGAGTAATGACGAAGTTCAATGCTGGGGACCGGGTCACCTGTGACATCAATGATCTGAAGGCAGAGGTGCAATATGGTCCCGTTACGTCTGTGACTGGCCAAGAGGCATACCTTGTGAAGTGGCTTGAGGGAGCTGCTGAGGGGAGTTCTGGTCTCGTATGGTCTTCGGACCTCACACTCCTCCCTAAGTTCGAGGTTGGGCAGAAGGTCCGGTTCAATTTCAGCTCTGCGGGCAAGTCCTACGAGCTGGTTGCCGGTCCCTTCGTGGGCGGTGACGAGTCCTTCTACGTCGTCAGGGATAGCAAGGGCAACCACGAAACCTCGTTTGAGAAGTACATGGTTCCGGTTGTGCAGTGATCTAGATCACCCTTCACAACTCCTCCACTAGGTTGCACTGAGATACACACACCATGCACACTAGAGACATGAACACGAACAAAAACTCGAAGCGTTCGAGCAACGGTTTCGGTCTCCAGCGGGACATCACCTCTGACGGAGCGATTCTCTACCTCCGGATCACGAACCCCCGCCGGCTGAACTCGAAGCTCCTGGGCGAGGTGCTGATGAAGTACCTCCGGGGTGGTTACCGGACTCTGATAATCGATCAGGGACGGCAGGGTCGGGTCAAGATGGCACTGGCTGAGTTCCTTGGACGACTGCAAGCCGCTTACACCGAAAGCCGGCTTATTTTTTTGGAGCGGAAGTTGCACTGAGATATGGCGATCAAGACTAGGAAGTGTACGAGGTGCCTGAAGAACCGGGCACTGCGGTTCTTCACTCCGCGGGGTCGGATCTGTGCGGACTGCCGGAAGAAGTCCCGGAGCAAGTCGAGTCACGAAGCTCGGGTCCAGGAAGTCTACGGCCTGGAATCCGGTGAGTACGACCAGCTCTTCGAGGCCCAGCAGGGCCGATGCGCAATCTGCGGCGGCACACGCCGGCAGCGACTCTCAGTGGACCACGACCACAAGACGGGTCAAGTCCGTGGGCTCCTCTGCCGGATGTGCAACGGCCGGCTACTGACCTCTGCTCGGGACAACCCCCAGACACTCCGCAATGCCGCGGACTACCTAGAGCAGCCACCTGCCGTGAGAGTCCTCGGAATACGAATACACCGAGACAACCGTAAGGACATCGACTGATGGACACCGTGATCTCTAACTTCCGCGAGTACCGCGGAAACGCCCACTTCATGAGTCAGCTTGAGCGTGAGTACCGATTTGAGGTCAGCGTCTACAGGGAGACTGAGGATGGTACGCGGGAACTGGTCCGGGTCGAGAACCCCTACTCCTAAGCCCTCTATCGCTGAGGTTTTCGCGGAGTTCTACCCCGAGGTTCGACTTTCCTACGGCCCCGGATGGAACTCCACTTGGCAGAAAATCTTGTGTCCTCTTCATGTGGAAGACAGACCTAGTGCCTCAGTGAATATCGACCTCAACCGCTGGAAGTGTCACGCCTGTGACATCTCTGAAGACAGTCTCGACGTGATTATGAGAGAGGAGGGGATTGGCTTCCGTGAAGCGCTCGAATGGGCAGATGCCGGGTTCGGTGGACGCTGCGAAGGCATACCAAAGCCAGTACAGGGGGAGCCCAGCAGAGGAGTACCTGACCGCCCGCGGTTTGGGCGAGGGAGCAGACAAGTGGCTTCCAGGGTACGTAGGCGATTCGGTGACGGGTCATGAGAAGTATCGGGATCACCTCGTCATCCCGTATCTCCGTCCTGCCGGCGGGCCTCACAAGGTGGCCACGGTTCGCTTCCGGTGCATACGAGATGAGTGTGTCCGGGACTCTGACGGCTCGTACCTCTTCCTGAAGGGGGAGAAGGAGCAGCACCAGGGCCACGGTAAGTACCAGTCTCTTCCCGCGGATCACCCGAGGCTCTACAACACCGAGGCTCTGATTGCCAACAGTCCCCATGTGGCCATCATCGAAGGTGAGTTCTCGTCCTGGGCAGTGGAACTGGACGGTATCCCCGCGGTAGCGGTCCAGGGTGTGAGTGCCTGGAAGGATCACTTTGACAGGGCCTTCGCCGGCTACGAGCGAGTGTTCATCCTCGGAGACGGAGACGAGGCCGGCCAGAAGTTCAACGAGAAGATGTCTGAGCGACTGGCCAACGCAGTTCCTATCACCCTCCCCGAAGGGGAGGACGCTGACTCCCTCCGTCGCCAGTTCGGTGACGGGATCATTCGACAGATTCTTGGGTTGGAGGACTGATGTTTGAGGTCGGAGACCGCGTTGCAGCGGTAACGGATGATTACCTCAACGGCAAGTTGGGGACTGTGGCTGAGGACTACCCCGGCTATGACAAGGGAGTTGGGGTGGTTCTTGATGAAGATGTAGAGGCTGATCGGACAGCTCTGGTCCTTCTGTTCCTGAACAGCGAACTCCGGAAGGTAGACGCATGAGCAAGTTCAAGGTTGGGGACCGCGTGGTGGTCGTGAAGAACAACCACAAGCATCAGGGAGACCACATAGGTAAGCGAGGGACGATCTCCCTTGTCACGGATGAGCAGGAGTATGAGGTGTCTGTGCTCATGGACTCTCAACCTCATATGGGTCCGGTTACGCTTAACTTCGATTCCTCTGAGCTGGAGCTGGAATCGGTCTATGACGCTCTGAGTGCTCCTCCCGCTGATACGGAGCTTGTGGTTGATGTCAAGATCCCTGAAGACTTCAAGGTTGATCTCAGCAAGCTCCTGCTTTTTGATGAGCCGAAGGTTGCACTGAGAGACAATGACGTGGTGAACCATCCGAGTCACTACACCTCCCACCCTTCGGGGGTGGAGTGCAAGGACATCATTGGTCACTATCCGACCTTCATCGGCAATGCGATCAAGTACCTGTGGAGGGCTGGCCTGAAGGACGGGAATCCTCCGATTCAGGATCTTCGGAAGGCCATCAAGAACATTGAGTTCGAGATTGAGCGGCTTGGGGGGACTGTCTAATGCCTCTCTATCTTGTAAGCAGGACGGATGAAGTGGATTGGAACGAACACAATGACGTCGTAGTCCGTGCCCTGACAAAGGCAAGAGCATTGAAACTGGTTTGCGAAGGAGCTACCCAATCTGATGGAACGGTAGCCCACCTGCACGGATACGAACTAGATGGTTCAAACGCCACTGCAAAGCGGTTGTGGCCACTTGGACGAGAGCAGGTCATCTGTGAGGAGTTCGTCTATGGGTGACGCTGAAGGTGGTACCCTTGCCGGCCACACGTTGGCGGTTGGAGACATGACAGTGGAAGTGCGTCCGATTGCGTCTCAGTTGGCGCGCAGCACAGTAGAAGAGGAGCACTACCTACACCGAAAGCCACCAGTCTCCTTCGCGTTTGGGCTCCTTGAGGGTGACAAGGTTCTTGGGGTTGTGACCTTTGGGACCCCTCCGAGCAGACACCTTCAGATGGGTGTCTGTCCGTCAGATCCGAGCCAAGTCACGGAACTTAACCGGCTCTGGGTGCATGATCAGATGCCGACCAATACAGCATCCTGGTTTGTTTCCAGGGCACTGAAGCAGCTACCTCCCAGGATCGTGGTCTCTTACGCGGATACAGCGTGGGGACATATGGGATACGTATACCGGGCCTTGAACTTCCGCTATGCGGGCTGGACGGACATGGAGCGCAAGACTGCCCGATATGACTACCTCCCAGCAGACCCAAAGACACATACTCGGGATGCCTGGAGGAATGGCTACGAAAAGAAGGTTCGGCGTAAGCCCAAGGTCAAATACTGGATAACTACAGGAACTAAGTCGGAAAGGAAGCGCCTAGCTTCCTTGTGTGGCTGGCCCGATCTGAGTTGGAAGGAACTCCCTCCTCCCACTGAACACAAGCATCACAAGCTCTAACCTCACACATTGTCTTGAGGCCACCTAGTAACCTGGGTGGCCTTTTTTGTTTGCTCGGGAGGCTACATGAAGCTACTGACGATCGACATTGAGACGAGTCCCAATCTGGCGCACGTCTGGGGCCTTTGGCAGCAGAACGTAGGTCTCTCTCAGCTCATGGAGAGCGGAGAGGTCATCTGCTTCGCCGCGAAGTGGAAAGACGCTAGCCCAGAAGAGGTCATCTTCTTCAGCAAGTTCCATGACGGGAAGGAGTTGATGGTTAATGCAGCCCATGAACTCCTCTCCGAGGCTGACGCTGTAATCCACTTCAATGGGGCCCGGTTCGACATCCCTCACCTGAACCGGGAGTTTGTAGAGGCTGGGCTTACTCCTCCCTCTCCGTACTCTCAGATCGACCTTTTGAAGGTCGTGAAGAAGCAGTTCCGATTCCCTTCCAACAAGTTGGATTACATCACCAAGGCCCTGGGCCTGGACCACAAGGTGAGTCACGCCGGCCATCAGCTCTGGGTCAAGTGCATGGCCGGCGACTACCAGTCCTGGGAGGAGATGAAGAAGTACAACATCCAAGACGTTGTAATTACTGAGCAGCTCTATGACCGACTTCTTCCCTGGATTCCTTCTCACCCTTCTCCTGGCCTCTACGAGGACGGAGAGGAAGAGCGTTGCCCGAACTGTGGTGGGACGAACCTGAAGAAGGAGGGCAAGGCATACACGAGTGTGAGTGTCTATCAGCGCTTCTCGTGTGGTGACTGTGGTCGTTGGAGCCGCAGTGGTAAGCGGCTGTCTGGTGTCGAGATCCGAGGAGTGAAGTGATGGCTAAGGGCGTTAAGACTCGGGTCTTTACCCGAAATGAGCTTGAAGAGATTGGTGTCCCGTACGAGTGCGGAGCCTTCGAGGGCTCCGCGGAAGAGCTTCACTGCGATCTGTACGACCGATCCCGCTGGAGCCTTACCTATGAGTTCATTTTCAGGGCTCCTGATGACGGTAGGGCTTACCTCGTCTACTACGACGTTGGAGCCACTGAGATGCAGGACGGTACTGATCTCTGGAACTACGAAGATGCGATCAAGGCTGTTGAGGTCGAACAGGTTGAGGTGGTCACCACTGAGTGGAAGTCTGTGAAGGAGAGCAAGTGACTGAAGAGTTTTTTGACTGGGAACCAGTCATTGAGGTTGCTGGAAAGGTTGCCTGGGAAATTGCTGAGAAGTGGAGCGTCGTTGAAGCTGACGACGTGAAGCAGGAGATTCTTACCTATCTCCTGGAGGACAGGCAGAGTACCGCGGAGTATGCCAAGGATCTGGACTTCCTCCGGAAAGTCTGTTGGACCGTAGGCAAGCGGTACGCCTCCAAGGAGCGGGGTTACTACGACCTGATTGACGATCAGTATTGGTACACCCCTGATGAGGTCCGTATTGCCCTTCGGTCCTTCGTCTACTCGGATGAGGAGATTGGGAAGGTCATCGGCAATCGAGATGACCTCGTTCGAGCCCGGATCTCAGACAACATCGTGTCGGCTCGTGCCGACGCCACCAAGGGCCTCTCAAAGCTCACCAAGGCTCAGGAGGCTGCTGTAAGCCGGGTGTTCATCTACGGCCTGCCCCCTAGGGACGAGAACGAGCGCAGAGCGGCTTACAGGGGCGTTGAAAGCCTCACCCAGATCATGAACCGAAACATCCGTAGCGGAAGGTGATTGCATGACGGAGTTCAAGAACGAGACTTCCCGAGTGGTGTACGAGCGGACCTACAGCCGCACCAAGCCGGACGGTACGCAGGAGACTTGGCCCGAGACTGTCCGTCGTGTGGTGGACGGCAATCTGAAGCTCGTTGCCCCGCGGTACATCGAAGAGGGGGAGCGTGAGGCTCTGATTGACCTCATTGAGAGCTTCAAGGTGCTGCCGGCTGGTCGGCATCTGAAGTCCTCGGGTGTCAATGACTTTGCTCTGAACAACTGCTGGAGTTCTTATTGGCTCCTTGAGAAGCCGGAAGAGCACTTCACCTTCACTCTCCTCCGCCTTGCGGAGGGTGGGGGAGTGGGCTCGAACTACTCGGAGAGGTACCTCCAGGACTATCCGCCGGTACAGGTCCCAGTCAACGTCCACATCGTCTGTGACCCTGAGCATCCTGACTATGAGGACATGGTTGAGGCTGGTCTCATTTCGACCGAGTACAGCCACACGTGGGCCGGCGCGTATGCAGTGGAGGACTCCCGAGAGGGTTGGGCCGCTGCCCTGGGCGACCTGATCCGTACTGCCCATGACCCCAACACCAAGCATGAGGCTCGTGTCTACGACGTGAGCCGTGTCCGGTGCAAGGGGTCTCCTCTGAAGACCTTTGGCGGTACGGCTTCGGGTCCCGAGCCCTTCGCAGAGATGATGGTGAACGTCGGGCACATCCTGTCTTCCATCTACTACAACTCCTTCGAGACTCAGGGCCGCCCCATCAATGGCATTGACGCCATGCGGATTGACCACGAGATTGCTAAGGCCATCGTTGCTGGTGGTGTCCGTCGCTCCGCTCGCATGTCCATCATGCGTTGGGATGACCCACTCATCTTTGACTTCATCAACATTAAGTCTGAGGGAGGTCACTGGACAACCAACATCAGTGTTGAGGTGGATCAGGAGTTCTTCAAGGCTCTGAATCTTGCTCAGGGAACCCTTCTCCCTCCGGAAGCCTTCTTTAAGGTCCATGCGGCTGTCAAGGTTCTCAATGCTATCGCTGAAGGCATGCTCCGAAACGGGGAGCCTGGTGTGTGGAACTCTGCTCTGACCGCGGAAGGGGAGGTGGATGGCACTTACACCACCAACCCTTGTGGTGAGGCCACTCTGACTCCCTGGGAGCCGTGCAACCTGGGCTCTGTGAACCTCTCTGAGTTCGTGGACATTGAAGGGTTCATCGACCATGAGGGCTTGGAGAAGGCACACCGGCTTATCACTCGGTATCTGATCAGGGCCACGTTTGCTGAGGTGGCTGACCCAAAGTCTGCTGAGGCGATTGCTCGGTACCGTCGCATCGGTGTGGGTCACCTCGGTTTTGCTGACTACCTCTACAAGCAGGGGATTCGGTACACCGAGGCACCGTATTCGACTGTGGCCGCCGATCTGGTTGCCTGGGCCGATATTGTGGACCAGGCCGCAGCTGAGTACGCCAACGAGCTGCGGATTCCGACCCCGATCAAGAAGAGGGTGATTGCTCCGACTGGAACAATCAGCAAGTTGGCCGGCGTCAGTGGTGAGGCGACTCACGCTCCGTTCGCCGGCTATTTCATCAGGCGGATCCGGTTCAGTGACCTGGAGCCGACCGAGGTTGCTCAGGTGGAGGAGTATCGGCGCAAGGGCTACCGGGTCGAGCCGGACCGCAATGCAGCCAATACGACTGTTGTCGAGATACCGACCAAGGACTCTCTCCTTGACGAGCTGGAGTACCCGGAGTATTTCCAGCATGCCGGTGACCTGACCATCCGAGACATGCTGAACGTCCAGCGGATGTATCAGAAGTATTGGGCTGACCAGGCCGTGTCTTACACGGTCAACGTGGACCCGGAGCGGTACACCGCGGAAGAGCTTGCTGAGGTTCTGGCTGAGTACCTGCCCGACCTGAAGGGGACAACGTGTTTTCCTGAGATGAGCTTTGAGCAGCCTCCGTATGAGCGGATCTCGTTCGAGGAGTACAAGGTTCGAGCTGCTGAGGTCGGCATTGAGGTAACTGACACCGGTTTCGACCCTCAGTGTGCGTCCGGGGCGTGCCCTGTCTGATGCCTTATGTAGCAGCTCCATTGGAAAAGAGACTCCTTGCCCGTTTGGATAAGTCCGGGGACTGTTGGATAGACACCAAGGCTAAGGGGCGGTATGGGCGTATCAAGCCGGGGGGTAATGCCCGAGTAGGTATAGGTACTCACGTCGCGGCGTATAGACTATGGAAGGGGTCAGTTCCTAAAGGTCTCCAGGTTTGTCATACCTGTGATGTCCCACAGTGTTGTAACCCAGATCATCTATTCCTTGGTACACCAGCTGAGAACACTGCTGATCGAGACGCCAAGGGACGGCACTGGGCACCCAGAGGTAAGGACAGCCCCAACTACAAGCACGGGAAGTACAGCAAGTACGTGTGACCTAGAGCACTGGGCTCTTGGTTGCACTGAGATACGGACACTGACATACTGGAAGTAGGAGGTACCGCATGAGCGCTTATGACCCGACTGACCCTTGGGGCGACGTTTCCCCTTGGGATGTAGCCGGCCAGACCCAACCCGACCAGACTCCGGAGTCGCCCGTGACTAACAACTCTGTTGCTGTTAACCCTGCCCCCAACCCCTTCAAGATTGGCCTGACCCTCAAGGCGGCGTCGGGTTACGACGCCGAGTGGATCACCCCCACCATCTACGGGGCGACTGCCGATGAGGTTTCGGAGCGGACGGTTGAGCTGATCAACGCTCTGAAGAAGCACGGAGTCATTGAACTGACCGCTAAGGCCGCTGAGTTCACCCGGTCTCAGTTCCAGGGTGGTTCTGGTAAGCCGGCCCAGCCGGCAGGGGCTAAGCCCTCCTTCCAGGGTGGCAAGGTCCAGTACAACCAGCAGCCGGCTGCGGCTCCTGCTCCGGTTACCGGGGACTCCTGCCCTCACGGTCGGACCCTGCGAGAGGGCACCAATCAGAAGGGGGCGTGGGCTGCGATGTTCTGTAACGAGCGGAACAAGGCAGCGCAGTGCCCGCCGATGTGGCGGCAGAAGGACGGAACCTTCGCCTAATTTTTTGATATCTCAGTTGCACTGAGATACGGGGGGCCGGTAATCCGGCCGGCCCCCCTTCCCTTCGGCATCGGAGTCAGATGAATGTCAACCAAGGCAAGATCCTGATAGCTGGTCTCGCGGTATTTACCGCGGCTGTTACCACAGCGACCGCGGTGAGGTTCAACGTGGATCCTCCTACCAAGGAGGTTCCTCTTCCCGGACCGACAGTCACGGAGATCGTGAACCGTCCTTTCACTGTCCCGGTCCCTGGGCCGACAGTGACCAAGAAGGTTGTGATCACCAAGACGGTTCGACCGAAGATCCCCAAGGAGGCATCCCGCTCCAACGAGCGGAAGACTCCGCGGAAGTCAGTGAGTCTGGGAAGCCCTCAGGCTGCTGCTAAGACAATCTTCGGCTCTCAATACTCCTGTGCGGCTGCTGTGATCTCTCGGGAGTCCGGATGGAACGTCCGGGCCACTAACCCGAGTTCGGGAGCCTATGGGCTCGGACAGGCTCTCCCCCCGTCGAAAATGGCGCCGTATGGAAGTGACTGGCGCACTTCGGCACGAACTCAACTGACCTGGATGAAGGCTTATCTGGACGGAAGATACGGAGGGGCTTGTGCTGGCTGGGAATTCTGGCAGGGGCACTTGTGGTATTGAGGTAGGGGATGTCTGAATCAGAGACTTGTAAGCTTGATTTTTGTGACAGACCTGTAAAGGTCATTCGATTTGGTTTGTGTTCAGGTCACTACAAGCAGCAACGGGAGGGGAGGGAGTTCAAGCCTCTTAGGAAGAGGGCTCCAGTCAACAAGGGAGTTTGCTCGGTAGAAGGATGCAACAGACCTCACTACACACGGGGGTACTGCTCAGGGCACGATCAGAGGGTGCGCAAGGGGATTCCTGTTGATGGCCCTCTTCAGACCCGGATCAGCCCCTATAAACGGAAGAGGGAAGACGGCAAGTATCTTTGCACCCGATGTGACCGTTACTTGGAAGAGGTCGCCTTCCATAAGGGATCTGGAGCTTCAGGTAAGGCTACATGGTGTAAGAGATGTCAGTCCGTTTGGAAATATGGTCTGACCGCTCCTGAGTATGAGGCTATGTACGAGGGACAGCTAGGAAAGTGCCTCATATGCCAAGAGCAGCAGGAGGTACTTGCCGTGGATCATGACCACTCCTGTTGCCCTACCCCCGCCAAATCCTGTGGGAGTTGTGTCAGGGGGCTTCTATGCAAAAACTGCAACTCAGCCCTTGGTTACTTGAGGGATAGTCCCGAGGCCGCACGAGCCGCTGCGGAGTATTTGGAGAGCTTCAGTGGGAATCGAATTTCGGTCTGACATGACCGTGGACTTGATCAAGCATGCCGCGGAAGACACTGACGTGACCTTCGCTGCCCGCGTCTCGACGCAGGGTGGGGAGTCCCGGTTCAATGAGGCATCCCTTAAGGATGCTGGCCTCATCAACTTCCTAACGCGAGACAGGCATGGCAGTCCTTTCGAGCACACGTCGATGACATTCTACATAGAAGCTCCCATCTTCGTTGCTCGGGAATTCTTCCGCCACAGGGTTGGTTGGTCTTATAACGAGGAGTCAGGTCGGTACAAGGAGCTTCAGCCTGTCTTCTACATCCCTGGTAAGAGCCGGAACCTCGTCCAGGTAGGTAAGCCTGGGGCTTACACCCTAGAGCCGGGTACAGAGTTCCAACACCGGGCCGCGGAAGGTCACATGTGGCACGCGTATGACGAGGCGTACGAGCGCTATGGGGAGATTCTTGCAGCCGGCATTGCCCGTGAGGTTGCCCGCATGGTTCTTCCAGTCGGTATCTACACCTCGTTCTACGCCACCTGCAACGCTCGGTCCCTGATGCACTTCCTTGGTCTTCGGACTACTTCACCTGATAGCAAGTTCCCGAGTTTCCCTCAGCGTGAGATTGAGATGGTGGCTGAGCAGATGGAAGCTCACTTCCAGCGACTTATGCCCATTACCCATGGAGCCTTCATCAAGAACGGGAGAGTAGCACCGTGAACAACCCCTTCATGGACCTCAGTCCCGCTGAGATTGATGTCCTGGACGACATGCTTGAAGAGTGGCGCTATGAAAATCGACACAGGGCGAAGTATGGGACGAAGAGGATCAAGGCGTTTGAGCGTCTGTGCCTCCTGGTCGATGAGGCGTGGTTCACCAAGGTCGGTTTCAAGGACGTAGAAGAGATGGACGACTAATGACCTGTCCCGGTCACTGCTTCATCTCTACTTGGGTCGCCGGTAAGTTCGTTCTGAAGTGCATCAACTGTGAGGAGACACGATGAGTCTGAAGGTCGGAGACAAGATCCGGATTCTTGAGGATCGACACGAAGGCGCCCGAGTCTTCAAGGGGGATGTCCTTGAAGTTACCGAGATCGTGAACAAGAGCACCTTTGCGACGGATGCTCCGAGGTTGGAGCGCATTGAAGGTGACTGGTGGTTCGGTTTCGATGCCGAGGGAATCGGCTGGGAGAAGTACGAGGAGGCCGGCGAGTGATTATCCGGGGAGAGGTCACCAATTGGAAGGACACCATTCCCATCACCTCCTTTTGGGATTACAC
>Ga0164243_10013583_pt1 | contig 11440 bp, 11 predicted proteins | sample OricompcompostOP_FD_108781 | JGI IMG/M metagenome (GOLD analysis project Ga0164243, IMG submission 108781) | Organic Plus compost microbial communities from Emeryville, California, USA - Original compost - Organic plus compost (OP) | ecosystem: Engineered > Solid waste > Mixed feedstock >... | reverse complement strand
CGCCGAAATCGGTGCCGACGTAGATCAGGTTCTCGTCGATCCAGCCGACGCGGCTCTTGGCCTCGGCAAGCTCGAAGCCGTCCGGCACGAACTCCCGCCGCTCCAGATCGAACTCGCGCACCACCGTCGCGTCGGCGCCGCCGCGGGAGAGCTCGACCAGGCCGCGGCGGTAGCCGGGCCGCAGTACGGTCGCGCCCTGCCAGACCCAGTTCTCGCCCTCTGCCTCGGCGAGCGCGTCGACGTCGAGCAGGATCTCCCAGCCCGGGCGCTCACCGCGATAACTGTCCAACGTGGTCCGGCGCCACAGGCCGCGCGGATGGGCGGCGTCCTGCCAGAAGTTGTAGAAGTAATCACCGCGCCTGCGGATGTAGGGAATCCGGTCGTCGGCGTCGAGCACCTCGCGGATCTCCGCGCGCAGCGTCTCGAACCGCTCGCCGCCGGTGAGCTCGTCCAGCGTTTCGGCGTTGCGCGCGCGGACCCAGTCCAGCGCCTGTTCGCCGGTCACGTCCTCGAGCCACAGGAACGGATCATCGTCAGCCATACTCACCAGTCTGCCAGCTGGTATCGAGCTTGCGTGCCGGTTCCGGAACGCCGGAAATGTCGGTGGAGGCATCTAGGCTCGGTGCGTGCACATCCACATCACACTCGACGGCGGCCGTGGGCTGCGGGAGGAGATCTACCGGTTGCACAGCCTGGATAATTCGGGACGCGTGCTCTACATCGGATCCTTCTCGAAGGTGCTGCCGCCCGCGTTGAGGCTGGGTTTCCTTGTCGCCCCACCGGGTTTGCGCGAAGCGGTCACGAAGGCGAAGTACCTGACCGTCTGGCATTCCGCGAGCGTCGAGCAGGCGGCGTTGGCGCAGTTCATGAGCGAGGGCGGTTTCGCGCGGCACGTGCGCCGGATGCGCCCGGCACGAGCTGGTGAGCCGTGTTGTGGAGCGGGATTTCGGGGACGTGCTGACGCTGATCCCGTCGGCGGCGGGTTTGCACGTGAGCGCCTACAGCGCGGTGCCGGCGCGCCCCGTCGCCCGAGCCGCGCGCGGAGCCGGGCTGTGGTTGTACACGCTGGGTGATTTCACAGAGCCGAGGGACGCCGTCGAGGGTTTCGTCTTCGGTTCCGGCGCGGTGGCGCCGGAGGACATCGAGCCGGGGCCGCGGTGCCTCCGTGACCTGTTGTGAGAGACCTGTTCGACCATCGCCCGGTTCGTGGCTTTCGCGCGCGGTCGTTGGGCCCTAATCTTGTGTGAACCAGATCACTACCCGGGAGGCGCCGGATGCGGATCGCGGACGTGTTGCGGAACAAGGGCACCGCGGTGGCCACACTCTCGCCGTCGGCCACTGTCAAGGACCTGCTGGCTGGGCTCGCGGAGCACAATATCGGTGCGATGGTCGTGCTGGGCCCCGATGGTGTGGCGGGCATCGTGTCGGAGCGTGACGTGGTGCGCAGACTGCACGAACGCGGCGCGGACCTGCTGTCCCGCCCAGTGGCCGAGATCATGACGACGGTCGTGGCAACGTGCACCCCCAACGATTCGGTGGACGACCTGAGCGTCCTGATGACGCAGCGCCGCGTCCGCCACGTCCCCGTCATCGAGAACGGCAAGCTCGCCGGCATCGTCAGCATCGGCGACGTGGTGAAGACCCGGATGGAGGAACTGGAGGAGCACAAGGAGCAACTGCAGGCCTACATCGCCCACGGTTAGGGGATTGCGGGGCCGGGCGCGCGGTGCGTCGGGGCCGGTCCAGTATGTCGGCCCCTTCCCGCCCGCCGTCAGGCCCAGCCCTCCAGCACCTTGTCGATGGCGCCCCGGATGCGCTCGCGAGCCTCGGCTCGCGGCACCCCGGCCATGAGCAGGTCGTCGTAGTCGGTGTCCGCGTGCCGCACCGACGCGATCACGGCGAGCCGCACGGCCTCCTCGTCCAGCGCGCGGCCGGCGGCGGACCGCCCCACGCGCCCGCTGCCCCGCGTCCCGGCATGATCGGCGATGGCCTGCGCCCGTTCGGCTGGGCACCCCGGGTACAGCCGGCGAATCTCGGTCGCCATCGCGGCCTGGAACTCCACGTCCTGCCGCACCCGTCGCTCCGTGTCGCGTTCACGGCGGCGGGCGCGTACGTCCTCGTCGGCCAGGCATTGCTCCTCGGCCAGCTCCAGCGCCGCCTGCTCGACGAGAATGCCTTGTCGCTCATGGCGTTTGCGGCGTTTGTTGAACCGCATGACCAGAGCCGACAGTGTGCTTTCCTTCTTCGCCCGGCGTGAGAGCGCGGCGTTGCCCGCTGGGAGGAACACCAGGTGGTCGAAGTCGGCGCAGGTCAGGCACAGCGGCTCCTGCTCGAGCAGGAAGAACTCGCCCGCCGAGCCGCGCGTGCCGCAGTCGGCGCAGGTCCAGTCGCTGACCGGCGAGATCACCACCAGGTCGGGCGCCTTGTTCTGGCGTGCTTCCAGCCGTTCCCGCTGCTTGTCGGACAGGTCCGCGGGGAGCCAGTGCGTGCGGAAGAGCGCATCGACCGCCTCGTCACCGGTGAAGATCAACGGCCGCCGATCCCGTGTCGCGGCGGTGTATGTGGCCTCGCTGGTCCGCAGGCCATGTTCGTCGGCCCAGGCACGGAGATACCCGAAGACGGCCGCGACCTTGTCAGCGGTCACCGGGAGCTCGTCGGCCAACCGGTCGAGGCGTCCCTGACGCCACAGCTCGACCTTGGACCCCGGCAGCCAGCCGAGGAGCACCAACACGTCGACCGGCGCTGCGTATTTCACCCGGCGAAGCGCCTGCTCGGCGGCTGCGTTGACGCGGCGCTGAAGCTTCGGTTGATCGGACATCGCGGGGAATTCTAGCCAACCGCAGCGCGGCAACGTCATGATCGCGGGGACGTGGCCGACTCCCGCACGTCGCTCGCCCGCCGCCCGTGACAGCGAAGAATCAGCCACGGAGTGGCGCGTTGAGCGTGCCGACACCGGCCGTGAGTGCGGCTCGCCCGTCCGCGTAACTGGTGCCCAGCGGCAACTCGCCCAGCAGTACGACTATGTAGCGGGAGTCGACGACGCCGGTGGTGTTGAGCACCACGGCGCGCATGATTTCCATCCAGCCCTGCTTGACGGCCCAGCTCGTGGTGGGCAGCCCGTCGGGAATGCCGAAATACTGCGGGAATCCGTCGGCGGCGCGACTTTCCGCGGCGGCGAGCGCGGTCAGGATCGGTTCGCTCGCCTCGGCCGGGACATCGTGCATCAGGTACCGGTAAGTCCTGACAACGTCGTCCGCGGTCGTACGGGTCATCTCCCACTGGTCGGCGATGCGCGGAGCGGCCGTGTTCGAGAGCCCGATGAGCCGCACCATCCGCTCGATGATCGCCGTGCGTCCTCCGCGGTCCCACAGCGAGCTCGCGACGCCGTCGTGGCTAGCCCGCAACATCTCGGTCAGCTGCTCGTGAAGCCGCGGGTCGGGCGCATGCCACCCGCCGATGTGCAGCGCGTCCAACGCGATCAGCAGTTTCACCACGGAAGCCGTGTAGAACTGCCGGGCGGAGGCCACGCTCGCGACCACCTCGCCGGTCTCGTCGTCGAACAGCGCGAACCCGATATCGGTGTCCGGCACGACCTCGCGCACCGCTTGAACGACGTCCTGGCCGATGTGCGTGCGTTCCTCCGCTGAGAGCGTGGCCGCGCCGCCCGCACCGTCGGACGCCGGAGCAGACGACTCGGCAGGAGCAGGAGGAGCAGCAGGAGCGCGGAACGTGGCCGACGCGCACGCGACCGGTGCCGCGACGTGGCCTGGCGTCTCATCAAGCTCGCGAGACCCGATGAGCAGGGCCGCGACCATAACCACAGCGCCGGCCAACGCCACTCCCACTTGCCGGGTCATCCCACCAGTAGGCGTGACGGACGTCTTCCGCGCCACGATTCAGGGTAAATCTTTGGTAAATGCGGCACCCGGCCCCGCTTTGCCCGGTTTACACCCGGCCGGCCAGGCCTCTAGTACGACATGTCTTCACCTCCGAGAAACGGCTACACGAACTCCACCGGCAAGAACAACTGCGGCGGTAACACCTACTCGCCCGAGCAGGTATGCGGATCCGGTTTCAGCACCATCGACTCGGCGACCCTCGGCACGCCGGGCTCGGTCCAACTCCTCGACAACTCGTCCACGAAAGCCAACTACGTGACAACCCTGAAATCCGTTTCGCTCGGACAGACGACCCCGGTATCGGCATTACTGCAGGCGGAAGGGGGAACGCGCCAGACCGACTCCGGGAACGTCGGCTACTTCGCGGGCCCGGTGAATGTGGGCGCGGGCTCAACCTGTGTGCGGTGGGGTGGTTCTGCCGGCACGGACTCATACTCCAGTCCCTTCGAACATTGCGGACAGCGACTCCACGACCATAGCGGGAACCGCCGACAAAAACCGGGCCGGAAGCGAGTTATCCACATCGGACCCGGTTATCCACAATTTTCGAATCTCCGCACCGAACGCCCCGCCGCTGCAGCACGCTGGTGACATGACCACCACCACAGCGAAACTGCCGGATGGCCGGACCAGGGTCACCATCAGCGATCCCGCGCAGTTCATCACCGCGATTCCGTGCCTCGTCGGCTTCCGGCCGGAGAATTCGATTGTCCTTATTGGACTCGGCGGCGACGGAGGCGGCGGGGTCACCTCCATCCTGCGCGCGGACCTGCCGCCTGCCGAACGCGAAGCGGACGCGGTGGAGTTCATCACGGACACGCTGTGCCGGAGTCCGGGTGCCGAGGTGCTGATCGTTGTCGTCGGCCGGCATCCCGGCCATCCGCCCTGTTCGAAGAGCCCGCCGCACGCGCGCCTCGTGAGACGTATTGCCGGCGCGTTCCGGAAACGCGGGCGGCGGGCGGACTACGCGGCATGGACGTCCGAGATTCGCGGCGGCAACCATTGGCGCACCTATCGACCGGATTCTCCGGTGAGCGAGGGAATCCTGCCGGACGAGAACAGCACGGTCCTGGCTGCCGTATGTGCGGCAGAGGGCATGGTGACCTTCGACAGCAGGGCGGAGCTGGAACAGCTGCTCGAACCCGACGACCCGTCCGCGCACGAGAAGCGGGCGCGGCTACTTGATGCCGCGGTCGAGGCGCTGAGCCCGGACATCATGCCGGCGGACACCTACGAGGAGTGCGCGCGCATCGTGCGTGCCGCGATCGATCAGGTTCGTCGTGGTGATCTTTCGTTCACCGACGAGCAGGTGGTCCGGCTCGCTCTGGCTCTGTCGAACCCGCAAGTGCGGGATTCGTGCCTCGGTACGGCCGTACCGCACACCAGTGACCGAAGTAGGCACGCGCGCCGGTTGTGGCTGGAGTTGGTGCGGTTGACACCGCCACCTGAGCGGGCCGAAGCGGCAGTCTTGTTGTGCTATGCCGCGTACATGCACGGTGAGGGCAGTTTCGCGCTGATGGCAGCGGAGAACGCGCTGGACGCGGACCCGTCGCACCGGCTCGCTTTCCTGTTACGTGCGTGCCTCATGAACGGCCAGCCTCCGGAGGATCTGCGGTGCCTGACCGATCGCGTCACGGATCTGTACCGGCCGGCGGCCCTGCGAGGTCACCTTCCCGCATCGGAAGAGACGGAGGTGTGATGGCCCTCGATCAGGCGCGTTCCTGCGTGAACCGCCAGGCGTCTGCGACGATGTCGTAAAGGTCGGTCCGCTCGGGCTTCCAGCCGAGCTCCGCGCGAGCCCGGTCACTGGCGGCCACGAGGATCGCGGGGTCTCCGGCGCGGCGGGGTGCCACGGCGGCGGGAACGGCGTGGCCGGTGACCTTTCGGCAGGCTTCGATCACCTGCCGAACGGAGAATCCGGTGCCGTTGCCGAGGTTGTAGATGCGGTGGATACCGGGCTGCGCGTGCTCGAGTGCGAGCAGGTGCGCGTCGGCGAGATCGGCCACGTGGATGTAGTCGCGGATCGCGGTGCCGTCCTCGGTCGGGTAGTCGTCGCCGAAGATCTGGATCTGCTCGCGCTGCCCAGTGACCACCTGCAGCACCAAGGGAATGAGGTGGGTTTCGACCGTGTGCCGCTCGCCGTAGCGGCCGTAGGCGCCGGCGACGTTGAAGTACCGCAGGCTTGTCGCGGCGAGGCCGTGGGCGCGCGCGTAGCTGGTGATGGCGTGGTCGATCGCCAGCTTCGAGGCGCCGTAGGTATTCGTCGGCAGGGTGGGCGCGGTCTCGGGAATGGGGGACTGGTCGGGCTCGCCGTAGGTGGCGGCGGTGGAGGAGAACACGAGCCGCGGGGTGCCGTGCTCGCGCATGGCGTCCAGCAACCGGATGGAGGTGAACACATTGCCGCGCCAGTACTTGCCCGGATCCTGCATCGACTCGCCCACAAGGGATTTGGCGGCGAAGTGCAGCACACCGTCGAAGCCCTCGGCGAGCAAGCCCGCCGTGGCGTCCGCGGCGTCGCCCTCGACGAATCGCGCGCCATCGGGAACGGCGTCCGCGTGACCGGTGGACAGGTCGTCCACCACGACGACCTCGTGACCGGCTTCCAGCAGCCGCGCCGCGCAGACGCTGCCGACATAACCGGCGCCGCCGGTGACGATCAGTTTGAGGGCCTTGCGGTCGTTAGCGGTGGCCATGAGCAGTCGGAAGCCTTTCTCACTGGAAACTCAAGGAGGTGATTGCGCACAGTGTGGACCATCCAGCTGTGAAGCTCGCACAGGATGACCGTGTATGGCTTGTCCGCCGTACGCCGACCCTGCGGCGGGAGCGTTCGGACATGTGTCGGGTGCTGTGCGCGGACATCGGGACGGCTTCGCGTCAGAGGTCTCGTCGCGCCCCGGGCGACGGCACCGCGACGAAAGTGCGCGGAGTCCGCCAGCCCCGCTTCTCGTACGCGGCGTTGACGGTCGCCTCGACCTCGTCGAGCGAGCTCTCCGGTACGAGCGCGATGGCGGAGCCGCCGAACCCGCCTCCCGTCATCCGGGCGCCGAGCGCTCCGCCTTCGCGGGCGGCCTCGACGGCGACGTCGAGCTCCGGGATCGAGATCCGGTAGTCGTCGCGCATGCTCGCGTGCGAGGCGTCCAGTAGCGGGCCGATATCGGCGAGGCGCCCGTCGTGCAGCAGCTGCACGACGTCCAGGACGCGCTGATTCTCGGTGACCACGTGCCGTACGAGCGGCACCAGCTCGTCCGGAAGGCGGCCGAGGGTGGCGTCCAGACCGGAGGTCGGTACATCTCGGAGCGCCTTGAGACCGAGCAGGTCGGCGGCGCGTTCGGTGCCGCGGCGTCGCTCACCGTAACCGGACTCGCTGTGCGAGTGCTTGGTCCTGGTGTCGATCACCAGGATCCGCAGGCCGACGGCGGCGGTGTCGAACGGCACCTGTTCGGTCGCGCCGGAGCGCACGTCCAGGAACAGCACGTGGGACTCGGTGCAGCACAGGGACGCCGTCTGGTCGAGCAGGCCGGTCGGCGCGCCGACGAAGTCGTTCTCGACGCGCTGGACCCAGCGTGCGATTTCGTGACGGTCGGGAGTGCCGGGCGCGTCCAGTTCCTGTCCGGCCAGGCCCAGTAGCGCGAGCGACACCGCGCATTCGAGCGCATGAGAGGAGGACAGACCCGCTCCGGTCGGCACGTCGCCGGCCAGCACCAGGTCAGCGCCGCGGTCGATGCCGTGCTCGGCCAGCACCCAAGCGACGCCGGCCGGATACGCCGGCCAGCCCTCGACCGCACCGGGGCGGAGGCTGGGGATCTCGACCGGCTCGGCATGCTGGACGCGGCCGTCCGACCCGAGCGTGGCCACCGTCAGCCGCTGGTCGTCACGTGGCGACGCGGCAGCGGCCAGCCGGTGTGGCAGCGCGAAGGGCAGGACGAACCCGTCGTTGTAGTCGGTGTGCTCACCGATCAGGTTCACCCGGCCGGGTGCGGACCACACACCGGCGGGCGCACGGCCATGCACCGACCGGAACGTCTTCGCGGCCGCTTGGTGCGCCCGGAAACCGTCGGCAACGTCCTGCTTCTCGTTCAAACCTCAACCCATCCCTGCTGGGACACCCTGCCCCGCCCGGCGGCTCGCGAACCTCGGCGGCGCGCTCGTCCAGTTCCACCGTCACGAACGCTCCGGTACTGCATCTATGCACCCTAAAAGCTCGGCCGTGAGCCCGGCGTCGCGCCGTCCCCACCAGGAGCCGCAGCGATGCCGGCCAGCGGCTGCCGGGCGTCGGCCAGGACCTGCCGGCGTGTCCGGAACATCCGCCGCCGAGCAGTCGGGCCGCCAGGTACGGACGTGTGCTGGGTGCGCCGTCCGCTCAGGAGGCTGCGGCACCCGCTGGCACTGGGCACCCGCCGGCACTGGGCACCCGCCGGCATTGGGCACCCGCCGGCGCTGGGCGCCCCCGCGCTGCCGCCTGTCCGCTGCCCTCCGTGCCCGCGCCCTGCCGTGCCCGCGCCCTGCCGTGCCCGCGCCCTGCCGCGCCCACGCCCTGCCGCGCCCACGCCCTGCCGCGCCCACGCCCTGCGCGCTGCGCCCGCCTGGGCCCGGCCAGCCACCGCCTCCGGGGCGGCGGCGGGAGCCCTTACCGGGCCTGGGCGAGGACCGCGTGCATCACCGACATCGGGACCTGGACGCTGGACGCTTCACCGGTCACCTCTACCGAGCCGCCGCCTGTCGACCTGCCCACGTTCACCGTGCGGCCCGGTACCACGCCCGCCGACTTGAGGTCCACCATCAGCTTCTCGTCCAACTGGACGTGCTCCGCGATGCGCCGGATCTCGACCTTACCGCCACCCGCGCGGGCGAACTCGTCCAGGCGAATCAGGTCGGCCTCGGCCGGTGGGGCCGGTTCGCCGCCGTTGCCGAGCTTGTCCAGACCGGGGATGGGGTTGCCATACGGCGAGGTGGTCGGGTGGTTGAGCAGCCGCACGAGCTTGCGCTCCACGGCCTCGCTCATGACGTGCTCCCAGTGGCACGCCTCGGTGTGCACCTGCTCCCACTCCAGGCCGATGATGTCCAGCAGCAGCCGCTCGGCCAGCCGGTGCTTGCGCATGACAGCGGTGGCCAGCTCCCGGCCGTGCTCGGTCAGCTGCAGGTGCCGGTCATCGGCGACCCGCACGAGGCCGTCCCGCTCCATCCGGGCCACGGTCTGGCTCACCGTCGGCCCGCTCTGCTGCAACCGCTCCGCGATGCGGGCACGCAGCGGCACGACACCTTCCTCTTCGAGCTCGAAGATGGTCTTCAAGTACATCTCTGTGGTGTCGATGAGATCGTTCACGATATCCCCTTCGTCCGCAGACAACCATGGTAGTCGTTCACACCGACAGTCAGCCCAGGTGATCGGTGGGGAAACGCAGCCGGAGACGACTACCATCGGAACCTATGCGCCAGCCCGCCGTCGTCTGGGACCCCGCCCTCCTCGGCTACGACCTTGGCGGTGATCATCCGTTCAACCCGGTCCGCCTGCAGCTGACCATCCGGCTCGCCACCGAACTCGGCGTCCTCGACGGCGTTCCGCTGCTGGTTCCCGAACCAGCCAGTGACGCGGAACTGCGCCGTATCCACGCCGAGGAGTACCTCGACGCCGTCAAACAAGCCCCCCTCGCGGGCTGGGACGTCGGTCACGGGCTGGGTACGGCCGACAACCCGGTGTTCAGCGATATGCATGACGCGACCGCCCTGGTGGTCGGCTCCACGCTGCTCGCGGCACGCAAAATCGCCGACGGCGAAGCCTCCCGCGCGGTGAACATCGCCGGGGGCCTGCACCACGCCATGCGCGACCACGCCGCCGGCTTCTGCGTCTACAACGACTGCGCCGTCGCCATCTCCTGGCTGCTCGACCACGGCTTCGACCGCATCGCCTACGTCGACACCGACGTGCACCACGGCGACGGTGTGCAAACCGCGTTCTACGACGATCCGCGCGTGCTCACGATCTCCCTCCACCAGCACCCGTTCACGCTCTGGCCCGGCACCGGCTACTCCGCCGAAGCGGGCACCGGCGACGCCGAGGGCAGCGCCGTCAACGTCCCCCTGCCGCCGCGCACCGCCGACCCCGGCTGGCTGCGCGCGTTCCACGCCGTCGTGCCCTCGCTGCTCGAGGAGTTCCGGCCACAGATCCTGGTCAGCCAGTGCGGCGTCGACTCCCACGAGGAGGATCCGCTTGCCGACCTGTCCCTCACGGTCGACGGCCACCGCACCATCTACACGACCCTGCGCTCCCTCGCCGACCGCTACGCCGGCGGCAAGTGGCTGGCCGTCGGGGGCGGCGGGTACCAGCTGATCCGGGTGGTGCCGCGCTCCTGGACGCACCTCATCGCCACGGTCCTCGACCGCGACGTCGAACCCGAGACGAAGGTGCCGCCGGGCTGGCTCGACATGGTGCGCAAGGCCGCGCCGCACGCCGAGCTGCCGACGGAGATGACCGACGGCGCCGACACCACCTACCGCCGGTGGGGTGACGGCGACGACGATCCGGTCGACGTCGCCATCCGCGACACACGCCGTGCCGTGTTCCCGTTGCACGGCCTGGATCCCGACGATCCGAGAGACTGAATCCCATGAGCGATGCCGACGCCAACCAGGGTGACCCGTTCGACTACCCGCGCAGGTGGGAAGCCGACGTCGTCCTTTCCGACGGCGGCACCGTCCACTTGCGACCGATCGTGCCGAGCGACGCGGACGCGCTGGTGGCCTTCCACGGCAAGCTTTCCGAGCGCACCCGCTACCTCCGCTACTTCGGCGCGTATCCGCGCATTCCCCAGCGTGACCTCGAACGCTTCACCACCGTCGATCACCACGATCGAGTCGCGTTCGTGGCGCTGCTGGGTGACGACATCGTCGCGGTCGGCCGCTACGAGCGGCTCGGGGACGGGCCGTCGGCGGAGGTGGCGTTCGTCGTCGATGACGCGCATCAGGGCCGCGGGCTCGGCTCGATCCTGCTGGAGCACCTGGCCGCCGCCGCGTCCGAGAGCGGGCTGCGCCGGTTCGTCGCCGAGGTGCTCGCCGAGAACTCCGCGATGGTGCGGGTGTTCCGCGACGCCGGGTACCAGATCAGCCGCGCCATCGAGGAGGGCGTGCTGCACCTGGAGTTCGACATCGACCCGACCGAGGAATCACTGGCCGTGGCGCGCGCCCGCGAACAGGCGGCCGAGGCGCGCAGCGTGCACAACCTGCTGCATCCGCGCTCGGTGGCGGTGATCGGCGCGTCGGCCGATTCCACCAAGGTCGGCTACGTCGTGCTGTCGAACCTGCTGGCCGCCGACTTCGCCGGCACCGTCTATCCGGTCAACCCCGAGCATCGCGCGGTGCGCGGGGTGCGCGCCTACAAATCCGTGCTGGAGATTCCGGATCCGGTGGAACTGGCCGTGGTCGCGGTCCCGGCCGACCAGGTGGAGTCGGTCCTCGACGGCGCGCTGGCCAAGGGCGTGAAAACGCTGCTGATCGTCACCGCCGGGTTCGCCGAGGCCGGCCCGCACGGACTGCACGCCGAGCTG
>Ga0164243_10013582_pt1 | contig 11440 bp, 11 predicted proteins | sample OricompcompostOP_FD_108781 | JGI IMG/M metagenome (GOLD analysis project Ga0164243, IMG submission 108781) | Organic Plus compost microbial communities from Emeryville, California, USA - Original compost - Organic plus compost (OP) | ecosystem: Engineered > Solid waste > Mixed feedstock >... | reverse complement strand
TCGTCGGACCAGGAGTCCCAGAGTCGGGTGGTGACCTCGAGGAACTCCTCGGCCCGGGCGTAGCGGTCCTCGCGGTCGGGCAGCTTGTCCTGGTTGAAGTTCTGCGCCTCCGCGTCCTGGAAGCTGGTGACGACGTTCCAGCCGGCCCGGCCGCCGCTGAGATGGTCGAGGGTGCCCATCGAGCGGGCGAGGTTGTAGGGCTCCTGATAGCCGGTCGACATCGTCGCCGCGACACCCAGTCTCGTGGTCACCGAGCTCATCAGGGTGATGACCGTCATCGGGTCCAGACGCGGGGTCCCGGTGCCGTATCTGACCGCGGGCTCGAACGAGCCGCCGAGGCTGCGCGGCACGGCGAGCGCGTCGGGCACGAAGGCCATGTCGAACTTGGCGTCTTCGAGGACCCGGGCGATGTGCAGGTAGTGCTCCGCGGTGAGGAAACCGTCGCCGGCTTCCGGATGACGCCACCCGACCGTTCCCTGCGGACCTGCATTCATGAATGCGGCCAGATGGATCTGCTTGCGGGACATGTCATTCGCTCCTTTGCGACGGATCGGGGTGGGATGGCTGGTCGTGTCGTCGGCGGGGATCGTCAGAGTGCGGAGAGCTCGTCGACGAAGGCCACGGCGAACGACCCGGTGCCGGTGGCGCGGGCCCCGGCACGCTGACCTGCTGCGGCGAACGCGGCGTGTGCGGCCCGCGCGGCGGTGAACGGATCGGTGACCGCGCAGAATCCGGCACTCAATGCGCCGAGGCTGCAACCGGTTCCGGTCACCTGCGGCATGCGTGCGTCGCCGCCCTCGACGGAGGTGGCACGCCCGGCCGGGTCGCACAGGTAGTCGACCTGCCCCGACACCGCGACGACGGCGTCGAGACGGACGGCGAGTTGCTTGACGGTGTCGACGACCTCGGAGGAGTCGAGCGTCGAGTCGACCCCGCTGCCGCCCTCGCCACCGGCCAGCGCGGAGATCTCGCTGGCGTTGCCGCGGATGATCGCCGGCTTGTACTTCAGCAACGACTTGAGGATCTCGTCGTACTCGGTGGCCCCGGCACCGATCGCGACCGGGTCGAAGACCCACGGCGTACCTGCCTTGTGCGCGGTGGCCGCGGCCTCCTCGAGCGCCTCCGGCGTGACCGACGACATCAGGGCCGCGCCGTTGATCCAGACGGCGCCGGCGCCTGCCGGGAACGAAGCGGTGAAGCCCGGGGCGGCGCCGATGGCGGGTCCGGCGCCGAGCGCGAGCAGGACGTTGGCGCTCAGGTTCGCCGCGACGTAGTTGGTGAGGCCGTAGACGAACGGCGCCGTGTCCCGAAGGCTCGCGATGGCGGCCTGCACCTCGGGCGACTCGATGGTGGTCGTCTCCATCTCCACAGTTCTCCTTGTTCTTCGCACTTCGGGACTCGAACTGCATTTAGTTGTATACAGATGCATGCGGAGTGCTCCAGCCAGAAGCCGGTTAAATTCAGGCCGGTTTCAAAAGGTGCCAGGTGTCCTCATGTGGCCTCCGCCTCACATGGGCCACGATGGTCGGCATGCGTGATCTCACAGCCGACGACTTCGGCGTGCTGCTGTCGGTGTTCGCCGTCCTGCTGCTCGCCTTCGGAGCCGACTTCCACTTCTCCCGCCGCATGGCGAAGCGCCACAAGCTGAGCGCACGCCTGTTCATGACGGTCAACGTCGTGGGTGAGCTCGCCACCGCGATCGCACTGGTGCTCACCTGGGTCGCGCTGTGGAGTCCGGCTGCGTGGGAACGCATCGACGACCTGCTCGTCTTCGTCCCCGGCTGCATCGCCATGCTGTGCGTCGTCACCCTCGCGGTCGAGACCGTGGTGACACGAACGATGGATGTGTGGCGGGGCTGACCGCGAGGCCGAGGATCGCGTCGGCAGCTCAGCCGGAGGAGAGGAGCGCGACGATCGCCCGCGCGAGGCCCTTGCGGGCGAGCTCCTGATCCTGGAAGCTGCCCAGCTGCTTCTCCGACACGAGGCCGCGCATGGCGCCCGGTAGGAATGCCGCGACCTCTTTGACCCGGTCGGGGTCGACACCCAGATCGGCGAACGCCCGCTGGCAGGCGTCCGTCCACGACGGACCCCAGGACGCGAACTCCGCCGCGGTCTTGGGGAACAGCCGGCGGAACTCGTCCGGGTCGCGGGGCAACGCGGCCCGCAACGTCTCGATCGCCCGGGACTCCTTCGTCAACAGCCCGTCGTACAGCAGGTCGACGATCGCCTCGACCCGCTCGGCCAGCGGCGCTTCGGGTTTCACGCTGACCGGCAGGTCGCCGCGCTGTTCGGCGGTGCGGCGCAGGACCGCGGCCCACAGCCCGTCGATGTCGTCGAACTGATACTTGATCGCGCCCCACGTGGCGCCGATGTCCTTGGCGATCCGGTTTCCCGACACCGACGCCGGGTCGCCCGACGCCAGCGACCTGATCGCCGCGTCGAGCATGGCGTCGCGCGTGGCCTGCCCGCGGCGATTCGCGCGCCGGCCGGCGGAGGCCGCAGGCTGCGTGGGGGCGTCGACGGGTGGCACGGTCGCCGATCGTAGTCGCTCCGGGTTCGCCGGCATCGGCTGCTCAACCCTGCCGTTCCGCGGCGACGAGCTCCCGCACCGCGGGCACCACCTCGTCCGCGAAGCGCGCCAGATCATCCGGATCGTCGGTGGCGAGGATGTAGGTGCTCATCCCCAGCGTCACCGTGAGGTCGGTGAGTTGCTCCGCCCACTGCGCAGGGCTTCCCTCGAGGAGGCCGCCGCCGGTCCCGAAGCTGCCGTCGATGTTGTAGATCCGCGCGATGTCGCCGGGGTCGCGGCCGGCGGCCTCGGCGGCGTCGTCGATGATCGCGCTCTTCTCCGCGACCTTCTCGGGCGGCACGAACTGCAGGCTCGGGACCCAGGCGTCGGCGAGTTCGCCGGTCAGTCGCAGCATGCGCGGGCCGAGTGCGCCGAGCCAGATCGGGATGCGGTGCGCCGGAGGGGGTCCCGCGTGCAGTCCGTGGACGGGATAGAACTCTCCGTCGAGATCGACCGTGCCGCCGGACCAGAAGGCGCGCATGACGGCGATCGCCTCGGTCAGGGCGCGCACCGCCTCGCCCGGCGACCGCCTCGGTCCCCCGGCGGCGACCACGCCGTCCCAGAACGCCCCGGCACCCAGGCCGAGTTCGACTCGGCCGCCGGTGATCACGTCGAGACTCGCCGCCGCCTTCGCGAGCATCACCGGAGGCCGCAGGGGGAGGTTGGCGACGTTGGGCGACAGGCGGATCGACGACGATCTCGCACCGACCACCGACAGCAGCGTCCAGGTGTCGAGGAACCGCTTCTGGTACGGGTGGTCCTGGATGCTGACGAGGTCGAGGCCGCGATCCTCGGCGATCTCGACCATGCGCAGCAGGTTGTCGAGGTTGTCGGCGCGAGGGCTGGGAAAGAACCCGAAGCGCAACGGCTGTCCGTAGTCGGTCATGGGGACTCCTCACCGGATTGACGATCAAAGCGTTCGCGGGCCTGCTCGACGCGCGGGGCGAGCCGGATGATCACCGCCGTGAGGTCGGCGACGGCCGCGCGCACCTCGGCCCCGAGGTCGGTGAGCGTGTATTGCACACAGGAGCGCCGCGTCGGCATCACGCCGCGGTCCGCGAGCCCGTCGCGAACGAACCGGCGCAGCGTCTGGGAGAGCATTCGGTCGTTGATGCCGGTGACCGTGCGGCGGAGTTCCCCGTAGCGACGTGGCTCGGTGTCGAGGGCGATCAGGACCATCATCGGCCACACGCCGCCGATCGTCTCCAGCGCGGCGCGCACGGTCCCGGAGCCGGCCAGGACGTCGTCGACGGTCACTTCGTCCGACACCGTGGACCGGATCTCAGCCATACGGCGAGCCTACGCCTCTCTCGAAACGAGAGCACTCTTGAAATAAGAGTGGAGTCGCCGGTGTTGAGTCCGGCAGCATCGCAGACAGCGATGGGAAGGAACTTCACCATGACTTTCACCGAACAGAGCCGTCCGGCGACCCCGACCGCCCCCGCGGGACGCGTCGTCGAGCTCGGGCACCCGTGGCGCGGCGTCGGCCCGTTCCTCTTCGCCGCCCACCACGTCGACGCCTACCCCGCCGGCAACGAGCAGATGGGCCCGGCCACCGGCGTCGCCGACCGGGAACTCGGCAGCGACTTCGGGCATCCGCGGGCTGGAACATGTACCACGGGCGCACGGTCCCCGGCTTCCCCGCTCATCCGCATCGCGGCTTCGAGACGATCACCATCGTCCGCAGGGGCGTCGTCGATCACGCCGACTCGACCGGCGCCAGTGCGCGATACGGGGACGGGGACGTCCAGTGGGTGACCGCCGGCCGCGGCGTCTCCCACTCGGAGATGTTCCCGCTGCTCGACACCGATTCCGACAATCCCTTCGAGCTGTACCAGATCTGGCTCAACCTACCGGCGCGCGACAAGACCGCCGATCCCGAGTTCACGATGCAGTGGCGCGAGGACATCCCGGTGGTGACGCGCGGCGAGGACGGCTCGCGGGCCGTCGTTCGAGTCATCGCCGGACGGTTCGACGACGCGACCGCGCTCGCCCCGCCGACGCACTCGTGGGCGGCGGACCCGGCGTCGGACGTCGCCATCTGGCTCGTCGACCTCGAACCGGGCGCGGTGATCGACCTGCCCGCGGCCGACGCCGGCACCGCTCGCCTGCTGTTCGTCCACGGCACGGGAGCCGGGGTCGAGATCGACGGCGTGGCAGTCGGATCCGGTCAGGGGTTCGAGCAGTCCCGGCCGGCGGCGCTCCACGTCGTCAACGGGGACTCGCCCGCGACGATCCTGGTCCTGCAAGGCGCCGAGATCGGCGAGCCGGTGGTGCAGTACGGCCCGTTCGTGATGAACAGCGCCGAGGAGATCCAGCAGGCCTTCGACGACTACCGCCGCACAGGGTTCGGCGGCTGGCCGTGGCCCTCGGACGCGCCGGTGCATGCGCGGTCGGAGACCCGCTTCGCCCGGTATCCGGACGGCCGGGTCGAGCGACCGCGTCACTGATCAGGGTGCGGGAACCGGCGCCTCCGCCGGCGGCGGGACCGGTACCGGCGCCGGCGGGTAGACCTTCTCGTTGACCCGGTAGACGACGGTCTCGCCCTGACGGAACACCTCGGTGAGACCCGGCGCCCCGTTCTCGCGGAGTTCGAGGAACGGGTCTCCCTGGTGGCCGTTCTCGGGATCGGGTCGGCCGCGCTGGAATTCCCAGTAGCTGGGCGGGGAGTCGATCACGTAGTGCACGTTGAGGTCTCGCACGATCTGGTCGATCGCCGGATCGGCGCCGATCTTCGCGGCACCCCAGAAGAGGTCGCGTTGCCGGTCGGAGAACTCGTTGGCCCGATAGAACGGGAACAGCGGCGTCACCCCGGTCACCGGGTACAGCCATCCGGTGCCCTGATCGAGGTTGTTGAGGACCAGGACGTCGTAGGCGTCGGGCTGGGACGCCAGCCACTCGTAGGCGACGAGATCGTCGGGGCCGATGTACTTGCCGCCGCGTTCCTTGGACGCGATCTGGGCGTTGGGCGGGTACCGGACCACGGCCGCTCCCGCGATGAGCGCGAGCAGCACGACGTAGGTGGCGGCGACCAGCACCCGCGACTTCTTCGTCGGCGCGGGCGCGGCGTCGTCTCCGGACGGCGGGAGACGACGACCGAGGAAACGGGTCACCGCGACGAGCGCGACGCCGATGGCCGTTCCGGCGGCCGCGGCCGAGAACATCGCGACGACGAAGGTGAGGCGGTGCGGCGAGTTGTAGAAGTAGCCGCCGATCGCACCGAGCGGATACGACAGCGGACCGAGCGAGACGACCGCATTGGTGGTGACCAGCGCGAAGACCACCCATCCGGCGAGACCGGCCCAGCATCGCAACCAGGCCAGCACGGCCAGGCCCACGACGGTGACGATGATGAGCGGCCAGTTCGGGTAGTGGTCGAGGTTGAGCGGGATCGTCCCGTTGAACGCCCCCTGGGCCAGACCGTCGAGAACACCGATCCCGTCCTCGCGGAAGTCGAAGAACGGCAACTCGTTGGTGTCGGCGACGCGGATCGTGCCCAGCACGACCGGGAAGATCAGGACGAGGGTGAGGGCCGCGGTGACGGCGAGGGTCGCGAGGTCGGCGAGGCGGCTCGCCGCGGGACGCCATGCCCCTTCCAGCAGCCACCACAGGGCGACGATGACGCCGAGCAGGATCAGGCCGGACGGGTGGGTGGCCGTCACGCCGGAGACGGCCAGGGCCGCGGGTCCGACGCGGCGGCGGTCGCGGACGACGCTGATGACCAGCACGGCGACCGCGGGTGCCAGGCTCACGCCGACCGCGTTCGGCACCGAGGTCAACTGCACCTCGACGTAGGGCAGTGACGGGAACAGCGCGCCGACGGCACCGGCGACCCCGGCGATGAGGGCGGAGGTGTCGACGTCGTAGCGGTGCCGCGCGAACCAGTAGGCCAGCGCGGCGACCCCCAGCGGCACCGTGACCGCCAGCACCGCCGGCGAATAGGTGTTGTACATCTCGACCGGGTTGGCGCCGGTCAACGGGAACAGCAGCGCTCCCAGCGCATGCCAGGTGTTGGGGTAGTAGTTGAACCCGTGGGTGTCGTAGTTCATCAACTCGCCCATGCGCATGGCCGAGCCGATGCCCGTCTCGTTGATCCACCGCAGAGAACTGGCGTGCCACAACGAGTCCCACACCTGGGAAATGTTGTTCAGACCGGCGAACGCGGTCTTGGCCACCGGCCGGATGCAGGTGACGGCGATGATGACGCCGCCCAGGCCGAGCCCCGCCGCGACGCGCAGGATCGCGGTCCGGCCGACGCCGGGCTCACCGGTGTCTGCGGGCGCGGGGGCGAGTCGCAGGCCGATGCCGGTCTGCAGGAGTCGGGACCAGATCCAGGCGCCGACGAGCGCGATGAGCAGGCCGACCAGCGCCGAGACGGGGTTCCACACGAAACCGACGGCCGAGTACAGGACGGTGAGCACGGAGACCAGCGCGAATGTGATGGCCGGCCCGGCCGCGAAGGCGACCGGCCACGGCAGGCTCATGCGGCGGCCGACGAAGGCGCCGGGGAGGATCAGCACGAGCGCGGTAACGATGACCACCCACGCCGCCAGCACCATCAGCCCGTGCCCTTCCACAGTCGCTCGTCACACCGGAATGGGTCGGACCTCACGTCCCGTCGTCCGACGGACCGGCCCCGACCAAACATTCAGCAGGGTACCCGGCGACGGGTCACCGCGACTGTCCGGTGACCACCGCCCCGTCGTCGACGACGTCGGCGTCGATCACGATCTCCTCGATCCGGGGCCGGTTCCGCGCGTGCCCTGCCACGACGACGCCGAGGCAGCCCACGGCGGCGACCGCGCCGAAGCCGAACATCTCGGTGTAGGTGACCGCCGTCCACGTCTGGGAGATCCACGCCAGCAGGGCCGGCACGGCGAAGCCCAGGTAGGTGACGCTGTAGAAGACCGCGGTCAACCCGGCGAGGTCGTCGGGCCCGGCGATGCGCTGCACTTCGAGGAGCCCGGCGATGAGCGCCATGCCGTAGCCGCAGCCGAGCAGCGTCGCGGCGACCAGCGCCAGCCACACGGTCATGACGTGTGCCGCCGCCGCAGCCACGGCCATCCCCGCGACGAGGGTCGTCAGGGCGACGACCACGCCGCGTGACGTCCCAGGCACGTCGATGCGACGCCCGACGGACTGGATGGCGAATCCGGCGCCCAGGCCGAGCACGCAGCACAGCGCAGCGAAGGCGATGGGCGCGCCGGAGGTGCGGACCGCCATGACGGCCGGGATGATCGCGTACGCCGACGCGGCGGCGCCGAAGACCCACGGCGCGAGGGGCAGCACCACGAACAGGAACCGGCGGTGCCCGGCGGCGGGGATGCGCAGGTCGTCGAGCAGCGGGCCCGGGTTCGCGCGGCGCAGCCGTGTCTCCGGCACTCGGGTCAGCAGAACGCCGGCCGCGATCGCGATCGCGATGTTCAGTGCATACGGCAGGATGTGCGGCTTCGGACCCCACTCGGCGAGCACGCCGGCCACTCCGGCGCCGATGCCGAAACCGGCGGTCAGGCTCATCGCGGCGCGTCCCGCGCCCGATCCGGGGCGCGCGCCGTCGCGGTCGGAGAGTTCCTTGATCCAGCTGCCGCCCACGGCCATCGACAGGCCGAGCGCGATCCCGCTGCAGACGCGGCCGACGGTCAACAGGGCGACCGACTGGGAGCCGGCGGCGAGCAGCACCGAACCCAGTGCCGCGAAGACCGGCGCGGGCAGCATGAGCGGACGTCGTCCGAAGCGGTCCGACAGCGGACCGCCGATCAGCAAGGCGGGCACGATGCCGAAGACGTAGGCGAACAGCAGGGCGTCGACGACGACCGGCGACAGGCCGCTGATCTGCCGGTACATCACCAGCAGCGGGGTGAACTCGTTGCCGCCCCACGCGGTGGCGAACACCGCCAGGGACACCGCCGGCCAGCCGAGACGGGACGTGTTGTCACTCATGCGGATGCTCCCGGCAGGTCGTGGACTCCGGCGAGATGCCCCGCGAGGAGTTCTTCGAAACGGTCGGCGTCGACGGCCTCGATAGCGTCGAGCAACTCGAGATGGTCGTCGAGGATGCGGGTTGCGACGGCCGCGTCGCGATAGACCGAGGCGATCGTCATGCGGCGATGACGTTCGCCGAGCGTGACGTAGAAGTCGGCCAGGATCGGGTTGTCGCCCGCCGCCGCGATCAGCTGGTGGAACTCGGCGTCGAGACGCGAGAACTCGACGACGTCGGACGGATCGGCGTGTCGATGCGCCTCGAGGTTCTCGCGCAGTTGCGCGACGAGTTCGGGCACCGCGCCCGGACGCGACGTCACCGACCGCACCGCGTGCCCTTCGAGCAGGCGCCGGGCGTCGACGACGTCCCGCTTCTCCCGCTGCCCGATCGGCACGATGAGCGCGCCCTTCTTCGGATACAGACGCATCCACCCCTCGGCTTCCAGACGCAGGAACGCCTCGCGCACCGGGGTGCGGCTCACCGAGCACCTCGCGGCGATCTCGCCCTCGCTGATCAGTTCGCCGCCAGCGATGGAGTTGGTGAGAATCTGCTCCTTGACCTCGGCATACACCCGCTCAGCAGCGGATTCGGCCGAAGTATGCAACATAGACACAAGTTGTACCTTACCAATGCCCGATGAAGCCCTGACCACCCCATACCCCGGCGCTTCCACTGGGTGGGACGGTGAGACACTTGATGCAGCCGTGACGAGCGTCCACCCCCGCTCTTCGCGGCCCGACCGCGTCCGCTGAGCCACCCGCTCGCGTAGACGCGGTTATTTGAATAGCTCGCGGGCAGCGTCGCCGGCGAGACGATGCAACCCGCGCCGCACTGTGCGCGGCACTCAGGAGGACCCGACCGTGACGAGCACGGAGGACACACGCATGGGCGACATCCCCGAACCCTCGATCGCCGACATGCCGATCACCGACGAAGAGATCTTCTTGGCTCACTCCGGTGGCAAGTTGTCGGTCGAGCTGCGCGCGCCGATCGACTCCCAGCGCGACCTGTCGATCGCCTACACGCCGGGCGTCGCCCAGGTCTCGCGCGCCATCGACACCGACGCCACCCTGGTGAACAAGTACACCTGGACCGACCGGCTGGTCGCCGTGGTGAGCGACGGTTCGGCCGTTCTCGGCCTCGGCGACATCGGCCCGCGTGCGTCGCTGCCGGTCATGGAGGGCAAGTCGGCCCTGTTCCGCAGCTTCGCCGGGCTCAATTCGATCCCGATCGTCCTGGACACCAAGGATCCCGACGAGATCGTCGAGACGCTCATCCGGCTGCGCCCGAGCTTCGGCGCGGTCAACCTCGAGGACATCTCGGCGCCGCGTTGCTTCGAGATCGAGCGTCGCGTCATCGAGGCCTTGGACTGCCCGGTGATGCACGACGACCAGCACGGCACCGCCATCGTCGTCCTCGCCGCCCTGAAGGGTGCCGTCACCCATCTCGGCCGTGACATCACCGGCCTGCGCGTCGTCATCTCCGGCGCCGGCGCCGCAGGTGTCGCGTGCGCCAACATCCTGCTCGCGGCCGGCGTCACCGACGTCATCGTGCTCGACTCGAAGGGCATCGTCTCCCAGGGCCGTGACGGCCTCAACGAGTCGAAGGCCGAGCTCGCCTCGCGCACCAACCCGCGCGGCGTGACCGGCGGCGCGGTCGAGGCCCTCGCGGGTGCGGATGTCTTCATCGGCGTCTCGGCCGGTGTCATCCCCGAGGAACTGATCGCGTCGATGAACAAGGACTCGATCGTGTTCGCGCTGTCGAACCCCGACCCGGAGATCCACCCCGAGACCGCCGCCAAGTACGCGGCCGTCGTCGCCACCGGACGCAGCGACTTCCCGAACCAGATCAACAACGTGCTCGCGTTCCCGGGCGTCTTCCGGGGCGCTCTCGACGCGGGTGCGCGCCGGATCAGCGAGGGCATGAAGATCGCTGCCGCCGACGCCATCTTCTCGGTTGTCGCCGACGACCTCGCCGCAGATCGCATCGTGCCGAGCCCGCTGGACAAGCGCGTCGCCCCGGCCGTCGCCGCCGCGGTCGCGAAGGCCGCCCAGGACGAGGGTCTCTGCTCGTAAGGATCGGTCCACCAAGAGAATTCGACCAGCGGGGGCTTCGGCCCCCGCTGGTCTCGTCTCAGGGCGACATCATCTGGTCGTCCGGGTCCTGCCAGGTGCACAGGCAGATCTCGTTGCCCTCCGGATCGGCGAGGACCCACCATGCGGGCGCGTAGTCGTCCGACAGCAGCTGACCGCCCGCGGTGATCGCGGCCTGCAGGCGTCCGTGGACCACATCGTGTGGCAGGCACAGGTCGAAGTGGACCCGATTCCGTTGCTTGCGTGGCGAATCCATCTGCTGGAACCACACCGTCGGTAGCCGCCCGGACGGGTCGACGAGGTCGGCGAATTCCTCCGAATGACCGTCGGAGTAGCCGAGCACGGCCTTCCAGAACGGGCGGATGGCCGCGATGTCGAGAGCGTCGATCGCCAGGTCGATCGCCGCCGCGGGCGCCGGCAACACCTCGAGTGCCATGTCTGCGGCGATTCCGGTGACCCGGTTCGCGAGCGCCACGTCGGCCTCGGTGAGCTGGTGCGCACTGTGCGTCGTGAGCGTGAGATGCACCGAGCCGTAACGCAGGTCGATGTCCGGGTGGTGATTCGCCTCCTCGGCGGCGTCGATGATCCGGGAGACGAACTCGCCACCCTTCACCATCGAGCCCGTGCGGTATGCGGCGGCGAGTTTCCCGGCGACCACGCGCCACGGGTCGGCAACGGTCTCGGTGACCTGCTCGGCGGACAGTGGCGTGCGTGTTGACCCGGTCATACTCCCCCATGCTGCTCCACGTGCGGCCGATCCGAAAGGGGCACCGCGTTCGCAAAGGGTGTCGGGGTGTC
>Ga0164243_10013581_pt1 | contig 11443 bp, 1 predicted proteins | sample OricompcompostOP_FD_108781 | JGI IMG/M metagenome (GOLD analysis project Ga0164243, IMG submission 108781) | Organic Plus compost microbial communities from Emeryville, California, USA - Original compost - Organic plus compost (OP) | ecosystem: Engineered > Solid waste > Mixed feedstock >... | reverse complement strand
TATATATATATATATATATATATATATATATATATAAATATAGAGAGAGAAAGAGAAAGAAAAAAAAAATTAATTTTATAAGCTTAATAAAGAAAGAAGAGATTAAAAAATAAGTTAGGGAGATTAAAAAGTTAGAGAAAAATATTTTATTTATAAATAAATAATATAAATATTAAAATATAAATTATTTTAAATAAAATCTAAATCCTAAATTATTAAATATTACTTTTATTTTAAAAGGAAAGTATATAATAGTATATATCTAAAATTAAAAGAAATAAAAAGAATTATCTTATAAAAAGAAAGTATAAAGATAATAATAAGTTAATTACTTTTTTTTATTATAAATTAACTATTTTAAAGACTTAAAGTAATTAGGAATAATAAGAAAAGATAAACTATAGGAGATTATAGACTAATAGAACTAGGATTAATAAGATTAATAGAGTAGTTCTAGTAGTTTAGGACAGGATTGATAAAGGAGTATAATTAGTCTTTATTAAAATTAATACTAGAGAAATATTAATCTTAGGGAGAGTTTAAAAAGGAAATATCTATATAAACTATAGGTTTTACTATATATCTAATTTACCTTTTAAGACTTTCTAGTAGTTAATTTAAATATAATTATATTTTTATACTTAAATATATATTTTTTACTAATATCTTATAAATACTACTTAACTATTTTATCTTACTATTAATAAATAACCTTTTTAATCTTATTATTAGTTATATCTATTTAATATTATTAATAAGCTAATATTAAAATTATAATATATTAATTATTTTTATTTAATAAGTAACTTTATTAAATAATAATATTAATTTAGTATATTATATTAATTAAAAAAAGAAATACTATTTTTATAAAAGATCTAAAAAAGGCTTATATAGTTCTTTAAAAGGAAAAAGCTTAGTTTAAAGAAGATAAATAAAATCTTAAAGCTAAAAAATAATAATTTAAAAATAAGATATTTACTAGTAATAAATATATTAAGTAACTAGAAAAATATATTACTTATTTATATTATAAAATCTTACTTTCTAAAAACTATAATAAATAAAAAGGAAAACTTTAAAGATTTCTAATATAAACTTAAGCCTATTTCTTATACTATTACCTTAATCTTACTAGAACTAAAAACTAAGTACTTACTATTACTATATTTCTTATTAAAAATATACTAGCTTAGTTTAAGCTTTAAATAAGAAATTATTTAGAAAATCCTCTTAATAAAAACTAAGATAATAAGATATAAAAAATTTTTAATAAATATAATAATTTTAAGAAAACTTTAAAAAATACTTTTAAAAATCCTAATAAAGAATATACTAATAAATAATAACTTAAGACCCTATAATAAAAGGAAACTATATTTTAATATATTATAAAATTCTAATAAATAGTATTTTACTTTAATTAAGATAATAAATTACTAATAATTTAATTTTATATTAGATTTAAAAATAAAATTAAAAATAAATTATATAAGCTAGAATAATTTAATAATTTAACTAAATATATTATTATAATAATATAAATTAATAACTAATAATATAAATAATAAATAGAAAAAAAAAGATAAAGATAAATATATATTAAGAGAAAAGCTTAATATAAAACTATTATATAGGAAACTTATTTAAAATTTATAAAATTAGAAGCTAATAATAAAAAAATTATTTCTAAATTTTTTAAAAATAAAATTAGTAAATATTGCCTTTATAGAAAATATAGATATTTTATATAAAATTATAAAAATAAAGATAAAGTATAATTTTAAAATAAAAAAAAGAAGGATTAGAAGCTTATATCTAAAGAAAAAGCTTAATAATTTAGAACTAATATAATTAATTATAAGTTTCTATTATAGACTATATATTATAATAATAATTATATTATTTATTAAAATAAAAAAAATAGAATAAAATAGTATTTTAAGAAATCCTAAATTTTTAAAATAATAAAATAAAAAGAAATTATTAATATTTTTAAGATTAGAGAATAAATAGAGGAAATTTAATAGAAACTACTAAGGAAATATAAAATCCTAATATTAGGAGACCTATCCTATAAATAATATTATAAAGAAGTATATTACTACTATTATTAAATACTATACTTATTATAATAGCTTATATATAAGTTAAAATTAGAAAAACTTATAAAAACTAAAAAGAAAATAATTTTATATACTAGATTTATTAAATAATTTAATATAAATAAATTTAAATTAAAGAACTTAAAGAATATAATTAATTTTTATATAAAAGAATAGTAGTAGATAGATAAAGAAGTTAAAATATAAATATAAAAGAATATATTAAAATTATTAATAAGATATTAACTTTATAATAATAGATAAGAGGACTATAAATAATAAGTTTAATAATAAAGAAAATAGTAATAATTTAAAATTATTAAAAAAGGAAAATAAATATAAAAAGAAATTAAAGAAAAGATAAATAAGAAGAACCCTATATAAATAAAATAAAATATAAATATAGAAAGTAACTTAATTAACTTATAAAGATAAATTAACTAATTATATTATACCCTTTAAGTTATTAACTTATAGATAAATATAAAGGAAGTTATTAGAAATTAATAAGAAAGTATTTATAATTTATAAAAATAAGTTTAAAAGTAATAAAAAGTAATCTTTAATACTTTAGATTAAGTTAACTAGTTAGAAAAAATATTTTATATTAAGAACTTAAAAATTAAATTCTAATAGTAAATTAATAACTTAGAAAAATAAATTGATTTTAATAAAGATAGGCTTACTAAGCTAGAAGAATAAGTAAAGTTTTAAAGAAACTTCTAAAAAGGAAATAGAAATTTTATTAAATAAATAAATTAGAAATAAGAAAAGTAGTTTACTAATTTACTAATTAGTTATTATATTATTTTTAAAGAAAAAGAGAAAAGGAAAATCTTTTAAGAAATTATTAAAAACTTAAAAAAAAGATATTTTAATAAATCTTAAATATAATAAAAAAAAACTAAAGTTAAAATAACTAAAATAAAAAGCTATATAATATTTATTAGACTTATAAAATATTACTAAATAATAAACTTATTATCTATAAACTTTAAAAAATTCTAAACTAGAAACTAAACTATTAAATAAGTAAAGAAACTTAATAAAATAAGTTAAATAAATTAAGAAAAATTTATAAGAAAAGACTAATAAATAATTAAAACTAACCTAAGACCTAATTAATAATAAAGAAGAGATAGCTAAACTAAAAAAGAAACTATAATTATAATATAAAAATATAAGAAAGCTATAATAATAACTAGCTAATTTATAAAAATAATAATATAATAATATATTATTAATTACTAAAAAAGTTACCTAAATAATAAAATCTAGATCTTAAAGGGATATATAAGAAATAAATATTATAAAAAGATAATAAATCTACTACTTAAAAGTACTAATTACTTTAGTAGACTAGAAATTTATAGCCCTAGTAGATAATAAAATATAAAGAAACTTTATTTTACTTATAATTATTAATAAATTAAAACTCCTATAGATTATAAAAAACTAGCTATATACTTTAAATATATATAATAGAATATTAGTTAAGTATAAAAATAGAGTAGTAAATACTAAGATTATATATCTCTATATTACTATTACTAGAAAAATTAATAATATCTTTTTTAATATTACTAAGATAATAAACTATTCTATTATATTAAAAATACTATAACTATAAATAAAAAACTTATAAATTAATTAAATAACTAACTAGCTTACTTAGAATATAATTAAATAAAGCTTAGAAAATAACTTAACTATTAAAAAGTACTAGTTAGAAAAGTTATCTTTAAATAAACTAAAAGCTTTTAAAATAATAATCTATTTTAAAATATTTACTATATAAGATTTAAATTACCTATTTAAAAGAAGAAAATATAAATAAGTATATATAATAAAAGCTATTATAAACTTTAAAACTAAATTAATAATAAATAAAATATTATAGTATATACTAAAGAAATATTAAAAATATAGTAAAGTATTTACTAAAAAATTAAATATTAGATTACTTAAATATAGCTAATAAAACTATAAAATATTTTTAAAAAAAAGTACTTAACTAAAGTTTATATTTATCTATAACCTTAATAAAATATAATTTTAAGCTTTAAGAAAATATATTAAAGAAATATTAAAGAAGAGATATATCTAACCTTTAATATTATTAGCTAAATATTTTATTTTCTTTATATTTAAAAAAAATAGTAAATTATAGATATATATAAACTATTAATAATTAAATAATATTATTATTAAAAATTAATATTTATTATTTCTAATTTCTAAATTATAAGATAGACTTTAAAAAGTATAATAGTTTATAACTTTAGATTTAAAAGGAGTATATAACCTAGTTTATATTAAAGAAGGTAATAAATAGAAAACTATTTTTAAAATATATTTAAAGTATTTTAAATATTTAATTATATTTTTTAAATTTACTAATATTTTTATAAGCTTTTAAATAATAATTAATTATATCTTATAAAAATATTTAGATAACTTTATAATAATATATCTTAATAATATCCTTATTTACTTAAGTATTTTAAAAAAATATAAAAAATATATATATAAAATCTTATAAAAACTATAAGAAGTAAACTTATTAGTAGAGCTATCTAAATATAAGTTTTATAAATACTAAGTAGATTTCTTTAGATATATAATCTAACTAAGGAAAATCTAAATATAAGAATTAAAAGTTAAAATTATTTTAAAATAATTAATATTAATAAATATTATTAAAGTTAGAAGATTTTTTAAATTCCTTAACTTCTATAGAAGGTTTTTAAAAAGCTATAATATTAAAGTATAAGCTTTTATAAAACTAACTAAGAAAGATAATTTACTTAAATAGAGACCTAAGGAGTAAGAGGTATTTTAAAAAGTTAAGTAAGCTATATATAAATAATTTATATTTTATTAAATAGATTTCTTAAAATTCTTTAAACTAGAAATAGATATATTAGATTATAATCTAAAAATATAACTAAGATAGTAAGATAAAAATAGTAGACTTTATTTTATAATATTTATATTAAAAAAGCTTAGTAGACTTAAGTTATATTATAAAATACTTAATAAAAAGTTAATAGTTATTATTAAAGTATTTAAAAAATAAAGATATTATTTAGTAAATACTAAATACTTTATTACTATCTACTTAGATTATAAAAATCTTATAGGATTTACTATAATTAAAAAGCTTAATTAATAATAAATATATTAAGCTAAAAAACTATTAGAATATAATTTTAAAATTATATATATTAAAGAAAAAGAAAATAGGTAAGTTAATATATTTAGCTAATACTTTAACTACTTTTAGAAAATATTAAAAGAAATATAGATAGTACTATACTAAAATAAAAAAGAAAACCTATAATAAGCTATAATTACTTACTAAATTAAAGCTAAATTAGAATTTTTATAAAAGATTAAGGAATATTAAAAATATTAGAAAACTAAATACTAGAAAGACTTTATAAGTTACCTAGATATATCTTATAAGAAAGGAATATAGTAAAATAATAAGTATATTATAGTAATAGGCTAGTTAGCTATAAATATCTTATAAAAGATCTATAAATTATTATTATATAGATACTTAAACTTTAAATAAATAATATAAATCTTTAAATAAAGCTATTAGACTAACTAAAATACTTTAGATTTTAAAGAAATTATAGAATAATATATATATTATATTAAAAATAAAATATTATAATATAAGTTATATAGAAAACTATAATTAATACTAGTATCTAAAATATTATAGTAAAAGATTACTATTAATTTTATTATTAAACTATTATTATTAAAAGACTTTACTATAAAAGTTAAATATAATAATATTATAATAGTAATAGATTAATTTATAAAGTATACTTACTTTATATTTTATAATAAAATAATATAAATATTATAATTTACTAAATTATTTTTATAAATAATAATAGTAAACTATAACCTATTTAAAGAAATTAATTTAAATAGAGAGCTAGTATTTATCTTAAAATTTTAGTAAAGCTTATTAAATAGAATAGAAATTAACTATAAGTTATCTATAATATACTACCTAGAAATATAAAGATAAGTTAAATAAATAAACTAGATATTAAAGATATATTTAAAGTATTATATTAACTAGAAATAAGATAATTAAATATTATTATTATTTTTAGCTTAGAGAGCTTATAATATTAATATATTAAAAAGTATAAAGACTTTACTATTTTATATTAATTATAATATTAAACTATAAGTAAGATTTAAACTAATAAGAATTAAAACTTAAATAGAATAAGCTATCTTTATAGTAGATAAAATAAAAAAACTTTATAAATAATTAGTAAAAGAATTATAATTTATTTAGTAATAAATAAAATACTATATAGACTAGAAATAAGTTAAAGGACTAATTTTTAAGAGGGAAAGTAAGGTCTAATTACTATAAAAGAAATTAGGAACTAGAGATTTCTAAATTAAAATTATATAACTAAGTAATAAGCTAGATTATAAGAAACTAGGACTATTTTTAATTAAATAAAAAATTTTAGAAGTTAATTATAAATTAAAACTATTAGAAAAAATAAAGAAATATCTAATTTTCTATATAATATTACTTAAACTAGTATATAATAATATACCTATAGAAAAGTCTATTATAATTAAATTTAAAAAAGATATTTAAAATATTAAAAAAATTCTTAACTTAATAAATAATAATAATAGAAAAGTTAAATATTTAATTAAATAGAAGAATTTTAAATATAATAAAAATATTTAGAAACCTATTAAATATTTAATAAGGAACTAATAACTTTTTATTATATTCTACTAGAAATACTTAAAAAAGCTTTAAGATCTAATAGTATTAGATCCTATTCTAATAATTCTTAATTAACTATTTTAAAAACTTTTAAGAACTAAGTATTACTAATAGCTTACTAAATAGTAAAGTTAATATTTTTAATATTTTTACTTTCTTTTAAATTTTAGAATTTCTAATAAAATAATATAATATTCTTTTCTTTTAAAGAGTTCCTCTATTTCTATAGATAAGTAATATAGGCTAGGACTTTAACTAGGTTATCCTCTATATAAGATAAATCTTACTCTACTTAATAAATAACTACTAGGGAATATATAATTAAAAAAAATATATTAATATTTAAGTTTCCTAAGAAGATATAAAGTAACTTATAAGATAAAGCTATAGAATTCCTATTATAAGACTTTTTAAAGTAAGTATACTCTTTATAATAAAAAGATCTTATTATAAAAAGATATATTATTTTTAATTTATAATAATAAGAATATAATATATTCTCTTTTTCCTTTTCCTTAATAAAAATATATTAAATTAAAAAATCTATTTTATAAGCTTTTTAAATAATTATAAATTTAATAAAATAATATTTTTTAATATAATTTAATATATTAGTTAAAATAATATTATTAATAATAATTATATATAAAGAAAACTTATAAAAAATAAAAATTAATAAGTAAATAGTCTATTTATAGATTTTTAGAAATAAAAACTAAAGGAGGAGAGATATTATATTATAAACTAACTATTTTAAAGACCTAAAGTAGTTAAAAGTAATAAGAAAAGATAAATTATAGGAGATTATAGACTAATAGAATTAGGATTAATAAGACTAATAAAGTAGTCCTAATAGTCTAGAGTAGGATTAATAAAGGAATATAGTTAGTCTTTATTAAGATTAATATTAAAGAAATATTAGTTTTAAAGAGAATTTAAAAGGAAAATATCTATATAAACTATAGGTTCTATTATATATCTAGTTTACTTTTTAAGACTTTTTAGTAGTTAATTTAAGTATAACTATACTCTTATACTTAAATATATACTTCTTACTAATATCTTATAAATACTACTTAATTATCTTACTTTACTACTAATAGATAACCCCTTCAATCCTATTATTAGTTATATCTACCTAATATTGTTAATAGGCTAGTATTAGGATTGTAATACTTCTTAATATTATCTTTAGTAACCTACTTTTATAGTACTTTATATAATTGTAGTATTGAATCTATCTTTTGATTTACTTGCTCCTACTTTAAGGGGGTAAAGCACATGCCTGAGGCTAAAGAAGAAAGAAGGAAACTTGGTAAAGGATAATAGTAGTGGGAATTGCTTCTTCCTTCCAGCCAGCCAGCCCACTTTCCTAGTTATACATCTCTCGATTTAGTGCTCCTCCATCCTCAAATTGGCCCTTGTCACATTTCCGCCTCAACATCCTTTCCTGTTTCCTCCTCTTTCTGTTGTGGGCGCTACTTGAATTCAATCTCATCTTCCAAGTCAAGGTCGCCCATGTCTACATCTCTCCCGACTCTCGAGCTTTGCGTCTGTCGGCTTGTCTCTCGCAAATAATCTCAATCTGGCTGCTCCATAACCAGCACCCTCCACCCCACGAACTACCTACGCTGTCTGGTTAGCAAGGTTCGGTCCGGCTTGAGAAAAGACGGCAGACTCTCCGCGTCTACATCTCATCCCAGCTCAGAATAATGGCCGACGACACGAAAAATCGAGAGTTCAGTGGGGGGTTCAAGCACCTCGGCCAGCTAGCCCTCGTCTTTAAACACCGGAACGGTACCTGGCAGGACTTCGGTCAATTTTTGAAGCACCTGTTCCACGAAACCCGACACCCCGGAGTGGCAGTGACAGTCGCTCCCTCCATCGTGGCCTGTCGACATAACCACGGAGGCAGGCACTATGATGCTCTACAGGCGGGCGCACAAAATCCGAAGCAGCACGCGATGTTTTGCTATGAACGATATTCCCGCCCCTGCATTAGCATGGGCACATTTGACGAATCCAAGAATCCTGGGCTCGTTGTCGCTGACTTATGCGCCAAAGCTGCAGAGTTCTTGAGGAGTATCGGCAAGGGGAACCTGAGCCAAAAAGCCGAAGCCGACCGTGATTACGATTTTGGTCCTGAACGGCCGCTACCCAGTTCCCGCGCCATCCTTAGTAGCAGTCAGGCCCCAGAGGAGCCAGGTTCTATCTTGGATGTGGATATCCTGCTGGCCACAAAAGACGCTCCAGATCCGGAGAAGGATGAATGCGATGATGCGTCCTTCCGCGAAGAAGACATCTCAACAGAGCTTCCCAGCACAGACCGAGAGATTGAAGGCGAAACGGCAGCTCCAGACAGTATCGGCTCCTTGACAGGCGTCAACACATCGGAAGATTCTATAATGCAAAGCCCCACGCGCCTGTCGACCAAGATGAGGGCGGCAACCCTTGGGTACTTGTGGCAATTCGCGGATGATCCCCAGGAACTGAAGGCACAGTTTAAGCGGCTCCGGGGATCCCCGGAGCTGCACGTACTTCATCTCTGCGGATGTGGGGTTTCCTATACTGTTCCTGGCACACGGCAGCGGATCTCAGGCTGCGTCGAGAGATCCCATCTAATGCTAGGTACCGCAGCCGACAACAGGCACCATAAGACTTAACATACCGCAATTTCGTTTACACCTATTAATAAATATCCTAACTTGTGTTAGATTATTCATAAGTCTAAAGGCAGAGAAAATTTATTTTAGCTAGAACATTGAACTTGGAGTCAGTTCCAATAGCTTCATCACTTCAGTCCCTCCAGCCTTTCCAAATACATTTCATTTCCTTACCAGTTCTAATTCCGGTTCACTAGAATCCATTCTTTTATCTACCTACTCATATGTCTTTTCTGGGATTCCGGCCTGGATCCTAACGAGAATGGACTAGTGCAACTGGAAACAAGGATAGGTGGTTAATAGTCAAGTTAGAACTCCACTTCCCAGCCCGCTTGATTATACCTTCCTACAATCATAAAGTACAAAACAAGGCCAACTCATCTTCATCACCTGCTCCAGCTGCGAAACGTTGGCCAAATAATAAAACATATTGCCTAACTTTCCATCATAGTTCTTGCTGAAGTTCATGACTGCTGGTGGCAACTGTTTAGGATCACCAGCTATGATACAAGGTCAGCAGCCGCCGCCCCAAACAAGAAGCGCGTCTGCCTGCGGCATGGACCTAGCCTCGACCAGAACTACAGCCTTGGCTACTTCGCGGTTGGGCTGCGCATATGGGGCCTGACTCAAGCCGAAAGGTGTGGCACACAAGGCGTCGGCAGCCATGACGATGTCCTCAAGGAGGAGTCGCACCATCTGGCGGGCGGTTTCCGCGTGCACATCGTTCGGAGTGTAGTCTCCAACCTTGGCAAATGAGATCTTGCCAGCTACAAACTGGCGAAGGCCTTCAAACTTGCGGTCGGTTTCAACAGAACGACTCTTGCTCAACTTGTCAATTGTCTTTCCGATTGTCAGCCTGACTAGGTCTTGACCACTTCACAATGTCGAAACGTCCTAACGACAGAGCGCCAGATCGAGAACGGCATGCTTTTTAGAAAGGAGGCTAGAGAAGGATGGGCCGCTAATATCAAAGAGTGCGTAAAGGCGAAGTACTGTATGTACGCTGCTTATACGCAGGGCTTGGACACACAAAATAATTGCGAAGTAGGAGGGCTATGATCCGTCAGAGGACAAAAGCACCCAAACGAGGCCCCGTCTTGTCATTTCAAATACAAAAGCATAGCTACAGGACAGGCTGCTACCCAGGCATTCTCATGCACAACACCGATACCGAGCCTCTCAGCCAGGTCTCCTTGCCTCTCGATCAGCATGACGTTGACGTGACTCCAATCGGTCTTTGGAAAGATGCTTTGGTCCAGCTCAGGAACAAACTCGACCGTTTCAGATCGTGAGAGAAGTATAAACTCAAACTCGACCTGACTTTTAATTCTGTGCGACCATGAATTCTCCATCCACATCGCCCCGACAGGCCTGTCATGAGCGTCAGAGATGACGAAGATTTCATGCTCAGGCCAATCGAGGAGGCGTTCGGGTAATGTGTCGCCCAGGAATCTAAAAGTGACGATACCGCTCAGACACGCTAATGGGGACGCCTCGGCGTCTTCTGGTTTAATGCTCGAGCGGGATATGAGATTCGGCAGCTTGACCTGCGGGTCGTCGCCACTGGGGCCGAGATCTTCCAGCAGCTCGGAGCTCGAATCCTGGGATTCTGAAATCGCCAGTGGAGCCACGCGTCCGTCTTCACTAACAAGAAACCATTTGGCCTCTGACCGGATCCTTCCTAACGAATGTCCGCGATAACACGCCTGGGCATCCCATCCAGCCCATGCCCAGCTCGGGAAGTGCTTATGGTGCAGATCGTTCGATATGGCCTGTCGTCGCTTGCAGGGATCGCGTATTACCCAAAGTACAGCTTCATCAAAGTAAGCCTCAGGCAGGCCGAACAAAAACTGTGTGTCCATTGTCTCCTCGAGAACAGTCAGGAC
>Ga0164243_10013579_pt1 | contig 11444 bp, 10 predicted proteins | sample OricompcompostOP_FD_108781 | JGI IMG/M metagenome (GOLD analysis project Ga0164243, IMG submission 108781) | Organic Plus compost microbial communities from Emeryville, California, USA - Original compost - Organic plus compost (OP) | ecosystem: Engineered > Solid waste > Mixed feedstock >... | reverse complement strand
GGCGCCGGGCGCCCGGTTGATCAGGCAATTGGCGTGCCCCAGCGGCGACAGCAGGCCGCTGTCCTGGCGGCGGCGGGGGCGGACCTTCAGCACGCCGCCCTCCAGCCGGGCGCTGGCGTTCATGAAGGCCTCGCGCGGGCCGTTGGGTTTCAGGCCGCCCTCCAGCCGGGCGGTGACCAGCGCCACCGCCTCCTCCGGGTCGCGTCCGGTGAGGGCGAAGAGCAGCGGCTTGAGGAAGAGATGGGCGCAGACGAAGGCGGAGACCGGATTGCCCGGCAGGCCCAGGATGCGGGTCTCGCCGATGCGCCCCGACCAGACGGGCTTGCCCGGCTTGAGGGCGGTTTTCGAGAAGTCCATCTGCAGGCCCTTGCCGTCCAGCGCCGGTTTCACCAGGTCATAGTCGCCCACCGAGGCGCCGCCGATCATCACCGCCACGTCGGCCTGCAGCAGGCTCGCCAGCTCCGCCTGGATGGCGTCTTGCGTATCCCGCGCATGGCCCACATGCACGACCTCGGCCCCCCATTGCCGGCAGAGGGCGGCAAGGCCCGGGGCGATGGAATTGACCACCTGTCCCGGCTGCAGCGCGCCGCCCGGTGGCACCAGCTCGTCGCCCGAGGCCATGAGGGCGATGCGCGGCCGGCGATAGACCGTGACCTCCGCCACATTGCCGGCGGCGAGCAAGGAGAGGGCCACGCCGTCCAGCAGGCCGCCTGCCGCCGCGAGCTGCTCGCCCTTGCGGAAATCGATGCCGGCGCCCCGGATATTGTCTCCCGGCGTCTGCTCCTCCCGGATGGTGATGCGGCCGCTTGCGGCCTCCACGTCTTCCTGGATGACCACCGTGTCGGCCCCCTTTGGCACCAGGCCGCCGGTGAAGATGCGCACCGCCTCGCCGGCCTTCACCTCGCCGGGGAAGGGCGCGCCGGCCGGCGCCTCGCCGATCACCGTCAGGGTGGCGGGGAGGGTGGCCACATCCGCGTGGCGCAGGGCATACCCATCCATGGCGGAGGCGGGGTAGGGCGGCTGGGCGGTGCGGGCGGCCACGGGTGCGGCCAGCACATGGCCCGCGGCTTCGGCGATGGGCAGGGTCTCGGTCGGCAACCGGGCGGTGGTGGCCAGCATCAGGCGGCGGGCCTCCACAACGGGCATCAGGGGTGGTCTGTTTGACGTCATGACGGCACTCCGGCCGTGAGCCCCACGCGCTCCAGGATGAAATCCGCCACCACCTCCGGCTCGTCAAGCGGCAGGAGGGGGCGGCCGGCCGGAACCTTGAGCGCCGGGTCATTGCTCGCCACGGCCACCACGTCGGAGTCGCTCTCGGCGATCAGCGGGTTGCCGCTGCCCTTGAGGACGACCTCGATCTTCGGGTGGGCATGTGTCTTGAAGCCTTCCACCAGCAGGATATCGACCGGCGCCAGCCGGGGCAGCAGCTCGTCCAGTCCGGGCTCCTCCTCCCCGCGCAGCTCGTGCATCAGCGCCCAGCGCGCGCCGGAGCTCACCAGCACTTCGGCGGCCCCCGCCTCGCGGTGGCGGTGGCTGTCCTTGCCCGGCTTGTCCACGTCGAACGCGTGGTGGGCGTGTTTGATGGTCGAGACCCGGTAGCCGCGCTCGGTCAGCACGCGGATGAGCCGGGTCATCAAGGTCGTCTTGCCGTTGTTCTTCCAGCCGACGATGCCGAAAATCTTCATAACGGTCCTGTCATCCGTTCATCCATGGCGAGGCGCCGGGCCTCGGCCAGTTCGTCGGGCGTATTGATATTAAAAAATGGATCAAATGGCGAGGCCGGGAATGAGACGCTCATGCCATGCAGTGCATCCAGCGCCCGGTTGACGCTGCGCTGGCCGTCCCGGAACAGGCGCTCCAGATCGTCGGTGACCGCCAGCGGCCAGAGGGTGAAGACGCCGTGCCGCCGCCCGCCGCTTTCAGCGGAGACGGGGAGGGACGGGGCCGCGGCGGCCAGCCGCCCCGCCAGGTCCGTGGGGAAAAAGGGCGTGTCGGCGCCGAGGGTGAGCAGGTGGCTCGCATCGGGGCAGGCGTCCCGGCAATGGATGAGGCAGCTCACGACGCCGGCCAGCGGCCCCTCGCCGGGCCAGCGGTCGGGCACGAGCGGCAGGTCGTAGCCCGACGGCAGGGCGGCGGCGTTGAAGAGGAGGGGGCTGCATTGCCTGGCGGCGCGGGCGATCACATGATCGAGGATGGGGCGCCCCGCCAGGGGCTCCATATATTTCAGCCCGCCACCCATGCGCCGGGCCGCGCCACCGGCGATGATGGCGCCGGCGATGCCGGTTATCGGAGGACGGTCGGTCATGGGATCCCGGTCAGGAGGCCGCTTCTTCGGCGTAGGCGACGCCGCCGGAGAAGCCTTCCAGCCACAGTTTCAGGCGCTTGCATTCGGCCTTGATGATCTTCGGTTCGCCGAAACTGTGGGCCAGCAGCACGGCGCCCTGCAGGCTGGCGAGCAGGTGCTGGGCGTCGGCCCTGGCGGCCTTGGGCGCTTGCCCCAGGTCGGCGAATCGTTCCGTCAGCCAGGCGAGGAAGACGCCGAGGCCGGTGCTCGCCTCCTTCGCCAGGCTGCCGCCGATCCGGTTGGTTTCCTGGCAGAGGCTCCCGATGGCGCAGCCGGTCCCCGCCCGTTCCTTGCGGCTGTCCTCATAGGCGGTGATGAAGGCGAGCAGGCTTTCGCGCGGGGCGCCCGGCACGTTCAGGCTCTTCAGCCAGGCGGCATTGCGGCTGTTGCGCGCGGCGATGACCGCCTGCACCAGCTCGTCCTTGGCCTTGAAGTAATAATAGACATTGCCGGCCGGCACGCCCGCCGCCGAGGCGATGTCGGCGATGGAGCTGCGGTCGTATCCGTTGATGTGGAACAGGCGGTCCGCGGCCTCGATCAAGCGCGCCCTCTTGTCGGATTGTCGGCCCATCCACGTCTCCCCAGCGTCGCACGGAGCCGCTATCATTGCACTCCCCCCTTTGAGGCTCAAGCCTCCATGCGCGCGGTGAGCATCAGTCGTCGCGGCGGAACTCGCCGAGACAGCCGATGATGACGCCGAGGACGACGCCAATTCCCCCGCCGATATAAAGACCCGTGAGCGGATGGCCATAATGGCCGGGGGCCAGCAGCATGGGGCCGAAAAAGCCCAGGATGGCGAAGAACAGCCCGACGCTGAGCGCGCTTGCAAGAATGCGGATGAGGGTCTGCATAGCGGCAAGCATTACGGGAGCATCGGACCGGGGGCAAGCGAAAAGCCCCGGCGGACCGGGCCTTACTGCTTGGTCCGCGGGAAGAAGGGCTCGCCGAAATCGTCCGTCAGGTCCACCAGGAACTGGTTGTTCTCCTGGCAGATATATTCCGCCAGCTCCTGCCCCTCGTGCCAGGGAATGTCCCAAGCCGCGGTCCAGGGCGCGGCGTAGGCGTCCGGATCCTCGATGGTCACCTCATAATGCAGGCGGTCATATTCCGGGCGCGTGATGCGCTCGACGGTGTGCAGCTTCTCGGTGTGCATGTGGCCGCCGAAATCGATCCAGCTCCGCTCATTGTAGCCCACCGTGTCGATGATCAGCGTGTCGCCCTCCCAGCGGCCGACGGAATGGCCGAAATAGGTGGGGTTCAGCTCGTCGGCCGGCGGATGCTGGCGGCCGTCCATGAAGATTTCGCGCCACACATGGCCGCCGCCCTCGAAAAGGACGATGATGCGGTCGCGGTGCTGGATGATCTCCGCCGGATAGGGCGTGGCCATGGAGCGCGGCCCGCCCGGCGGCAGGCAGAAGCCCTCCGGATCATACATCTGCTCGGTCTTGTTGTTGTAGGCGTACATGGCCCTGGTCCAGGGGAGGAAGGGCACCTCCTTGCCGTCCACCGTCACATCGCCCATGTCGCGGATCCAGGGCAGGCTCCACACGCCGTTGCCCGAGAGGTCGACGGTGCCGTCGGGCAGCCGCGGCGTGGGGCGCGGCTCGCCCTTGTTCGCCGCCACCTGAGCGGAGGCGGGGCCGGGGCCCGTGAGCGGGGCGCCGAGGACGAGTGCCAATGCTGTCGCACCCAGGATAGTCGCCTTGCGGACGGTCATGTACATAACGCCTCCCTGCTCAGTCGGCTTTTTCGTCTTTTTTCTGGAAATAGATGCCGCCGGCGGACCGTTCCGAATCCGCGCTGGAATTGGCGAACATCAGCTTGCCGTCGGCCAGTGTCACCGTGCGGGCATTGCCCTTGTAGCTCATGTCGCGGGCGCGGTAGCCGTTCACCGTCACCGTATCGCCGACCTTGAGCGAGGTGCGGGTCCAGCCCCGGCGCATCAGCCCGTTGGGGCTGCCCAGCTCCAGGCCCCAGTTCTCCACATTGCCGTCCTCGTCCATGACGTCGATGAAGAAGTAGGTGTGCGGGTTGCGCCAGTCGACCTTGGTCACCACGCCGGTCAGCTCGATCTTGGTGTTCTCGTCGAATTCCGCCGCGAAGGAATGGTGCGCCGCCGCCGGTTCGGATGTCAGAGCCGCCGCGCCCGTGAGGGCCGCCGCCGCGACCAGAACCGTGAAAATGCCTGTCTTCATACTATACCTCCCAACAAGAAATTCGTCCGAAACCCTCACTGCAGGGTCAGGGAAAAGTCGCCCGTCTCGTCGCCGTACCGGTAGGTGCCGGACCAGCGGCGGTTGTACCAGGAGCCCAGGTTTTCGATCTTGCCCGTGGCGACCCATGGCACGGCCTTGCCCGCGCTGTCGGGCATCTTCGCCTCCAGCGTCATGGTCCAGTCGTCATAGTCGATGGTCGCCTTGTCCACCGGAACGGCCTTGGGACCGGGATTGATCACCCCGGAGAGCGTCTGGTCCTCCCAGTGCATCAGCAGCCGCATGCGGTGCTGATCGTCCTTGCCCTGGCCCCAATAGCCGAGCCAGGAGCCCTTCGCCGGGTGTCCCAGCTGGGCCATTGCCGGCCCGGCGATTGCCAGGCACACCACAATCGAAACTGACAAAAGTCGTCTTGAAGTCATGTCGTATGTTCCCCTTGAGCGGCGGTCTGCCGCCGCCATTCCCGCGCTGCCGTTCCCGGCAGTCTCCCGGTCGTTTCGGCAATGGTAACAAATCACCCGCGAAGTGCCAGACGGATTACGCACGCTTCACGAAATCGGGAAATTGAGTTAGCAATTAGTGATTGATGAACCGGGCACATATCCCACAGAATACCCTTATAAGTATGGAACGGGGGCGCCCAGGGAGGCGGGCCTCGACCGGAATTAGGGGAACACATGACGAGAATTCTTTGCTGCGGCAGCGCCTCTCGGCCATGCACCGCGAGATCGGAATGTGAATACAGGCTGTCGATCGGGAGGTGGGCCGGATGATGTATCAAAGGGCCATCGGAATCGGTTGTGCCGTGGCATTTGCCGCAAGCCTTGGTAGTGCCGCTGATGCGGCCGGCAGGGAAAAGACCCTGAGCTTCGACAAGCAGCGCGATCTCATCAGCACCTATTGCGTGGAATGCCATAATTTCGAGGACTGGGCGGGGGGTCTCGAACTCCTGGCCTTCGATCCCGAGCACCCCGAGGCCGACGCCGAGCTGGCGGAGAAGGTGATCGAGAAGCTGCGCGCCGGCATGATGCCGCCGGCCGGCAAGCCCCGTCCCGATTTCGCCACCGGCCAGGCCCTGGCCGCCAGCCTGGAGCACACCATCGACGCCGGGGCCGAGTTCCATCCCGGCTGGCCCGGCCTGCACCGGCTCAACCGGGTGGAATACGAGAATGTGATCCGCGATCTCCTGGGCATGGAGGTGGATGCCGGCAGTTTCCTGCCCACCGACGATTCCAGCCACGGCTTCGACAACCAGGCGGGCACGCTGGGCCTCTCGCCGGTCCTCCTGGAGGCCTATATCGGCGCGGCGGGCGACATTGCGCGTCTCGCCATGGGCGATGTGCAGACGCCCAGCCAGGCGGTGCACCGGGTGGCCGAGGACGCGACGCAGAATTATCATGTGGAGGGCCTGCCCTTCGGCACGCGGGGCGGCATCCTCTTTGAGCATGTCTTCCCCGCCGACGGCACGTATACCTTCAAGGTCTATTCGGTGAATGTCGGCAATATGGGCAATTTCCGCCCCTTCGGCGAAGTGCGGGGCGAGCAGCTCGAGATCCTGATGGACGGCGAGCGCGTCGGCCTTTTCGACTGGGACAAGGAATTCCATGTGGGCGAGGGGTACGGCGCCGAGGGGCTGACCACCATCGACCTGACCATCCCGGTCACCGCCGGGCCGCACAAGATCGGCGTCACCTTCCTGGCGCGCAATTATGCGCCGGGGCTGGACCTCAACAACGCCTTCGAGCGCAGCACCATCGAGACGGGCGGCCTGCCGGGCTTCACCTTCTATCCCCATGTGGGCAGCATCCGGGTGGACGGGCCCTACGACGCGGCGCGGCCCGAGGAATCGCCGAGCCTCGCCAGGATACTGGTCTGCCGGCCGGAGGACGGGGCGGCGGAACAGGCCTGCGCCGAGAAGATCGTCCGTCGCCTGGCCCGCCGCGCCTATCGCGGCAATGCGGACGAGGAGGACATCGCCACCATCCTCTCCTTCTACGAGGAGGGCCGCGAAGAGGGCGGCTTCTATGCCGGCATCGAGGCGGCGCTGCAGCGTATCCTGTCGGACCCCAAGTTCATCTACCGCGTGGAGACGCCGCCCGAGGACGTGGCCGCCGGCGGCACCTACCGCATCAGCGACCTGGAACTGGCGTCGCGCCTCTCCTTCTTCCTGTGGAGCAGCATGCCGGACGACACGCTCCTCGATCTGGCCGAGCAGGGCAGGCTCAGCGAACCCCGGGTGCTGGAAGCCCAGGTGCAGCGCATGCTGGACGACCCCAGGGCCGACGCCCTCACGCGGAACTTCGCCGGCCAGTGGTTGGCGCTGCGCAACTTGAGCGATCATGCGCCGGTGGTCACCGAATTCCCGGATTTCGACGACAATCTGCGCCAGGCCCTGCGCCGGGAGACCGAGCTCTTCTTCGCCAGCATCATCAAGGAGAACCGCCCCGCCCTGGACCTGCTGACGGCGGACTACACGTTCGTCAACGGCCGGCTGGCCAAGCATTACGGCATTCCGGGCATCGAGGGCAGCCGCTTCCGCCGGGTCGAGCTGGGGCCGGACCAGGCCATGCGGCGCGGCCTGCTCGGCAAGGGCAGCCTGCTCACCGTCTCGTCGCAGCCCGGGCGCACCTCGCCCGTCGTGCGCGGCAACTGGGTGCTGACCAATCTCATCGGCTCGCCGCCGCCGCCGCCGCCGCCCGACGTGCCGGCCATCAAGCCCCAGACCTCGGATGCGGCGGGCAACGCCCATGTGCCCACCATGCGCGAGCAGTTCGAGGCGCATCGTTCCAACCCGGCCTGCAAGGGCTGCCACATGATGATGGACCCGATCGGCTTCGCCATGGAACCGTTCGACGCCACCGGCCATTGGCGGACCAGCGATGCCGGGCAGCCGATCAACGCGAAAGACGTGATGTATGACGGCACGCCCGTCGACGGCCCGGGCGATATCCGCGATTTCCTGGTCAAGTACAAGACGCAGTTCCTGCGCACCCTGACGGGCAAGCTGATGACCTATGCCGTGGGCCGGGGCATGGAATACGGCGACAGGCCGATGATCCGCTCCGTGCTGCGCCAGGCGGCGCAGGATGATTACCGTTTCCGTTCGCTCATCGTGAGCGTTGTCGAGTCGGATGCATTTCTGATGAACACGAAGCCGGACGCCCGTCTGGCAGGAGGGTAGAAGTCATGTTCCTGAGACAGAAACATCTCTCGCGGCGCACCCTGTTGCGGGGTGCGGGAGCCACCCTGGCGCTGCCGTTCCTGGACTCCATGGTGCCGGCGTTCCGCTCCAACGCCCGGGCCGCCGAAATGACGCCGACGCGGTTCACCGGCATTTTCGTGCCCCACGGGGCGGCCCCCGGCTACTGGGTGCCCGAGAGCATGGAGAAAGGCTTTGCCTATCCCTTCATCTACGAACCGCTGGAGCCCTACCGCGAGCATGTGGTCATCACCAGCGGCATGTGGTCCCAGTCCTCCGAGAACCCGGAAGGCGTGACCGGGGCGGACCATTTCGTGGCGGCGGCCTATCTCTGCGCCAAAAAGCCCAAGAAGACGGCGGGAGCCGATGTGGAGGTGGGCACCTCCCTCGACCAGCTCATCGCCCAGAAGATCGGCCAGGAAAGCCTGCTGCCGTCCCTGCAGCTCGCCCTGGAGGACCCGGGCGCCAATTCCAGCAAATGCGGCGAGGGCTATAGCTGCGTCTATACCAACACCATCTCCTGGCAGACGCCGACCCGGCCCATCCCCATGGAGATCAATCCGCAGACCGTGTTCGAGCGCATGTTCGGCGACGGCGGCACGCCCGAGGAACGCACGCAGCGCCGGACGCGGGAGCTCAGCATCCTGGATTCGCTCACCGGAAGCCTGGCCCGCCTGCGCCAGGACGTGCCGGCGCCGGACCGGGTGCGCCTGGAGCAATATACCGACGACATCCGCGAGATCGAACGGCGCCTGCAGATCGCGGCGAAAGCCTCGGTGGACGTGCCGGAGATCGACATGCCCTTCGGCGTGCCCGAGAGTTTCGACGAGCATGTGCGGCTGCAGTTCGACCTCCTGTCCCTGGCCTACCAGGCGGACATCACCCGCGTGGCCAGCATGCTCTATGCCCGCGATCTCACGGGACGGGTCTATCCCGAGAGCGGCACCAACATCAGCTTCCATGGCGGCTCGCACCATGCGGAGGACCCGAAACTGGTGAAGAAGTTCGCCATCCTGAACCGCTATCATGTCCAGACGCTGGCCTATTTCGTCGACAAGCTGAAATCCCTGCCGGAGGGCGACGGCACCCTGCTCGACCATACGCTGACGCTCTATGGCTCCAACATGGGCAATTCCAACCAGCATCTGCATTACGACGTGCCGCATGTGCTGATCGGCGGGGCCGGCGGCCGCCTCAAGGGCGACCGGCACCTGGCCTTCGAGAGCCGCACGGTGCCCACCGGCAACCTGATGCTCAGCATCGCCGACATGTTCGACCTGGGGCTCGACAGCTTCGGCGACAGCACGGGCCGCCTGCCGGGGCTGGCGTGATGCGCGCCCCGCGGACATCCCTTGGCGTCCTGGCGCTGTGCCTTCTTCTCGGCGCCGGCCATACGCAGGCGAGCGAGATCGCGGATGCCGCCAGGGCGGGCGACATGGACAGGCTGGAACAGCTCATCCGCCAGAAGGTGGACGTCAACGCGACCGAGGCCGACGGCTCCACCGCCCTGCACTGGGCGGTCTACCGCGACGACGAGGACGCCGTGAAACGCCTCATCAAGGCCGGTGCGGACGTGCGCCTGCGGACGCCGGAGAACGTCACGCCGTTGGCGCTGGCCGCCATCAATGGCAATGAGCGGATCATAAACCTCCTGCTGAAGGCGGGGGCGGACGTGAACGGCACGCTCTCCAACGGCGAGACGCCCCTCATGCTGGCGGCACGCACCGGCCGGCCGGCGGCCATCGAGACCCTGATCAGGCATGGCGCCGACATCGAGGCGCGGGAGACCCTGCGCGGCACCACGGCCCTCATGTGGGCGGCCGCCAACTCCCGGCCCGAGGCCGTGACCCTGCTCATCAAGAAGGGCGCCGACGTTTCGGCCCGGTCGGCCAATTCGGCGCTGGGCCGCAAGCCCTATCTCTCGCCCACCGCCAAAAGCCGCATCGACCAGGTGAAGGCGGGGATCGACGTCAGCGGCACCAGCACGGAGCTGCGCAAGAAGCCCCCCAAGGCGGGCGCCGCCGATACCGACGAAGCCGCCGCCCAGGAAGCGGAATTCGCCGGGCTCGACCGCGATCACGGCGAGGAGAAGAAGGGCGGCGGGCTGACGGCGCTGGTCTTCGCCGCCCGGGAAGGCGACATGGCCTCGGCCAAGGCGCTGATCGAGGGCGGGGCGGACGTGAACCAGACCACCCATTACGGCTGGTCCCCGCTGCTGACCGCCGTGCAGAACCGTTACTACAAGCTCGCCAGCTATTTCCTGGAGCAGGGGGCGGACCCCAACATCGCCAACGAGGGGGGCTGGACCCCCCTCTACATCGCCACCGACAACCGCAATATCGAAGGCGGCGACTATCCGACGCGCAAGCCCGACATGGATCATCTGGAGCTCATCAAGCGCCTGCTGGCCAAGGGGGCGGACCCCAACCTGCGCATGAAGTCCAGCACCGAGACGCGCACCATCTTCACCAATCAGTGGCTGCACGAGGAAGGGGCCACGCCGTTCCTGCGCGCCGCGCAATCGGGTGACGTGGTGCTGATGAAGCTGCTGCTGGAGCATGGGGCCGATCCCCATATCGCGACGGAGCAGGGGGTGACCCCCCTCATGGTCGCGTCCGGCATCGGCTGGGTGGAGGGCGTCACCTATGAATGGTCGCCCGAGGAGACCATGGAGGCGGTGAAGCTCATCATATCGCTGGGCGCCGACGTCAACGCGCAGGACCATGTGGACAAGCGCACGGCGCTCATGGGCGCCGCCCACAAGGGCCGCAACGACGTGGTGCAATATCTGGTGGACCACGGGGCGGACATGAGCCTGCACGATATCGGCAGCCGCGACAGCATCCACAAGCTCGCCGGCGTCACCTGGCAGGCCATCGATTATGCCGACGGGCTGGTGCGCGTCGGCGTGCAGTCCTCCATTTCCCACCCGGAAACGGCGGCCCTGCTGCGCAAGCTGATGCAGGACAAGGGCCTCAAGGTGCCGCCGGAAGGCCGCACGCTCGATTCCATCTGCATCACGGATATCTGCAAGCCGGAGACGGCGTCTCTGGAATAGCCTTGGTTTTTGTTTGGCCCCTCAGGCGCCGGGCGGGATGCCTCCGCATCCCTTGGCTCCCTCGCAAAGGCTCGGCGGCGCGGTCGCGCCTACTCGGGCTATCGCCCTCGGGTTCCTGGTCGCGCTGAGATGCCGGATGCGCGTGCCGACATCTTTCCCGCGTCCTCCACCCGTCATGCCCGCCTTGTGCGGGCATCTGGCTCTTCATGGAAGAGCGCGCGCCTGTGGCGCCAGACCCCCACACAAGGCGGGGGTGACGGATAGGTAGGTGGCGCGGTCTACTCTCATCGTCATTCCCGCGAAAGCGGGAATCCATTTTCCGCTCCACCATCCTCTTGGTGGAACCGCTCAGGACTGGATGCTGAATCAAGTTCAGCATGACATCTGAACTTGCGGAAAGGGCATGGAGCGAAGCGACTATGCCGCGACCGCGGCGCGTGCACGTTTGCGCGGAGCCAAGGATGCGGAGACATCCCGCCCGGAGATTGAGGGACCAAACAAAACAGGAATGGTGCCGCCTGCGTGACTCGAACACGCGACCCTCGCATTACGAATGCGATGCTCTACCAACTGAGCTAAGGCGGCTCTTTTGAGGCTGGCGCCTTCTTACCGTTTTCTCGGGCCATTGCC
>Ga0164243_10013578_pt1 | contig 11446 bp, 8 predicted proteins | sample OricompcompostOP_FD_108781 | JGI IMG/M metagenome (GOLD analysis project Ga0164243, IMG submission 108781) | Organic Plus compost microbial communities from Emeryville, California, USA - Original compost - Organic plus compost (OP) | ecosystem: Engineered > Solid waste > Mixed feedstock >... | reverse complement strand
CGTGCCGGGCGCCGCGACCGTCGGGTCGGTCGCCACCGCGAGGGAGCGGAAGCCCTCGATCACGCGGTGCCCCGCGACGCGCAGCGCGACGACCAGGCCGGACTCCATGAACTCCACGAGCGGCTCGTAGAACGGCTTGCCCTCGTGCTCGGCGTAGTGCGCGGCGAGCAGGTCGCGGCCCGGCACGAGCATCTTCACGTCGACGAGCTGGTAGCCCTTCGCCTCGATGCGGCGCAGGATCTCGCCGGTCAGGTTGCGCGCGACCCCGTCGGGCTTGACGAGGACGAGGGTCTCCTGGATGTCGGTCACGGCACGGCTCCTTCAGCGGTCGGATCGGCGGCGGTCTCGCCGCCTTCGGGGTGGGAGGACAGGTACTCGCGCCGGGCGCGCTCGATCTGCTTGGCACGCACGAGGCACCACAGCCAGAGCGCGGCGAAGCCGACGCCGACGAGGAACAGCACGGGCAGCACGAAGCCCGAGGCGATGAGGACGACCTGCAGCGCGCCGCCGAACCACACGCCCCACGTCCAGCGCTGCACGCCCGCGGCGAGCAGGAACAGCAGGATGAGCACTCCCCCGCCGAGGAAGGCGGGCAGCGGGTCGAGGGCCTTCAGGGCGAACACGGCGATCATGACGAAGATCGCGGCGGCCGCCTCGAGCCCGAGGGCGATCGAGACGAGCGCCTCCGTCGTGGAGCGCTGCCGGCGCGGGCGCGCGGCGCGGGTCGCGGTCACTTCCAGCCGTCCCGCTCCGCGATCGCCATCGCCTCGCCCACGAGGGTGATCGAGCCCGCGACGACGACCGCGCGGCGCGGCGACTCCGCGGCCCAGCCGCGCGCGAGATCCAGCGCCGTCTCGATGTGCTCGACGGTCGTCACGGTGCCCGGCTCGGCGACCTCCTGCACGACGCGCGCGAGGGCGTCCGCGGGGATCGCGCGGTCGGACCCGGAGCGCGTCACGAGGAACCGCGACGCGACCGGCTCGAGCTGCTCCACGATCCCGAGCGCGTCCTTGTCGGCGAGAATGCCGAGCACGATCGCGAACTCGTCGAAGTCGAAGTACTCGGTGAGAGCCGTGGCGAGCGCGGCGGCGCCGTGCGGGTTGTGCGCGGCGTCGACGAGCACGGTCGGGTCGATGCCGACGAGCTGCAACCGGCCGGGCGAGGTCGCCTCGCCGAGCCCCGCGGCGAGCACGTCCGCGTCGAGGGCGCGCGTGCCGTCGCCGAGGAAGGACTCGACGGCCGCGACGGCGACGGCCGCGTTCTGCGCCTGATGGTCGCCGTAGAGCGGCAGGTAGACGTCCGGGTAGCGCCCCGCGCGCCCGCGGATCGTGACGAGCTGCCCGCCCACCGCGACGGTCGTCGACTCCAGGGCGAAGTCCCGCCGCTCGATCGCGAGGCTCGCCTCATTGTGCGCGACGGCCGCCTGCAGCTCGTCGAGCGCCTCGACGGACTGGATCGCCGTGACGACCGAGGCCGCGGGCTTGATGATCCCCGCCTTGGTGCGCGCGATCTCCGCGACCGTGCGGCCGAGCCGGCTCTCGTGATCGAGGGCGATGGGCGTGAAGACGGCGACCTGCCCGTCGGCGACGTTCGTGGAGTCCCACTCGCCGCCCATCCCGACCTCGAGCACGACGACGTCGACCGGGGCGTCGGCGAACACCGCGAAGGCGAGCACGGTGAGCGCCTCGAAGTAGCTGAGCGGCGCCTGGTCGGCCGCCTCGAGCTCAGTGTCGACCATCGCGAGGAAGGGGGCGATGTCGTCCCAGTTGCGCACGAGCGCCTCGTTCGAGACGGGCAGCCCGTCGATCACGATGCGCTCGTTGACGCGCCGCAGGTGCGGGCTCGTGAGCAAGCCCGTGCGCAGGCCGGCCGCGCGCAGGATCGACTCGATCATCCGGCTCGTGGAGGTCTTGCCGTTCGTGCCCGTGATGTGGATGACGGGCGCGGCCCGGTGCGGATCGCCGAGCAGCTCGACCGCCCGGCGCGTCGCGTCGAGCCGCGGCTGCGGGTTCGCCTCGCCGATGCGGGCGAGCAGCTCGCGGTAGACCTCGTCGGCGGCCTCCTCGTACTCGGCGTCCTCCAGGTCGAAGGCGTCGCCCCCGTCGGCGGCGTCGGCGGCCATCAGGCGGTCTTCTCGATCGTCACGAGAAGATTCTCCACCCCGGCGGCGTCGTGAGCCCGGGTGTCGACCGAGAGCGCGAGGGTCTCCCCCGCGATGAGGTCGCGGTGCGCCTCGATCGCGGCCCGCGTCGCTTCGTCCGCGCCGAGCGACAGCCGGATGCGATCGCCGACCTCGAGCCCCGCATCCCGGCGCGCCTGCTGCACGGCCCGCACCACGTCGCGCGCGACGCCCTCCGCCTCGAGCTCGGGCGTGAGGGCGGTGTCGAGGATCACGAAGCCGCCGTCCGGCAGGAAGGCGATCGCGGCGTCCGGGTCGGCGGCCTCGAGGGTGAGGTCGTACTCGCCCGCGAGCAGCTCGATGCCCCCCACGGTGACGATGTCGCCGGAGACGGCCCAGTCGCCGGCCTTCGCGGCCGCGATCGCGGCCTGCACCTGCTTGCCGATGCGGGGGCCTGCGGCGCGCGCGTTCACGGCGAGGCGGCGCGTGATCCCGTGATCGGCGAGGCTCGACTCAGCGAGCTCGGCGACGTCCACGGCCTTCACGTTGAGCTCGTCGCGCAGGATCTCGGCGTAGGGTGCGAGCTCGTCGGGCTGCGCCGTGACGATCGTGAGCCGTGCGAGCGGCAGCCGCACGCGCAGCTGCCGCGCCTTCCGCAGCGCGAGGCCTGCTGAGGCGATCTCGCGCACCCGGTCCATGGTCGCGACGAGGGCGGGATCGCTCGGCAGCTCCGCCGCCTCCGGCCAGTCCGTCAGGTGCACGCTGCGTCCGCCCGTGAGGCCCTTCCAGACCTCCTCGGTCACGAGCGGCAGGAGCGGGGCGGCCGTCCGGCACAGCGTCTCGAGCACCGTGTAGAGGGTGTCGAAGGCGTCCACGTCGTCCCCGGCCCAGAACCGGTCCCGGCTGCGGCGCACGTACCAGTTCGTGAGCACGTCGGCGAAGTCGCGCAGCGCCTCGGCGGCGAGCGGGCTGTCGAGCGCGTCGAGGCGCGCGGTGACCGTCTCGAGGGTCTCGCGGGTCTTCGCGAGGATGTAGCGGTCGAGCAGGTGCGGCGAGTCGGTGCGGCGCGTCGCGGTGTAGCCGGACTCCCCCGCGGAGTTCGCGTACAGGGTGAAGAAGTAGTACGTGCTCCACAGCGGCAGCAGCAGCTCGCGCACGCCGCCCCGGATGCCCTCCTCCGTGACGATGAGGTTGCCGCCCCGGATCACGGAGCTCGACATGAGGAACCACCGCATCGCGTCCGAGCCGTCGCGGTCGAACACCTCGGAGACGTCCGGGTAGTTGCGCAGCGACTTGGACATCTTCTGCCCGTCGTTGCCGAGCACGATGCCGTGGCTGATGACGTTCGAGAACGCGGGCCGGCCGAACAGCGCGGTCGCGAGGATGTGCATGACGTAGAACCAGCCGCGGGTCTGGCCGATGTACTCGACGATGAAGTCCGCGGGGTTGTGGGTGCCGAACCACTCGCGGTTCTCGAAGGGGTAGTGCACCTGCGCGAAGGGCATCGAGCCGGAGTCGAACCACACGTCGAGCACGTCCTCGATCCGGCGCATCGTGCTGCGCCCCGTCGGGTCGTCGGGGTTGGGGCGGGTCAGCTCGTCGATGTAGGGCCGGTGCAGGTTGGGCTCGCCGTCCGGGCCGACGGGCAGCCGGCCGAAGTCGCGCTCCAGCTCCTCGAGCGAGCCGTAGACGTCCACGCGCGGGTGGGCCGGGTCGTCGCTCTTCCACACCGGGATGGGCGAGCCCCAGTACCGGTTCCGGCTGATCGACCAGTCGCGCGCGTTCGCGACCCACTTGCCGAACTGGCCGTGCTTGACGTTCTCGGGCACCCAGGTGATCTGCTCGTTGAGGGCGAGCATGTCGTCCTTGAAATCGGTCACGCGCACGAACCAGCTCGACACCGCCTTGTAGATGAGCGGGTTCTTGCACCGCCAGCAGTGCGGGTAGGAGTGCTCGTAGCTCTTCACCTGGAACAGTCGGCCGAGCTCGCGCAGCGCCTGGGTGAGCGGCTTGTTCGCCTCGTCCCAGCGCTGCCCCGCGACGAGGGGCACGGTCGCGTTGAAGCGTCCGCCGTCGTCGAGGGAGAGGATCACGGGGATGCCCGCCGCCGCGCACGTCACCTGATCGTCCTCGCCGTAGGCGGGCGCCTGGTGGACGATTCCGGTGCCCTCCCCGGTCGCGACGTAGTCGGCGACCAGGATCCGCCACGCGTTCTGCGTGCCGAAGGCGGCCTCGTCGGCGTAGAAGTCCCACAGCCGGTCGTACTGCACGCCCTCGAGCTCGGCGCCGCGCAGCTCGCGGGTCACCGCGGCGAGCGCCGCCTCCCCCGACTCGTAGCCGAGCTCCTTGGCGTAGGAGGCGACCGTGTCGGTCGCGAGCAGGTACTCGGAGACGCCGTCCGCGCTCGGCACGACGGCGTAGGAGATCTCCGGGCCGACCGCGAGGGCGAGGTTCGTCGGAAGGGTCCACGGGGTCGTCGTCCAGGCGAGGGCCTTGACCCCCGTGAGGCCGAGCGCCTCGGCGCGCTCCCCGTCGAGCGGGAAGGTCACGGTGACGGTCTGGTCCTGCCGGGGCTTGTAGACCTCGTCGTCCATCCGCAGCTCGTGGTTGGAGAGCGGCGTCTCGTCGTTCCAGCAGTACGGCAGCACGCGGAAGCCCTCGTAGGCGAGCCCCTTGTCGTAGAGCTGCTTGAAGGCCCAGACGACCGACTCCATGAAGGTGACGTCGAGGGTCTTGTAGTCGTTCTCAAAGTCGACCCAGCGCGCCTGGCGGGTGACGTACTCCTCCCACTCGCGCGTGTAGCGCAGCACCGACTCCCGGGCGGCGGCGTTGAACTCGCCGACGCCCATCGCCTCGATCTCGCCCTTGGTCGTGATGCCGAGCTGGCGCATCGCCTCGAGCTCGGCGGGCAGGCCGTGGGTGTCCCAGCCGAACCGGCGCGGAACCTGCTTGCCGCGCATCGTCTGGTAGCGCGGGAAGAGGTCCTTCGCGTAGCCGGTGAGCAGGTGGCCGTAGTGCGGCAGGCCGTTCGCGAAGGGCGGGCCGTCGTAGAACACCCACTCGGGGCATCCGGCGCGGTTCTCGACGGAGGCGCGGAAGGTGTCGTCGCCCTTCCAGAACGCGAGGATGCCGCGCTCGATCGCCGGGAGATCCGGACTCGCGGGGATCTGGGGGTAGCTCATCCGCTCTCCTTCCGTGCTCTGCACGGGGGCTCCGTGCTCTGCACGAGGACGACGGATGCCGCGGTACCACCTCGCTTGCCGCGCCCCGTCCGGAGCGCGACCGCTCATTGCACGCGATGACGGGCGCACCCGCTCGGTTCTACTCCCCCGCGGGGTTTCTTCCGAGGACTCCCCGGTGATGGCCGGATCGCTGTCTCTGCCGCCGATTCTAGTCGTCGGACGGGAGCCGCGCCGCGTGCCCCCCGAACGGGGGAGGGAGAGGCGGCGCGCGAGGGGTCTAGCGTGGCCCGGAGTGGGGCTCGGCCCCACGGTTGACGAGTGTGGGCCTGTCAGACCCGCGCCAGTCGCGACGCTTCATCCTGCCGGCCCTTCCGCCCGTCGAATCCCTGATCGCACCCGCGTGAGTCGTGTCTCGGCGTGGATGCCGCGACTGGAAGGCAGGCCCGCACCCGTCGTCCCCCGACGCGAGCGCGGGCCCGTCCCAGCACGCCGACCGCGGCCGCCGTCACGGTCTCCCGGACGCGCGGCCGCGGCGCCCGGGCGAGGCCCGGGTGGGGATCGGAAACCCGCACGTATCCGATCCCGCGCGGCGCACCGGCACACGCTGAGAACAGCGCGGCCCCTGTGCGCAGGATCCAGGCTGCCAGTCGTCGCCCGCGGAGGCCTCGACGGTCGCGGACGGATAGTTGCGGAGAGCGGCAGCGGCATCCGACCCTCGCGGCCCGGTTGCCCGTTCTGGTAAGACTGCTTCCAGAATGGACAAAACCCGATCGAGGGCGAGGCCGGCCATGCTCCCCAGCTCGATGGTGCGCAGCGAGTCGACGCTGAAGCTCGTGGAGTTCGGCGTCGAGGAGGGCGTCGACCCGGAGCTCCTGCTCGCCTCGACGGGGCTCACGCTCGACGGGCTGCGCACGACGTGGAGCGAGATCCGCTTCGAGCAGGAGCTCGCGGTCACCGAGCGGCTGCTCGGGATCCTCGGCGCGCGGCCGGGTCTCGGGATCCGCGCGGCGCAGCGCCGTCACCTCACGAGCTACAGCGTGTGGGGGCTCGCCCTGCTCACGAGCCGGACGGTGCGCGAGGCGCTCAACCTCGGCTCGCGCTACCTGGAGCTCACCGACTCGGCCTGCGAAATCGACTGGCGCTATACGGACGAGGGTCTCGAGATCGGCTTCCAGGCGACCGGGCTGCCCGCACCGGTCGTGCCCTTCGTGCTCGAGCGGAGCATGGGATCGCTCCAGACCGTCCTCGACGATCTGCTCGGCCGCGGGGCGATCCGCCCCCGCCGGGTCGCGTTCCCCTTCCCGCGCCCGATCGACACGAGCGAGTACGCGGAGTGGTTCGGCACCGTGCCGCAGTTCGGCGCTCCGGGCGCGGTCGTGATCCTCGATCCGCGCGTGCTCGAGACCCCGCTGCCGCTGCACAACCCGCTCATGGCCGGCGAGGTGCTCGACCAGGCGCGCGCCGTGCTCGCCCGGAGGCGGGAGCGCGCGGGCTTCGCCGGGCTCGTGCGCGACAAGCTCCTCGAGTACCTGAGCGAGGGGCCGAGCCAACAGCGCATCGCGGCCCTGCTGCACGTGAGCGACCGTACCCTCCGGCTGCGGCTCGCGAGCGAGGGGACGACGTTCCGACGGATCTCCGACGAGCTGCGCGCCCAGCTCGCGGAGGAGTATCTGAGCGACCCGGCCCTGACCGTGAGCGAGGTCGCCGCGCGGCTCGGCTTCGCGGAGGTGTCGAGCTTCTCGCACGCCTTCCGGCGCTGGACGGGACGCACGCCGCGCGAGCACCGCGAGCTCGTCGCGCGCGGGGTCTGAGGCGCGCCCAGCCTCCGCCGCGGCTCAGCCGCGCGGGGTCGCGCGGAGAGCCTGCGCCGCGGCGGCGGCCTGCTCCGCCCCGTCGACCGTGATGACCCACGTGCGCCCGCGACGCCGGCGCAACCGGAGCGCCGGCCCGCGCCGCAGCACGATCCCCCACTGCCGCAGGTTGAGCGAGAGGCGCAGCCCCCAGCCGCCGAAGTCGCGCAGCGGGTCCGACTCGACGACGGCGACCTCCGCGAGATCGTCGAGCGGGATGCGGATGCGCGGCAGGCCGAAGCCGGCCGTCGCGGTGATCCCCGTGGCGTCCACGCGCACCGTCCAGCGCAGCAGGGTGAGGGAGAGCAGCACGAGCACGATCGGCAGGAGCAGCAGCGGGAGCACGGCGAGGTCGCCGCTCGTCGCGACCGCGACGCCCGCCGCGACGAAGACGAGCAGCACGACGACGCCCACCCCGATCGCACCCGGCCGGCGGACCGACGCGACCCCGAACCACGCGACCCGCTCCCCCGCCGCGACCCGTAGCGGCGCGACGGACTCCGCCTCGGCGACGGGCACCGTCGGGCGCGGCAGGAGGAACCAGCCGATCACACCGACGACCACGGCGCCCGCGAGACCCGCGAGGAGCCACGGCAGCACCGACGGCGCCCCCGACGGGTCGAGGGCCGGGTCCGGACCACCGAGCTGCACCGCCATCGGCCCGACCACGAGCGTCGGGAACAGGACGGCGAGGCCGACGTCCAGCGCTCCGACGAGCCGGTGTGCGATCGTGAAGCCGCCGCGCGACGTCGCGGCGAGGAAGGCGACGGTGCCGAGCGCGACCACGGCCGTGGTGACGATGGGGAACAGCGCCGCGGCCCACACCGGCGAGAAGCCGTCCGCGCCGTCGACGCCCCAGTGGGTGACGACGTGCGCGGGCAGGTCGGGCGCCCACGCGCTCACGAGGATCACGGTCGCGAGCGCCGTGAGCAGCGGGATGCCGGCGACGACGGCGAGCACGCGCGGGGTGAGGACGGTCATCGGTACTCCTCCTTCACGAGGGCGGTCAGGGTCTCGGGGCCGATGCCCGCGGCGCGGGCGCGCGCGACGAGGTCGCGGATCGCGGGCAGCGGCGGCGTCGAGCCGGCCGCGCCCGCGGCGACGACGGCTCCGCGGCCCGGGCGGAGGTCGATGAGGCGCTCATCGCGCAGCTCCTGGTAGGCCTTGAGCACGGTGTGCACGTTGACGTCGAGCGCGGCCGCGACGTCGCGCGCGGCCGGCAGCCGTTCCCCCGCCGCGAGGTCGCCGCGCGCGATCGCGGCGCGCACCGACGTCGCGAGCTGCGCGAAGAGCGGCTCGGGGGCGTCGGGGTCGATGCGGAGAAGCACACCCTCATCCTATTGTTCTATTTCAAATAGAACAAGTGGCGCGCCTTCCTCGTGAGAAATGCAGGAGCCGCGCGGCGTGTCGCGCCGCAGCCCCCGGTTCCACGCCGCCGACACGCGGGGACGTCCTGCTTTCTGACCGGGGGCGGCGGGCCCGCGCGCAGCGGCGCCTCCTGTCACGAATCAAGGACCGGGCGTGACGGGTGGGGCTCGTGTCGCCTCGTGAGCGCCTATCGCGGCGCCCGCTCCTTGATTTGCGACCGGGCAGGGCCGCGGGTCCTCTCGCCGAGGAGCTGGGGAGAGCCGCGCGCGCATCCACAGCCCATGCTGGCCGCCTCACCGCACGAGATGCTGGGTGAGTGATCCCGCAGCTCCCTCATCTAGTACTTGTAGTAGATGAGAGGTACCCTCGCACCGTGGAAAGCGTGTCGATCACCGAGCTCAACCAGCAGACCCGCGCGGTACTCGACCGGGTGCGCGCAGGCGAGCGCCTCGTCATCACCGACCGGGGACGCCCGATCGCACAGCTCGGTCCCGCACCGGTCTCGCGATGGGAGAGGCTCGTCGCCGCAGGCGTCGTCACTCCGGCGAGCCGACCCGAGGGAGTGCGGATCGAGCCGACCCGGATCGCCGCCTCCGTGCAGGAGATCATGGACGAGCTGCGCGAGGAGCGATCGTGATCTACGTGGACACCTCCGCCATCATGAAGGCGGTGCGGCACGGCGAGCCGGATGCGGACGAGATCCGCGAGCTCCTCGCCTCTGACGCGCCCCTGGTCTCGTCCCGCCTGCTCGAGCTCGAGCTGCGCGTCTCCGCGCGCCGCCACGACGTCCCCGAGGAGCAGGTCGACCTCGCCCTCTCGCGCATCGCCCAGGTCGCGATCGGCGAGGAGGTCATCGAGCACGCGATCGCGCTCCCCGGTCGCCTCCGCAGCCTGGACGCTCTCCACCTCGGCACGGCGCGCTTCCTCGGAGAGCTCGTGACCGGGGTGCTCACCTATGACGAGCGCATGCGCGAGGCGGCGACCGCGGCGGGCATCCCCCTCGCCCCGGCGCCGCCCCCGCGTACAATCGAGGGATCCCACACTCAGGCAGACGGATGACGCGCTGCCGCACATATCGAACCGGAGCACTCCCATGAGCGACGCCCGCAACACGAGCGGATCCATCCCCGACAAGCCCGCCCTCGAGGGCCTCGAGTCCAAGTGGGGCGCCGTCTGGGAGGCGGAGAGCACGCACCGGTTCGATCGGGAGGCCGCCCTCGCCGCGGGCCGCGGCAGCGTGTTCAGCGTCGACACCCCGCCGCCCACCGCCTCCGGCAGCCTGCACATCGGCCACGTATTCAGCTACACGCATATGGACCTCGCGGCGCGCTTCAACCGGATGCGCGGCAAGCACCTCTTCTACCCGATGGGCTGGGACGACAACGGCCTGCCCACCGAGCGCCGCGTGCAGAACTACTACGGCGTGCGCTGCGACCCGACGCTGCCCTACGACCCCGACTTCACCCCGCCCTTCGAGGGCGGCGACAACAAGAGCACGAAGGCCGCCGACCAGATCCCGGTCTCGCGCCGCAACTTCGTCGAGCTCTGCGAGCGGCTCACGATCGAGGATGAGAAGCAGTTCGAGGACCTCTGGCGCACCCTCGGCCTCTCCGTCGACTGGTCGCTCACGTACCGCACGATCGGCGACGAGGCGCAGCGCGTCGCGCAGCGCGCCTTCCTCCGCAACCTCGCGCGCGGCGAGGCCTACCAGGCGGACGCCCCGACGCTGTGGGACGTGACCTTCCGCACCGCGGTCGCGCAGGCCGAGCTCGAGGACAAGGAGCAGCCCGGCGCCTACCACGGGATCGTGTTCCACCGCCCGGACGGGAGCCCCATCGAGGTGCAGACCACGCGGCCGGAGCTGCTGCCCGCCTGCGTCGCGCTCGTCGCGCATCCCGACGACGAGCGCTACCAGGCGCTGTTCGGCACGACCGTGACGACGCCGCTATTCGGCGTCGAGGTGCCCGTCGTGGCGCACCGGCTCGCCCAGATCGACAAGGGATCCGGCATCGCCATGATCTGCACCTTCGGCGACGTGACCGACGTCGTCTGGTGGCGCGAGCTGGACCTGCCGAACCGCACCGTGATCGGCAAGGACGGCCGGCTGCTGCCCGAGGCGCCCGCGGCCGACCTGTTCACCGACGCGGGCCGAGCAGCCTACGCGGAGCTCGCGGGCAAGACCGTGTTCAGCGCGAAGCAGCGCGTCGTCGAGCTGCTGCGCGAGTCGGGCGAGCTGATCGGCGAGCCGCGGCCCATCACGCACCCCGTGAAGTTCTTCGAGAAGGGCGACCGCCCGCTCGAGATCGTCTCGACGCGGCAGTGGTACATCTCCAACGGCGGCCGCGACAAGGCGCTCGCCGAGCGGCTGCTCGAGGCGGGGCGTCAGATCGAGTTCCACCCCGAGTTCATGCGGGTACGCTACGACAACTGGATCGGCGGGCTCTCCGGCGACTGGCTCGTCTCTCGGCAGCGGTTCTTCGGCGTGCCGATCCCGGTCTGGTACGAGCTCGACGAGAACGGCGAGCGCGGCGCGGTCATCGTGCCGAGCGAGGACCGGCTGCCCGTGGATCCCTCCTCCGACGTCCCGGACGGCTACGTCGAGGCGGATCGCGGCGTGCGCTTCGAGGGCGAGCTCGACATCATGGACACCTGGGCGACCTCGTCCCTCACCCCGCAGATCGCGGCCGGCTGGGGCACGGACGACGAGCTGTTCCGCGGCGTGTTCCCCTACGACCTACGTTCGCAGGGCCAGGACATCATCCGCACCTGGCTGTTCTCGACCGTGCTGCGCGCCGAGCTCGAGGAGGGCCAGGCGCCGTGGCGGCACGCGGGCATCTCGGGCTTCATCGTCGACCCCGACCGCAAGAAGATGTCGAAGTCGAAGGGCAACGTCGTGACGCCGCAGGGGCTGCTCGACGAGCACGGCT
>Ga0164243_10013577_pt1 | contig 11446 bp, 13 predicted proteins | sample OricompcompostOP_FD_108781 | JGI IMG/M metagenome (GOLD analysis project Ga0164243, IMG submission 108781) | Organic Plus compost microbial communities from Emeryville, California, USA - Original compost - Organic plus compost (OP) | ecosystem: Engineered > Solid waste > Mixed feedstock >... | reverse complement strand
CGGCGGAGTCCCTTCGGATCCCGGCGTCATCGTGCAGGAGTGCGGCGCCGGCCTGGTGAGCCTGCGACGGGACGGTGCGCGGCTGGCGTTCGATGCGCCCCGACTGAGTCGTTACGAGCCGCTCGACGAGGACACTCGCGCGACGGCGGCGGCAGCGGTCGGGCTCCCCACGTCCGAGATCATCGACTCCGCCTGGCTCGTGAACGGCCCGGAGTGGATCGGCCTGCGGCTGTCATCAGCGGAGGCCGTTCTCGCCGTGCAGCCGTATGGAGCCGCCATCGCCGGACTCATGGTCGGCGTCGTCGGACCGCACGAGCCCGGCTCGGAGACACAGTTCGAGGTGAGAGGCTTCGTCGGTGACGGAGCGATCGGCGAGGACCCCGTCACGGGTAGTCTCAACGCCGGGCTCGCCCGTTGGCTGATCGACAGCGGCGTCGCCCCGACCCGCTACATCGCCGCCCAGGGCACGGCACTCGGACGAGCCGGGCGGGTGCACGTGCACGCGGACGGCCCCCACCTGTGGATCGGCGGGGACGCGACCACGTGCATCCGTGGCTCCGTCCACCTCTGAGACCTATGCGCGCCCGCGGCCTCCGCGCGTCGCCGGACCGGGTCACCCCGGATAGGGGCACGCGATGCACGCGCCGGACCCTGCTAGATTGAAAACGATACCAATGTGGGCTCGTCTGTGAGGAGGACTGCATGACCGTGATGCGGTGGGGAATCATCGGATGCGGTGACGTCACAGAGGTGAAGAGCGGGCCCGCCCTTCAGAAGGCCGAGGGTTCCGAGCTCGTGGCCGTGATGCGGCGTACCGCGTCGCTCGCGGAGGATTACGCCCGACGGCACGGCGTGCCCCGCTGGCACGACGACGCGGAGGCGATCCTCCAGGCGGACGACATCGACGCCGTCTATATTGCGACCCATCCGAACACCCATCGCGACTACGCCGTTCGGGCCGCCGCCGCGGGCAAGGCCGTCTACGTAGAGAAGCCGATGGCCATGAATGTAGCGGAGTGCGCCGAGATGCAGGCCGCGTGCGACAAGGCCGGAGTGCCGCTCTGGACCGCGTACTACCGCCGTGCGCTCCCCCGGTTCGAGAAGATCAGGGAGCTCATCGCCGACGGCGTGGTCGGACGTGTGCGCGCGGTGAGCTCGCAGCGGTACCAGCGCGTGCGCGACGACGCCTGGCAGAACAAGCCGGGGCTCTCGTCCGGGGGCTATTTCTTCGATGCCGCCTGCCACACGCTCGACTACCTGGACTCCCTCTTCGGACCGATGTCCGATGTCGCCGGACTCGCCACCAACCACGACCGCGCCAAGGCGCATGAGGACACCGTCGCGGCGAGCTACCGGTTCGCATCGGGAGTGATCGGCAGCGGCACGTGGTGCTTCGACGCCGATACGGACGTCGACGTGACGACGGTGATCGGTTCAGGGGGAACGATCGAGTTCTCTGTGTCGGCGCCCGACCCGATCCGTGTCACCCGTGGACGGGAGACGGAGCTGCTCCGCATCGACGACCCGCCCCACGTTCACCAGCCTCTCGTGCAGACGATCGTCGACGAGGTCAGGGGCGTCGGCCGCTGTCCGAGCACGGGAGAGTCAGCCATGCGCACCGCCCGGGTCATGGAGACGATCCTCTCAGAGATCCGGCAGCGCTAGCAGTGGACCACCGTCACCGCGCTCGGCTCACGCGACCCCACGGCTTGAACACCGATAGGGTCATCGCCACGAGAAGCGCGGTCGAGGAGACGATGGGCGGATAGAGCATCTGCGCACTCACCGAGGCATCCGTCCCGGCGACCAGTGCCTCGCGTGCCGAGTCGGACAGCGCCTGCACGTCCGGGACGAGCACGCCGATCATGAGGCTCACGAGCACGATGTTGAGGACGAGCTTCACGAGGACCCACCAGTAGCGGAAAAGCCCGTACTTGGACCCGAGTCCGAGGACGACACCGGTCGCGAGAGCGAGAGCACCCGCGATCACCAACGGCCACGTCGCGAACAGCGCGATGCTGGCCGCCGCGACGGCAGTGATCCCGGCATCGGGCGTGACGACCGCCGTCACGACGAGGATCCCGAGGACGGCGTCCATGCCGAGCCAGGCACCCGATGCGACGATGTGCCCAACGAGAACCGTCTTGCGCAGGCGCCCCGACAGCCGCCAGCCTCGATCGCGGGCGGCATCGTGCGCGACGCCGGAACCGTTCCCTCGCCGGGCCGACCGCGCTGGGGTCGTCGTCACCGTGGTGTTCATGTGTCCTCCTCATCTCGTAGGACCCACGATTCCGCCGTCTCGGCGCGACGGCATCCACCCGCGGGCGTGATCCCGCCTACGCCCGACGGAGTACGGACGATGCGCGACGCTACTGCCGGATGGGCGGCTGCCCCTCGTCGAGTCGGTCGGCGAGGGCGTCGAGCGCCGGAAGCGCCTCCACGATCGCCCGCCTCTCACCCTCCGACAGCCGCTCAAGGTAGCGGGTGAACACCCGGGCTCGCTCCTCTCGGATGCGCAGATGCATCGCGTTCCCCTCCTCCGTGATCTCGACGACCGCCGCCCTCATGTCGTCGGGGTTCGGGATCCGTCGAATGAGGGCCAGCTGATCGAGCCGCCCGACGATTCGCGAGACCATCGTTGGGTTCAGTCCCTCGACCTTTGTGAGGTCGGCCAGGCTCAGCGGTCCTCTCCAGGCGATGGTGGCGAGAGCGGATGCCTGCGACGGCGTGAGCCCCTCTTCGATCGCGGAGGCGTTGAGGCGCCTCGACAGTCGGCCGATGACGCGGCGGAACCGTGCCGCGACCTCTGCGTCCGCCGTTTCCATTCCGCCCCTCCCTTCCCATTACTTGCCTGCCGGCACGCAATGTATTGTAGAGCCAGACGCTCTCGCATCTCCAGCTCGTTCCGGCCGGCAGCGAGACGTGGAAAGGTGGTCGCCGTATGGTCCGCCGTCGCACAGGGAAGATCAACCCGACCGAAGACCCGCCGGGCGGCGAGGGGTCCGGTGACTCGACACCCAGCCAGCAGTCGGACGGCCATCCCCGTCGGGCGCTGATCTTCTTCATCGTCTCCGTGGCTCTCTTCATGGGGTCGGTCGACCAGACCGCCGTCGCCACAGCCCTCTCGACGATTCAGGACGAGCTCCGGGGCGGCATCGAGTGGACGAGCTGGACGATCACGATCTACGCGCTCTTCCAGATCCTCACCATGCCGCTCGCCGGCAAGCTCAGCGACATGTACGGACGAAAGAAGGTGTTCGTCATCGCCGCGGTCGTCTTCACCGTCGCCTCCCTCGTCTGCGGGCTGGTGGACAACATCTACGTCCTCGTCGTCTTCCGCGCTCTCCAGGCGATCGGGGGCGGAGCGTTCATGCCCGCGGCGACCGGAATCGTGTCGGACCACTTCGGCGAGAACCGCGATCGCGCCCTCGGCATGTTCACGAGCATCTTCCCCATCGGCGGCGTCGTCGGCCCCGTCGTCGGCGGCCTCATCGTCAGTGCGCTCAACTGGCGCTACATCTTCTTCGTCAACGTTCCCATCGGCGCGATCCTGATCGTGCTGGCGGTCGTCTTCATCCCGGCCGGGGCGACGAGAACGAGCAAGCGGCTGGACGTCTACGGGATCGTCCTCCTCGGCGCGCTGATCCTCTCCCTCATGCTCGGCATCACGATGCTCGGGGAGCCGGATGTCGGCCTCCTCGACCCGCGTTTCCTGGTGCCGGAGATCATCGCGGCGATCGCACTCGCGTTGTTCGTCGTACGGATGCGCTACGCGTCGGCTCCGTACATCCCGCTGAGACTGCTCACCGGCCCGGGCTTCGCGGTCATGAACCTCATCAACCTTCTCGTCGGCGGTGCGGCCATGGGCGTCGCCGCGCTCATTCCCGTCTATGCGCAAACCCGATTCGGGATGGCGCCGCTCGAAGCCGGAAGCCTCGTCACCGCGCGGGCGATCGGCATGGCGGCGATGGCGGGAGTCGCCGTGATGCTGCTGCGCCGCACGGGCTACCGACCGCCGATGATCATCGGATTCGTGGTGACGGCCGCGAGCCTGGTCGGCATGGGAATCGTGCCGGACAGCCTCTCCTCCTATCTGTGGCTGACGGCGGCGGGCGGGCTGGCCGGCCTCGGCCTGGGGATCGCCCTTCCCGCGACCAACAACGCCCTCCTGCACCTCGCGGCCGACGACATCGGGTCGATCGCCGGGCTCCGGGGGATGTTCCGGCAATCCGGGTCGATCCTCGCCATCTCGATATCGACGGCGCTGGCGGCCCGTTCCGACGACCCTGGCGCCGTGCTCGGACTGTGCATGCTCGTCTTCGCAGGCGTCCTGGTGTGCGTCATCCCCCTCATCTTGTTCGTGCCGGACCATCGCGGATCCTGGTGACACAGCGACCTGTCTGGCTCCCGCGAGAGACGACGACCCGGCGGCAGGCGGTCGCGAGAGGCACGCCTCGACGGATCCCGCCCGCTCGGGCATACTCGATCAGACACATCACAGCGGAGGACGAGGATGACCCAAGAGCGGACCCTGCTTCGCTTCGAGACCCGCGCGGATTTTCGGAACTGGCTCGTCGAGAACCAGGATACGGCCAGCGAGGCATGGCTAGTCTTCTCGAAGAAGGGCTCTGGCCAGACGACGGTGACCTACGACGAGGCTCTCGACGTCGCTCTCGAGTTCGGCTGGATCGATGGGCAGTCCCGGTCCCTCGACGAACGGTCCTACCTCCAGCGGTTCACCCCTCGTCGCCCGAGAAGCCCCTGGTCGATGCGCAACCGGCGTCTCGCAGAGCTCATGATCGACGAGGGGCGGATGTCACCCCGTGGTCTCGCCGAGGTGGAGAAGGCGAGGGCCGACGGCCGGTGGGAACGAGCGTACGAAGGCCGGCAGAACGCCGAGCCGCACCCGGACTTCCTGGCGGCGCTGGAGGCCAACCCTGCAGCCAAGGCGTTCTACGAGCGCCTCGACGGAACCAACCGGTTCGCGATCTACTACCGCATCCATCAGGTGAAACGCGAGGAGACCCGCGCCAGGAAGATCGCGGCCATCGTCGAGATGCTGTCCCGCGGCGAGACGTTCCACTGACCATCGCCAGGAGCGCCGTTGCCACACCGCGGGAGCTCCGGCAGACTGAAGCGGTACATGCGTCCGAACGAGAAGAGCATCCATGGCTGAACCGACGGACCCCCGCGTCGCCGTCTACATCGACTTCGACAACATCGTGATCTCCAGGTACGACCAGGTCCACGGACGGAACCAGTTCCAACGGGACAAGGCTCGCGATGCGGAGTCCGTGGCGCGCGGAGCCGGTTCCGAGCTCGCGGAGAAGCTCGAGGCCGCCCGCGTGGACGTCGGTGCGATCATCGACTTCGCCTCCTCGTTCGGAACGCTGGTGCTCACCCGGGCGTACGCGGACTGGTCGGCGCCGGTGAACGCGGACTACCGGGGTCAGCTCGTCGCTCGTGCTGTCGACCTGGTCCAGCTGTTCCCCGCGGCGGCCTATGCGAAGAACGGTGCAGACATCCGTCTCGCCGTTGATGCCGTTGAGGACATGTTCCGTCTTCCCGACCTCACGCACGTGGTCATCGTCGCCGGCGACTCCGACTACATCGCGCTTGCCCAGCGCTGCAGGCGGCTGGGGCGATACGTCGTCGGCATCGGGGTGGCCGGCTCGACGAGCAAGGCACTCGCGGCGGCGTGCGACGACTTCGTGACCTACGACGCACTGCCCGGCATCGTCCAGAACCCGGTCGAGCCACGACGCAAGAGGGCCGGCACAGAGGCCGGGGAGGATGGCGCTGACACCAGCGGGAACGCTGAAGACGCCGAGGCGACGCCACCCGCGCGCCGCGCGTCGCGGCGAGCAAAGCGCACCGAATCGCCGGCGGAGGACGACCTGCAGCCCGACGCGCAGGGGGACGCCACCAGACTGCTGGAACGGGCGCTGCGGATCGCGCACGAGAAGGATGACGTCGACTGGTTGCACAGCTCCGCCGTGAAGACCCAGATGAAGCGAATGGACCCGTCCTTCAGCGAGAAAGCGCTCGGCTACCGGTCGTTCTCCGACTTCGTGAAGTCCCGCGAGGCGATCGCCGAGCTCGACGAGAGCGGGACGTCGAGGCTGATCAGGCTGTCGCCGACCCTTTCCCGGCGGTGAAACGAGCCCCCTCAGCTCAGGCGCTCTTCATGATGCCCGCGGTGAAACTTTGCACCCGGCTCAGCATCGCCGCACCGCGCGTCGCGATCAGGTGCGGCGGGTTGAGGTGCGGCGGCGCTGTGCGAATCAGGTGCGGGCACGCGAGGTCTTCGCAGATGTAGGTGCCGACGGTGTTCCCGTTCCGCCCGGCCTCGCCTGCTCGCGGAGCGCTGAACATCCTCACCTGCGTGGCCGGCTGTGGCGAATGGCAGAAGGAGCACATCGCGGCGATCCCCGCCCGCAGCGAACCGGGAGCTGCACGGAGGATGACTCCGACGGGCCGGTCGTCCGCCCAGTGCACGAGGTAGCCGAGTCTCGCCGCTTGAGGATCACGCCAGCCGAGGAACTCGCGTTCCTCCCAGATGGTCTCGTGCAGCCCGGGTATGGGCATCCGGTCGAGCTCCTCCGGCGTCGCGTTCACGAAAGACGAACGGATGTCTGCTTCGGTTAGCGGCTTCACACTGCTCCCTCGGTCATCGGCGATCTACAGCCTAACCCCGCCGTGGGCGGGCGTGACCACCCCGCCCGTGCGATCAGGACGCGCCGGGAGGAGGGTCGACGACGGGGACTCGCAGGAAGGAGCCGGCGCCATCGCCCCAGTGGATCGTGCACCGTCCCGTCGTGCTGGAGGCGTATCTGGCCGGGAAGTTGCCGAAGAGCGGGTTCTTCGGCTCGATGAACCGTCCCGCGATCACGAGGCGCAAGGAGTCGCCCGCTCGGAACTGCGTGGATGAGTCGCTGAGCGCCATGTCGAGCGGCACGACCTCGCCCTCGGAGAGCGGCTGTGATGTCCGGAACGTGAACACAGGCCGCACGGCGGACGACCGCTCCGGGTCGAGTTCCCGCAGCGACACCCTGTGCATGCCGGTCGCCACCCTGTCGCGACCATAGCCGTATGACCCCTCGAACGGCACATACCGGCCGCCACTCCACTTCTCGACCCCCGCGAAGAGCGCTGCGTCGTCGCACCCGTGGAGCGAGATCCAGAGCCGGAGCATCATGGGGCCCGTGAGCTCGACGTCCTCTGCCACAGTGAGGTCGAACCGCAGGGCGCCACGCCGTAACGAGAACGTCTCAGAGCCGGGCGCATCCGCCGGCTCTCCCAGCCGCCCGTCCGCGCCGAGAGCAAGATCGCGCCACCGGGTGCGAGCGAGCGGCCATTCCTGCTCGTCCCGGACGGTCACCACCTTGTCTCGCGCCTCACGGACCTCGAGGCGCACAGGAGCCGGTCGAGGGACGTCTCTTCCCCGCAGGTATCTGTCGAAGAACGCCAGCTGCGTCCTCCGAGCGTCCTCGCTGTAGAAGGTGGCCCACTTCGGTCCGCGGTGGGTGTAGAGGAAGCGCTCAGCGGAGGCCACCTCCTCGAACGCCCGGAACGAGCCTTGACTGTGCAGCCGGCTGTCCGAGAAGCTCCCGCACACGAGCATCGGGGTCTCGATGCGGCTGAGGTCGGGGGTCAGGGACTCCCACCAGCCGTCGCGCAGCGGATGCCGTCGGCGTTGGGCCGCGATGTCCTCGCTGAGCCTGGCGGCACGTCGCGTCGCCGCCTGCCAGATCACGGAGAACCCGCGTTCCGTGACTCCGCCGGGTGTCATGAAGTCGCGGTATGCGTCGGTGAACCCCTCCCACGGGCAGATCGCACGGAGATGCGGTGGCCTCAACGCCGCCGCCTTGTACTGCGAGATCGCCAGGTAGGAGACCCCGAGCAGGCCGATGGACCCCGAGGACCACGGCGCCGCGGCCGCCCATTCGACGAGGTCGTAGACATCCTCTGCCTCCTGATCCGACATCAGCGTGCCGACGCCGTCGGACGTGCCACAGCCGCGGAGGTCGGCGTTCACGACGGCGTAACCCCTGGCCGTCCACCACGCGGGATCGGGCGCCTCCCAGCTGGTCTGATCGGAGATGGAGAAGGGTGCGGACTGATTCATGATCCGGAACTGGAAGCTCGGGGCCCACCCTCTTCGAGTGCGCCTCGGCACGTTGTCCTTGCCGTACGGGTGTGCGGACATGATCACGGGGAACGGGCCGTCGCCCGGCGGCCGGTACACGTTGACCCTGAGGATGACGCCATCCCGCATCGGGACGATGACGTCCCGCTCCTTCACCACGTCACGTGGAGTCGGATAGACGGTCACCGGAGGACGAAGCACAGACCGAAGGCGGGACCTGGCGTACGCCGCGACACCCGGGCGCCGCCACGGTCGGTCCACGTTGTGCGGCATCCGCTCTACCGCCGCACTTCGAGCAGGAGGACCCACGCGTTGATCATCGACGCGACCACGATGATGACCACCCCGGCGACGAGTCCCCAGAGCCCTGCCGAAGCTCCGAAGAGGAGGACGATGCCGCCCACGACGAACGGGAGGTGCTGCACGATGGCGAGCACGACGATGAAGGCGAGGATACGCGGCGTCACGCCCTCAGCGGCCATGCGCCGCTGCGTCGCGATGGAGCTCACCTGGATGAGCACCACGGGCGTGGTGAGCACGAGCGTCTCGACGCCGAGGAGCACGAGCGGCTGCTCTCGCGGCAGCATCAACAGGGACACGACGATCGCGAGGACGAGTGACGCGATCGTCGCCCGAGCACCGGGGACGAGGACCTTCGAGGCGAGGATCTCCTTGACGTTTACCGAGATGGCGACGATCAGCAGGCCGGCAAGGGCAGCGGTGGCCCCGGCGGCCGCCACGCCGAACTCACCCCAGCCCTCCGGAATCGTGGTCTCCATGGCACAACTGTATGGCCTCCGCGCTCCGGCTCGTGGGAGGAGCGCCTGGCGACCGTCAGCCCCAGGTACCGGGTGGCGAGGCGACGACGGGTACGGGAGAGTACGCCCAATGGGTGCCGTTGCCGTAGTGGCTGCTCGCCCACGGCGACGCCCAGATCGCCTGCTCGATGACCTCTGTGGGCGCGGACGCGTTGAGCCCGGCGACGATGTCGCGGTAGCCGGGATTGCCGTGCAGAGCCTCTGCCGCGTTCTCCGCTGCGATCACGAGGTTGTCGTAGCTGCCGAGCCCCGCTCCCCCTCCAGAGCCCCAGCCGTTGTTGAGCGGGTTGTTCCGGTTCCACCAGTTGTTGGGGCCGTTCTCCTGCCGCATCCAGCGTGTCATCACGGTGATGTTCGAGTCGCTGAGCGGGAAACCTCCGAGCAGCAGGACCAGCTTCGCCCAGTCGTGGTTCGTGCCGCCCTGTGCGAGGGTCTGCACTCCCTCCGTGACGGTGTAGCCGTCGCGCGCGAAGACGGCTGCGGCGACGTCAGCCGGGACGCGCAGGGTCTGGGACTCGTAGTGCACTGTCTCGTACTGCACCTCTGCCTGTGCTGTTCCCGGGGGCGGCGCGACAGCAGCGAGCGCGGTGAGAGCGAAGACGGCTGCCGCTGCAGCGACGCCGAGGAAGCCTCCCGTGCGGCGGGGACCGGGCGTGGTCCGTGCACGACGAACGCCGCGATGCCGAACATCGCGCGGTTTGCGGTGCCGCGCACCGCCGGAAGATCGACGTACTGGTTCACTCATAGGATCGCGGCTCATGCCGGAGCTCGGACAGCCAGGCTCGTGTCGTCACCAGGGTACCAGGGCACCGCAAGACGAGTCTGAGTGTGCTGGAGGACGAGGACGCAGGTGCGCGTGCGGCGGGTGCACTCAGTTCGCTGTTGCACTCGCATCCCGCCGCCCCTCGCGTGATGCCTCGCGGGCCGACCGTTCCCGCAGGTCCAGAGTCATGAACACGCTGTACGGGTCCGGCCGGTAATCGGCGAACGGACCGCGCTCGATGAAACCGTGGCGCCGGTAGAGACGACGTGCCGGCGCGAAGTGCTCCTGCGACCCGGTCTCGAGGTACACGCGCAGGAGGCCTCGCACGAGCGCCTCGTCCACGATGGTGGAGAGAACAGCGGTCGCGACACCTCGACCTCTGGCCTGCAGCGCCGTCCGCATCGACTTGATCTCCCCCTCACCGGCGCCCAGATCTTTCAGTGCGCCACAGCCGAGGAGCCGGCCGTCCTCCCGCGCCGTCCAGAAGGTCATATCGGGCGCGGTGAGCCCGGCCAGGTCCAGCGCGTGGACACTCTCAGCGGGCGATGTCGCGTGCATGTCGGTGAGGTGTTCCTCGATGAGAGCGCGCACGTCGTCGCGGGTCGGGTCGTCACGGGCGATCTGCACGCAGCGATTATCTCAAGCCCAGGATGTGATGCCGCGTCGCCGCATGTGTAGGCTGCTCCCCATGCTCAGCGAGGAAGCCGTCGACCTCTTTCAGCGCAGCGTGCTGTGCTGGCTCGCCACGGTGAGCCCAGAGGGCTTTCCGAATGTGTCCCCCAAGGAGGCTTTCGTCGTTCGTGACTCCGAGACCGTCCTCATCGCTGATATCGCTTCTCCGAAGTCGGTCAGGAACGTCCGGGCGAACCCTGCCGTGTGCGTGGCCGCGGTGGACGTGTTCGAGCAGAAGGGATTCCAGGCCTTCGGCCGCGCGCATGTCGTCGCGGCGGACGACGACGACTTCGCGACCCTCGCCGCACCGCTCCGCGACCTGCTCGGTGATGCCTTCCCGATCAGGAACGTCATCGCCGTCGCCGTCGATCGTCTCGTGCCGATCGTCGCGCCGAGCTACTGGTTGCAACCCGGCCGTTCCGATCGGGACCGACGCGACAGCGCCCTTCGTCGGTACGGCGTGCAGGAGACCCGCACGTGAGCGCGATTCTGCCCGATTGGGAAGTGGGGCCCGCACCGCCCGTCGGTGAGAAGATGAGTGCGTTCTCGTTGCGGCACGATGGGCACTGACGTAGGGTCGGTCGAGTGGAGGACTGGATCGAGCATCGACGAGGCGACGGAGAGCTCGTCGGGTGGATCCGCCCCGACGGTGAAGGCTACGTGGCCATCGATCTGCTGGGGAGACCGGCGACGGATGCCACGGACTGGCTCACGGCCGAAGAAGCGCTGGAACGGATCGGGATCGGCTATCTCGCCGAACCGTACCTGTTGACCTTGACGCATGGAGTCGACCTGCGTGTGCGGATCACCGAGGTGAGCGTCGACGGGATCACCGTGAAGAAGGACGATTTCGGCGCCATCGACGTGCCGCAGCTCACCTATCGCCTGCCGTTCCCCGCTCCCGCGGAACTGCGTCAGCTCGCCTGAACCGGGATGACTCCCAGGGAGGGAACGACCTGCCGGGTGCCGCCGGCGCAGCCGGGAGGGCGTCACAGCGCGGGATCGAGTTCCTCGTGATCGCGGGCCAGATGGACGACCTCGTCG
>Ga0164243_10013576_pt1 | contig 11447 bp, 7 predicted proteins | sample OricompcompostOP_FD_108781 | JGI IMG/M metagenome (GOLD analysis project Ga0164243, IMG submission 108781) | Organic Plus compost microbial communities from Emeryville, California, USA - Original compost - Organic plus compost (OP) | ecosystem: Engineered > Solid waste > Mixed feedstock >... | reverse complement strand
AGCCGCAGCGGATAGGTCTCGACGCGCCCGCCGGCGAGCTTGGTCGACCGCAGCGCGAGACCGGCCATCGCGCCGGTCACCGGCACGATCTCCAGGCCGCACTCGCGTGCGAGCGAGTCGACCAGCGTCCCCGGGGCGGGGAAGAGATGAGCGCCGTAGTTGAGCCAGTAGTCGCCGGCCGGGTCGGAGCGCATCCGCCCGCCGAGCCGGTCCTCGGCCTCCAGCACCACCACGTCTCGGTTGCGCAGCCGCCAGGCTGCAGACAGGCCGGCGATCCCGCCGCCGATGATTACCGCGTCACGCATCGGCGGAATCCTGCTGGAGCCCTCACCTACAAGGTAGGCTTGGTTCCTTTCGTCAACTCAAAGCTGAGCTTGGGTTAATTGGCACGGCGGCGTCAGTCGTGCAGCGACACGGCGACCTGGTGCATGTGCTGCTCGACGCGCGCGGTCAGCACTCTCATCGGGTGCGTCATCCGCGAGCCCTGGCGGCTGATCAGCGCGAAGGTGTCGTACAGCGGCGGCTTGAACGTCGTCGTGTGCACCCTGTCGGGGAAGCTGCGGGAGCGCTTGATCGCCCGCGGCACGTAGGTGTCGCCGACGCCCTTGGCGACGAGCTGCAGCGCCGTCTCGACGTGCTCGACCTCGACCCGCGCCTGGATCTCGATCCCGAGCGCTTGGCAGCGCTCGGTCAGCTGCCGGCGCGTCGGGTCCATCTCCGCGTGGTCGGTCTCGTAGAGGACGAGCGGGGCTCGCACGACGTCGTCGATCGAGACCGGCTGCGCGGCGCGGCGCTCGTCGGCCGACACGTACAGCACCTCGTCGCGCATGATCGGGCGCACCCGCAGGTTGGTCGCGTCGACCGGCAGCACCACCAGCGCGGCCTCCAGCGTGCCCGCGCGGACCTCGTCGGCGACCGTCGAGGAGTTGCGCCCGGCGATCCTCAGCCGCACGCCGGGATAGTCGCGCAGGAACGCGCTGACGAGATCGGAGAAGCCGTAGTGGGCCGGCGCCCCGAACGCGCCGAGCGTGATGTGGCCGGTCTCCAGCGCGTTGAGCGTCCGCACCGCCCCCATCGCCTCCTCGGCGGCGGCGAGCACGCGCCGCGCCTCCGGCTCGAACCGCCGCCCGAACTCCGACAGCCGCACGCCGCGGCCGAGGCGGATGAACAGCTGGGCGCCGAGCGTCTGCTCCAGCCGGCGGATCTGGTCGGCGACCGCCGGCTGCGTCAGCCCCGACTGGTCGGCGGCGGCGGTGAACGAGCCTCTGTCGACCACCAGCACGAAGTACTCAAGCTGTTTGAGAGTCAAGTTCTTCTTGGGTGTCGCAAAGAAGGTGACACTACCACTGAGGTGGTGACATGGTGAAACTGCCCGTCACTCCAGCCGCTCCACCGAGCGGCGTCGAGGAGGAGGAGACGAGAACTTGAAGCGAATCGGAGTTGACGTCGGCGGGACGTTCACCGACCTGGTGTTCGTCGACGAGGCGTCAGGCAGGACGCAGGTGACGAAGGTGCCCTCGACCCCCGACGATCCGTCGCGGGCGGTGATCTCGGGGATCGCCGAGCTGTGCGACGCCGTCGGCGTCGCGCTCGCGGAGATCGACCAGGTCTTCCACGGCACCACCGTCGCGACCAACATCGCGCTGACGCACACCGGCGCCGACGTGGGGCTGATCACCACCGAGGGCTTCCGCGACGTGCTCCACATCGCGCGCCATCAGCGGCCGCTGAACTTCTCGCTGCAGCAGGAGCTGCAGTGGCAGTCGCGCCCGCTGGTTCCGCGGCGCCATCGCTTCGGGGTGCGCGAGCGCGTGACCGCGCCCGACGGCGTCGTCCTCGTCCCGCTCGACGAGGCCGAGGTCCGCGAGCGGGTGCGCGAGCTGAAGGCCGCCGGCGTCGACTCGATCGCCGTCTGCTTCCTGCACTCCTACCTCGAGCCGGCGCACGAGCGGCGCGTCAAGGAGATCGTCGCCGAGGAGCACCCCGACGCCTTCCTGTCGATCTCGCACGAGGTGCTGCCCGTCTACCGCGAGTACGAGCGGACCTCGACCGTCTGCCTCAACGCCTACGTCGGGCCGAAGGTCTCCGCGTACCTGAAGACGCTCGAGTCCGAGCTGCGCCGGCGCGGCTTCCGCCACACCGTCCAGCTGATGCAGTCCTCCGGAGGCATGGCGCCGATCGACTGGGCCGCCGAGCGGCCGGTCAACCTGCTCATGTCCGGGCCGGTCGCCGGCCTGATCGGCAGCATCTGGGCGGCCGGCGCGCTCGGCCACGACAACGTCGTCTCGCTCGACATCGGCGGCACCTCCGCCGACATCGGCGTCGCCGCCGGCGCGAGGCTGCGGATGCGCAACCTGCTCGACACGAAGGTCGGCGACTACCAGGCGATGGTGCCGATGGTCGACATCGACACGATCGGCGCCGGCGGCGGCTCGATCGCCTTCGTCGACGACGGCGGCGTCTTCCGCGTCGGCCCGCAGTCGGCCGGGGCGCGGCCGGGCCCTGCCTGCTACCAGCACGGCGGGACGCAGCCGACCTCGACCGACGCGCAGGCGATCCTCGGCCGGCTGCGGCGCGGGCGCGGCCTGATCGGCGGGGCGATGGACGTCAGCGTCGAGCTGGCGCACGCCGCCTTCGCGCCGCTGGCCGAGCAGCTCGAGATGACCGTCGAGGAGGCGGCGCTCGGGGCGCTCCAGATCCAGAAGTTCGAGATGACGCAGGCGATCGAGCTGAACTCGGTCCGCCGCGGCTACGACCCGCGCGAGTTCACGCTCGTGGCGGCGGGCGGCGCCGGTCCGCTGTTCGCCTGCGACATCGCCTTCGAGCTGGAGATCCCGCGTGTGCTGGTGCCGCCGCACCCGGGCATCCTCGCCGCGACCGGCCTGCTCGCCAGCGACGTCGAGCACGAGTTCGCCGCGACCGAGCGCCACGTCGTCGGCGCCGGCGACGCCGCACGCCTCGGCGCGCGCTTCGCCGAGCTGGAGCGCCAGGCGGTCGACCAGCTCGAGGCCGACGGCGTCCCGCAGGAGCGGCGGCTGCTCAAGCGGCTTGCCGACGCGCGCTACGTCGGGCAGGGCCACGAGCTGCGCTTCGCGGTGCCCGCCGGCGAGCTCGACGCCGACTGGCTGGAGGCGACCGCGGACGCATTCCATCGCGCGCACGAGCGCGAGTACGGGCACCGCTTCGACGCGGCGATCGAGATCGTCAACGTCCGCGTCGTCGGCGTCGGGCGGATCGAGAAGCTCGCGCTGCCGGACGTCGAGGCCGGCAGCGGCGACCCGTCGGCGGCGGTCGAGGCGCGCGGCGAGGTCCTGTTCGAGGACGGCGGCGCGCCGAGAGCGTACGCGACGACCTTCTACGCGCGCGAGCGGCTGCGCGCCGGCGACCGTTTCGAGGGGCCGGCGATCATCGAGCAGTACGACACGACGATCGTCGTCCCGCCCCGCGTCGAGGTCGAGGTCGACCGCACCGGCAACCTCGTCCTCCACTGCGATCGCGCGGCGAGCGGCCGCGCTTCCGAGCTGGCCGAGCCGATCCGCCACCGCGTGATCGGCGGCGGCTTCGAGGCGGCCGCCAAGGAGATGGCCAGCGTCATCTACCGGATGGCCTACTCGTCGACGATCCGCGAGTCCGAGGACCTCGGCGCCGGGATCTTCGACCGCGACGGCAACCTGCTCGCCGAGTCCGACTCGACGCCGATGTTCGTCGGCGCGATGTCGAAGATCGTCAAGAACATCATCGCGATGCGCGGCGGCGAGCTGCACGAGGGCGACGTGCTGCTGCACAACGACCCGTACAGAGGCGCGACGCACACGCCCGACCTGGCGGTGATCGCGCCGATCTTCCGCGACGGCGAGCTGATGGGCTTCGCCGGCGCGTCGGCCCACCTGCTCGACGTCGGCGGCGCTTACCCCGGCATCGCGATGGACCTCTACGACACCGTCTCGGAGGCGACCGTCTACCGCGCGGTGAAGCTGTTCGACCGCGGCGTCCGCCAGGACGAGGTGTGGCGGATGATGCTCGACAACACCCGCACCCCGACCGAGAACGCCGGCGACATCGAGGCGATGATCGCCGCCTGCCGCCTGGCCGCGGATCGCTTCGGCGGCCTGCTCGACCGCTACGGGCCCGAGGCCGTCTTCGCCGCCGCCGACCACTGGCTCGCCTACTCGGAGCGGATGCTGCGGCAGGAGATCGCGAAGCTGCCCGACGGCGTCTACGAGACCGACGTCGGCTGGCTCGACGACGACGGCGTCAACCGCGGCCGGCAGCTGCCGGTCGCGGTCAAGGTGATCGTCTCCGGCGACGAGGTGACCTACGACCTGACCGGCTCCAGCGACGAGGTCCCGTCGGCGTTCAACGTGCCGTTCGAGGGCTCGACCCGCTCGGCGATGGAGTTCATCACGCGGATGATCTTCCTCGACCAGCTGACCGCGCAGGTGACCGTGCCGCAGAACGAGGGGATGTTCCGGCCCGTCAACGTGATCGCGCCGGAGGGGTCGATCTTCAACCCCCGCTACCCGCGCGCCTGCTCGGCCCGCTTCTCGCAGGTGCAGCGGGCGGTCGACCTCGCGCTGCGGGCGCTGGCGCCGGTCGCGCCGGAGCGGATCACTGCCGGCAACTCGGCCCACACGCTGTTCGTCAGCTACTCCGGTTACGACCCCGCGACGTCGCGCTACTGGGTCCACCTGGAGGTGAACGAGGGCTCCTACGGCGGACGGCCGAGAAGCGACGGGCTCGACGCTGTCGACTGCCTGATCGCCAACACGCGCAACAACCCGATCGAGGAGCAGGAGTGGCGCTACCCGATCCGCACCGAGCGCTACGAGCTGCGCGACGATCCCTGCGCCGCGGGGCAGTGGCGCGGCGGCGTCGGCGCGGTGCGGGTCAACCGGCTGCTCGCCGACTGCGTCATCTCCGCTGAGGGCGACCGGCACGAGGGCGACCGCCCGTGGGGGATCTTCGGCGGCCACGACGGCCTCAACCAGACGATCACGAAGAACCCGGGGCAGGAGAACGAGGAGCGCTGGCCGGCGAAGTTCAACGGCTATCGCGTCTCGGCCGGCGACGTGATCGAGATCAAGCAGCCGAGCTCCGGCGGCTACGGCGACCCGCTCGACCGCGACCCGGAGCGCGTGCTCGCGGACGTGATCGACGGGCTGACCACCAGGGAGCTCGCAGAGCAGCAGTACGGCGTCGTGATCAACCACGACGTGACGATCAACCACGCCGCGACGCAGCGGCGACGCGCAGCGATCCGCGCCGGACGCGAGCCGGTCGCCGCCGGCGACTAGGCGGCGCGTCCGCCCGGCGATCAGAGCAAACAGGAGCGAGAGGGAGCATCACGTGCGCACCACAGGAGCGATGGGCGCGGCTGTCGCGCTGGCGGTCGGAGCGCTGGCGATCGGCGGCGCCGGCTGCGGCAGCGGCGGCTCGTCGGAGACGTCGGCCGCCGCGTCCGATCGCGCGCCGGCGCTGGCCGCCGCCACCAAGCGCGTCGAGGCCGCCAAGGCCGAGCCGAGATTCACCTTCGACGGCCCGGCCTTCGACCCGTCGGCGGCGAGAGGGAAGTCTGTCTTCACGATCCCGGTCACCTCGAACATCCCGTTCGCGGTCGAGATCGGGCAGCGCTTCAGAGACAAGGCGCGGGAGTTCGGCATCGAGGTGACCGACTTCCCCAACCAGGGCACGCCGAACGAGTGGAGCCGCGGGATCGACCAGGCGATCTCCGAGCATGCCGACGCGATCGTGCTGAACCTCGGCGCGCGCCCCGAGCTGCTGGAGCCGTCGCTCGCGCGCGCTCGCCGCGCCGGGATCAAGATCATCGACACGCACTACTACCAGTACCCCAACTCGGCGGTGAGAGAGGGCGTCGTCGACGCGGAGGTCTACGCGCCGTTCAACGCCGCCGCCGAGCTGCTCGCCGACTACGCCTTCGTCTCGACCGAGGGCGACCTGCGGCTGCTGGTGATGACGGCCAACGACTCCAAGCCGAGCCCGGGGATGGTCGAGGCGATCAGAGCGCGGCTGCGCGAGCTGTGCGGCGACGACAGCTGCCTCGCCGACGTCGTCAGCATCCCGCAGGCGAAGTGGTCGACCGACATGAAGGCGGCCGTCCAGTCGGCGCTCGTGAAGAACCCGAAGATCAACTACGTCGTCCCGCTGTACGACGTCGGCCTGATCGGCGGGGCGGCCGGCGTCCTCGCGGCCGGCCGCAGCGGCAAGGTGAAGATGGCGTCGTTCAACGGCTCGCCGGACGCGATGAAGCTGATTCAGACCGGCGACGTCGCCGAGATGGACATCGGCGAGAGCGCCGACTGGGTCGCCTACGCGACGCTCGACCAGACGCTGCGCGTGCTGTCGGGCAACGACCCGATCCCCGACGGCGACAACAACGAGAAGATCGCGCTGCGGATCTTCGACGACAGCAACATCGACGAGACCGGCACGCCGCCGCAGATCGACCGCGGCTACGGCGAGGCCTACCGCGACGGTTACGACGAGATCTGGTCGGGAGGCCGCTGATGCAGCTGCTCCAGCCGCCGGCGCCGCCGGAGGGCGGCGCCGCGGTGCGGTTCCACCTGCGCGGGGTCTCGATGGACTTCGGCGCCGGCAAGGTCCTCGACGACGTCTCGCTGGAGTTGCGCGACGGCGAGGTCCACGGCCTGATCGGCGAGAACGGCTGCGGCAAGTCGACGCTGATCAAGATCCTCGCCGGCTTCCACACCCCGATCGCCGGGACGCTGGAGGTCGGCGGGCAGGAGGTGCCGCTGCCGCTGGCGCCGGCGCAGTTCCGCGACCTCGGCATGCACTTCGTCCACCAGGACCTCGGGCTGGTGCCGTCGCTGACGGCGACCGAGAACCTGTTCGTCGACGCGATCGCGCGCGGCCTGCCGCTGCGGACGCTGTCGCCGGCGGCGTGGCGCGCGCGGGCGGCGGAGACCTTCGCCGCGTTCGACCTCGAGATCGATCCCGACGCGCTCGTCTCGCAGCTGACGCCGACCGAGTGCGCGCGGCTCGCGATCGTTCGCGCGGTCCACGAGATGCGCGAGGCGGGCTTCGGCCGCGACGGGCGCTCCGGGCTGCTCGTGCTCGACGAGCCGACGGTCTTCCTGCCGCGGGAGGGCCGCGACCAGCTCTACGCGCTGGTGCGCGAGGTCGCCGCCGCCGACGCCGCCGTGCTGTTCGTCTCGCACGACCTCGACGAGGTCCAGCTGCTGACCGACCGCGTCACGGTCCTGCGCGACGGGCGGCTGATCGACACCTTCCGGACGCGGGAGGCGTCGAGCAGGGAGCTGGTCAGCGCGCTGATCGGCGGCGAGCTGCAGGAGTTCGAGTCCCATCCCCGCCCGCGCGCCCGCGAGACCCGTCCGGCGCTGACGGTGCGCGACGTGACCGGCGAGGGCGTCGACGGCGTCGGCTTCGACGTCCACCCCGGCGAGATCGTCGGCCTGACCGGGCTGCTCGGGTCGGGGTTCGACGCGCTCCCCTACCTGCTGACCGGCGCCGTCCGCGCGCAGCGGGGCGAGATCGGCCTCGGCGGCCGCACCCACGCGCTGGGCGCGATGACGCCGCGGGCGGCGCTCGCGGCCGGCCTGGCGTTCGTGCCCGGCGATCGCAAGCGGCTCGGCAGCGCGCCTCAACTGTCGGTCGCCGACAACATGATGCTGCTGCGGCTGGGCGAGTTCGCCGTCCGCGGCGTCATGCGCGACGGGGCGCTGAGCCGCGAGGCGGCGCGCCTGGCGGAGGCGTACGACATCCGGCCGCGCGACACGACGGTCGCGTACGGCTCGCTCAGCGGCGGCAACCAGCAGAAGGCGCTGATCGCCAAGTGGCTGCAGTCCTCGCCGCCGGTGCTGCTGATCCACGAGCCGACCCAGGGCGTCGACGTCGGCGCGCGGCAGCAGGTGTTCGAGGTGCTCGACGAGGCCGCCGGCCGCGGGACGGCGGTGGTCGTCGCCAGCTCCGACAACGAGCAGCTCGCGCAGGTCTGCCACCGCGTGCTCGTCCTGTCGGGCGGCCGCGTCGGCGAGGAGCTGACCGGCGACGACGTCGACAAACACCGCATCAGCGAGGCGGTCTACCGCCGGCCGCCCTCACGGGAAAGGGAGATCTGAGATGGCGAACGTGACCAAACGTCCGCGATCGACGGCGCCGGCCGACGCCGAGCGCGCGCCGGCCGCCCGCCTGCGCGCGGCGGCGAGGCCGCTCGCCCTCGACCGCGTCGCCCGCAACTACGGGCTCGTCGGCGCCTGGATCGCGATCGCGGTCGTCTTCGCGCTGCTGGAGCCGGCGACCTTCGGGACGATGGACAATGCGCAGACGATCCTCGGCTCGCAGAGCGTCGTGCTGTTCCTCGCGCTCGGCCTGATGGTCGCGCTGAAGGTCGGCGACTTCGACGTCTCGACCGCGTTCGTGATGGCCGCCTCGGCGGTGATCCTCGCGAAGCTCAACGTCGAGCACGGCTGGCCGATCGTCGCCGCGATCGCGGTCGCGCTCGCGATGGCCGTCGTCGTCGGGCTGCTCAACGCGCTGCTGGTCGTCTACCTCGGCGTCAACTCGTTCATCGTCACGCTCGGCACCGGGACGGTGCTGCTCGGCGCCTCGCAGTGGCTGACCAGCTCGCAGACGATCTCGGGCGTCAGCCAGTCGCTCGTCGACTGGACGATCGGCAACCGGCTGCTCGGGATCTCGGTCCAGTTCTGGTACGGCGTCGCGCTCTGCCTGCTGCTGGCGTTCGTGCTCGGCCGGACGATCGTCGGCCGCCGGGTCGCGTTCGTCGGCGGCAGCCACACGGTCGCGCGGCTGAGCGGCCTCAACGTGCGCCGGATCCGGACCGGGACGTTCGTCGTCGCTGCGCTGCTGTCGGCGCTGGCCGGCGTGATCTACGTCGGCAGCCAGGGCGGCATCGACCCCTCCTCGGGGCAGAACATGCTGCTGCCGACCTTCGCCGCGGCCTTCCTCGGCGCAACCGCGGTGACCCCCGGCCGCTTCAACACCTGGGGCACGTTCATCGCCGTCTACTTCCTCGTGACCGGCATCACCGGCCTGCAGCTCGTCGGCGCGCAGAGCTATGTCCAGAACGTCTTCTACGGCGCGGCGCTGGTCGTCGCGGTGACGCTGTCGCGGCTGCTCGTCGGCCGCTCGGCGTCGGAGACCGACCCCTCGGGGGCGAGCTGATGAGCACGACGAACGGGACGCGGCGGCCGACGGCGTTCGTCACCGGCGCCAGCAGCGGCATCGGGATGGCGACGGTGCGGGAGCTGGCGGCGCACGGCTTCGAGACCGTCGCCGGCGCGCGGCGGCTCGACCGCTGCAGCGCGCTGGCGGCCGAGGTCGGCGGGCGGGCGGTCGAGCTCGACGTCACCGACGAGGCGAGCGTCGAGCGGGCGGCGTCGGAGATCGCCGTCGCCGACGTGCTCGTCCACTGCGCCGGCATGGCGATCGGGATGGACGCCGCGCTCGACAGCGACGAGGAGGCGTGGCGTCGGATGTTCGACGTCAACGTCGTCGGCGTGCTGCGCGTCACCAAGCGGCTGCTGCCGGCGCTGCGCGCGGCGGAGGCGCCGCACGTCGTGGTCGTCTCCTCGCAGGGCGCGCTCGACGTGTACCCCGGCGGCGGGGGCTACACCGCCAGCAAGCACGGCGTCCACGCGCTCGTCCGGACGCTGCGGCTGGAGCTGCTCGGCGAGCGGGTGCGGATCACCGAGATCGCACCCGGCCTGGTCGAGACCGAGTTCGGGCTCGTCTGCTTCGATGGCGACCGCGACCGCGCCGCCGACCTGACCGCCGGCTTCGCGCCGCTGCAGCCCGCCGACGTGGCGCGCGCGATCGGCTACGCGGTGACGCAGCCGCCGCACGTCAACGTCGAGCTGCTGGCGATCAACCCGCGCGCGCAGGCGACGGTGAACGCGCTGGCGCGCGAGGAGGCCGCGGCCGAGGCCGGGGTCGAGCGCCCGGCCGAGCGGCCGCAGGAAGCGCCGCGATGAGGCGCGTCACGGTGATCGTCCCGTTCGCCTTCGGGGAGGAGGGTCTCGCGAACCGGCGCGCGCAGCTCGCCGAGGTCCGGCTCGACCCCGAGCTGACGTTCGAGTTCAAGCCGGTCCGCTTCGGCCCGTCGCGGTTCGACAGCCACCACGACTTCGCGCTCGCCGACCTGGCGATGCTCGAAGCGGGCCTGGAGGCCGCCGAGGCCGGCTGCGACGCGATCTGCCTCGACACCGTCAGCGACTCGGGCGCGGCGGCGCTGCGCGGCCTGCTCGACGTGCCGGTCGTCGCGCCGGGGAAGGCGAGCTACCTGACGGCGCTGATGCTCGGCGCGCGCTTCTCGGTCATCACGACCTGGTCGGGCTGGGAGCCGCTGCTGCAGAAGGGCGTGAGGGAGTCCGGCCTGGAGCACGCCTGCGCGTCGATCCGCTCGCTCGGCGACGCCGCGCCGGACGTCGAGCGGCTGTTCGCCGGCAAGGAGGAGGAGCTGTTCCCGCTGCTGGCCGAGCTCGGGCGCGAATGCGTGCGCGACGGCGCCGACGTCGTCTGCCTCGGCTCGACGACGATGCACCAGGCGCACGCCCACCTCGCGCGCGAGCTGCCGGTGCCGGTCGTCAACCCCGGGCCGCTGAGCTACAAGCTCGTCGAGACGATGCTGGCGCTCGGCCTGCGCCAGAGCCGCACCGCCCACCCGCGCCCCGGCGACCCGAAGATCGCCGAGCTGCACGCGATGGCCGCCGCCGACGCCGTCGCGCGCGGCTCGACGGCCGCCCCCGCAACCACCACCACGAAGGAGACGCACGCGAGATGAAGCTCGAATCGAACGACCCCTGGATCGCGAAGGGCTACGGCCAGGCGAAGCTGACCCCTGGGGAGCGGCCGGCGGTGCTGGTCGTCGACCTGCAGTACGCCTTCACCGACCCGACCTTCACGGCCGGCGGCTCGCCGCTGATCGACCGCGCGACCGACAACGCCGCGCGGGTGCTCGAGGTCGCGCGCAGCCTGCACGTCCCCGTCTTCCAGACGGTCGTGCAGTGGCGGACGGAGACCGACCGCGGCCTGTGGCCGATCAAGCTCCCCTACATCCGCGAGATGACCCCCGGCTCGCGCTGGTCGACGCCGGACGCGCGCGTGTGGGACGACAGCGACGTGCTGCTGCCCAAGCACTGGCCGTCGTTCTTCAACGGGACGCCGCTGCAGTCGCTGCTCGCCGCCGAGCGGGTCGACACCGTGATCGTCACCGGCTGCACGACCTCCGGCTGCGTGCGTGCGACGACCGTCGACGCCTTCTCGTACGGCTTCCGCACGCTGGTGCCCGAGGACGCCGTCGGCGACCACGGCAGGGACGCGCACGAGTCGAACCTGCGCGACGTCCACCGCCGCTACGCCGAGGTGACCTCGAGCGACGAGGCGATCGCCTACCTCCGGTCGCTGCCCGCGCGCGAGCCGCGGCGGCCGTT
>Ga0164243_10013575_pt1 | contig 11447 bp, 10 predicted proteins | sample OricompcompostOP_FD_108781 | JGI IMG/M metagenome (GOLD analysis project Ga0164243, IMG submission 108781) | Organic Plus compost microbial communities from Emeryville, California, USA - Original compost - Organic plus compost (OP) | ecosystem: Engineered > Solid waste > Mixed feedstock >... | reverse complement strand
CGCTGCTGCCGCTGCTGGACCAGGCCGTCGCGGACAACGTGACGCTGCCGCACCTGGCGTCGCTGTCCCGGCTCGGCTGGATCAACAAACGTGGCGGCAAGCGGATGGCCGCGCAGTGCATCGAATCCTTCGACGTCCGGCCGCGCCGCGCCGATCTCGCGATCAAACTGCTCAGCGGCGGCAACCAGCAGAAGGTCCTCATTGGACGCTGGCTGCTCGGCGACTACCGCGTGGTGATCTTCGACGAACCGTCCAAGGGGGTGGACATCGGGGCGCGTGCCGGAATCTGGCACATGATCCGGTCCGCCGCCGAGCGCGGTGCCGCCGTCATCGTCGTGTCCTCCGAAACGGAGGAACTCATCTCACTGTGCCGGCGAATCCTGGTCATGCGGCGGGGCCGGGTGACCGCTGAGCTCGACAACATCAACCTGACTGAGGAGGAGGTCATGAGGCATGCCTTCTAGTGACCCCAAGCTCGCCGAGGCACCCGCCGGCGTCCAGGCCGCCGAGGAACCCGCGCTCGACCGGCGCGCGCGGATGACCAGGACACTGGCCAAGGCGCAGTCGGTCGCCGGCCTGATCATCGTCTGCATCGTGTTCAGCGCGATGACCGACGCGTTCTTCACCGAGTACAACCTGTTCAACATCCTGCGGCAGAGCGCGGTGACCGCGATCCTCGCCGCCGGCATGGTGTTCGTGATCGTCACCGGCGGGATCGACCTGTCCGTCGGCTCGGTCGTCGCGGTCACCGGAACCGTCACCGCGGGTCTGCTGCGCGACGGGAACCCGCTGTTGTGGTCGCTCGTCGCCGGCCTGTGCCTCGGCCTGGTTTTCGGTCTGGTCAACGGGTTCTTCGTCGCGGTGATGAAACTGCCGCCGTTCATCGTGACGCTGGGCACGATGACGGTCGGGGCGAGTATCGCGCTGGCCTACAGCAAGGGCCTGCCGATCAGCGGGCTGCCCAAGAGCTTCACGTTCCTCGGGCAGGGCGAGTTCGGCAGTATCCCGGTGCCGGTCGTGATCGCGGTGGTCGTCGCGATCGCCGCCGGCGTGGTGCTCCGGCGCACGCTCATCGGCCGGTACGCGGTGGCGATCGGTGACAACGAACAGGTCGCGTTCCTGTCCGGGGTCAACACGACGAAGTGGAAGATGCTCGTCTACGCCGTGATGGGGCTGCTCGCCGGGGTCGCCGGCATCGTGCTCGCCGCGCGGCAGAACTCCGGCCAGCCCACCGCTGGCACCGGTATCGAGCTGACCGTGATCGCGGCGGTCGTCATCGGCGGCACCAGCCTGTCCGGCGGCCGCGGCTCCATGTGGGGCGCGATGGTCGGCACGGTGCTCATCACGGTCATCAACAACGGGCTCAACCTGCTCAACGTTTCCCCTTACTACCAAGGACTTTTCGTGGGCGGCCTGATCCTGGCCGCCGTCGCACTCGACAGGAGGACCGGACGATGAAGTCCACTCTGCGTTCCCGGCTGCTCGCCGCCTCGACCGCCGCCGTGCTCGGCGTGACCCTCGCCGCGTGTGGCGGGAACAGCGCCGACGACGGCAAGGTCGTGATCGGACAGAGCATCCCGACCCTCGACAACCCCTGGTACGCCTCGTTCTCGCAGGGTTCGAAGGACATGGCGGCGGCGCTGGGCGCCACGCTCAACCAGGTCACCAACCCGGCCAGCACGCCGTATGACCCCGGTTCGCAGATCAATGCGATCGAGAACCTCGTCGCGCAGCAGCCGGACGTGATCGAGATCGACCCGACGAGCTCGGACGCGATCAACGGCGCCATCTCCGAGGCGAAGTCGGCGGGCGTACCGGTGGTCACCGACGGCATCAACGTCAGCACCGAGGTGGACGCGTCGGTGGTCGCGGACAACAAGCAGGGCGGCGACCTCGCGGGCAAGTACGTGGCGAACGCGCTGTCCGGCGGTGGCAAGGTCGCGGTGCTCGAAGGCACCCCGGGCCGCGACATCATCACCCAGCGCCAGCAGGGGTTCACCGGCGGGCTCGGCGCGAACCCGGCGGCGCGGATCGTCGCGTCGCAGATCGCGAACCTCGACCGGTCCGAGGGGCAGAGCGTCACCGAGAACATCCTGCAGGCCAACCAGGATCTGAACGCGATCTGGGGCGCCTCGGACACGATGGCGCTCGGTGCGCTGGAGGCGCTGAAGTCCCGCAACCTCGCCGGCAAGGTCGTGCTCGGCGGGTTCGACGGCACACCCGAGGCGTTCCAGGCGATCCGCGCCGGCCAGATGAGCTTCACGATCGACCAGGTGCCCTACGAGATGGGCGCCACTGCCATCGCGAACGCCTACCTGCTCGCCACGGGAGGCAAACCGGCGCCCAGCACGGTCCTGGAGACCAAGCTCGTCGACAAGTCCAACGTCGGGGACTACCTCGACAACGCCGCGGCCAAGCAGAAGGAAACCCTTGACGCGGTGCTGCGCAAGTTCAACCTGCAGGCGAAGTGACGACGGGAGAGGAGCGGGGGAGTGGAATCCAAACGGCTCTATTTCGGCGGTGACCGCAAGGTCTCCGTCCTGGAAGGTCCGGTCGGCGAACCGGGACCTGGTGAGGTGCTGCTGGAAATCGGCGCCGCGGGCGTCTGCGGCAGCGATCTGCACTACCTGTTCCGGGTGCCCAGCGAGGAACGCGGCAAACCGCGCCTCGGCGTGACGATCAACCCGGACGTGGCGCCGGGACACGAGCCCGCCGGGGTGGTCAGCGCGGTCGGGCCGGGCGTGACCGATCTGGCGGTCGGGCAGCGGGTCGTGGTTCACCACATCTCGGGCTGCGGGCACTGCGACTGGTGCACGCGCGATCTGCCGATGCACTGCGCCGGCAAGAAAACCTACGGGTTCGACATCCACGGCGCGTTCGCCGAGCACATGGTGGCGAAGGTCAAGGACTGCATCGTGGTGCCGGAGGGCCTGTCGCTGACCGAGGCCGCGTACTGCGCCTGCGGTGCCGGCACGGCCTTCAACGCACTCGTGAAGCTCGGGGTCGCCGGGACCGATCATGTCGCGGTGTCCGGGCTCGGCCCGGTCGGCCTGGCCGCGGTGCTGTTCGCGAAGAAGTTCGGCGCCCGCGTGGTCGCCATCGACCCGGCCGCCGAACGGCGCGCGCTTGCCGAGCAGGCCGGTGCGGACCTGACGCTGGATCCGTTGAACGACGACGTGGTGGCCCGGGTCCGCGAGTGGTCCGGCGGCGACGGCGCGTCCGTCGCGATCGACTGCTCCGGCAACGCCGCGGCGCGCGGCACGTTGCTCGACGCCGCCGCGCTGCTCGGCCGCGTCGCGTTCGTCGGCGAGGGCGGAACCGTGTCCGCGCAGGTGAGTGAGCAGATCATCCACAAGCAGCTGACCATCGTCGGCTCCTGGGTGTTCGGCATCAGCGAGCTCGCGCACATGATGCGGTTCGTTGCCGAGCGCGGCATCGACCTGTCGTCGCTGATCACACACGTCTACTCGATCGACGAGGGGCAGCGCGCGTTCGACGTCGCGGATGCCGGTACCAGCGGGAAAGTCGTCGTCACCATGGGGAGGGCATGACATGGACATGATCATCAATGGTGAGCACCTGGCCGCGATCGACGGCAGGACGCTCGATATCGACAACCCCGCGACCGGGGAGGTCATCGGCCAGGTGCCGCGTGCCGGTGCCGCGGACGTGGATCTCGCGGTCAAGCATGCGAAGGCCGGGCTGCGCGTCAACAGCCGCGTGCCCGCCCACCGCCGCTACGACTACCTCGTCAAGACCGCGCAGCTGATCCTGCGCGAGCGCGAGCGACTGGTGGAGCTGCTGGTCAAGGAGAACGGGAAATCCCGGTCCTGGGCCGATTTCGAGGTCCGCAAGGGCGCCGAGGTGTTCCAGACCATCGCCGAACGCGTCAAGGACCCGCAGGGCGCCACGTATCCGATGGACAGCATGTACAACGCGGAGACGCAACTGTCCATGTTGTACAAACAGCCGCTGGGCGTGATCGGCGCGATCGTGCCGTTCAACTTCCCGGTCGAGCTGATGGCCTACAAGGTCGCGGGCGCACTCGCCGGCGGCAACTCCGTCGTGGTGAAGCTGCCCGAGGACTGCCCGCTGACCTGTCTGGAGATCGGCGACCTGCTGCTGGAGGCCGGTGCGCCGGCGGAGTCGTTCCACCTGGTGACCGGGCTGGGCCACGAGGCCGGCGCGGCGGTGGTCGAGCATCCCGGGGTCGGGATGATCTCGTTCACCGGCAGCACCGAGGTCGGCAAGCAGATCGCCGTGGAAGCCGGGCGGCAGCTGAAGAAGATCTCACTCGAACTCGGCGGCAACGACGCGGTGATCGTGTTCGACGACGTCGACGTGGACGAGGTCGCCGAATCGATCGTGCGTGGCCGGATGACGGTGGGCAACGGCCAGGCCTGCGTCGCGGACAAGGTGTGGCTCGTTCATGAGGCTGTCGCGGAGAAGTTCGCCGAGGCGGCCGGCCGCGTCGCGCGCAGCCTGTCCTACGGCGATCCGGCGGACCCATCGGTGGACGTCGGCCCGCTGATCACCGACGAGGCGGCCAACCGCGTACACGACCAGATCCAGCAGGCCGTGCGCGAGGGTGCCACGATCGTCGCGGGTGGCGAACGCTTCGGCCCGCGTGGCATCTCACCCACCGTGCTGTCCAATGTGGACCGCAACTCGGCGCTGCTCGCGGACGAGGTGTTCGGTCCGGTCGTGCCGATCGTCGCGTTCGCCGCCGAGGAGGAAGCGGTCGAGATCGCCAACAGCTCGCGCTACGGGCTACAGGGGGCGGTGTGGACAAAGGACGTCAACCGGGCGTTGCGCGTCGCCGACCAGCTCGACGTCGGCGGGGTCGTGATCAACGGCTCGTCCTGCTTCCGGCCGGGCAACATCCCCTACATGCCGCGCAAGGAAAGCGGCCTCGGCAAGGACAACATGTTCGACGCGATGGACGAGATGACCGTCGGCAAGGCCGTCGTCTTCAACGGCGTGCGGGCGATGGGGACCGCATGAGAATCACCAACGTGTCCACGGTGGTCCTGCGGTCGCCGATGGATCAGGCCTTCTACTCGTCACAGGGCCGGTTCGCGGAGCGCAACAGCCTGCTCGTGAAGATCGAGACCGACGAGGGGCTGACCGGCTGGGGTGAGGGCGGCCAGTACGGCCCGCCCGAGCCGGTCAAGGCCTGTGTCGACGCGGTGCTCGGCCCGTTGCTCATCGGGAAGGACCCGGCCACCCCGGTCGTGCACTGGGAGAACGGGTACAGCCGGATCCGCGACTTCGGCGTCAAGGGACCGTTCGTGGAGGCGCTCAGCGCGCTCGACATCGCGCTGTGGGACCTGACCGGCAAGGCCTGCGGGCGCCCGCTCAGCGCCCTGCTCGGCGGCGCGTTCCGCGAGTCGATTCCCGCCTACGGCACGGGTTTCTACTATCCCGGCGACGATCCCACGGTGATCGACGAAGGCAGGATCAAGGCCGAATGCGCGCGCAAGGCCGACGAGGGCTACAGCGCGGTGAAGGTCAAGATCGGGTTGTTGTCCACATCGGACGATCTGCGCAGGCTCCACATCGTGCGCGACGAACTGGGCGAGGACACGACCCTGCTGGTCGACGCGAACCACGGCTACAACTTCGCCGGCGCCCGTGCCGTCGCGGCGGGGCTGGCGGAGCTGGGCGTGCGGTGGTTCGAGGAGCCGGTGGTGCCCGAGGACAAGGATTCCTACCGCAGGCTGCGAGAGGTCTCGGCGGTGCCGATCGCGGGCGGTGAGGCCGAGTACACCCGCTTCGGATTCGGCGAGCTGATCAACGGCGGGTGCGTGGACATCGCACAGCCGGACCTGTGTGTCGCGGGCGGGATCACCGAGTGGATCAAGATCCAGTCGCTGGCCTCCGCGGCGGGCGTCTCCGTGGTCCCGCACGTGTGGGGGAGCGGGATCGCGCTCGCGGCGGCGGTCCAGGTCATCGCGGCGACCCCGGCGAACCCGTTCACCGCCAACCCGATCCCGATCCTCAACGAGCCGGTGCTCGAGTTCGACACCACGGAGAACGCGCTGCGCACCGAGTTGCTGGCGACCCCGTTTCGGATGCGCGAGGGACGCGTGGGCGTTCCCGGCGGGCCGGGGCTGGGCATCGAGGTGGACGAATCGGTGCTGCGCCGGTTCGCGGAGGCGGCATGAGCGTGGACTTCGGCGCGGCGCGGCTGGTGCCGGTGATCGTGCTCGACGAGCCGTCGCGGGCGGACGCACTCGCCGGCGCGCTCGTCGCGGGCGGCCTGCCGGTGGCCGAGGTGACCTTCCGTACCGCGGCGGCGCAGGAGGCGATCGCGCGGATGGCCGAACGGGGCGACATCCTCGTCGGCGCGGGAACCGTGGTGACACCCGCACAAGTGGACGCGGCCGTCACCGCGGGCGCGCGGTTCGTGGTGTCGCCGGGGCTGTCCCGCGCGGTGGCCGACCGGTGCGCGGAGCACGGGGTGCCGCTGCTGCCCGGCGCGGTCACCGCGACCGAAGTACAGGCCGCGCTGGAACTCGGCATCACCACGGTGAAGTTCTTCCCGGCGGGCTCGTCCGGCGGTCCCGGCGCGATCCGTGATCTGGCCGCGCCGTTCCCGTCGGTGCGGTTCGTGCCCACCGGCGGCGTCGGGCCGGGCAATCTGGAGGGCTACCTGAGCCTGCCCGCGGTCGCGGCCGCGGGCGGCTCGTGGATGGCGCCACGCGAGCTCATCGAGGCCGGCCGGTTCGACGAGATCACCACGCGGACCGCCGAAGCGGTCGCGCTCGCGGAGCGGTCATGGCGCTGACGATCCGGCCGGCGGAGCGGTGCCGATACGACCTGGTGTCGCTTGGCGAGGTGATGCTGCGCCTGGATCCCGGCGAGGGACGAATCCGTGCCGCGCGGTCGTTCCAGGTGTGGGAGGGCGGCGGCGAGTACAACGTGGCGCGCGGGCTGCGCAAGGCCTTCGGGCTGCGCACGGCGGTCGTGACGGCGTTGGCGGACAACGAGATCGGGCGGCTGATCGAGGAGCTGATCCTCGCCGGTGGCGTCGATACCTCGCTGGTGCGGTGGGTGCCCTACGACGGGATCGGCCGGACTGTCCGGAATGGACTCAACTTCACCGAGCGCGGGTTCGGGGTCCGTGGTCCGCTCGGCGTGTCCGACCGCGGGCACAGTGCCGCCTCCCAGTTGCGGCCGCAGGACGTGGACTGGGACCACCTGTTCGGCGAGCTCGGCGTGCGGTGGCTGCACACCGGCGGGATTTTCGCCGCACTGAGCGAATCGTGCGCGGAGACGGCCGTGCTGGCGGCCACCACGGCGAAGAAGTACGGGACCGTGGTGTCCTACGACCTGAACTACCGGCCCAGCCTGTGGAGCGAGGAGCGGGCCACGGCGGTCAACCGGCGGATCGCCGAGCACGTGGATGTGTTGTTCGGCAACGAGGGGCATTTCGCCTCGGTGCTCGGTGTGCCGGCGCCGGGGTTCGAGTCCGCCGCGGAGAAGGTGGCCGCGCAGTACCCGGGTCTGCGGGTGATCGCGGGCACGGTGCGGACCGTGCACAGCGCGAGCGCGCACGACTGGGGCGGGATCGCCTGGTCGCCGGAAACCGGCGTGGTGGGCTCGCGCCGGTATGAGCGGACGGAGATCCTCGACCGGGTCGGCGGCGGGGACGCCTTCGCGGCAGGGCTCGCGTTCGGCTTGCTGGACGGCGCGCCGCTGCCGACGGCACTGGAGTACGCGGTGGCTCACGGGGCGCTGGTGATGACCACGCCGGGCGACACGAGCATGGCCTCCCGTGCGGAGGTCCTGCGCCTCGCGGCGGGAGGTGAGGTGGGCATCGACCGTTGACGTCGCGTGGTCTCGGTGCGGGAGCTGGGGCGGGCGTTCGGCAGCTGACGCCCGGGGCTCAGTGCGGGAGCTGCCCGAGCGTCCGACCGCTGACGCCCGCCGGCCCCGGCGCTCGGGACCGGCGGCGGGCGAGAGCGTTGGGCCGCTGGCCCCCGAGGTGGCCGCACCCGCGGCGACCTCGGGCTTTTCCCTTCCCCCGGCTCGCCGCGAACCCACCCCCGAGGAGGAACGAACTCTTGCCCACGAGACTAGATATCTGATACATCAGAGGAGTGCTCGAAACAACGCCGTTGCGTGGACAGGTGGAGCAGTTGCTGCGGGAAGCGATCCTCGACCGCCGGCTGGCTCCCGGCGAACGAATCGACCTGCCCGGCCTCGCCCGGCAGTGGGGCGTGAGCATCACGCCGGTGCGCGACGCCGTGCAGCGGCTGGAAAGCGAGCGGCTCGTCAACGTCCTGCCGCGCAAGGGTGTCTACGTCGCGAGCCTGGACCGCACCGACGTGCGGCACATCTACGACGTCCGCCGGGCGCTGGAATGCGTCGCCATCGAGACCGCGGTGCGCGAGGCGCCCGAGGAGCGGCTGCGTGCGGCCATCGGCACCTACCGCGCCGCGGGCGACAAGCTGGCCCGCACCGGGGACCGCAGCGAGCTGATCGAATGCGACGGTCTCGTGCACGATCTCGTTCTCGAGCACTGCGGCAACCCGCGTCTGGTCCAGACCATGAACGGCATCGCCGACCAGGTGCGCTGGGCCCGCGGCATGGTCACCGAGGACCCGGTGAACTACGAGCTCGCGCTCACCGAGCACCTCGCGGTGCTGGAGGCGCTGCTCACGCGGGACGTGGAAGCCGCGATCCACGCGATGCGGGAGCACCTCGTCAACTCGGCCGACCGCGTCGAGCACGCGTGGCAGGAGGCCCAGGATGCCTGAGCTCACCGTGCGCCATCCGAAGAAACGAGCGACCGATGAAGATCACTCGGGTTGACACCACGCCGGCACCGGGAGCGAGCGCGCTCGTCCGGTTGCGGACCGACGAAGGGATCACCGGCGTCGGGCAGGCCGGCGCCGCGCACGCGGTGGTCGCCGAGGTCGTCGCCGCTGCGATCGAACCTCTGCTCGTGGGTCAGGATCCGCTGCTGATCAGCCGGGACGCGGCGATGATCGGCGAGGTCTGGGAGGCGCTCCACGGCGCGGCGCGCGGGAGGGCCGGTGCGGCGGAGGCGGTCGGCGGGACCGACATCGCCTTGTGGGATCTGCTGGGCAAACTGACGGGGCAGCCGCTGCGGCGTCTGCTCGGCACGGCGAGGCTGTCGGCGCGCGCGTGTGTCGCGGTGAGCGGAGGGCACGAGGCCGAGGCCGCCGTCGCGCACGGTGCGACGGCCGTCAAGGTGCGGGTCGGCGGTGACGTGGTGGCGGACATCGCACTGGTCACCGGGATCGGCGCCGCGGTCGGGTCCGAAGTGGACATCGTGGTGGACGGGGCGGGCGGCTACGACCGGCTGGACGCGTTGCGGATGGCCCGGGCGCTGGAGGACGTTCGCGTCGCGTGGTTCGAGGAGCCGGTGCGCGCGCGGAACCTGACGGAGTACAACGCCGAGCACGCCTGGCTGGCCGAACGCGTGGCGATCCCGCTCGCGGGCGGCAAGCGACTGCGCACCCGCTACGAATTCCTCGAACCGTTGTCGCGCCACGCCTTCGACGTGCTGCGCCCGGACTGTACGGTGGTCGGCGGCATCAGCGAGGCCAGGAAGGTGGCCGCGATGGCGGCCGCCTGGGGAATCCGGTGCGCCCCATACTCGGCCGGTTCTCCGATTGCCCACAGTGCCGCGCTGCACGTGGCACTGAGCACCCCGGGCGCCGAGCCGATCGAGCCGGGGGCGCCGGGCACGGCCCCGGTGCAGACCACGGTCCGGGCCGGCGATGGCCTCGGCCTCGGTCTCCCGGCGGCGTCACCTGTCTCGCGAGGGATGGCCGTGCGCGTGATGGTGTGAGCGGGCCCGGCGCCCGCCGTCACGGCGCCGCCGGCAACTGCACCATCACACGCAGACCGCCTGCGGGGCGAGGGGTGAGCGCGAGGGTCCCGTCGTGTGCCTTGGCGATGCTCTTCACGATCGCCAGGCCCAGGCCCACCCCCGGGTGATCACCGCGGATTCGTTCGGTGCCGCGCTGAAACGGTTCGGCGAGCGTGGAAACCAGTTGCGGGGCAAGCACTTCGCCGGTGTTCTCGACGATGAGCACGACGGTGCTGGCGTGCACACCGGTCATCACCCACACCGTGCCCCGCTGGGGCAGGTTGTGCACGATCGCGTTGTGCACGAGGTTGGTGGTCATCTGCAGCAGCAGCGCGTGCGAGCCGATGGTCGGGCTCACGTCGCCGGAGGTTTCGAGGGTGAGGCCACGTTTCTCGGCGAGGGGGAGCAGCGTTTCGGCGGCTTCCTCAGCCACGAGGGACAGGTCGACGGTCTCGCGGCCGAACGATCGCTGGTCGGCGCGGCTGAGCAGGAGCAGGGCCTCGGTGAGCTCGATCGCGCGAGTGTTGACCGCGTGCAGGCGCTCGACGAGTTCGCCGGGGTCGCGGTCGGGATCGTTGCGGGCCACGTCGAGCAGCGTCCGCGTGATCGCCAGCGGCGTGCGCAGCTCGTGGGAGGCGTTGGCCGCGAATCTTCCCTGTTCGGCGACGTGCGCTTCGAGCCGCGCGAGCATGGTGTCGAAGGCGTCGGCGAGTTCGCGGAACTCGTCCTTCGCGCCGGTCAGCCGGATCCGGTGGGACAGCGAACCGTTCGCGGCCATCCGGGCGGCGGCGGTGATACGCGTCAGCGGGTTGAGCATGCGGCCGGCGAGCAGCCACCCGCCGAGCAGTCCGAACACCAGCAGGCACCCCAGCACGACGATCGCCTTCGGGACGAAGGCGCGTGTGAGGTCGGACCGGTTGGGAAAGTAGCGGCCACCGGTGCCGGGCACGATGATCCGTTCGGGCACGTAGCGCAGCAGGAACAACCACACGACCGCGAGCAGCAGCGCGCCCACGAGCATGACGACCGCGGCATAGCTGAGAGTGAGTTTGAGGCGAACGCTCAGGCCGGGCGTCCTATCCACGGTCTGTGTCCGTGCTGATGCGGTACCCGACGCCGGGCACGGTCGCGATTATCCACGGTTCGCCGAGGCGTTTGCGCAGTGCCGAGACCGTGATGCGCACGGCGTTGGTGAACGGATCGGCGTTCTCGTCCCACGCCCGTTCCAGCAGTTCCTCGGCGCTGACGACCCCGCCTTCGGCCGCGACCAGTACTTCGAGCACGGCGAACTGTTTCCTGGTCAGCGCGACGTAGCGGCCGTCACGGTGCACCTCGCGGCGGAACGGGTCGACCCGCAGGCCCGCGATCTCCCACACCGGCGGCCGGTTGTGCCCGCGCCTGCGATCCAGTGCCCGGAGCCGGAGCACGAGTTCCCGCAGTTCGAAGGGCTTGGTGAGGTAGTCGTCGGCGCCGAGTTCGAAACCGGAGGCCTTGTCGTCGAGCCGGTCGGCGGCGGTGAGCATGAGAATCGGCATGCCGCTGCCGGAGGAGACGATGCGTTTGGCGATCTCGTCGCCGGAGGGACCGGGGATGTCGCGGT
>Ga0164243_10013574_pt1 | contig 11447 bp, 9 predicted proteins | sample OricompcompostOP_FD_108781 | JGI IMG/M metagenome (GOLD analysis project Ga0164243, IMG submission 108781) | Organic Plus compost microbial communities from Emeryville, California, USA - Original compost - Organic plus compost (OP) | ecosystem: Engineered > Solid waste > Mixed feedstock >... | reverse complement strand
GCGGCGTCCCGCGTGCCAGGCGCGGGGTTCGGTCGTGGACGGCGAAGCGCACTACGTCCTGAACGGGGACTCCGCGGAGCTGTTGATCGTGGCGGCGCGAACTGCCGGCGGTGTCCGGCTCTACGAGGTCGATCCGCGGAGCCGAGGGGTGTCGTGCCGGGCCGAACCGACGCTGGATCGAACGATGCGGCTCGCCACGGTTGCGTTCGACGGCGCCGCCGCTCGCGAACTCGCTGGTGAGGGCGAGACCGCGCTGCGGCGCACGCGGGCGCTGGCGGGCGCGATGCTGGCCGCCGAGCAAGTGGGCGCAGCCGCCCGCAGCCTGGAGCTCACCGTCGAGCACACCAAGCAGCGGCAGCAGTTCGGCCGTCCCATCGGCAGCTTCCAGGCGCTCAAGCACCGCATGGCCGAAGTCCACGTGGCCGTTGAAGCAGCCCGGTCGGCCGCCGAGCACGCGGTGTCCACAGCGGACGATCGTGCCCCCGGTTGGGAACGTGCCGCGCACGTCGCGCGCGTGTCGTGCACGGAGGCGTTGCAGCACGCCACCGCCGAAATGATCCAGCTGCACGGTGGTATTGCGATCACGTGGGAGCACGACGCGCACCTGTACTTCAAGCGCGCCCACAGCAGCGCACAACTGCTCGGGCAGCCCGCGGAGCACCTGCGGCTGCTGAGCGCGGACGAGGGCTCGCTGCGGACGGCTCGGCCCGCAGCAGCTCGCGACAGCTGAGCCCCTCCCGCAAAACTAGAACTTGTTCTATTATGGCATCGGGGCGACACAGGGAGGCGCGCAGTGCCGATCGCGATCACCGACGAGCAGCGAGCCCTGCAGGACTCGATCAGGAACTGGTCGGCCGCAGCGGACTCCGCGGACGTCCGCGCGCTGGAGACGGCAACAGCCGCCGAGCGCGATCCCTGGCACGAAACCCCCAGGTGGCGCGAACTCGCCGACCTCGGAGTGTTCGCCATCGCCGTCTCCGAAAAGTCCGGCGGCGCCGGCGGCGGACTCACCGACCTCGCGTCGGCGCTGGAGCAGACCGCCGACGCGCTGGTGCCCGGACCCGTGCTCGGCACCGCGGTGGCCGGCCTGCTCCTCGACGGGCAGTTGCCGGACGGGCAGTTCCCGGACGGCCGGCTGCCGGACGGGCGGCCGAGTCCGCTGCTGGAGCAGATCACCCGCGGCCGCGCCAGCGTCGGTGTGGCCGCCGATCCCGGAACGCTCACCGCCAGCGACGACGGCGGAACCACGCGGCTGCACGGCGAAGTCCCGCACGTCCTGGGCGGTGCGGGAGCCTCCCACGTCCTCGTTCCCGCGCGGATCTCCCGCGGGTGGGCGTGGTTCCTGCTGGAGGCCGGCAAGCTCCGGATCACCGAGCGCAGCAGCGTCGACTTCTCGCGGCCGGTGGCCAGCGCCGTCCTCGACGGCGCCGAACCCGACGAGCACGTGCCGGCCTCCGCGCGCCCGCACGACCTCCTCGTCGCACTGGCCGCCGCCGAAGCCTGCGGCGTCGCGGGCTGGTGCCTGCGCACCGCCGTCGACCACGCGCGAGTGCGCGAGCAGTTCGGACGAGCCATCGGCTCCTTCCAGGCGGTCAAGCACCTCTGCGCGGACATGCTGTGCCGCCTCGAGCACGCCGGCGCCCTGGCCTGGAACGCGGCCCGCGCGCTCGACGAGCGCTCCGGCGAGCACCCGCTGGCCGTGGCCGCGGCCGGAGCCGCGGTGTTCGAAGCGGCCTTCCAGAACGCGAAGGACTGCGTCCAGGTGCTCGGCGGAACCGGCTTCACCTGGGAGCACGACGCGCACCTGTACCTGCGGCGGGCGACCGCGCTGCGGCAGCTGTTCGGCGACTCCGCCGCGTGGCGCGGTGAAGTCGCCGAGCTCGCGCTGTCCGGAGCGCGGCGCAGCCTCGAAGTCGGCGCGGGCGAGATCCCCGCGGACGTGGAGCACCAGCGGACCGCGATCCGCGCGGAGATCGGGCGTATCGCCCGGCTCGATCCCGACCAGCAGCGCCAGCAGCTCGCCGAAGCCGGATACCTCGCCCCGGAGTGGCCGCCGCCGCACGGCCTCGGGGCCGCACCGCCGCTGCAGCTGCTCATCGACCAGGAGCTGCAGCGCGCCGACGTGCAGCGGCCCGCCCTGGTCGTCGGCGCGTGGGCCGCGCCGACCGTCCTGGCGCACGGAACCGGCGAGCAGCAGCGCCGCTTCCTGCGCCCGACCCTGCGCGGGGACATCACCTGGTGCCAGCTGTTCAGCGAACCCGGCGCCGGCTCCGACCTCGCCTCGCTGCGCACCCGCGCCACCCGCGAGGACGGCGGCTGGCGGCTGCGGGGCCAGAAGGTGTGGACCTCGGTCGCCCGCGAGGCCGACTGGGCCATCTGCCTGGCCCGCACTCACCCCGAGGCGCCGCGGCACCGCGGCATCACCTACTTCCTCGTGGACATGACCAGCCCGGGCATCGACGTCCGCCCGCTGCGGGAGATCACCGGTGACGCGGTGTTCAACGAGGTCTTCCTGGACGGGGTGTTCGTGCCCGACGACTGCGTGGTCGGCGAGGTCGACGACGGGTGGAAGGTCGCCCGCTCGACCCTGGCCACCGAGCGGGTCGCGATCAGCGCGGGCTCCGCGCTCGGCGACGAGACCGAGCAGCTGCTGGCGCGCGCCGGAAAGCTCGACGTCGGCGACGAGGACCGCCGGCGGATCGGCGAGGTCGTCGCCGGCGGGCTCGCGGTGTCGGTGCTCGGGCTGCGGGCCACGCTGCGCCAGATCCGCGGCCAGCCCGGCGCGGAGTCCAGCGTGGAGAAGCTCGTCGGCGTCCAGCACCGCCAGGACGCGGCGCAGCTGGGCCTCGACCTGCTCGGCCCGGCCGGTGCGGTCGTCGGCGAGGACAGCTCCGCGGCCGTGCACTGCTTCCTGAACAGCCGCTGCCTGAGCATCGCCGGCGGAACCACGCAGGTGCTGCGGACCGTCGTCGCGGAGCGCGTGCTCGGCCTGCCGCGCGAGGAACGCCGGTGACCCCGCCGGCTGCCCCGCTCCAGAGCACACCGACCCAGACCGCTCCGACCATCCCTACCCGAGGAGCCGCCGTGGACTTCGCGCTGGACGGAACCCAGGAGCAGGTGCGGGAACTCGCCGACGACGTGCTGCGCAGGTCCGCCGACCACGGCCGCACCGACCACGGCCGCACCGACGGCGGCTGGGACGCGGTGGTGTGGAAGGCCCTCGCGGGCGCGGATCTGCTGTCCCTGGCCGTGCCCGAGCAGCAGGGCGGATCCGGGCTCGGTGTCGTGGAGACCGCGGTGGTGCTCGGCGAGATCGGACGGCGCACCGCGGACGTGCCCGCGCTGTCCACGCTGGCCTTCGGCGTGCTTCCGGTGACCCGCTTCGGGACAGCGGCGCAGCGGGACGACGTGCTCCGCGGCGTGGAGTCCGGCCGCGTCCTGACGGGCGCGCTGAACGAGCCGGCCGACCCGCTGCCCGCCCGCCCCCGCCTGACCGCCCGGCGCGACGGGTCCGAACTCGTGCTCTCCGGGCGGAAAACGGCCGTGCAGCACGCGGACGCGGCCGAGCGGATGCTCGTCAGCTGCACCGTCGACGGGGAGGGAACCGGGATCGCCCTCGTGGATCCCGCCAGCAGCGGGGTCACGCTGCACCGGACCCCGTCCTCGACGGGAAGTCCCGAGCACACCGCCGTCTTCGACGACGTCCGCATCAGCGCCGACGACCTGCTCGGCGGAAGGTGCGGGCCGGACGTCCTGGAAGGCGCGCACGAGTTCGCGATGGTCGGCATCTGCTCCCTCGCGCGGGGAAGTCTCGCCGGAGCCCTGGAACTCACCTCGGAGCACGTGCGCACCCGCACCCAGTTCGGCCGCCCGCTGGCCGCGTTCCAGGCCGTGGCCGGCCAGGTCGCCGACGTCTACATCGCCTCCCGCACGCTCGATCTCGCCACCCGGGCCGCCTGCTGGGGCCTGGCCAGCGGCAACGCCCCCGAGGACTGCCGCACCGCCGCCGCCTGGCTGACCACCTCCGCCCCGCCGGCCCTGCACACCTGCCACCACCTGCACGGCGGCGTCGGCCTGGACGTGACCTGCCCGCTGCACCGGCACACCGCGCTGGTCAAGGACCTCACCCGGCTCCTCGGCGGCGCCGAGGCCAGCCACGACCGGATCGCGAGCTGAAGGGGCAACCGTGTTCATCGAGCTCACCGAGCAGCAGCGGGACCTCCGCGACCGGATTCGGGACTACTTCCGGGACCTGGTCACGCCCGAGGAGCGCGCGGCGATGCGCACCGACCGGCACGGCCCGGCGTTCCGCGACGTCGTCCGCCGCATGGGCCGGGACGGGTGGCTCGGCCTCGGCTGGCCCGTCGAGTTCGGCGGCAGCGGCCTCGGCCCGGTCGAGCAGCAGCTGTTCGCCAGCGAGGCCGCCCGGTTCGACGTCCCGCTGCCGTCGGTCACGCTGGAGACCGTCGGGCCGACGCTGCAGGCCCACGGCACTGCCGAGCAGCAGGAGCACTTCCTGCCGAAGATCCTCGCCGGCGAGCTGCACTTCGCCGTCGGCTACACCGAACCGGAAGCCGGCACCGACCTGGCGTCGCTGCGCACGACCGCGGTCCGGGACGGCGACAGCTACGTGGTCAACGGCAGCAAGGTGTTCACCACCGGAGCCCACGACGCGGACCACATCTGGCTCGCCTGCCGCACCGACCAGGACGCCCGCAAGCACCGCGGCCTGTCCATCCTCATCGTCGACACGTCGGACCCGGGCTTCTCGTGGACGCCGATCACCACCTCCGACGGCGCGCACCACGTCAACGCCACCTTCTTCGACGACGTGCGCGTTCCGGCGTCCCGGCTGGTCGGCGAACAGGACCGCGGCTGGCAGCTGATCACCACCCAGCTCAACCACGAGCGGGTCATGCTCGGGCCGGCCGGGCGCCTGGGGGCGCTGCTCGACCGCGTGGACGCGTGGCTCGAGGGCCGCACCGACCCGCGCGGGACACCGCTGCGCGAGCTGCCCGACGTGCACCGCGCGCTCGCCCGCACGCGCACCGCGCTGCGGGTCAACGAGCTGCTCAACTGGCAGGTCGCCGCGTCCGCGGCGGACCGGCCGGTCGCGGCCGCCGACGCCTCGGCGACCAAGGTCTTCTCGTCCGAGCGGGTGCAGGAGCTGGGCCGCGAGCTCGGCGACCTCCTCGCGCGCCACGGCGATCCGGCCGAGCCGGACACCGCCGCGCTGCTCGACTGGCTGGACGTGCGCGCCAAGCGCGACCTGGTGCTGACCTTCGGCGGCGGCGTCAACGAGATCCAGCGGGAACTGATCGCCGCGGCGGGGCTGGGCCTGCCGCGGGTACCGCGCTGAAGGAGGAGCGAGTGGCTGGTGCGGAGAGCGCGGATCGGCACGCCGAGATCCGCGAGGTGGCCGCGAGGCTGCGGGAGAAGGGGGAGTGCGCCGCCCGGTCGGCGCGCGATCCCGCGAACCTCCCGATGATCCACAACTGGGTGCAGGCGGTGGGCGACGGCAATCCCGTCTACACCGACGAGCGGGCGGCGCGCGCTTCCGTCCACGGTGGACTCGTGGCGCCGCCGGCGATGGCCCAGGTCTGGACGATGGACGGCGGACGCGATCCCGAGCAGGATCCGCTCGGCGCGATGTCGCGGATCCTCGACGACGCCGGCTACACCTCGGTGGTGGCGACCAACAGCGAGCAGACCTACCACCGCTACCTGCGCCACGGCGAGCACGTCGCGGTGACGGCCGCGCTGGAGGAACTGGTCGGGCCGAAGACGACCGCCCTGGGTGAGGGGTGGTTCGTCACCACCCGCAGCACCTGGTACGTCGGGGCGGAGCCGGTGGCCGAGATGCGGTTCCGCATCCTCAAGTTCCGGCCGGCCGCGCAGGGGGCCAGCGGCGGATCCGCGGAGGAGACCGGGGAGAGGACCGGGGACGAGGCTGGGGGCGAGCCCGGGGAGAAGGCCGGTGCTAAGCCCGGGGAGAAGGCGGCTGACGAGCCCGCGGGTGAGCCGATCCGCCCGGCGATCAGCCGCGACACGGCCTACTTCTGGGAGGGCGCCCGCGTCGGGGAGCTGCGGATCCAGCGGTGCGGCCGGTGCGGACTGCTGCGGCACCCGCCGGGACCGATGTGTCCCGAGTGCGGGGCGACCAAGCCGACCTACCTGGTCTCCCGCGGAGTCGGCGAGGTCCACAGCTACACCGTGCACCACCACCCGCCCCTGCCCGGCAAGCAGCTGCCGCTGGTCGTGGCCCTGGTCGAGCTCGACGAAGGGGTCCGCGTGCTGGGCGAGCTGCCCGGGGTCGACCCCGGGCGGGTGCGCATCGGCATGGAGGTCGAGGTCGGTTTCCACGAGATCGACGAGGGCCTCGCGCTGCCGCACTGGAAACCGCGAACGGGAGGCCGGACATGACGCTGCCGAAGACCCTGACCGCCGGCGAGGTCCGTGCGGGACAGGCCCTGCCCGAGGAGAGCATCGAGGTCACCCCGACCTTCGTCATCAGCACCGCCCTGGCGACCCGGGACTTCCAGGACGTGCACCACGACCGGGACCTGGCCCGGGCCGGGGGAGCGCGGGACGTGTTCCTCAACATCCTGACCACCACCGGCGTCGTCCAGCGCTACGTCACCGACTGGGCGGGTCCGGAAGCGCTGGTCCGCGGCGTGGACGTCAAGCTCGGCGTGCCCTGCTGCGCCTACGACGAGCTCCGCCTGTTCGGCCAGGTCCTGGAACGGGACGACGACGGGGTGCTGACCGTGGAGGTCCTCGGCCGCACCGCGCGGGGCGAGCACGTGACGGGGAAAGTGCGGTTGGTCCTGCCGGAGGTGCGGTGATGGGCGAGCTCAGCGGGGCCGCGGCGATCGCGGGCATCGGCGCCACCGAGTTCTCCAAGGACTCGGGGCGCACCGAGCTGCAGCTGGCCGCCGAATCGGTGCGCGCGTGCCTGGCCGACGCCGGGTTGGCGCCCGAGGACGTCGACGGCCTGGTGACGTTCACGATGGACAGCAACACCGAGGTCGCCGTCGCGCGCGAGGTCGGCCTGGGCGAGCTGTCGTTCTTCAGCCGCATCCACTACGGCGGCGGAGCGGCCTGCGCGACCGTGCAGCAGGCGGCCATGGCCGTGGCGACCGGCGTCGCCGACGTCGTCGTCTGCTACCGGGCGTTCAACGAGCGCTCCGGGGTGCGCTTCGGCCAGTACCAGGGTTCGGGCGGCGCGCCCACCTCGTCCAACGTGGACAACAGCTGGACGCATCCCTTCGGCCTGGTCACCCCGGCCGCGCAGGTGGCGATGTTCGCCCGGCGCTACATGCACGAGACCGGCGCCACCAGCGAGGACTTCGGGCGGGTGGCGGTCGCCGACCGCAAGCACGCGGCCGCGAACCCGAACGCGTGGTTCTACCAGCGCCCGATCACGCTGGAGCAGCACCAGCGGTCGCGGTGGATCACCGAGCCGCTGCACCTGCTCGACTGCTGCCAGGAGACCGACGGGGGCGTGGCGCTCGTGGTCACCAGCGCCGAGCGCGCCCGCGACCTGGCGCGGCCGGCCGCGGTCGTGCGCGCGGCCGCGCAGGGCAGCGGGGCCGACCAGTTCACGATGACCAGCTACTACCGCCCCGACATCGGCGGCATCGCCGAGATGGGCGTGGTCGGGCGGCAGCTGTGGGCGCAGTCCGGGCTCGGGCCGCGGGACGTGAGCACGGCGGTGCTCTACGACCACTTCACCCCGTTCGTGCTGGCGCAGCTGGAGGAGCTGGGCTTCTGCGGGCGCGGCGAGGCGCGCCACTTCGTGGCCGACGGGCGGATCGAGCTCGGCGGGCAGCTGCCGCTGAACACCCACGGCGGCCAGCTCGGCGAGGCCTACGTGCACGGCATGAACGGCATCGCCGAAGCGGTCCGCCAGGTCCGCGGCAGCGCGGTCAACCAGGTTCCGGACGCGGACGCGGTGCTGGTCACCGCCGGGACCGGGGTGCCCACGAGCGGGCTGGTGCTCACCGCCGACGCCTAGGGGCCGCTCGCGGCCGCGGGGCTGGCGACCGGCGGAGCTCCTGCTCAGTTCGCGCGGAGGTCGTCGAGCTCCGCGGCGGGGCAGGCGTCGGCGAACGGGTCGCCGCCGAGCGAGGCGAAGCGCTCCACGTGCACCTTGTTCCGCGGGAACGCCCGCTCGCGCAGGGCGGCGCGCACCTCACCCATGAACGGCCGCGGCCCGCAGACGAAGGCGCGGTCGAAGTCCAGCGGCCGGACCAGCTCGTGCAGCGCCGTCGAGCTCGGCATCCCCTGCACCGACTCCAGCCAGTGGATCGCGGTGAACCGCTGCGGGTGTTCGCGGGCGAGCCGGTCCAGCTGCTGCCGGAAGATGACCGATCGCTCGTCGCGGTTGGCGTACAGCAGCGCGACCCGTCCCGCGCCGGCGGTCAGCACCGAGGTGAGGATGGACAGCACCGGGGTGATCCCGCTGCCCGCGGCGGCCAGCAGCAGGTCCTCGTCCAGCGAGCGGGGGGTGAACGCGCCGGCCGGTTCGAGCACGTCGATCCGGCTTCCCGGCTCGACCTGCTCGCAGATCCAGTTGGACGCCCGGCCGTGCGCGACGCGCTTGACGGTCACCTGCAGCCGCTCGTCCCGGTGCGGGCAGCTCGACAGCGAGTAGCAGCGGGCGAGCGGGCCGTCCTCGCCGGGCACCCGCAGGGTCAGGAACTGGCCGGGCAGGTAGCCGAAGCGGTGGGCCTGCTCGGGGCGCAGCTCGAAGACCAGGGAACGGCTGTCCGGGGTTTCGGGGACGATCGCCGCCACCCGCAGCGTGTGGAACGGGACTGCACTCATCGCGTCCTCCGCCTCGCCTCGCGCGCGGTTCGTGCGCCGGACGGGATCGCCGGCCCACCAACCGCCACAACTAGAACATGTTATAGATAAGCGACCGAATTCGCCAGCGGGCGAGCTGATAGATACCTATAACGAGTTATACCGAGCTAGCAGGTCCCGCTCGTCGCGCCAACAGGACGGTCGTGCCCAAATTCCGGCGCCCGCCCGGGTTGGCGCTCTTCACATCAATGAGAACATGTTCTAGTGTCGGGTCGGTGGCCGCGCACCGCGCGGCGCAACCCCCGGACCCGCGCGGCGGTTCTCCCCGCGACGACGGCGAGTTGGGAGCGTGGCGATGAGCGGGCACGAAGCCCAGAACGTGATCGACGGGGTGTGGGAGCTGCTGCCGGTCCTGCGCGAGCGGGCCCAGGAGGCCGAGGACGCCCGCGAAGTCCCCGCCGAGACGGTCAAGTCCCTGGCCGAGCTCGGCTACTTCCGGATGCTGCAGCCCGCGCGGCACGGCGGCGCGGCGGCGAGCCCCCTCGAGTTCTTCCGGGCCGCGCGGCTGATTGCCAGCGCCTGCGGCTCGACCGGCTGGGTGGCCTCGGTGGTCGGGGTGCACCCGTGGCAGCTGGCGCTGTTCGACGCGCGGGCCCAGGACGAGGTGTGGGGCCCGGACCCGGACACCCGGATCTCCTCGTCGTACGCCCCGATGGGGCGGGCCGAACCCGTCGAGGGCGGGTTCCGGTTCCGCGGCCGGTGGAGCTTCTCGTCCGGCTGCGCGCACGCGAGCTGGGTGTTCCTCGGTGGTCTGGTCGTCGACGAGGACGGCGCGCCGACGGACTTCCGCACCTTCCTGCTGCCGGCCGAGGACTACGCGATCGTCGACGTGTGGGACACGGTGGGACTGCGCGGCACCGGCAGCAACGACGTCGTCGTCGAGGACGTGTTCGTGCCGGACCACCGCACGCTGAGCTTCACCAGCACCGGCAAGTGCCGCTGCCCGGGCCACGAGGTCAACCCCGAGCCGGTGTACCGGATCCCGTTCGCCTCGGTGTTCTCCTCGTCGATCTCCGTGCCGATCATCGGCATGGCCACCGGCGCCTACGACGCGTTCACCGAGCACACCAAGGAGCGGGTGCGGGCCTCGTCCGGCGAGAAGGCCGCCGAGGACACCTTCGGCCAGGTCGCGATCGCCGAGGCCGCGCGGTCGATCGACACCGCGTGGTCGCGGATCCAGGACTGCATCGGCGCGGAGCTCGCGCACGTGACCGCCGGCGAGAAGGTGCCGATGCCGCTGCGGCTGCGCGCCCGCCGCGACCAGGTCAGCGCCACCGGCGAGGCGCTGTCCGCAGTGGACCGGTTGTTCTCGCAGGCCGGCGGCAAGGCGCTGCGCTCCGGCACCCCGCTGCAGCGGTTCTGGCGCGACGCGCACGCCGGGCGCGCGCACGCGATCAACGATCCGGACAAGGTCATGGCCCTGTACGGGCGCAGCGAACTCGGGCTGCGCGTCGCCGACGCGTGGTTGTGAAGGGGAGCGGGATGACGGCACCAACCACGGTGGACTTCACGTCCACGAGCCGGTTCGCCGACGTCGGCGAGCTGCAGCTGCACTACCACGAGGCCGGCGGGGGCGCGGCAACGCCGATCGTGCTGCTGCACGGCGGCGGGCCGGGAGCTTCGGCGTGGAGCAACTTCGGGCCGAGCCTGGAGTTCTTCAGCCGGTCGGTCCGCACGCTGATGCCGGACCAGCCGGGCTTCGGGCGCTCGGACAAGCCCGAGGTGCGCGGGCACTTCTTCACCTTCAGCGCCGACGCGCTGGCCGCGCTGCTGGACCGGCTGGGCATCGAGCGGGTGCACCTGGTGGGCAACTCGCTCGGCGGCGGCACCGCGGTGCGGTTCGCGCTGGACCGGCCGGACCGGGTCGACCGGCTCGTGCTCATGGGTCCGGGCGGGCTGAGCCTGAACCTGTTCGCGCCCGATCCGACGGAGGGCCTCAAGCGGCTCCAGGAGTTCGGCGGCGGCAACGGGCCGTCGAAGGACAAGCTCAAGCGGTTCCTGCGGACCCTGGTGCACGACAAGTCGCTGATCACCGACGAGCTCGTGGCGGAGCGCTTCCGGGACGCCAGCGACCCGGAGTCGCTGCGCGCCATGGCTTCGATGGGCATGTCCTTCGCCCGCCCCGACACCTACGAGCAGGGCCTGCTCTGGCGGGAAGCGCACCGGCTTCAGCACGAGGTGCTGCTGGTGTGGGGTCGCGAGGACCGCGTGAACCCGCTGGACGGGGCGCTGGCCGCGCTCAAGCTCATCCCGCGGGTGCAGCTGCACGTGTTCGGCAACTGCGGGCACTGGGCGCAGCTGGAGAAGTTCGACGAGTTCCACCAGCTCGTGTCCGGATTCCTGGGGCCGGACCGCGACGAGGGGAGTGGTCGCTGATGGGCATCCGGTTGCTGGGCTACCTGCGGATCGAGACCACCGACATCGCGGCCTGGCGCACCTACGGGCTCAAGGTGCTCGGCATGGTCGAGGGCAGCGGCCCCGATCCGGGAGCGCTGTACCTGCGGATGGACGAGTTCCCGGCGCGGCTGGTGATCGTGCCGGGCGAGCACGACCAGCTGGACCGCTCGGGCTGGGAGTGC
>Ga0164243_10013571_pt1 | contig 11448 bp, 15 predicted proteins | sample OricompcompostOP_FD_108781 | JGI IMG/M metagenome (GOLD analysis project Ga0164243, IMG submission 108781) | Organic Plus compost microbial communities from Emeryville, California, USA - Original compost - Organic plus compost (OP) | ecosystem: Engineered > Solid waste > Mixed feedstock >... | reverse complement strand
TCACGGCTTCCGCTCCTGGTCCTTGATAAACTGTTGAAGCTGTTTGTCATTGATCTCCACACCATGCTGACGGGCGAACTCGGTGAGAGCATCGGTCAGTCGACGATGTGCGACGATCCCCTGACGAAGCTCCTTCATCGTCTCCCCGGTGCGAGGATTGATGTAGTGATCATAGAAGTCCTTAGTGAAGTCTGTGAGCAGGTGGTTCTGGTATGCCTGCCAGCGCTTAAAGTACTCCCCCTCGAGCTTCACTTCTTCAATCTGAATAACCTCGTCCGAGGGGATCGTGATCTTCAGCTCCTTGGCTCGCCCATCCAGCCCAAGCCAGAAAGCGATATGACCCGGCTCGAATGTCAGGTAGTCGGCTTGAATGAAGCTTACGGTATCACCGGCACTATCAACCCGGACTCGATAGACCTTGCCGCCTGGATTATCCATTATCGATCCTCACTCATCATCGTGGCCTTGTAATCCCAGAGCTCGACGACTCGTGCCTGGGCCTTCTGCATCTCTTCTTCCGCCTTGGCGATGGCGAAGTCGATAGCCTCATCCGGCGTTGCTTTGTGAGCCTCGGTGTAACCCGGGGCCCAGTGTGAGCCCTTGACGGTGATCCCAACTTCCTTATCGTCAAAGACCACATACGACCTCACCTCTCGGATGAGATCAGATGATCTGGCCATATTCTCTCCTTTAGTTGAGCCTAGCATAATTTTATCGGTTCTCCGATCTAGTGTCAATAGCGATGATGCAATGCGCGACGAATCATGCGAGATATATTCTCAGCGATCTCCTACCGATCTCTAAATCGCCTCATTTATGCGTCGCGAGTGATTATGTCAATGCGTTTTAAGAGCGATTAGCGAGCTTCCAGAGATTACTGGAATTGGGCAACTGCTGACGTTCGAGAATGCCCTGATCTAGCAATCGAACTGCTTGCTTATGTACAGAACTGCGATTGATTCCCAGCTCTAGGGCCAACTCCTGAGTTGTCATGCCAGTCGGGGCCTGGTTCAGAGCTTCGATGATGGGGCTTACTTTCTTCTTACGTGTGCCCCTGCCCTGCGCCGACTTGATTGTGCTGGGTGTGGAGTCGTCATCTGGCTCATCAGTTCGCCATGGTGCAATTGTGGGTGTCCAGGCGAGGTTGTTAAGATCCGATATTCGATACGTCGATGCCGGGATTGTCTTGGACTCAAGATCCATACGAATGTCCTCGAGCCCACTACGAGAAAGATATATAGAGTCTTCCGCCCATGCATGATTAGCGACCGCACCCAGCATACGTTGGCCAGGACGATTCTTTTCAGACTTACCCATGTGGTGAACGACGAGGAGAGCGACATTGTGCTTCCTTGATAGTACCTTGAGTGGCTTGAAGATCTTGGTGGTCATCTCTTGAGATCGATTCTCGTCGACCTCTCCGGCAGTCATCATGAGCGTATCGATAATGACGAGGCGGTAAGGCTTTCCGTCCATACCTTTCGCGAGCGTCTCGTCCAGCCAGATCTGCCAAGCTTCGTCAGAGATAACAACACCTTGCTGGATGTACGCGTTGACATCAGGGTCGAATGCCGCGTCCTGTTCAGGAGGTAGCCAGTAGAGACCTGCCGCGTTTTCCTCATGAACCAGCTCGAACTTGTCTGTAGCTTTGTTGACCCAGATCTTTGCCGAGCGGTTCTTGAGAGTAGGCGCAGGATCCTCTTCCTGTATGTAAAGGACGGGCCCTGGATTTTGAACTCGGAAGGCACCGAGAAAATCCGCCCCGGTTGCAACTGAAAGAGCGAGGTCCAGTCCGACCCAGGACTTGTAGCACTTCGGTTCACCGGCGATGAAACCACAGGCGCCTTCTGTAAGGACTCCTTGAACAAGATACTTCGGCTTCTTAATGTTTTTGAGCAAGAAACCGAGACGGTTCGGCGACGGGCGATCAACTTCTTCGGCAGTCTCTTGCTCGAGTTTCTCGAGAGTCTCTTCGCTCCGTTTCGCAATCGCCTTGCTCGCTTCTGTAATGAGTCGTCGTAGCTCGTCGTGGCGGTCTCGGAACTTATTCCAAACAGTCTCGCGTACGACTGATACGATTTCTGCCGTGGAGAGACCTGCATCAGCGAGGCATCGAGTAAGGTACCAAAGCTTCTCCGACTTGTCGCCGACGGCTTCTCGCGCATTGAGCAACTCCCTTGCAGTATGGTTGAGCTTCAGTTTAACTCGGGCAATAACCTCGAGTCGATCGACGGCGTCGATATCCGAAGCCAGAGCTTCACTAAGGTCAGATGAAACTGCCTCAACCTCAGGCAGATTCTGGAAGTCCGTCAGCAGATACTTCGGCCCGTTAGCCCAAAGTACCTTCCCCTTTGGGTATGTGCCGTCCGGCCGTCGATACTCGGGCTTATAGTTCGTGCTGAACGGTACTCGAAGAAGCTTAGTCGCAAACCATCCACCAGAGTCACCTCCGGTGTAATAGGTGAGTTTTTGATTCTCATTACCTGGCCACGTAGCCCCGAGAAAGTCCCCCGCCTGAGCGACCCAGAGTGCCTGATAACTGCCTGGTGATGATTCCCACGCAACAGTGGGCGGATACTCATCGATAGTACTGGGATCGACTGCGTCAAGATCTACGAAGAGAGCATGCTCAGTCATGGCTGTATCTTCACGACGGATCGGATACTCGAACAACTGGGTCGACCAATAGATATCATGCTCGAGAGCATCAGTGTTATGAGAGAGAATGTGATCGATGATCTTCTCACGATCCCTCGGCCAGACAAAGGCTGGTCCCTCGTTGAACCCCTTACGCCGAATTCCTGTGAGCCTCTGCTTCTTACGATCGATCCAGGGGAAGAAAACATACCCAGATTGCTTACGTCCCCACGACTGAGAGATGATGCGGAGGGCCTTCTCCGCTTCGGCTCTAGTTACCATCGCCTACCTTCAGAAACTTAGCCAGTTCTCGCGTAAGCGCGAGAATAGCATCGCCTTCGACTGAACCCCGTTCGATCTCAGGATTCATGTACTTCTGCTCGAGGTATGAGAGCACTTCCTTCCGCGCTTCGATGCGGCCCTCTTCGAAGCCTTTCTTACGACCGGCTTGGAAATCGGATAATGCCATGGCTGTTTCGTTCCTGTTTCGTTGACTATGACGTGGTGTGAGATCGTGGTTACGTTTCGTTGCGTCTTAGGCTCATATGCTCAATCATATATCGCCAGAAAGCCCAAGTCAATCATGTCAATGGAGTTCGATCCTGCCTTGACCAGATATAACCCAGCATATAAGGTAGTAGTAAATCAATATCGCATAAGGAGATACCTTGTCACATGACATGATCACTCTGAGGGAGCTTCTGAAAGATCCGCAGTACAAGCAATACTTTCTGAAGATCCCTCAGCTTCCTGCTCATGTTCGACCCTCCTCTCAGCCATGGAAGCTCATGGTTCTGAAGGTCGGCGAGAAGCAGTGGAGAACAAAGAAGTTCGGTACTTACAAGGAAGCTTTTCTAGCGCTCAAGAAGTTGCTCCCCAATGAGTCAATCTATGACATGGTGATCAACTGTCCTGGGCTCGACTGGCAGCCCCCCATCCGATTGGCTAAGGTCAAAGGACGGACTGACGCCAAGGGAAAGCCCATCCTTCGTGCGGTGGTGTGGAAGCCGGTCATCGATGCAGATTTGCCGCTGCATTACTGGTGTCCTTACTGCCGTCGACCTACGAAGTTCGATTACTTTTCTAGCCACCCGGCCATGACAAAGCAGCGCGTTGGTCGATTGGGTTCAGCCGTCGACCCCCTGTATCTTCGATGTGCGATCTGCGGCGCCAGCGAGCGACTTGTTGATCTGCGCCATCCTGCCAACCACCAGAACTGGGACAACAACCGAGTAAGGGTTTCGTCATGACCGAACATATGTGGGTAGCTATTCAGTACACCCCTATTGAAATTGACGAAGCGGAAGATGGTACACTCCACACCTTCACTCGCGAGGGAGCAGATGAGTTGGCTCGGGAAGAGTCAGCCATCGGGTGTTACATCTGCGGCACTCCACTCAATACTAATACATATAAGGGGGAGTGCGCTGGTCAAAATATTTTGGCCGGGGACCTTGACACCGCATGAGCGCCCATATATAGTCTACATATGCCCTCTTAATCGAGGCTGACCACCAACACAAGGAGTAGCATGACTAAGCTGTTCACGCGTCAGGAACTGACGAAGAAGACCGTCTCGGACCTCAAGGAGCTCGCCGAAGAGAACGGCATCGACATCGAGGAGCTCGAGGACACTAAGAAGCCGACGCTCATCAACGCTCTTCTCGAGATCGAAGTCGATGAGGACGAAGAAGAGCTCGACGAGGAAGAAGTCGAAGTCGAGGAGGAAGAAGAGCTCGACGACGAGGAGGAGATCGAGGCGGACGAAGTCGACGAGGTCGAGGAGGAGAAGCCCGCCAAGAAGACCAAGAAGCCGGCTGTCACCGAGGGCACGACGCTCGCTGCCAAGCAGGTCGCGACCATCCTCGGCACCGAGGCCAAGACCCTCCGGCAGTTCTTCCGCTCGCCGGCATCGACCATCGAGCCTGTCGGTTCGGGCGGCCGCTACGAGTTCAATGAGTCGGATGTGCCGATCATCCAGAAGGAATTCGAGGCCTGGAAGGCCGGCCACGCCTCTCGCGGTGCGAAGCGCGGTGAGGGTTCGACTCGCTCACGCAACAAGCGCGGCGCTAAGGTCGCGGAGGTGACCGAGGTCGAAGAGATCGAGGAGCTGGAGATCGAGGAGCTCGAAGACCCGGATGAGGAAGAGCTCGAGCTCGAAGACGAGGACTGACCCGAACAGTCCGCCAAGAGGCCCCCGTTTCCATCTCGCGGGGGCTTCCTGGTGTGTGCATCATCCCAAGTCTGGATTCACCTTGAGCAGAACATACTTCTTCCCACTCTTCTGCTTGTTGGGGTAGGTGGTAATCTCGCCAGTGTCGGCTCTCGTGGCCTCGACTTCGATCTCGTAAGTGTTGGGGTCGTCCATGCTCCCATCCAACATATGAGTGATGATACCGATGTTGTACTCGATTTCCTTGATACTGAGTTCCATAGTCGCACTACCACCGGGGTATCGAGGCCGAGACAAGAGTCTAACAGTTGCTCCCGTCAGATCGGCCGGCTCATTGTTGTCGTCGAAACATTGGAACTGGATCTCATAGCGATCATGGCTCTTGATTGTCGCTTCTTCGTTAAGAATCATGGCTTCCTCCGGATGGTAAGCTTTCGGTCTGGAACGCGAATGGTCAGGGTATAACTAGGCACGATGATCTTCAGTCTACCTGGGGCGGGCAGTCCAGTATCAATATCGGGGATAGCGACTACAGTATCAGCGATACCGACGACATCAGCGATATCATAGACTCTATGAATGACCGCTTGGACTTGATCCGTGATGCTGACCACATCCGCGGGGTTGATGCCGGCAAGGACAATCTCGATAGTAACCTCGTCAGTAATAGAAAGGGAATCACTAACTCCCTTATTGATCTCCAACTGGACGAGGTCGATAACCCCAACCACATCAGGGAAACTCAGCACTCGGTCTTGAGTAATAACTACCAGGTCAGAAATCTCGATGCTATCGGCAGAAGCTCGAACGATATCTCCAGTGACGATCACTTCATCGGCGATGATCACATCATCATTGGTTACGATTGAGCCGGCTCCAGCAAGCTCCACAGAAACCGAATCGCTGATGCCGATATGATCACCTATCACGCGATTAAGAGATTGCAGGACGTCGACCTGGTCGCTCCCATCGACAGTATCTGCTAGGCTCAGCCCTCGAGTGATTGCCAGATCATCGGTGATGTTAACAGTGTCTGTTCCTGTGCGATCGCGCTCGACTTGTGTGGAAGCTTCATCCTCGATAGCGACAGAGTCTTCAATCTGAAGTTTACGATCTAGATCAATCGTATCGGTGATTCCAACAGTGTCATCTTCTTCAACCGAACCGCCTAGAACCACATCAACTTGATCCGTGATTCCTACCGAGTCATTGAACGATCGTTCAAGTTTGAGGAGAATTGTGACATCGTCAGTAATATCTACATCATCAGCAGCCGACTTAGTAACCCCGATTACGGCAGTCACCTCATCAGTAATACTCACCTCATCTGAAGCAGTGCGGGAAGCTTCGAGGATCGACTCGATATCATCACTAATGTCAACCCCATCGGCAGTTCCCCTGGTGCGACTCAGCGATACAGCGTCACTGATTCCCACACCATCCGCAGTCAGGGTGGCTCGATTGAGAACTACAATATCTGTAAGAGCAACATCATCTTCTGGGGTGAGGTTATATTCAGTACCCGAGGGAATCTCCCCGAAGATGGGTTCGGCGTCGACGAACGCAAACCGGGAAGGGTCGAGCCCGTCGTCATGCACGACGATGAGACCGTTCGGGAAGCTCGGCCCGAGGTTCGCGATGCACACGTCAAGGCCGTCCGTGCCCGCCACCTGGATGCTGTCGGGCCGCGCGATCGTGAACCGCTGCTCGTGAACGTACTCTTCGGCAACCTCGTCCCACGCGTAGACGTGGTAGGAGTTGTCGCCCTGGCTCGAGACGAGCACCTTCGGCCCGTCCGCGGTGTACGCGACCGCGACATCCTCCACGTCGGCGACGAGGTTCCCGCCACCGACGAGATCGACGGTGAGGCGCGCGTCCCAGTTGCCGCCTCCGGCGCGCGAGTCGAGCGCGAACAGGCCGACGTCCTCCTGCGACATGAGGAGGGCGTTGTGATCGTCGGCGACGGTCATGCCTTCCACGACGGAGGGGATGGTGAACTGCCGCACGATTGACCCGAGCGAGACGGTATCGCCCGAGCGCACGAGGGACGCCTGGTAGAACTCGCGCGGCGAGGTGTCGTCCGGGCCGCGCTCGGTCATGTAGGCGTACAGCGTGCCGTCGTTGATCCCGAGGCACGTTCCGTAAGGCTCATTCAGCACAGGGATGGTGCCTGCCGACGTGAGCGTGCGGGTCGTGCGGTTGAACCAGAAGAACCGGAGCGCATACGACCCGCTGTTGCGGTCGCAGGTCATCACGAGGATGCGGCCATCCCAGCCAGACAGGCCCGTTGTATCGCGCCAGTCCACGGAGTTCGCGGCGAAGCCCGTCACGGACGAGAGAATCTCGCCGTCCATGTCGAGCACGTACAGGCCGCCGTTCGCGTCCTTGTTGGTCGCGAGCACGACGCTGTTCGCCGGCGTGGTCGGGTTGGGGATGATCGCCGCGCCGTCGGCGACGTCACCGCTCGCGCCGGGGTACGCCTCCGACATGAGCGTTGCCTCGATGGGGGGCTCGGGCGGGGCTGCCGGCCGCCATGCGATCACGTAGAGCTGCGCGGCCGCATTGCCACCTGGCATGGTCCAGCTCGACGCGGCAATCGTGCCGGCGCTCGTCTGCACGCCTCGGGTCGCGACAATGCCGTTGCGCCGCGTTCCATCGGCCTGGATGGTCCACGGCGACGGCGCGGTCCATGAGGCGGACCCCGAACCCTGGATGATGCCACCCGTGATGAGGCACCCGTCGACCGTCGTCGTGATGGCCGGCATGGCGTGCGGCGTCGAGCCCGACGAGGTCGAGACGACGAATGCCTCGACTGGCTGGGTCAGGTCGACACCCCGGAGCACCTGCCACGCAACGCTGCCCTGCACGGCGGCGTTAATGAGGATGTTCAGCGTGCCGCTCGGGACGGCCGTGAGCACGCGGTAGGCGACCTCACCCCACGACGAGTCGTTCGCGACCGGCCCGTGCAGGACCGTCTTGGTGAGCGTCGTCGTGCCGTCGCGAAGCGTGAACGTGCGCGCCGTGGACGCGGCGATGACCGCGTTCCAAGCGACGACATCCCCGACCTGCCACCCTCCGGGAGGCGCGTCGATGTTGAACTGGGTGACATCTGACGCATACGAGTTCTGGTCAGCCTCGTAGACCGATGCGACCATGAGGGGTCACCTCCCCTCGAAACTTACGCAGCGCCGAGCAGGGTGTGAGTCCAGGTGATGGTCAGCGTATCGCCGGAGGCCTTGGAACCGATGCCTGCGAGTGCAACTCGAGAGATGGTGTTGGCGGCCGAAGAAGTGGCATCCGTGGCGATCGTATCCGTGACGATCACTGCCTCCGTGATGGCACTCGCACTCGTTGCCTCACCCGGTTCGTAGGTCACTCGGTAAGTGACGACTCCGCCTGATGCCTGAGGATACGTCGCATCGAATGCCTTGTTCGAGCCCGAAAGATAGCCCGTGAGGGCAGCCCCGGTACCAGTCTTGGCCGGCGCATTGCCCGAAGTGACGGAACCTGTGCCGAGCTTCATGCCCGTCGGGAGAGCTGAAGTGGTGAGGCCGGCTCCGCGAGATGCATACAGCTGATCGCCAACGGCGGTGACGATGTTACAGGTGGCGACTCGACTCTTGAGCGCGCCGTCCGGGCCGTAGAGCTCTGCGACGACAACACCCTTGATCGAGATGGGGTGGTTGTGACCCCGAGCAGCCTTCAGGGCGGTCTTGACCTCATCCCGGATGAGGCTCGTGTCGGTGGACATGTGGTGATCTCCTTTATGAACCATGTATCCTAAGGCCTGGGCGCGATCGTCCAAGTCGGGATCATCATATCAGTGATCGATGCGTGCGCATTAGGGGTCTGCTATGAGCGTCGCCAGGTTGATCCCTAATCGACTTAAATGAGCTCACCCGATTGATTATATAGGCGAGACAATGAGCCCCGCTGAGCGCGATCCTTTTTCTTCGACCTAACCGCCTTACGCTTTGAGACAAACTCGCTTCTAGGGCTACCCCCAAATCGAGTCTCGTACTCAGCCCAGGCATCCACCAAGCAATCATCAGGGGGTGGTCCCTCGTTCTTCTTATATTTGGCTAGAGCAACCTTATACTCATACGCCATAGACCGGCAGTCGTAGTCGGTCAGTTTTGCTCTCCAACGAAGCCGAGCGCTTTCATATGCAGGGTCGGAAGAGGTACTAGACCTCTCAACTATGCTCATCGATTACTGCCTTTACAACCGTGAGTGCTTCCTGGGGTGAACAAACAACCGTTGCGGTACCGCCGGCATTCTCAATCTTGGTGTGGACCAGTCGCTGAACCGGAGAAACGTTACCGCGAGATTCGGGAAGCTTGGTTTCAAGGCCGACAAAGAGACCATCTGCGCATACAATGATATCGGATAGACCGGCCATCATCTTGTCACTACCATGAACCTTGAAGCAGAAGTATCCCTCGGCGCGGAGGGCTTCCATGATCTGTCGACTGAGGCGAGACTCTCTCTGACTCATGGTCTCCCTCCTTTCTATCGGTATAACTATATCTGAGTAATCCCCGAAATGTCAATAGATTCCACACAGCACGATGCCCCTCGAGAATGTAGCGGGGGGAGCTACCGGACTGGGGAATCCGTATCCCGAGGGGCACCGCCTTCTCACCCAGGGGGTGAGAGCTTACAGGTCGTCGAGGTCCAGCGATTCGAGCTCGTCGTCCGAGACTTCCTTTGCCTTCTTCTTGACCTTCGAGGTCGCCTTGGCCTTCGGCTTCTCGGCCGCCGCCTTGTCAGCATAGGCCTTGCGGATGAGGTCTCGGATGTCGTCCTCAGTCATGGCCGTAGTGGTCTTGACATCGGGCGCGACCTTCTTCAGCGCCTTTCGGAGCTCGAGTCGATCAGTGATGGCGTCCCATTCGTCGCCCTCGTCGACCTCTTCGTCCTCTTCAGCCGGCTCTTCTTCGTCCTCTTCATCAGAGGCCTCGTCGAGATCCTCGAGCTCGTCATCGGCATCGTCGACGTCGTCAGCCATCTCATCGTCGTCGTCGTCGTTCATCACCGAGTCCTGAAGCTCCGAAGCAGGGAAGACCCCAGTGATCTCCGACTGCTCCTTGTCTTCATACTCAGTGTCGTCGACGGTGACACCGATGATCTTGCCAACCACCCGGTTCGGATCGACCTTCTCTCGCTTCTTCGGCACGTTGAGGCCCGCCGCGATGAGCAGGTTCCGAAGCTTCCAGAGCTGGTTCTCTGCGAGCTTGCAGTAGTAAGGGAACTTCGAGCTCGGCCGCTTCTGGATCTGAATCGTGAAGAGGTACTGGAACTCCTTGCTCTCCTTCGTCTGCGCATCCTCGACCTTGATCACCTTGGCGAGATAGTCACCGGCCGGGATGCGAGCCTTGTTGAACTGTCCCCCGTCCTTGACGTTGGAAAAGTCAACGACCTTTACAGATGCACCCATTTGGGTATACTCCTTTGTTGGTTGGTTACTATTGCAGTATATCAGATATCTCGATGGGGTTCTAAGGTCTCCTTACTTAGAAGCTGACTCCTTGCCAGTGCGAATGAGTCGCACAAGCTTCGGAATAGTGGGGTTTTTGACATACTCGGGAAGTTCGAAGTCCGATCGGTAGCCAGTGTCATACTTCACTGACTCAGCAATCCAAAGTCGTCGCTCTCTCTTGCCATCCTCAGTCTTGACCACATACAGCCGGCCGATCACATCGACAATCGAATTGGCAGCGCCACGGACGCCTTTGGGCAGATCGGGGATGAACACCGCCGAGTTATCTTCGATGTCCTCATCTTCTTCCGAGTCGAGAGCAGAGTCCATTCGCTCCTGAGCAGTGAAGACAACCCCCATTGGGAGAGCATGGAACCGCGTCAGCAGATCCTTCATCAGTTCGCCCGCCTTACCATAGTCTCGCTGTTGGACAAGACCGGGGATACGATCGAGCGACTTCTCCTCCTGAAGCTTCATCACATACTTCAAAGCCATGTTGTTGAACTTGGTCAGGCCATCAACCGCTATCCACTGGTAAGGATGATCCGAGTATCGAAGGTAGTTGTACGCATCGTCCAGATCCTCCCATCGCTCAATAGGCCAGACATTAGGATCCTTCGTCCGCATCTCAGCGGTACCGCGCTCAGGATCAAGGACGAGGGTCTTCTCCACACCAGCCGAGAGGCCGAAGGTGGTCTTGCCTTTCTTGTTCCGTGCGTAGATCAGGAGCTTCGGGAATCGCTTCTCTTGGGATGGCTTGATGATCCGCTTGGCCGCAATCGCCGCGTAATCCTTAGTGCTTCGTTTAGGCGTCGCCACTGGTATCTCTCGTTCGTTCGTGATGGATGAAGTTGCGGACGTGTTGACTCAGTTCATCGATGCGCTCACCAGTGAGGATGCAGCGGTCGGAAAGCCCATACTCGATGTCGTCGAATACTACTCGGATGTAATCGAGTTGCTTCTCGAAGTGCTGATGGAAGAGGGTGATCGTTGAAGTGATGAGATCATTAGCCTCCTCCTCAGAGAGGTCGAACTTGGCCTCGCCGACAGCATATTCCACACCATCGATGCTGGCCTCGATTCCGTCGAACCACTTGGCGGTCATACGTCGAGCCGATCCAGGAGCTCAGAGAGTCGCCTGCTATGACGACCAATC
>Ga0164243_10013570_pt1 | contig 11449 bp, 8 predicted proteins | sample OricompcompostOP_FD_108781 | JGI IMG/M metagenome (GOLD analysis project Ga0164243, IMG submission 108781) | Organic Plus compost microbial communities from Emeryville, California, USA - Original compost - Organic plus compost (OP) | ecosystem: Engineered > Solid waste > Mixed feedstock >... | reverse complement strand
GCGAACCGGTGTCCACTTCACCGGCTCGTATAGTTCGTTCGCGCCGTCGCCGATGTCCGCCATGGCAGGCAGCGTACTGCACGGCGATCGATCGTCCGTCACCGGTGGTACGGCTCGCGCCCGGGTCCGGCCGGGGCGCGCGGCCCGGCCTCGGCGGCGCGGCGGCGGCCGTCGACCAGCGCCGTGGCGGCCGCCGCGTCGCCGGCGTCGCTGCGCGGCGGAGCGCCGGGCGGCGGGCGTCCCTCAGGCCGGGGGCGCGTACCGCGGGCGCGGCTCGAATCCGGCGGCGCGGTAGCAGTCGTCGATCAGCGCCATCGTGGCGACCGCGTCGTCGGCGTCGACCTCCAGGGGCGCGCCGTCGCGCAGGTGCGCGGCGAACGCCTCCAGCTGGTAGTGGTACGAGGTGCGGTCGCCGTGCCGTTCGACGCGCTCGCCCGCCGGGGTGCGGATGACGATGCGGTTGTCGTGGTGCGGCAGGGCGAAGGAGACGACGGTCGCCTCGCCGCGCGTCCCGACGACCCGGCACTCGATGACGTGGCCGTCGTAGGCCATGTGGCAGCGGGCGGTCGCGGTGGCCCCGCCCGGGTATTCCAGGTCGGCGTCGAGCCACTCGTCCACGCCGGGCGCGCCGGCCCGCTCACCGCCCCGGGCCTCGACCAGCCGGGGCTCGCCGCCCGCCCACGCGCCGAGCCGGCGCACCGCGTGCAGGCTGTAGCAGCCGAGGTCCATGAGCGCGCCGCCGGCCAGCGCGAGCGACCAGCGCGGGTCGCCGTCGGGCGGTCCGGGCACCTGGAAGACCGCCTCGACGTGCCGCGGTTCGCCGAGTTCGCCGCCTTCAAGCAGCTCGTGCAGGCGCCGGTTGACCGGGTGGAACAGGTAGTGGAAGGCCTCCATGAACGCGGTGCCCGCCTTGGCGGCGGCGTCGCGGACCTCGACGGCCTCCTCGCGGTTGGACGCCGACGGCTTCTCGGTCAGCACGTGCTTGCCCGCCGCGAGCGCGGCCAGGTTCCACGGGCCGTGCAGGCCGTTGGCGAGCGGGTTGTAGACGACCTCGACCTCGGGGTCGGCGACCACCTCGGCGTAGGAGGCGGCGACCCGCTCCACGCCGTGCCGGGCCGCGAACTCCTCGGCCCGCGACCGGTCCCGCGCCCCGACCACGACCAGCCGGTGCCCGCCCGCGTGCGCCGCCTCCACGATCGCCGCCCGGGAGATGCGCGCCGCGCCCAGCACGCCGATCCGCAGCGGCTCCCGGCCCCGCGCCGGCTCCGCCGTACCCGCCTGCTCCATGCCGTCCCCTGCCTCTCCGGCGGGCCACGCGCAGGTGGCCTCGCACACGCGCCTCGCCTCGGCGGTCCGCCCGGCCCGCCGGTCAGATCATGGCAGCAGCCGCGCGCATCTTTGAAGGCTTTCGCAGGCGTTCACCCGGCTTCGGGGTGGTTCAGACCGTTTCGTCCGGATGGTCGTCGGGTCCGCGGAGGGTCGCGTAGAGGATCTGGTCGTGCCAGGCGCCCATCCGCCACTGCGCCCGGCGCAGCACGCCCTCGCGGACGAAGCCGGCCTTCTCCAGGGCGCGCTGCTCGGCGACGTTGGCCACGTCGGTGAACGCCTGGATGCGCTCGGCCCGGGTGTGCGCGAACAGGTAGTCGACGAGCTCGCGCTGGGCCGCGGTGCCGACGCCCTGGCCGCGGAACTCGGGGAACAGCGAGATGCCGATCGACCAGCACCACGAGGTGGCCTCCGGGCCCCAGGTCTGCCGGGTCCAGGTGACGTATCCGGCCATCGTGCCGTTCGCCTCGACGGTGAGCCCGCCGCCGTCCGGGCCGAGGAAGCCGTCCTCGGCCACCCGGCGGCGCAGCCTCGCGAAGTCGCGGAAGCCGAACCACTGCAGCCGGCCGAGCCCGTCGGGCGTGTTCCCCGCCTCCTGAATGCGGTCCAGGTCCGCCTCGGTCATGGGCCGCAACAGGACATCCACGCCGGTCTCCCCCACACGTCGATCAAACCCCACCGCGTCTCAGTCTCACCACCCGATCAGGGCGGGTCAACGTACGGGCTTCGGACTGGTGGAAGGGCGGGACGAGCGCGGCGGGACGAGCGGCGGAAGGCGCCGGGCCGCCCGGCCGCGCCACGTGCGCATGGCGGCCGGTACGGCGCACCCCGGCCGGCGTTTCGCACGACGAGATTGTTGACAACACCAAAATTGTTGACAATTTCGGTGACAGGCAGCATGGTGGGTGACGACGACGGCGAACGGCGGCGCACCGGTCCGGGGTCGTCCGCGGCGCCGCCGGGGCGCTCCCCGCGCGGCGCGGGACCGGCCGCGCGCCCGATGGCATGAGAGGGTACTCGATGGCTTCACCGGCGACGCCGGGCCGGGCGCGCGGCGTCCCGCCGCGGGTCCTGATCGGCGCACACACGGAGGTGGCGGCATGAGAGGCGTGGTGGTGACCGGCATCGAGCGGGCGCCGCTCGATCAGGTGGACGCGCTGGCCAAGTACGGCGTGGCGACCGTGCACGAGGCGCTCGGGCGGGTCGGGTACCTGGGGCCGGGGCTGCGGCCGGTCAACCGGGGCTCGCGGATCGCCGGCACGGCGGTGACGGTGCTGTGCTGGCCCGGCGACAACCTCATGATCCACGTGGCCGTCGAGCAGTGCCGGCCCGGCGACATCCTGGTGGTGACGACGACCTCGCCGTCCACCGACGGCATGTTCGGCGAGCTGTTCGCCACCTCGCTGCAGCAGCGCGGGGTGCGCGGCGCGGTGATCGACGCGGGCTCGCGGGACTCGGCCGAGCTGGGCGAGATGGGCTTCCCGGTGTGGTCGGCGGCGATCAGCGCGCAGGGCACGGTGAAGGCCACGGCCGGTTCGGTGAACGTGCCGATCGTGGTGGGCGGGCAGCTCATCCGGCCGGGCGACGTGATCCTCGCCGACGACGACGGCGTGATGTGCGTGCCGCGCGCGGACGTGTCCCGCGCCATCGACGCCGCCCAGGCCCGCTCGGACAAGGAGGAGGCCACCCGCCAGGCGTTCCGGCGGGGCGAGCTGGGCCTCGACCGTTACGGCATGCGCGCCACGCTGGAGAGGCTGGGCGTGGAGTACATCACCGCCGAGGAGTACGCCCGCCGTACGGGGGCGTGAGCGAAAGGAGGCCCGATGCCCGACGGCTTCTCCCTTGAGGACGCGGTGGCCAACGGGGTGCGCTGCATGATGATGCGCGGCGGCACCTCCAAGGGGGCCTACTTCCTCGCCGAGGACCTGCCCTCCGACGTCGCGGCGCGGGACGACCTGCTGCTGCGCGTCATGGGCACCCCCGACCCCCGGCAGATCGACGGCATCGGCGGCGCGCACTCGCTCACCAGCAAGGTCGCCGTCGTGTCGCGGTCGGCCGGGGACGACGCCGACGTCGACTACCTGTTCCTGCAGCTCGGCGTGGACGAGCCGACCGTGTCCGACAAGCAGAACTGCGGCAACATCCTGGCCGGGATCGGCCCGTTCGCGGTCGAGCGCGGCCTGGTGCCCGCCGGGCCCGAGAAGACCCGGGTGCGCATCCGGATGGTGAACTCCGGCAGCCTCGCCACCGCCACGTTCCCGACGCCGGGCGGGCGGGTCGAGTACCGCGGCGACACGGCGATCTCCGGCGTGCCGGGCGCCGCGGCGGCCGTCGACCTGGAGTTCGCCGACACCGAGGGCTCGGTCACCGGCAGCCTGCTGCCGACCGGCCAGGTACGGGACGTGATCGACGGCGTCGAGGTGACCTGCGTCGACAACGGCATGCCGGTGGTGGTGGCGCGGGCCGCGGACTTCGGCCTCACCGGGTACGAGTCCGCCGCCGAGCTCGGGGCCGACGAGGCGCTGCGCGAGCGCATCCAGTCGCTGCGGCTGCAGGCGGGCAAGCTGATGGGCCTCGGCGACGTCAGCGCCGCCTCGGTGCCGAAGACGACGCTGGTCGCGCCGCCACGCGAGGGCGGCATCATCTGCACCCGCACGTTCATCCCGATCCGTCCGCACACCTCGATCGGGGTGCTCGGCGCGGTCACGGTCGCCACCGCCCTGCTGATGGAGGACGCGGTCGGCCACGAGCTCGCCGTGATCCCGCCGCCCGGCACCCCGCTGAAGGTGGAGCACCCGACCGGCACCTTCGAGGTGGGCGTCGAGCTCGACACCTCCGCGTCGCCGCCCCGGGTGGTCCGGTCCAGCCTGGTGCGCACCGCCCGCAAGCTGTTCGACGGCACCGTCTTCCCCTACGCCTGGTAGGAGGCCGCGATGACGGCACGCCCCCGCTCCCGGCGGAGCCCGCGGACGGGACTCGCCGGGCGGCGGTCCTCCCGGAGTCTCCGGTACGCCGGGGCGCGGGCGTGCCCGCCGGCTCTTGGCCGTCTCGGTCTTGGCGGCCTCTGCCGGGCCACGGGTCGGCGGATCGCCGCCGGCGATGGCGGCCAGGGACGGCACGCCGCGACGAGGGCGCGCCCCCTTGACCGTGCCCGCCTCGGTCACGAGACGGGCCGGCAGGTCACGGCTCGCAGTGGCGACCAGGAGCGGTACGCCAGGACACGGGCGCTGGACCATGCCCGCCTCGGTCACGAAACGGGCCGGCAGGCCACGGCCGGCGGTGGCGACCGGGGAGGGCAGGCCGGGGCGCGGACGTCAGGCCTTGGCCGACTCGGCCTCGGCCGCGAGGCGGGCGAGCAGGTCGCGGCTGGCGGTGGCGACCAGGGGCGGCACGCCGAGCTCGGTGAGCATCTGGGCGGCGGCCGCCATCTCGTGGGTGCGGCGTACGGCGTGGCGGTGGCTGCCCTCGACGAGGCGGTCCACGGTCGCGGCGCCGGCGGCGGTCAGCTCGCCGATGATGTCCTGGCGCAGCCAGTCCTCGCAGCCGGCGGCGCGGGCGGCCTCCAGGGCCTCGACGACGGCGGCGGCCAGGCCCTTGAAGAAGACGCTGCGCAGCAGTTTCCGGCCGGCGGCGAGGCCGGGCTCGCCGTCGAGCACGGTGACGGACGCGCCGAGCGGGCCGAGCAGGGCGGCGACGTCGGCGGCGCCCTCGCCGCTGACGAGCAGCGGGGTGCGCAGGCCGCGGCCGGGGACCGGCGCCATGATCGCCACGTCGGCGAAGCGCACGCCGCGTTCGCCCGCGGCGGCGGCCAGGGCGGCCTTGAGGCCGGGCGAGGCGGTGTTGAGGTCGGCCCACACCGCGCCCTCGCGTACCCCGGGAGCGCCGTTGACCAGGGCCTCCATCGCGTCGTGCGCGCTGTTGACGCTGAGGACCAGGTCGGCTCCGGCGGCGGCGTCGGCCTCGCCCGCGGCGGCGACCAGCGGCGGCGTGGCCGGGACCGCCGGGTCGTATCCGCGCACGGTCGCCCCGGCGGCGGCCAGGTCGCGGGCGATCGCGCCGCCGGCCTCGCCGAGCCCGAGAACGGCGATGACGGGTCCCCCACCGCTGGCTGATGACATCGTTCCTCCCAACTGCGAGCCGCCGCGTCGTACCGGCTCACCATATCAATAACAAAATTGCAAACAATATTGGTGTGCAGCATTGGTGTGCAGGGTCGCCGATGACAGCGATGACAGTGAGGCGGTGCCGGTGAACGATCCCGACGACCCCCGTCGCGCCGTGGACGGCCAGGGCAGGGTGGTGACCGGAATCCGGGAGGCCATCCTGCGGGGCGAGTTCGTCGCCAACCAGCGGCTCGTGGAGGCGGACCTGTCCGAGCGGTTCGCGGCCAGCCGGGCCGGCGTCCGCGCCGCGCTGCTGGAGCTGGCCAACGAGGGGCTGATCGAGCGCGTGCGCAACCGCGGCGCCCGGGTGCGCGCGGTCCCGCTGGCGGAGGCCATCGAGATCTGCGAGCTCCGCATGGTCGTGGAGGGCCTGTGCGCCGCCAAGGCCGCCGCGCGGGTCACCCCCGCCGAGGCCGAGGAGCTCGAACACCTCGGCGAGCGCATGCGCGCCGCCGTCGCCGCCGGCGACCTGCTCGGCTACTCGCGGCTCAACGAGTGCCTGCACGCCCTCGTCCGCGAGATGAGCGGGCAGCGCACCGCCATACGCATCCTGGAGCGGCTGCGCGCGCAGAACGTGCGCCACCAGTTCCGCCTCTCGATGCACCCGGGCCGCCCGGCCCTGTCCCTCCCCGAGCACCTCGCCATCATCGACGGCATCCGCGCCGGCAACGCCGACCTCGCCGAACGCGCCATGCGCGCCCACCTGCGCAGCGTCATCCGCACCCTCCCCGAGGTCGTCCCGGACGCCCCCGCCCATCCGCCCGCCGCGAGTCGCCGGCGTCCCTAGCGGACCTCCCGCCTCCCGTTCCCGCGCCGGACCGCCGTGCGTCGTGGAACGTCTTGGAACGTCTTGGAACGTCGTGGAGCACGGCGCTCCGGCTCGCTACGCTGCGCCCGGCAAGGGGATAACAACGATCTCGAGGGACGGTGTTCACCCATGAGTGTGCCGACGCACCAGGAGCGGTTCAGCTTCCAGGCCGAGGTGGTGCAGCTCCTCGACCTGATGATCCATTCGCTGTACAGCAACAAGGAGATCTTCCTGCGCGAGCTGATCTCCAACGCCTCGGACGCCATCGATCGCCTGAGGTTCGCCGCGCTCACCGAGCAGGGCATCGAGCCGGGCGACGAGCAGCCGCGGATCCGCGTCGCCTTCGACAAGGACGCCCGGACGATCACCGTGTCCGACAACGGCATCGGGATGAGCCGGCAGGAGGTGATGGAGAACATCGGCACCATCGCCAAGTCCGGCACCCGGGAGTTCCTGCGCGGGCTCACCGGCGACCGGCGCAAGGACGCCAACCTCATCGGGCAGTTCGGCGTGGGCTTCTACTCGGCGTTCATCGTGGCCGACCGGGTGACGCTCACCACCCGGCGCGCCGGTCTCCCCCCGGCCGAGGGGGTCCGCTGGGAGTCCGACGGCCGCGGCGAGTACCGGCTGGAGACCGTCGAACGCGCCGAGCAGGGCACCGAGATCACGCTGCATCTGCGCGCCGGGGAGGACGACCTGCTCAACGCGTACCGGCTGCGCTCGATCATCCAGAGGTACTCCGACCACATCAGCCTGCCGATCCTCATGCCGGGCGAGGGCGACGACGCCGAGGAGACGGTGGTCAACCGCGCGTCCGCGCTGTGGGCCCGGCCCAGGAACGAGATCGGCGAGCAGGAGTACAACGAGTTCTACAAGCACGTCGCGCACGACTTCGCCGACCCGCTCGCCCGCCTGCACGCCAAGGTGGAGGGCGCGTACGAGTACACGCTGCTGCTGTTCATCCCCGCGCACGCCCCGTACGACCTGTGGATCCCGGACGCGGCACGCGGCGTGAAGCTGCACGTGCGGCGGGTCTTCATCATGGAGGACGGCGGCCGGCTGATGCCGCGCTACCTGCGGTTCGTGCGCGGCGTCATCGACTCCGACGACCTGCCGCTGAACGTCTCCCGGGAGATCCTGCAGAGCAGCAGGGTGGTGGACGGCATCCGGTCCGGCGCGGTCAAGCGGGTGCTGCGGCTGCTGAAGGAGCTGGCGGAGAACGAGCCGGAGAAGTACGCCGCCTTCTGGCGGGAGTTCGGCGCCGTGCTGAAGGAGGGCGTCGCCGAGGACTACGCCAACCGCGAGGAGATCGCCCGCCTGCTGCGGTTCACCACCACCCGGTCGGCCGGTGACGAGCCCGACGTCTCCCTCGCCGACTACGTCGGCCGCATGAAGGAGGGACAGGACAAGATCTACTACCTGCTCGCCCCGTCCCTGGCCGCGGCCAAGAACAGCCCCCACCTGGAGATCTTCCGCAAGAAGGGCATCGAGGTGCTGCTGCTCGCCGACCCGGTGGACAACTGGCTGGTGACGAGCCTGCAGGACTTCGAGGGCAAGCGCCTGCGGTCGGTCGCCCAGGGCGCCGCCGATCTCGGCGCGCTGGAGGACGAGGCCGAGAAGGAGGCGAACGAGAAGGCCGGCACCGAGCTCACCGGCCTCGTCGAGCGCCTCAAGACCGTTCTCGGCGACAAGGTCTTCGACGTGCGGACCACCAACCGCCTCACCACGTCCCCGGCCTGCATCGTGGCCAACGAGCCCGACATCGAGCCCAACCTGGTCCGGCGGCTGCGGGGCACCGGCGTGCCGAGCCAGCCCATCCTGGAGATCAACCCCGGGCACGCGATCATCCGGCGGCTGCGCGACGAGACCGACGACGACCGCCTCGCGGACTGGGCGCACGTCCTGTACGACCAGTCCGTCCTCACCCTCGGCGCCCGCCTGGAGGACCCGGCCGCGTTCGTCGACCGCCTGAACAATCTCCTCATGAGCGGCGGCGCGTGATCGCCCCGGAGACGCCACGGCGGCGTCTCCGGGACCTCCCTCCGCGCCCGGCCCGCCCGTGGCCCTCCCGGCGTGCCCGTCCGGCGCGGCGAGACTTAGTGAACGTTGCGTTTCGATAGGCGGCCTTCTACTCTCATTAGAGAACGTATCGTTCACTAGTCGGGGTAAAGGAGCCGACGTTGAAGACACTCGTGGCGCCGCTGACCGCGATCACACGCGACGGCCTCGCGTTCGCGGGCGGCAAGGGCGCCAATCTCGGCGAGCTGCTGGCGGCGGGGCTGCCGGTGCCGGACGGGTACGTCGTGACCACGGACGCCTACGCCGACGCGGTCGAGCGGACGGGGCTCGCCGGGCGCATCCCGCGGCTGCTCGCCGACGGCGACGCCGCGGGCGTCCGGGCCGGGTTCGCCGCCGCCGAGATCCCCGAGGCGACCGCCGAGGCGATCGTCAAGGCGTATCACGAGCTGGGGCAGGGCCCGGTCGCGGTGCGGTCGAGCGCCACCGCCGAGGACCTGCCGGGCGCGGCGTTCGCCGGGCAGCAGGACACCTACCTCAACGTCGTCGGCGTGGACGCGCTGCTCGACGCGGTACGGCGGTGCTGGGGCTCGCTGTGGACCGACCGCGCCATCGCCTACCGCCGCCGCCTGCGCATCGCGCCGGAGGAGGTCCGGATCGCGGTCGTGGTGCAGCGCATGGTGGACGCCGCGGCCGCCGGGGTGATGTTCACCGCCGACCCGGTAAGCGGCGACCGGAACCGTATCGTGGTGGACGCCTCCGGCGGGCTCGGCGAGGCGGTCGTCTCCGGGCGGGTCACCCCCGACCACTACGAGCTCGACGCCCGCGGCGGGGTGCTCGCCTGGACGCCGGGGCGCGCCGAGGTGGTGATCCGCGGCGTCGCGGGCGGCGGGGTCGTCGAGGAGGCCGGGCGGCCCCGCGAGGGGCGGCTGCTCGACGACGCGACGCTGGCCGAGCTGGCCCGGCTGGGCGTCGCCGTACAGGACCGGTACGGCAGGCCGATGGACATCGAATGGGCGCTCGCCGACGGCCGTGTCTGGCTGGTCCAGGCCCGCCCGATGACCGCGCTGCCGCCGCCGCCCGTGCGGCTGAACATGATCCAGCGCCGGCTCGGCGAGATGCTGCTCGACTACCTGCCGACCCGGCCGCACCCGATGGACATGAGCACCTGGCTCCCGTACGGCCCGCTCGGCATGATGGTCGAGGTCGCCCGCAGCCTCGGCGTGCGCGGCCTGTTCGAGGGCGCGATCGAGGAGCGGGACGGCGTCGCGTACCGGGTGCTGCCGCGCCCGCCGCACCCCACGCCCAAGGCGCTCACCGCGCCGTTCCGCGTGCTGCACCGGGCCCGCCGGTACGATCCGGCGCGCTGGACCGAGGACCCGCGCTTCACCGCGTTCCGCGACCGGATCGCCGAGCTGCGCCGGCTGGACCTCGCCGCGCTGCCCTGGCCGGAGCTGGTCCGCGTGCCCCGGCGGGCGCTCGGCGCGGTCCGGCCCATCACCGAGCTGCGCCGCGACTACCTGCCCCGATGCGCCGTCTCGGTGGCGCGGCTGGTGCTGTCCCTCCGGCCGCTCGGGGCCGCGTCGCTGCTGCCCACCCTGCTGGTCGGGCTGCGCACCCGGACCGAGGACGGCAACCGCGCGCTGGAGGCGCTCGCGGCCGAGGTGCGCGAGAACCCGGCGCTGAAGGACGCCGTGGACGCGCTCGACCTCGCCCGGGTGCGGGAGTCCGGCCCGTTCTGGGACGCGTTCACCGCCTTCCTCGACGAGTACGGCCACCGCGAGACCGGCAGCCCGATCCTCGTCTCCCCGCCCACCTGGGAGGAGAGGCCCGAGATCGTGCTCGGCATGATCAAGGTGCTGGCCGCGTCGCCGCCGTCGCCGCCCGCCGTGGACCAGGCCCGCGACGCCGTACGGCGGCTCATGTCGCACCCGAGGCTGCGGAGCGAGCGGCGGCGCGCCCGGATGATGCGCCGGATCGAGGCGGTGCGCGCCGCGAACGCGTTCCGCGAGGACTCGCACTTCTACTTCACGATGCCGCTGCCGGTCCTGCGGCGCGCCCTGCTGGAGATCGGCGAGCGGCTGCGCGCGGCCGGGGTGCTCGCCGCCGCCGAGGACGTCTTCCACCTGCGCCTGGAGGAGGTGGAGGCGGCGGGCGACCCGGCCGCGATGCCGGCGGCGCGGCGGGACGAGCTCGCCGCGGCCGTGCGGGCACGGGCCGCCCGGCGCGAGGAGCTGGCGGGCGTGCGGCTGCTCGACCCGCGCGCCGTCTACCCCGACCGGGGCGAGCGCGACGGCGACGCGCTGGTGCGCGGCACGCCGGGCGGCGGCGGCACCGCCACCGGGCCGGTGCGCGTCATCCGCGACCCGGCCGAGTTCGGCCTGCTCAAGGAGGGCGAGGTGCTCGTCTGCCCGAACACCAACCCGGCCTGGACGCCGCTGTTCCAGCGCGCCGTCGCGGTCGTGGTGGACTCCGGCGGCATCGCCTCGCACGCGGCGATCGTCGCCCGCGAGTACGGCCTGCCCGCCATCATGGGCACCGTGAACGGAACGAGCGTGCTGGCCGACGGGCAGGTGGTCACCGTCGACGGCGACCTGGGCACGGTGCGGGAGGCGTCATGACCCCGCCACGGGAGACCACGGCGGACAGCCCCGGGGCATCCGGCACCGGCACCCCCGGACCCGGCTCGTCCCGGGCGGGCGTTCCGGCATCCGGCTCCACCCGGGCAGGAGCTTCAGCATCCCGCTCATCCGAGGCAGGGGCTCCGGCATCCGGCTCGGCCGGTACGAGCGACCGCGAGGCCGACTCGTCCGGCGCGGATGATCCGGGAGCCGCCTCGTCCGATCATCGCAGGCGGCCGCGGCGGCGCGGCCGGGCCCTCGACGCCGCGATCTTCCAGGCGACGCTCGACGAGCTCGCCGAGGTCGGGTACGCGAGGCTGACCATGGAGGGCATCGCCGAGCGGGCCAAGGCGGGCAAGGCGTCGCTGTACCGGCGCTGGCCGACCCGCATCGAGCTGGTCATGGAGGCGGTCTACAGCCGGCTGCCCGGCCCGGAGGACCCGCCGGACACCGGCACGCTGCGCGGCGACCTGCTGGCGGTGCTGCGCGCCGGCGCCGAGGCGCTGGCCGGGCCG
>Ga0164243_10013568_pt1 | contig 11450 bp, 7 predicted proteins | sample OricompcompostOP_FD_108781 | JGI IMG/M metagenome (GOLD analysis project Ga0164243, IMG submission 108781) | Organic Plus compost microbial communities from Emeryville, California, USA - Original compost - Organic plus compost (OP) | ecosystem: Engineered > Solid waste > Mixed feedstock >... | reverse complement strand
GTCACGCACGTCCAGATCCTCGTCGAGCGGCAGGTCGGCCAGGCGGAGCGAGAGCATCTGGGAGACGCCGTCGCCGCCCATCGTGATGCCGTAGAGCGTGTCCGCGATCTCGACCGTGCCGCGATTGTGCGTGATCACGATCGCCTGCGTCTGGCTCGCCAGCGTGCGGAGTTCGTCGCGGAACCGGACGACGTTCGCCTCGTCCAGCGCGGCATCCACCTCGTCCAGCAGCAGGAAGGGCGAGGGATTCACCCGCAGGATCGCGAAGAGCAGCGCCACCGCCGTCAGTGAGCGCTCGCCGCCGGAGAGCAACGCCAGCCCTTGCAGTCGCTTGCCAGGAGGCTGGGCGACGATGTCGATCCCGCCGGGCGCGCCGTGCTCGTCATCGGTGGTGAGCACCAGTTTCGCCGTGCCGCCGCCGAAGAGCGTGGTGAACGCCTTGGAGAACTCCTTCGACACGCGGGCGAAGGTCTCCTCGAAGCGGGCGACCATCGTGTCGTGCAATTCGGCAAGCAGCGTGCGAAGCCGGGACGCCGCCGCCTCGACATCGGCCAGTTGCTCGCGCAGGAAGGCCTGGTTCGCCGCCTCCCGCTCATACTCGGCAACGATGTCCTCCCCGACATACCCGACGCGGCGCAGGCGATCGCGCAGGCGCCCGATCTCACGCTCGGCTTCAGCGTGATCGTCGGAGAGCGTGGCGCCATCCATGAATACGGTTTCCGGCGTGGAGGCCAGCAACGTTTCCGGCGTTTCCCCTTCCAGGTCGTCCTCGATGCGTTGGGAGATCGTCGCCAGTTCGGAGCGCGCACGCTCGGCCGCCAACTGCCGCTGCCCGAAGTCGCGTTCGCGCGCCATCAGATCGCTCCGCGCCGCCTCGATCTGCGCTTCGAGTTCGAGCCGGGCGGCTTCCAGGTCGCGGACGGCCTCCGCCAGCGGCGCCTGCTCGCCCGCCGCACCGTCACGGGAAAGCCGTAATTGGGTGAGGTCGGCCTCCAGCCGCGTCAGTTGCCCGGCGAGCGCCTCCGCCTCCCGTTCGAGGTCGACCGCGCGCTGGGTGCGCAGCGCCATCTCCTCGGCGAGCGCCTGCTGCTGGGCGCGCACCGCGCTCTCCCGCCGTCGCTCGGCACGGAGTCGCTCGTCCAGCGCGGCGAGGGCCTGTTGCGCCTCGGCCAGCGCGGAATCGTCACCCGATTCACTGCTGTCGTGCGCGGCCAGGGCATCCACAGCCTGTCTGTGCGCGGCACGGGCGTCCTCCACTGTGTGGAGCAGCGTTTCGGCCTTCGCGGCGAGGTCGCGCGCGGCCTGCTCCTGCTCGGCGTGCGAGTCGCGCATTGCGGCCTGCCGCTTGTCGGCGGCGCCCTGCTCGTCCCGGAGGTCGCGCAGCCAGGTCTGGAGCCGGTCGCGCTGGGAGGTCCGCTCCCGGCGCTGGGCGAGCAGGGAGACGCGCTCCGCATCGGCAGCCTGGGCACGCTCCTGATGCTTCTGGATGACGACGGCCAGCTCCTCCCGGGTGGCGAGGGCGGCCATCCGCTTCTTCTCCAATGCAGCAATCTGCTTCGGCAGATCGCGCAGCTCGCGCTCCCGCCCAAGCACACCGCTCTCCCGCACCTGCGAGCCGCCCGTCACCGAGCCGCCCGCCCGGGCGATCTCGCCGGCGAGCGTGACCGCGCTCCAGCCGTTCGGCAGCAGGTCGAGCACGCGCCGGGTCGCTGGCAGATCCTCCACAACCACCATGCGTCCCAACAGCGAGCGCACCACCGGGCCGAGATCGGAATCCACCGTCGTCACGAGGTCGGCAGCGACGCCATGAACGCCGGTGGCGCGTTCGAGCTCGCGCGGGGCGGGCCGTTGGTTGTCCTTACGGGCGAGGGTTTCCAGCGGCTGGAACGTCGCGCGGCCAGCGCGGGATCGTTTCAGCATGTCGATCGCCGCCTCGGCATCGCGCCAGCGGTCGACCACGATGTCCTGGACGTGACCGCCTAACGCAACCTCGATCGCGGTGTCGTAGGCCGCCTCGACCGCGATCAGCTCGGCGACGGTGCCGCGAATGCCGGAGAGCGTGCCGTCGCGGTGCCATTGCATCACCTGACGCGGCCCGGCATGAAGACCGGTGCCGCTCTCGTGGACGCGTTGCAGGACCTCCAGCCGGTTCGTGGCCTGTCCATGCTCGCGTTCGATCGCGGCGAGCTGGGCATTCGCCTCCTGTCCCCTGGCGCGATGCCCCTCGATCTCCTGGCGGATGGCGACGGTAGCGGCTTCCTGCGCCGCAACCTGCTCGCCGATGCGGGCGTCCTCGGCAGCGAACGCCTCCATCTCGCGCTCGAGTTCGGCGATGCGCTCGGTGCGGCCCGCGATATCGGCGGCGAAGCGCTCCTGCTCGCCACTGGCGGATTCCATGCGCTGGGCCAGCACGGCGCGCTGGCGGTCGAGATCGGCCAGCGTCCGCTCATGCTCCGCGACGGTCCGGGCGAGCTTCGTCGCCGCTGCTTCAAGCGCGGACCGCTCCTGACGCCGGGCCCGCGCCGCCGCAAGCAACGTATCGACCGTAGTGCGAGCCGTCTCGATGTCTCTGTCCAGCGCCGTGATGGCCGAAACAACCGCGTCCAGTTCGGCGGCGGCGCGAGCAACCTGCTCGTCCAGCCCGGCACGAGTATCGGCCATGTCGGTGCGCCGCCGGGCAAGTGCCCCCTGGCGCTCCCCCACGAGGTCGCGCTCGTGCTCGCGGCGGCGGATCTCGTCATCCAGCGCGGCGAGTTGCGCCTCATGACGTCCCAGCGTCTCCCGCGCGGCGGCGATCGCGTCGGCGGCCTCGCCCCGTTCGCGCACGAGGGCATCGAGCCAGGTGCGAACGGTATCCAGCGTTCCGGCATCTCCGGCAACGAGCCGTTCGGCCTCGGCGTACCGCTCGGTGGCGACGGCCAGCAGGCGATGGTAATGACCGCGCTGGAGAAAGGTGAGGCGGTCGCGTAGGCCCTGCCATTCGCGGGCCTGCCGCGCCTGGCGTTCCATCGTTTTCAGGCGTGGTTCGAGCTCGGCGAGGATGTCCGTGAGGCGGGCGATGTTGCCATCCGCCTCGGCGAGGTTGCGCTCCGCTTCCTGCACCTTGAGGCGGAGGCCGGTGAGGTCGGCGGCGTGCTCGAAGAGGCCGCGCCGCTCCTCCGCGCGCTGGCTGAGGGCGGCATCGACGAGGCCCTGCCCGACGACGGTGTAGCTCTGGCCCAGCGAGGCGGTGAGGAAGGCGACATCCTTCAGGCGGACGCGGCGTCCGTTGATGAAGTACTGGTTCTCGCCGCCGCGATAGGCGCGCCGGGTGACGGTGACCTCAGTGAACTCGCTGGGCAGCCAGCCGTCCTCGTTGTCGAACGTGACGGTGACCTCGGCAAGACCGGCGGGAGCCTTGCCCTTGCCGCCGGCGAAGATCACGTCCTCCGTCTTCTTGGAACGAAGCGCCGAGTAGCTTGTCTCCCCGAGCACCCAGCGGATGGCATCAGAGATATTCGACTTGCCGGAGCCGTTCGGGCCGACCACGGCGGTAATGCCGGGTTCGAAGACGAAGCTCGTTTTCTGGGCAAAGCTCTTGAACCCGTGCAGGTCGAGCCGGGTGAGCCGTGGTTTCTGGATGGCGGAATCGATAGGGGCAGGCGTGGACAGGGCGCTCGGTCCGGTTCGTCATGACGGCAAAGCTGATCCATGCGGGGCCGGCACGCTGCGCCGCTTTCCCCGCGCCAGGACATGGAAGGGTACCACTCCCAACCGTTGTCGGCAGACCCTTGGAGCCGCTCCATGCCGGCCTCGACATACACCGCCGCACATTGCGCGTCCTGGGGCGCCCGAGGACGGGCCGATCCGACCTGGCTGGATCGGCACCCGGGCTGCGACCTGAGTACCAGTGTTCCCCTAGGACCTACGGATGGACGTTCGCCTCCCACATGCGCTCATGCATACAGTACTCTGTGAGCTGGGCTTATCGGGACTCGGGCGCATTGGGCGTTCGTTCGCAGACAGCGCAGATGTGGGGTGAACTGTGAGGAGAGACAGAAGACACGGCCTCCGATCTTTCGGAGTCCTTTCCTGGTTCGTCATGAGCCTGCTGCTGGGCGGGATGATCGCGCCGGCACTGGTGAGTGCGCAAACGGATGATGCAAGCCCGGTAGTCGTCGAGACCGTGGAGGCGACGGAGCCTGGTGGGGCCGAGGCCACGGAGGAACCTGGCGTTTCCGGCGCTGCCGAGGGCGATGTGCAAGCTGCGGTGGCGCTATTCGATCTCGACCTGTCGCCCGATCCGGGCACAGTGATGCCGACTGGCTCGACAACCTGGACTGCGGACTTCGATGGCAGCTGGTTCCTCGAGTTTCCAAAGGGCCTCTCGGTCGACCTGACCTTCAGCTGGACCGCAACACCGGATAGCACCAGCTGCGGCGGCTCGCAGTGCTCCGGCAGCGCGACGGTCAGCGGCGGCACGGTGACCCAGAACTACAGCGCCAGCCTTTTCTTCAGCGGCAGCCTGTCGGTGACCATGCCGAATCCGACCGCCGGTGGCACCTATTCGGTCACCGCCACGATCTACGTCACGAGCGATCCGAGCCGCAGCCAGTCGACCACGGTGACGTTCGACGTTCCGGAGCCGACGAATACCCCAACCAACACACCGACCAATACCCCAACCGAGACACCGACCAACACGCCAACCAATACCCCGACTGAGACGCCAACCAACACGCCGACGAATACCCCGACCTTTACGCCGACCGTCGTCACGCCGGACCCGGGCACCGAAGGCACGGTGAACATCGCCAAGTTCTACTGCAACGGTGTCGAGAGCACCGAGTTCTACGGCGGCGAGATCTCGGCGGCTGCGATCCCGTCCAGCGCGGGCGAATGCGAAGCGGGTTCGGCCACCTTCACCTTCTACTTCATCGGTGACCAGACCGCCGACTATGCCCAGCTCATGGTCGACGGCAGCGGCGCCGGCACCATCGGCCTGCCGGCCGGCAACTACGAGGTCGTGGAAGAGGGCACGCAGGCCCGCACCGTGATTACGGTCTCGGACGGCGGCATCCTCAACATGGTTGTCCTCAATCCGTCCGGCGATGTGATCCCGACCATTCCGGTGGATCAGGGCACGGTCAACATCGCCAAGTTCTACTGCATCGGCCTGACTGACCCCGTCTGGCAGGGGGGCGTCGTCGACTCCTTCGCGGCGGTCGCGGATATCCCGTCCACTCCGGGCCAGTGCGTGGCAGGTTCGGCCACCTTCACCTTCTACCTGGTCGGTGACGGCACCGCCGAATACGCCCAGCTCGTGGTCGATGGCGCTGGAACCATCGGGCTCCCGGACGGCATCTACGAAGTCGTCGAGGAAGAGACCCAGTCCCATGCGGAAATCGAAGTGATCGCGGGCCGCATCACCAGCCTCGTCGTCTCCAACCCGCTCGTTGAGCCGACCGCCACGGCGACGAGCGCACCGACCACGCCGACGGCGACCTCGGTGCCGCCGACCGCGACGCCGACCAAGCATCCGCACAAGCCGCATCCGACCTCCACGCCGGTGAAGGTGGCCCAGCTGCCGAATACTGGTGATGGCACGGACAACGGTGGCATGTCGCTCGCCCCGTCGTCGATCCTCCTCCTCGCCTCGGTGAGCGGACTGCTGTTCGCCGGAGCGTGGGAGATGCGTCGCCGCCGATCCAGCTAATCGGCAGAGCACCCGATACGCCTGAAGCCGAAGGCCCCATCCACGAATGTGGACGGGGCCTTCGCATGCCCCTCGTATAACCCGGGCAGTGGCGCCACCCGCACAGTCCCGCTCCGCAATCTAGGTCTGGCAGTTCCGGCTCCGGCGCGCCCTGTGGGGAAGCATCCTGTGCTACAGTCGCCGCCGTAGCGACATGCCGCCTCATTTGCAAAGGACAGATCAGCATGAAGATCGGTGTCAGTTCGTACAGCTTCTCGCAGAGCTTCGCCAAGGGCGAAATGGAGATCCTCGACGCCATCGACTGGATCGCGGACTCCGACGCTACCCACTTCGAGATCACCGGCGTCGGACTCGTCGCCACCGTTGCGACCCTGGAGCGCGCCGCCCCGGCCGGCAGCTGGGATCCTGCCGACTATCCCGACCGCACACAGAACATCGCCAAGGACCTGCCCAACCAGCCCGCGCTGATCGCCGCCATTCGGACGCACGCCGAGGCGAAGGGCGTGCCCCTCTCCAACTACGCTGTCGGCGCCGACTTCCGGTCCGACGATCTCGACGCGGAGATCGCCCGGGTCAAGCAACACATCGACACCGCCCATGCCCTGGGCATCCCATGCTTCCGCCACGATGTCGTGGCGTGGGCCTGGCGGGATGCGAATCAGGCGGAGTTCGAGGAAGCCTTCGCGCGGGTCGTCCCGGTCTGCCAGGAGCTGGCCGATTACGCCGCGCCACTGGGGATCACCACCAGCATCGAGAACCACGGCTTCTGCTTCAACAACAGCGAGCGGGTGCGACGGCTCGTCCACGCCGTCGATCGGCCGAACTTCCGGACGACCCTCGACCTCGGCAACTTCCTCTGCGTCGACGAGCTGCCGGAGCTCGCGGTACCGCTGAACCTGCCCTACGCCTCGGTCGTCCACCTGAAGGATTTCTACCGGCGTGATTACCGGCCGGGCGACGGCTGGCTGCAGACCCTTGCAGGCAACGCCATCCAGGGATCGGTCGTCGGCTTCGGCGACCTGCCGATGAAGCGCCTGCTGGCAGCGGTGAAGGCCTCCGGCTTCGACGGCCCGATCGCGATCGAGTACGAAGGCCAGGTGCCCGACCTGTTGGCGATCGAGACGGGCGTCGCCAACGCACTCCGCATCTGGTCCGAGGTGTAGTCGGTTCGCTGCGGACGCAAGGGGAACCGCACGGGGCGGGACGGTTCGTTGCTCCTGCCCCCCTCCCGCGATCCCGGTTCGGCACCAGGCTACGGTCCCCCCTCGGCGCATCGCAGACCGGTACCGCGCTCAGTCATCCTGCAGCCAGGCCAGGACGTCAACCAGCGAGGCTCCCTTGGCAATCTGCCGTAGCCCATCGATCGTCGCCCCATAGCGTTCCGCACCCAGCGTTGCAACCAGCGCCGCCTTCTGATCCTCCAGAATCCGGGCCGTCTCCAGCAGCATGGCGTTACCACGCGCACTCCGAAAGACGAGTTGGGCGCGCGCGTCATGCGGATCACGTTGCCGGGTGACATAGCCGATCGCCTCCAGCCGCGAGACGGTCTTTGCCGCCGCCTGCTTGGAGACCCCCAGCCGCCGTCCCAGCTCCGAAACCGTCACGGCGTCCGGGCCGATCGCCTGCAACGCCAGCCCGTGCGCCGGGCGCGCCTCCGGAAAGCCGCGCTCCGCGAGGGTCTCGTGCAGCGTTTCGATCGTCTGGCGAAATGCCCCCAGCAGCAGCAGCGGGAGCTCGTATCCGGGACGCTCTGTCACTGTCGTCTCCCACCATATCGTCAACACGGTTGACTATATCACGGTCGGGCGCTACCATCTAGACAACCCGGTTGTCATTCTCGCGCCGGTTCGTCTATTGTCCCTATCTGGAGGCCTTTCCATGAGCGTCGTCGATCTTCCCGCCGCCATCATCCGTGACGATGAGACCCGGCGCACCGAAACCCCGAATGCCACGATGACCACCCTCGCTTCCCCGACGCTCGGCGGGACGGCCACACTCAGCCTCTGGCGGGTCGCCTATGCAGCTGGGGCCAGCGGTCCGCTCCATACGATGGACTCGGAGCAGATCTGGACGCTGGAATCCGGAGGCGCGGTGTGCCTGATCGGTACCGAGCGCTACGAGCTGGCGCCCGGCGACACCATCCGGATCGCGGCGGACGTCCCGCGCCAGTTCCTGTCGACGACGGATTCGCGGTTTACGGTCTGCGGGTTCGCCGATGCCGTGGCCCGCACAGACGGGAATCCGGGCGGCGTCGTTCCGCCCTGGATCGCCTAGCCCCATCAGCGCCTCCGGAGGCCGCATCGCCAGGCAATGGCCTCAGGCGATGCGGCCTCCGGGGTGGCGGTCCCAGACGGCAGGATCGTAGAGCGGCACGATGATGTCCGCCTCCCGCGCGATCCGGTCGTAGGCGGTGAGCGCCTCCTCCATGCTCTCGTTGATCCCGATCGGATGGCGCCGCTCGATGTTCCCGAGCCGCATGAAGGCATCCCCCGCGATCACGACGCCCTGTGCCGTCGCTATCTTCACGGCCATGCTCGCGCGATGATGGACGCCGGTCCAGAACGTCTCCACGCCGGGGACGATCTCGTGGTCCTCGTCCGGCAGCAGATGGACGCGCGGCCAGGCGTCCGTGACCAGATCGACGAGCACATCCTGCGGGATGCAGGCCCAGCGCTTGTCGTGGGGATGCTCCTTCCAGCGCGGGGCATGGAAGTCGATCCAGCCACGCCGGGAGAGACAGATCTCCGCGTTGCGCAGGCGCTTCAGGTTGCCGACCGAATAGATCTGGAACGGCGTGCAGATGACGTGCGTGATGTCGTCCGGGCGCAGGCCGAGGGTGGCGAGCGCCGGTTCGAGTTGCTCGTCCGCGTTCGATTCGAGGACGTGCTGCTGCGTCTCCATCGGATCGCCGTGCGGCTTCGGCGGCAGCTGCGAGGCGTCCGGCCCGCAGTTGACCATCACGATGGCGTCCCCTGCGCGGATGACGAGGCTCACCAGCGCCAGCGGCTCGGGAGGGGCGCTCATGTCCATCCAGTAGATCTCGTAGCCAGGGCAGTAGCGCCATCCACCCAGCCGGATCGCATCGACCCGCTCCACCGTCGCCTTCTCCGTCATGCCCTCGCCTTTCCTGGTTGGGACGCTCGCCGCCTGTCATCCGGGAGCATATCACTGGGTATCGTAGCGATTCAGGCGAAGAACGGGGAGAACCAGTCGTCCGGGATCTCCAGGCCGAAGCCCGGTGCGTCCGATGGCACAAGATAGCCGTCCTTCGGCGCCGCCTGGCCGGGCAGGCTCCACCCTTCCTCCAGTGGGACGCCCGGCGGCGTGCCCACGAAGCACTCCAGCCAGGGCACAGCAGCCGATGCGTACGAGAAGTGCTGGCCATGGGCGGTGTTGCCGCCGCCGTGGAGGATCACGCTGATGTTCGCGGCGCTGGCCGCTCCGGCGATGGTCTGGCAGGTGGAGAAGCCGCCCACCCAGTTGATGTCCGGCTGGAGGATGTCGCAGGCCTTGTGGTTGATCGCCCACTGGAAGGGGTAGCTGGTGAACCAGTGCTCGCCGGTGGCGAGGGTCTGCCATGGAAGGCGGTCGCGCACGGCGAGATGGGCATCGAAGTCGTCAGGAAGCAGGTATTCCTCGATCCACTTCAGGCGATAGGGCCGCAACGTCTCGGCCAGGCGGACGGTGTATTCGATGTCGAAGGCCATCCAGCAATCGAGCATCAGCTCGGCCTCGTCACCGATCTGCTCGCGGGTCTTCGCGACGAATTCCTCGTTCTTGCGCAGGCCGTCGAGGCCGTCGGCAGGGCCATAGGGGCAGGCGAGCTTGAACGCCTTGAACCCGAGCTCCTGATACCAGTCGACATCGTTGCCGGTGGCGTAGCAGAAGAGCTTGTCCTTTTGTGGCCCGCCCGCGAGCTCGTAGACGGGCAGGCCGAGCATCCTTGCCCGGGCATCCCAGAAGGCAAGGTCCACCGCGCTGACGGCAAAGGAAGCGAGCCCCGCCGCACCATAGGGGGCATTCAGCCGAAAGAGCTTGTCGGCCAGGCGGTCCTTGGCCATGATGTTCTCGCCCACGAGATTCGGCGCGAGATGGTCGTCGATGATGGCGGCAGTGACGCGGCCATGCCCGGTCGTGCCGTAGCCGACCGTGCCGTCCTCCAGCGTGACCTTGCACCAGGTTCCCTCCCATTTCGGGAGCCACATGCTGCGGTGCGCCTTCACCTCCGGATAGCGCGACATGGGATTGGCGACTTCGGCGGTGGTCGCCCAGCCATCGCGGCGGGGTTTCGTCTTGTAGGCCTTCGGCTCGGGCGGTGTCAGGCGAACAGCTTCGATGGACGTGATCCTCACGGAATCGACTCTCCTGCACGGCGGTCTGCACGGCATCCAACAGGTCGGTGAGTGTGGAATGTTCCCGGCATTGATGCGCAGATGCCTCGAACGGTCAAGTCATGCCGCACCGGTTACGGTCAATCCTCCCTCCTGACAAATCCTTGTGCCTGTGGCATCGTGCGCGCAATCAGTCATCCCAACCGCGCCACGATCCATCCGTGAGGTGCCCGCCATGATCCACGAGAGCCGCCGCGTCGTCTTCCCGGAAGCGAATACTGTCCAACTGGAAACCATCGAGATTCGCGACGACGACCTCTCCCCGTACGAGGTCGTCACCCGCACACACTGCACGTTGATCAGCCCCGGCACCGAACTTGCTCGCTTGCAGGGCAAGCTGATGTTCGATTCCGACGTGCCGCCGCCCTTCCCGAAGAGCGACATCGGCTACGCGAACATCGGCACGGTGATCGCGGCGGGCAGCGAGGCCGGCGTCCAACCCGGCGACCGTGTCTATACCATGGGCAATCACACCACCATCTCGCGTGGTGATGTGCGTACCATGCTTTGCGTGCCAGTGCCGGAGGGCCTCGCCGACGAGGATGCCGTCTTCGTGCGGCTCGCCACCGTCTCGATGACGACGCTCGTGCTCACCCCGGCACGGCCTGGTGAAGAGGTTGCCGTAGTGGGTCTCGGGCTGGTCGGGAACATGGCGTCGCAGGTCTTCCAGGCAGCGGGCTATGTCGTGAACGCCTTCGACCTCGCCCCACACCGGCGGGAGATCGCGAAAGCAGCGGGCATTCGCAACGTCTTCGATGGAAGCGAGACGCCGAATTTCAGCCAGCGGCATGGCCTGATCGTGGAGGCGACCGGCTCCGCGAAGGCGTTGGCCGGGGCGATGGACATGGCGAAACCGGGCGGCGAGATCGTGATGATCGGCGCACCGTGGGGCGGCGATGCGAACAGCGTCCCCTCCAGCCAGATCACGCGTCTGCTCTTCTTTCGCTTCCTGCGCCTGCGCAGCGGTTCCGAATGGGAGATTCCGCGCCAGCCGACCGAGCTCGCCCACGGATCGAACCACCAGAACTCGGTGACAGCGCTCTCGTGGCTGGCCGATGGACGGTTGAACGTGCAGCCGCTCATCACGCACCGAATCAAGCCGGACGACGTTCCGGATGCCTATCGCGGCTTGCAGGATGCGCCGAACGACTACCTCGGCGTCGTCATCGACTGGTCGTAGGAGAATGGCCGTCCTTCCCTCGCGTTCCGAGCGCCGGATCGTTTTCTCGCCAAGGAGTCATCGCGCCTTCGACCGTGGCGTGGAAGCAATCGCCCGCGCGGTGCGTCCCACGCTGGGGCCGATCGCGCGTACCGTTGCGGTCGAACGCGGGATGCGCACGATCTCGCCGGAGGTGCTGGACGAT
>Ga0164243_10013566_pt1 | contig 11451 bp, 10 predicted proteins | sample OricompcompostOP_FD_108781 | JGI IMG/M metagenome (GOLD analysis project Ga0164243, IMG submission 108781) | Organic Plus compost microbial communities from Emeryville, California, USA - Original compost - Organic plus compost (OP) | ecosystem: Engineered > Solid waste > Mixed feedstock >... | reverse complement strand
CGTGTCCGCCTCCTGGAAGGCGTCCGAGCCGATCAGGTGGGTGGCGACCTGGCCGGTCAGGACCACCAGCGGGATGGAGTCCATCAGGGCGTCGACGATGCCGGTGATGGCGTTGGTCGCGCCGGGCCCGGAGGTGACCAGCACCACGCCGGGCTTGCCGGTCGAGCGCGCGTAGCCTTCGGCCGCATGCGCCGCGCCCTGCTCGTGCCGGACCAGCACATGCCGGATCCGGTCCTCGTGGAACAGGGCGTCGTAGATCGGCAGCACCGCCCCGCCCGGATAGCCGAAGAGGGTGTCCACGCCCTGATCCAGGAGCGCGCGCACCACCATCTCCGCGCCGGTCATGGTGGCGGTGTCGGTGTCGGCTTGGATCGTGGTCTGGGTGGTCATGGTGCGCCTCGAGGGCTGGGGGGAAGCTGGAAACCGGGCATGAAAAAAGGCCCTCGCAGGGCCTTGGGCAAGCGACCGACGGCGGCCGGATCAGGTGATCAGGCCGTTACCGGTCGCCGGGCGAGTACGAGGATGGCGCGCAAGGGCGTTGCTCCAATGGGACACGGAGCGTGATGCCATGGCCTCAATCGAGGGTCAAGGCGGCATTCAGCGCAAGGAATTGCCTCCACTGCCCCTCCGCGTCTGGCGCGGTGATCCGCGGCCAGTCCGCCATCTGACCCCGCATCCAGGTGATCTGGCGCTTGGCGTAGCGCCGCGTCTGCAGCTGGGCGAGGGCCAGCGCCTCCTCCAGGCCCAGCTCGCCCGACAGATGGCGCGCGAACTCGCGCACGCCGACCGCCTTCATCGCCGGCAGCTCCGGATCGAGCCCGCGGGCGAGCAGCGCGCGCACCTCCTCCAGCACGCCCAGCTCCAGCATGGTCCGCAGCCTCGCGTCGCAGCGGGCGTAGAGCGCCTCGCGCGGGGGCTCCAGCGCCGCCGCCCGCCAGCCGCCCGCGGGCAGGGCGGGGGAGGTCGCCGCCTGCCACTCCGACAGGGCCCGCCCGGTCGCCTCGTGCACCTCGAACGCGCGCGTCAGGCGCTGGCGGTCGCCGGGATAGATGCGCGCCGCCGCCGCCGGATCGCGGCCGCGCAGCGCCTCGCGGAAGGCCGCCTCCCCAAGCCGGTCGTAGAGCTCGGAGACCCGCCGCCGGACCTCGGCGGGAACCTGCGGGATCTCGGCCAGCCCCTGGGTCAGGGCCTTGAAGTAGAGCCCGGTCCCGCCGACCACGATGGCCGGCCGGCCGCGCGCGCGGATATCCGCCAGCACCGGCAGGGCGGCCTCCAGCCATCGGCCGACCGACCAGGCCTCGGCCGCATCGGCCACGCCGAACAGGTGATGCGGCGCGCGCGCCGTCTCCCCGGGCGAGGGGCGGGCGGTCAGGATCGCCAGGTCGCGGTAGATCTGCAGGGCGTCGGCGCCCACGATCTCGGCCCCGACGGCCTCGGCCAGGCGCAGGGCGAGCGCCGACTTGCCGCTGGCGGTCGGGCCGGCGATCAGGAACACCTCGGGCGGTTCGGCCAAGGCTCCTCCTTCGGGCCGGCTGCACGGACGGCGGCGCGCCGCCCTGGGCCTCTATAGACCGGCAAGGGCCGCCAGTTCACGACCCTGTCGGCGGGCCGGGGCGCCGGCCGGGTCCGGCCGGAGCGGGACGCCGGCGGCGGATTGATCCGGAGCCCGGGCCGGTCTAACCGCCACGGCCATGCAGTTCGTCCTGACCCTGGTCACGCCCGAGCCGGCCGTGCTCCCGTTCGCCCAGAGCCGCTCGGCGCAGGTGCTGTCGAGCCTCGGGGCGCTGGCCCCCATGCCGCGGCCCCTCGGGCCCGGCGCGCTCGACATGAGCTTCGATGCGCCCTCCGGCGCGCTGGAGCTGCTGCGCCAGGGCGCGCGCGACGCCGTGTTCGGCCTGCCGGTGGACACCTGCGTGCAGCCCGCCGCGGGCCGCCGCAAGCGGCTGCTGATCTCGGACATGGATTCCACCATCGTGGCGGTGGAGTGCATCGACGAACTGGCGGACTTCGCCGGCCTGAAGGCGGAGATTGCCGCGATCACCGAGCGCGGCATGCGCGGGGAGATGGACTTCGAGACCGGCCTGCGCGAGCGCGTGTCCATGCTGACGGGCCTGCCCCGCAGCGATGTCGAGCGCTGCATCGCCGAGCGGGTGACGCTCAACCCGGGGGCGCAGACCCTGGTGCGGACCATGGCTGCCAATGGCGCGGAATGCCTGCTGGTGTCCGGCGGCTTCACCCTGTTCGTCGACCGCGTCGCCGCCGACGTCGGATTCCACCGCTCGCATTCCAACGTCCTGGAGATCCGGGACGAGCGCCTGACCGGCCAGGTGCTGGGGCCGGTGTTCGGCAGCGCCCAGAAGCTCGCCACCCTGCAGGAGGAGGCCGGCCGGCTCGGCCTCGACCTCTCCGAGACCCTGGCGGTGGGCGACGGCGCCAACGACCTGGCGATGATCGAGGCCGCGGGCCTGGGGGTCGCCTACCGGGCCAAGCCCGTGGTGGCGGCCAAGGCCGACGCGCGGGTCGACCACGCGGACCTCTCGGCCCTGCTCTACTTCCAGGGCTATGCGGCGGAGGAGTTCGCCTGATGCTGCCGCGGCCGCTGCAGGCGGTGATCTTCGACATGGACGGGCTGCTGGTGGACACCGAGGGCCCGTTCCGCGACGCCATGCTCGCCGCCGCCGGCGGGATGGGCCTGGAGCTGCCGCAGGAGGTGTTCTTCCGCATGGTCGGGGGGAACGGCGCCAACTCCGACCGGGTGCTGCGCGACCATTTCGGACCGGCGTTCGACCTGGACGCCTTCTGGGTCCGCTGCCGCTCCCGCGTCCACGAGATCTTCGAGGCCGGCGTCGCGCTCAAGGCCGGGGTGGTGGAGCTGCTGGACGCGCTGGAGGCCGCGGGCGTGCCGCGGGCGATCGCCACCTCCTCGCCCCACCGGGAGGTGGACCGCAACCTGCGGCCGCACGGGCTGAAGGATCGCTTCCAGGCGATCGTCGCGGCCGGCGACTACGCGCGGGGCAAGCCGCATCCGGACCCGTTCCTCGAGGCGGCCGCGCGGCTGGGAGCGGACCCGGTGCGATGTCTGGCGCTGGAGGACTCCCACAACGGCGTGCGCGCCGCGGCGGCGGCGGGGATGATGACGGTCATGGTCCCCGACCTGCTGGAGCCGACCGAAGAGATGCAGGGCCTGTGCGTGCGGGTGGCCGAGAGCCTACATGAGGTCCGCGAGCTGATCGCCGCGATGGCGGGACACGAGGAACGAGCGTGAGTCAGTCGGTGGAACGGAGCGCCGTGATCCGGGCGCTGAACGCGATCAAGGATCCCAGGACCGGCCGGGGCCTGGTCGAGGCGGGCCTCGTGCAGGGACTGGTGGCCACGGCCGACCGCGCCGGCTTCATGATGGAGGTGTCCCCCGAGGACGCCCAGGCCTACGCCGCGGTCCGCGACCAGGCCGAGGCCGCCCTGAAGCAGGTCCCGGGCGTGCAGAAGGCGCAGGTGGTGCTGACCGCCGACCGGGCCCCGGGCGCCCCGGGCGCGCCGCCGCCCGGCCCGCAGGACGGGCGCGATGATCACCACCACCATCGTCATCATGCCCCCGCCGAGGCGGCGGTCCCGCCCGGCACGGTGCGCATGCGCCGCGGCGGCGCGCGCATCTCCGACGAGGCGCAGGCCCAGATGGCGCCGGCCCGGCCGGCGGCGGGCCTGAAGCCGGCCCACGTGGCGCACGTGATCGCCGTGGCGAGCGGCAAGGGCGGGGTCGGCAAGTCCACCGTGGCGGTGAACCTCGCCTGCGCCCTGGCGATGCTGGGCAAGCGCGTGGGCCTGCTCGACGCGGACATCTACGGCCCGTCGGTGCCGCGCATGACCGGCCTGCACGAGGAGCCGCAGGTCACGTCCGAGCGCAAGCTGGAGCCGCTGCGCGGCTGGGGGCTCAAGGTCATGTCCATCGGCCTGCTGGTGGACGAGGACGCGCCGATGATCTGGCGCGGCCCCATGGCCTCCTCGGCCCTGAACCAGATGCTCAACGACGTGGCCTGGGCCAGCGAGGACGACCCGGTCGACGTGCTGGTGGTCGACATGCCGCCGGGCACGGGCGACATCCAGCTCACCCTGGCCCAGCGCGTGGCCCTGTCGGGCGCGGTGGTGGTCTCCACCCCCCAGGAAGTGGCGCTGATCGACGCCCGCCGGGCCGTTGCCATGTTCGAGAAGACCCACGTGCCGATCCTGGGGGTGGTGGAGAACATGGCCTTCTTCCCGGACCCCGCGACGGGACAGCCCATCGAGATCTTCGGCCGCGGGGGCGCGCGCGCCACCGCCGAGCAGCTCGGGGCGCCCTTCCTGGGCGAGATCCCGATCGAGATCGCCCTGCGGCAGGGCGGCGACCAGGGCGCGCCCCTGGTGGCCACCGATCCGCGCAGCGCGGCGGGCCAGGCATTCCTCGCCATCGCCTCGGCGGTCGCCGACCGCCTGGAGGAGGGGCAGAAGCCGCCGCCGAGCATCGTCTTCGAGGACTAGGACGGCGGACGTCGGTCCGGGACCATCCGCCAGCCATCGTGCTCCTGGCCGAAGCCCATGGCCGTGTAGAAGCGCCGCGCGCCGTCGCGCTGGCGGTGCATGTAGAGCTGCACCATGCGGCAGTCGCGCTCGCGCGCCTGCTCCACCGCCCAGGCGATCAGGGCCCGCCGATCCCCTCCCGCCGTCGGCCCTGGGCCACCCGGACATCCTCGATCTCGCACCGCCGTGCGCCCTGGTGCGACAGGCTGCGCAGGAAGCTGGCCTGAATGCAGCCGACGATCGCGCCCTCGTCGCTGACCGCCACGGCGACCAGGCTGTGGGGATTGGCGGCGATCTCGGCGAAGGCCGGCAGATAGGTCTCTTCGACTCGGTCGGGCCGTTCGCGCGTCTGGCCGCGCGGGTCGTCGGCCAGCAGGGCGACGATGGCGGGCAGGTCCTCGGGCTTGGCAAGGCGGATCATCCGCGCCCTGTACCGCAGCTCGGCGCCGGACCTAAGGCGCAGCCGACCATGCGGAGAGGCTGGCGCCCAGCCCACGCACGATCTCCGGCGGCGTGTGGCCGCCGAAGCGGGGCGGATTGGGCGCCGTTGTCCAGATTTCCAGCCCCTCTCGGACGCGTCCGCCCTTCGCCTCCACGGCCCTGCGGAGACGGCGCATGGCCGAGCCGGTCACGCCGCCGCCGGACACCACCAGGACCACCGCCTTGCCGGCGAGCCCCTCGGCCCTGCTGACCCAGTCGAGCACCGGGCGGGCCGGGCCGCCGTTGAAGGCGGGCGCGCCGAGCACGATCAGGTCATAGGCCGCCACGTCGGAGGGAGCCTGCCGGCTGGCCGTGGTCAGCTCGACCCGCCAGCCGCCGTCCGCCAGCGCCTCGGCCAGGATCGGCTGCAGCCGCCGCTGGAAGCCGCGGTGGGCGGAGTGGAAGAGGACGAGCGCGCGGGGCCCTTGCCCTTGGCCGAACCGGATCAGATCAGAGGGGCGCTCGCGCTGGAAGGCGCCGGTGTAGATCAGGCCATAGCCGACCGCCCAGAGGATCCAGACCAGGGCGGCCAGGGCCAGGGCGACAAGTCCGGCCGTCGGCATGGCGGCAAGCATTCCGGCGAGCAGGGCCAGGGCCGTGGCCAAGCCCGCCGACGCCGGCGCCGGCGTCAGCCGCCGCAGCGTCCAGGCGCCCGCCGCGATCAAGCCGGCGAGGACCCCGACGCCCACGCCGGCCACCAGCGCATCCGGGGTCACGAGACCGTACGCCGCGACCGCGGCGCATCCGCAGGCGACCAGGGCCAGCGGAGGCGCGGCCGTGCGCCACTGCGGGGGCGTGTACATCGGGTCCAGTTGGGCCGCTTGGCGCGCTGGGCGCCTTGAGCGGCCTCAAGCCGGCCTAGATGAGCTGCTCCAGGCCGGCCGTGAGGGCCTTGCGGAACACGCTCGGTAGCGCCTGGGCGGCCGCGTCCGTCTCCAGCCAGACGAGCTCAGGGTCGCGCACGGCGGTGCGTCCGCGCCAGACCTGGAGCCTCAGGGCGAAGTGGGTGAAGACGTGCTCCACCTCGCCCAGCGCCCGCCAGTCGGCCCCGGCGGGCGCCGCGGAAAGGGCGTCGGCGGGCGCGCTCGCGGTCCAGTCGGTGGTGGGCAGGCCGAGCATGCCGCCGAGCAGGCCCCTGGGCGGGCGCCGCACCAGCGCGACCTCCCCGCCGCAGGTCAGGACGAAGGCCGCGCCGTGCCGCCGCGGACGCGCGGCCCTGGCGGCCTTCTTCGGCCAGGCGTCCGGCCCCCCCGAGGCGCGGGCGGCGCAGGCCTGGGCGAGCGGGCAGCGGTCGCACAGCGGCGCCTTGGGCCGGCAGACCGTCGCCCCGAGGTCCATCAGCGCCTGGGCCCAGTCGCCGGGGCGGTCGGGGCCGATCAGGTCGCCGGCGAGGCGCTTCAGCTCGGGCTTGGACGCCGGCAGGGGCTCGTCGACCGCATGCAGGCGGGAAATCACCCGCTCGACATTGCCGTCGACCACGTTGGCGGGCCGGTCGAAGGCGATCGCCGCCACGGCCGCGGCCGTGTAGGGGCCCACCCCCGGCAGGGTCAGGAGCCCGGCCTCGGTGTCGGGGAAGCGGCCGCCGTGACGCTCGGCCACGGCGCGGGCGCAGGCGATCAGGTTGCGGGCGCGGGCGTAGTAGCCGAGCCCCGCCCAGGCGGCCATGACCTCCGACTCGGGCGCCGCCGCCAGGTCGCGCACCGTCGGCCAGCGGCGGGTGAAGTCCAGGAAGTAGCCGGCGGCGTGCGGCACGGTGGTCTGCTGCAGCATCACCTCCGAGAGCCAGACACGGTAGGGGTCGGGCCGTCGGCCGGCGGCGCGCGCCTTCGGCCCGACCCGCCAGGGCAGGTCGCGCGCATGGGCGTCGTACCAGTCGAGCAGCGCCTTGCGGATCGGTCCGGCCTCCATCGTCCTCGTCTAGCCCGGCGGCGCGCCGTCGCGCCACCTCCCGCCGGCGGCCGCGGCAGGCTAAGGTGCGCGCATGCGCCGTTCGCTCCCCTCGATCGAGGAAACCCGGGCCATACTGGCGGCCAAGCGCACCCGGCCGGCGATCCGGCCGCCGCCGCGGGCCGGGCGCGCCCTGTCGGGCCTGGTCAAGGCGCTGGACGAGCGCTTCGGCCAGGGCGCGGAGGGGCTGAAGGTGCGCTGGCGCGAGATCGCCGGCGAGACGCTCGCGGCGCGCACCGAGCCGGTGAAGCTGGTTAAGGGCCGCGGCGGCGCGGGGGGCGTTCTGGAGATCCGGGTGGACGGCCCGGCCGCGGCCCTGATCCAGCACCAGGCGCCGGAGATCCTGTCGCGGGTGCGGCTGATCCTGGGGGAGGGGGCGGTCGAGAGGCTCCGCATCGTCCAGGGCCCCGTGCGGAGCAAGGTCCCGCAGGGGCCTGCCCGCGCGGCCAGGTCCCGCCGCCGCGCCGCCGCGCCCCTGGACGCCGCCGAGGAGGCCAGGCTGAAGGCCGATCTGGCGGCCGCGCCCGACGGCCCGCTGAAGCAGGCGCTGCTCAGGCTGGGACGCGAGGTGCTCCGCTCCGGGCGTTGACAACAAATCGCCCGAAGGCCAACCCAGGCTCTCCCGCCTTGACGCAAGGCCGCGCCGTGTTGGGCCCCCGGGCCGGAATCGCGCTAACTGAACCGACTGGGGAGACCGCCATGCCCATCATCGACCGCCGTCTCGTCCTCGCCGCCCTGGCGGCCCTGAGCCTGGCCGCCTGCAGCAAGGGCGGCTCCAGCGCCGTGACGGACCAGGACATGACCATGGGGAATCCGAACGCCAAGGTGACCCTGGTCGAGTACGCCTCGGTGGCCTGTCCGCACTGCGCGCGCTTCGAGACCCAGGTCTTCCCGGAGTTCAAGAAGAAGTACATCGACACCGGCAAGGTCTATTACGTCGCCCGCGAGTCCCTGACCGGCTCCGCCCCGGTGGCCGCGGCGGGCTTCCTGCTGGCGCGCTGCGCGGGCAAGGACAAGTACTTCCAGGTGACCGACGCCATCTACCGCGCCCAGGACGAGATGTTCACCACCGGCGACGTGCGCGGGACCCTGCTGCGCATCGCCCAGTCGGCGGGCCTGTCGGAAGACCAGTTCAACAAGTGCATCACCGACGAGAAGGCGATCAAGGCGCTGAACGACCGGGTCGAGAAGACCAACACGGCCGACCACATCGAGGGCACGCCGACCTTCATCGTCAACGGCAAGAAGGTGGCCGACGGCGAGGTGACCCTCGACCAGCTCTCCGCCGCCATCGACCCGCTGCTGGCCAAGTAGGCGCCGAGGTGAAGGCCCCCCTGCATCGCCGGACCCTCCTGCTCGCCGCCCTGGCGGTCCTGGCCGCGGGCCCCGCGGGCGCCGTGGCTGCGAGCGACATGGAGCTCGGCGACCCCAAGGCGCCGGTCACGGTGGTGGAGTACGCCTCCGCCTCCTGCCCGCACTGCGCGCGCTTCAACAACGACGTCTTCCCCGAGTTCCGCAAGAAGTACGTCGACACCGGCAAGGTCCACTACGTCCTGCGCGAGGTGCTGACACAGCCCTCGAGCGTCGCGGCGGCGGGCTTCCTACTGGCGCGCTGCGCCGGGCCGAAGGGCTATTTCCCGACGCTGGAGCGGTTCTTCCAGGCCCAGAGCCGGATCTACGAGACCGGCGACGCGCGCGAGGTGATCCGCCAGGTGGGCGCCCAGTCGGGCCTGAGCGAGGCCAAGGTCGACGCCTGCCTGAGCGACCAGGCGGCGATCAAGGCGCTGAACGACCGGGTGCAGGTGAACGCGGCCCTGAACACCCAGGGCTTCACCCCCGCCTTCGTCATCAACGGCAAGCCCCTGCCGCCGTCCGACCACGAGACCACCCTCGCGGACCTGGACGCGGCGATCCAGCCCCTGCTGGGTCCGCCTCGGAGGCGCTGACGGCCGTGCACTTCCAGCGGCTCCGCCTCTCCGGCTTCAAGTCCTTCGTGGACGCGACCGAGCTGCGCATCGAGCCCGGAGTGACCGGGGTCGTCGGCCCCAACGGCTGCGGCAAGTCCAACCTGCTGGAAGCCCTGCGCTGGGTGATGGGCGCCAACTCCGCCAAGGCCATGCGCGCGGGCGAGATGGACGACGTCATCTTCGCCGGCAATTCGGGCCGCCCCTCGCGCAACCACGCCGAGGTGGTGCTGACGGTCGACAATTCCGACAAGCGCGCGCCGGCCCAGTTCAACGACCACGACGTGCTGGAGATCTCGCGCCGGATCGACCGCGGCATGGGCTCGACCTACCGGATCAACGGCCGCGAGGTGCGCGCCCGCGACGTGCAGCTGCTGTTCGCCGACGCCTCGACCGGGGCGAACTCCCCGGCGCTGGTGCGCCAGGGGCAGATCTCCGAGCTGATCGCGGCCAAGCCCCAGAACCGCCGCCTGATCCTGGAGGAGGCGGCCGGGGTCTCGGGCCTGCACAGCCGCCGCCACGAGGCGGAGCTGCGGCTGAAGGCCGCGGAGGCCAACCTCACGCGCCTGGACGACCTCACCGGCGAGCTGGAGTCCGCCACCAGCCGCCTGCGCCGCGAGGCGCGCCAGGCGGAGGCCTACAAGAAGATCTCCGCCGAGATCCGCATCCTGCAGAGCGCCATGCTGCACGCCCGCTGGAGCGAGGCCCGCGACGCCCTGGGCAAGGCCGAGGCGGCGCTGGACGACGCGGCGCGCGCGGTGGAGCTCAGCGCCCGCGAGGCCGCCGCCGCCATGGCCGAGCACCTGAAGGCCGAGGAGGCGATCAAGCCGCTCCGGGACGAGGAGATGGCCGCGTCGGCGGTGCTGCACCGGCTGGCGATCGAGCGGGACCGCATCGAGCAGGAGGAGCAGCGGCTGGAGGCGGAGGCCAGACGGCTGGCCGACGCGCTCCGCCGCATCGAGTCCGACCGCGCGCGCGAGGAGGCCATCGTCGAGGACGCGCGCGCGGCGCTGGCGCGGCTGAGGTCCGACATCGAGGCGCTGGAGGCCGAGATCGCCGCCGCGCCCGAGCGCGGGCCGCAGCTGGAGGCCGCGTTCAAGCTGGCGGAATCCGAGCGGGCCCGCACCGAGGCGGAGGTGCTGCGGCTGAACGCCGAGGTCGCCGCCGAACAGGCCCGCCGCGAGGCCGCCGCCTCGCGGGTGCAGGACGCCCAGGGACGGGTGGCGCGCGCGACCCGCGCCCTGGAGACCGCCAAGGCCGACCGCGCCGCCCTGGGCGCGTCGGACGACATCGAGGGCCTGGCCGCCGGCAAGCGGCTGGAGGCCGCCGAGGCCGGGCTGCTGCAGGCGCGCGAGGCGCTGGAGGCGGCCGAGACCGCCCGCGCCGAGGCCGCCCGCGCCGAGCAGGCGGCCCGCGAGGCCTCCCGCAAGGCCGAGGACCAGCTGGGGCGGCTGAAGACCGAGGCGCGCGGTCTGGCCCAGCTGCTCGTGCCGGAGAAGAAGGCCGGCTTCCGCCGCGCGCTCGACGCCGTCTCCGCCTCGCGCGGCTTCGAGGCCGCCCTGGCGGCGGCCCTGGGCGACGACCTGAACGCCGCGCTGGACGCCCAGGCGCCGGCGCACTGGGCGGGCGCCGCCGCGCCCGATCCTGCCTGGCCCGAGGGGATCAAGCCGCTGGCCCAGGTGGTGAAGGCCCCGCCCGAGCTCGCCGCGCGCCTGGCCTTGACCGGCCTGGTGGCGCGCGAGGACGGCCCGCGGCTGCAGGCCCAGCTGAAGCCCGGCATGCGGCTGGTCTCCGCCGAGGGGGACCTGTGGCGCTGGGACGGCTTCGTCGCCCGCGCCGACGCGCCCCGCCCGGCGGCGGTGCGCCTGGCCCAGAAGACGAGGCTGGAGGAGGTCGAGGCCGAGATCGAGAAGCTGACGCCCCAGGCCCGCGCCGCGGCCGAGGCGCAGGGCGAGGCGGCCCGCGCCTTCGCCGCCGCCGAGGAGGCCGTCCGCGCCGCCCGCCGCCCGCCGCTGGACGCCGAGCGCGAGGTGGCCCGCGCGCGCGAGGAGGTGGAGCGCTACGCCCGCGAGGCGGCGCGCCGGGAAGCCCGCGCCCAGTCCCTGGACGAGACCATCGCCCGCTTCGAGACCGAACGCGCCGAGGCCGCGGCCGCCCTGGCCGCCGCCGAGGCCGAGGCGGCGGCGCTGCCGGACACCTCCGACCTCGCGCCCCGGCTGGAGGCCGCCCGCGAGCTGGCCGCCGGGGCCCGCGACGCGGCCGCGCGCGCCCGCGCGGACCTCGACATGGAGCGCCGCGAGCGGGAGGGCAGGGCGCAGAGGCTGGAGCGCCTCAAGGCCGACGCCGCCGACTGGGACTCGCGGTCCGGGGCGGCCGGGGTCCGGATCGCCGAGCTCGAAGCCGAGCGCGAACAGACCCTCCAGGCCCAGGCGGCGGTGCGCGACGCGCCGGCGGAGCTGGAGGCCCGCAAGGTCCGGCTGCTCGACGAGATCGGCGCGGCCGAGACGCG
>Ga0164243_10013565_pt1 | contig 11451 bp, 17 predicted proteins | sample OricompcompostOP_FD_108781 | JGI IMG/M metagenome (GOLD analysis project Ga0164243, IMG submission 108781) | Organic Plus compost microbial communities from Emeryville, California, USA - Original compost - Organic plus compost (OP) | ecosystem: Engineered > Solid waste > Mixed feedstock >... | reverse complement strand
AGGGCCGCGCCGATGGCGGCGAGGAGCGCGGCGGCTCCGGTGCCGTAGGCGGTGGCGTCGAACTCATGGCTGTGGACGACGAGGTCCCAGCCCGAGTTGAGGATGAACTGGATGCCCATGAGGGCACCCAGCACACGGACGATGTCGGGGGTGTGGTTGTCCTTCCCCGTGACGAGCTTACGGAGCCAGCCGCTCACGACCGACCCGAAGCCCGCCGTAGAAGCTGGCAAGCGCAATGAGTTCTCCGATTGTGGCGTCCGACTTGAGCCGGTTCGCGCGGTTGCTGATCACGACCACGTTGCCGGGGACGTAGCCCAGCTCGGGAATGATGCGGTCGAGGGTCGGTGAGTTGGGGCCGGGCCCCTGCCGTCCACGCTTCTGGACGAGGGGGATGCCCAGCACCGGGCAGCGGTCTGGAATGGTCACCTCTCCGAGGGTGAGGGAGAATGGCAATCCGTCTCGCTTCGCCCGGTACTTGGCGTTCGCCAGCAGCTGGCGGCGGGGGTCCGGGTACTTAGTGGCTGTCCGCCCAGGTTCGGCCGATCTGGTACGCACCCGCGAGCGGGCACCGCATACCGAAGGCTTCGCCTGCACGGCGGATCGAGTCCGCCGCGAGTTGGCCGACGGTGTCGGCAAGGTGTTCAGGCACCTCCATCTGGAACTCGTCGTGGATGTTGGCGACGAACCCGATCACCTCCGAGCCGCGCACCAGCGCGCCCGTGAAGTAGTTCGGGATGAAGCCCATCTCGACGAGGCTGTTGAACATGATGACGAGGGCCTTCTTCATCACGATGGCACCGCCGCCCTGGAGGAGCGTGTTCAGTGCAGCGTGAGCCGAGCGGACCCGGAGGAGACCACCATCGACGGTCTTGAGGTACTTGCGGGCGGCGAGGCGCTTGACCGTCTCTTGGAGCTTGCCGAGCGCCGGGAGACCGGCCTCGACCCGCTTGCGGGCTCGCATACCGAGGCGCACCAACGCCTTCTCGCGGGCATCACCGGCAGGGTGCTTGGCGTTGAACGCCGCGCGCTGCTCCTCGGTGAAGTCCTCGTAGATGACCATGCCGAGCTTGAGGTTCCCGGCACCGTAGAGGTAGGCGTATATCCACGTCTTGGCGCTGTCGCGGGAGTTCAGGCCGATGAACCGCTGGTTCACCGTGTGGACGTCGGTGCCGTCCTCCTTCTTCCCATTGACGACCGTCTCGACGTATGCGCCGCCGTCGAACTTGGCCATGTAGTGGGCCAGCATCCGCAGCTCCAAGCCCTCGGCGTCGCAGCCGACTAGGCTCATCCCCGTGCTGACCATGAAGAGCGCGCGGCAGCGCTTCCCGAAGGGAGCCCGCACCGCAGGCACCTGGGCCATGTTGGGGTAGCTGTGGGTCATCCGGCGGGTGACCGCGCCGAGCGTGTTGACGCGCCCGTGGATGCGCCCGTCAGGGCCCACCCGCTTGCGCCACGCTTGGCTGCCCTCCGCCAGCTGGCCGAGGCGCTTGTCGATGGTCAGGTACTCGACGAGGAGCTTGGCTTCGGGGAAGTCGAGCCCCGACAGCGTCGTTTCGTCGACCTTCGGCTTGCCGTTCTCGGTGAACTCGACCGGCTGCCACCCGTAGAGGGCCATCAGGCGGTTCGCGATGTGGTCGCGGGACGCCGGGTTGAAGCTGACCGTCTTGAACTTCGGGACCGGGACGCCCGCCCTGTAGCCGAGCCGCGCGTTGTCCCGCTTGGGGATGAACACGAACGGCTTGCCGCCCTTGCGGACGGGCTCCTCCCACGGCGGGAAGGCGGCGCGGAGCATGTCCTCCAGCTCGGCCTTGCGGGCACGGAGATCGCGCTCCAGTACGTCGGCCGCGCCGTCGTCGAACAGGAACCCGAACCGCTCCTGCATCGCGATGATGCGGGCAACGTCATGCTCCAGCTCGACGGCCTCGGTCCAAGCCTCCTTGGTCAGGCCGATGGTCTCGGGGAACTTGGTGAGGATCAGGTCCCAGAGGGCGGAGGTGACGACGACGTCCTGCGCCGCGTACTCCTCCATGTCCTGATTGAAGCTCTCCCAGCCGCCCTGGTAGTCGCCCTTGTGGACGCCGAGGCGGATGCCCCAGGCCTTGAGCGAGTGGGAGCCGATGAGCTTCCCGAAGTCGGCGGGCCGCTTCCACTTCCGCATCGCCGCTTGGTCGATGTCGGTGAGGTGCGGGTAGATCAGGCGGGTGTAGACCAGCGTGTCCCGAACGAGACCACGCGGGGCGAACCACGGGTAAATCTTCTGGATCGCCGGGATGTCGAAGGCGATCACGTTGTGGCCGCAGATCGACGCGGCCTCCATGAGCATTTCGAGGCCCTGCTCGATGGGGCCGTCGCGCTCGGCGGGGGTGCCGTCTGCGAAGAAACCGGCGTTGAAGCGGTAGGCCCTGCCGTCCGTCCGGTCGATGATGTGCAGGGTGTGGATGCGCGTCAGCTCATCCAGAAGTCCATCGGACTCCAGGTCGAAGATCAGCAACGGAGGGCTCCCTTGGAAACAAAAAAGGGGGCCCCCGAAGGGACCCCCTGTGGTTGGTCAGGCTGGCTGGTTCACCAGTCGCCGGAAGCACCGCCTCCGCCGAAGTCACCGCCTCCGCCCGAGAAGCCGCTGTCCGAAGAGGACCAGCTGCTGTCGGACGAGTAGGAGGGCGAGCTGTCGAACAGCGACGACACCGCGATGGCGGTCGCCACGTCGCTCACCGGGTCCGAGTAGGACGGGCTGGGCGAGCTGTAGGAGCTGCTGGGCGTGTAGCCCGAGCTGTAGCTCCGGGTCGGCTTCGGCGTCGGCGCGGCCTTGCGGCGCTTGAACCGGCCGAACATCAGGCGATCAGCTCACGCATGTTGCCCGCCACGCGGGTGGCGCGGGCAGCGGCCGAGTTCGCTTCGCCAGCGCGGGCGAAGGCCGACAGACCGGCGTCGATCTCGGCACGGGCGCGGGCCCGCTGCTGGTCGGCGGCGCGCTCCAGGCGCGCAGCGGTTGCCTCCAGCTTGCCGACGGTGCGGTCGATGCTGACGGGGATGCGGGCGACGAAGCTCGCGACAAGGGTGGTCAGATAGGCGCGGATCAGCGCGATGAAGGTCATAGCTTGCTCCAGTTAGAAGGGTCGGTTGCGTGAGGCGCGGGAGGGCGGCAGACCGAGGTCCCGCTCCAGCTCCTCTTGGAGGTTTGCGAGCGCTCGCCATGCGAGCATCGCGCTGTGGCGTTCGCCACGGTCATCGCGCTTCCCTCGGTCGATGAGGTGGCGCACGATCTTGTTGGCATGGTCGGTCGACTTGCCACGGTCCCAGTGCATCTCGGCATCCGGGTGGTGCTGCTGGGTGGCCTTGAAGGAGAGCCGAGCTACTTCCGCCAAGGCGTTGGGGAAGTAGTCGAGCAGTCCGTCGGCCATCGGCAGCTCGTTGCGCTCCGGCCCTTCGGGCAGGTGAACGCCACGGTCGACGTTCGACCCAATGGAACTACAGTTCGTCACTTTCGTCTCCGAATGGCTTGTCCTCACCCTCCTCCGGAATGGGAGCCTCGATCATGAGGCCGCTTTCGCGGTCGTAGGTGAAGGCGATGAAGATGCCGACGGCGTCACCCGTCAGGCGGTCCTTGAGCCCACGGCAGAGGGTGGGCGCGTTCTTGTCCTGCTTGTCGCGCTCCAGACCCATCATGTAGTGGGCCCAGTAGGCGACCGAGCGGGAACCGCGGAAATGCTTCTCCGCGATCTTGCCGCCCTCTTCGTGGCTCTTGCCGTCAGGGGTCGACAGGTGGCTGACGAGGTGGATGGTGACGTCCAGCTCCTCGGCGAGACCGGCCAGCTCGCACATGATCCCGTCCAGGGCGCGGCGCTCATCCTCGGCCGTCGCGACCAGTGCGGTCATCGGGTCGATGAAGAAGTCGCGGATGCCCTCGGCGTGATGCAGGTAGCGGATCGTGGACTGGACTTCGTCCCAGCTCCGCGAGCGCAGCTTGATGGGGAAGAACAGGCCCCGGAAGCTCTCCATCGCTGCCCGCAGCTCGGCCTTGTCGTAGACCGTGCCGGGGACGTGGACGCGCTTGCGGATCACCATGCCGCCCATCGTGCGGAGGGTGTGCTTGGGCTGCTCCTCGAAGAACAGCGAGGCGACCTTGCGGGGCGCTCGCCAGTCGTCGCGGCCGAACAGGTCGGTGTGGTCCTCGATCAGGTCCGGCCGCATCGCCGTGACCATCAGCTGCTTCATTAGGGTGGTCTTGCCGGAGCCGGTGCCAGCGCCCCAGACGTAGAGCGCCGAGCGGCGGATGCCGTAGGTGTTGCGGGTCATGGTGACCCACGGCCACGGCAGGCCCCAGCTGGCGTCCTCCATCGCCTCGTCCATGATGTCGTCGAGGTCCACGATGGCCTCGGGACGATAGGCGCGAGCGCCCCAGATGGCGTCGACCAGCTCCTTCGAGCGGCCAGCCTTGACCATCTCGTTGGCGTCCTTGAGCGGCAGCGTGGCGACGAACACCTTGCCGGGGGTGAACAGCGGGAGGCAGTCCTCCAGCGCCTTCCGGCCCGCCTCGTCCTCGTCGAAGCAGAGGACGACCCTGTCGAACCGCTCCAAGAACGACAGGGCCTTGGCGATGCTCTTCTTCGCGCCGCCCGCGCCGTTCGGCAGGGACACGGCGGGCCACGTCAGGCCCATCGCCTGGGTGACGGACATGGCGTCGATCTCGCCCTCGGTGACGACGATCAGTTTGCCGCCGTCCCGACACAGATGCTGGCCGAAGAGCGGCAGCGCCGCTTTCAGGTCCCCGAGGACCGTGAAGTCCTTGCCGGGGAGGCGCACCTTCTGCGCGACGATGTTGCCCGCCTCGTCGTAGTACGGGGCGATGTGGCACTTCTTCCCGTCGAAGGTGCCGACTTGGTAGTTGAACTTCTCGCAGGTGCGGTCGTCGAGCTTCCGGTTCGGGATGGCCTCGACGGTGCCGCTGATGAGGCCTTCCATGCGGCGGCGTCCTTTGGCGGGGGTTTCGGGGACCTCCTCGCCGTCGACGGGCCCTGGCCGGTCGCAGGAGTAGCAATAGCCGTGGCCGTCATCGTAGACGCCGAAGGCATCGCTGCTCCCGCAATCCGGGTGTGGGCAAGCGGTCTTGTAGAGGAGGGTGCTGTCGTTCAGCCCGCCTTCCGCGTCACGCGCCATGTCGGCTCACGCTTCACAGGGAGGCGGACCTTCGAGACGTCGATGCCGAGCTTCTCGGCGGCGTTCACGAAGGCGTCGGTCAGGGCGGTCGTGCGGCGGACCAGCGGGCGATGCGGCTGCTTCTGCATCAGGCCGCGTCCTTGAGCTGGTATTCGCCGTAGGGGTGGCCCGAAGCGTCCCGCTTCATCACGGTGACGATCTTCTTGCCCGCCGGGATCAGGTCGCTGTCCTCGTTGCGGAGGCGCAGGATGGCGTCGGACAGGCGGAAGCTGCCGTACTCGGCTTGGGCGCTCACCTGGGTGATGCGGCCGAACTTGATGAGGTGCTTGGCGACGAGGATCGCCTTGTTTTCGTCACGGGACACTTCGGGTTCTCCTTGGGTTACTGGTTGGGCTGGACCTCCCGCCACCAAGCCTTCGCGTCGAAGCTCGGGCAGGCCTTGCGGACGCCGGGGACGTCGCGGTGGCCGAGGACGACCGCCTGCGGGTGCTTGGCGTGGAGGTCGGTCACGAGCTTCTTGAGGGAGGCCCACTGGGCGGGCGTGAAGTTGTTCTCCCCGAGGCCCTTGCGGGCAGCCTCCGAGCCGACGGGCGGTGCGCCGCCGACGAGGCAGATGGCGATGCTCTGGGAGTTGATGCGGGGTTCGTGCGCCCCCGGCATGTCATCGGGACGGCCCTTCTCGATGGTGCCGTCGCGCTTGATTACGTAGTGGTAGCCGATGTCCCGCCAGCCTTGGGCGCGATGCCACTGGCGGATGTCGGCCGCACCGATGTTCTCATGCTTTCCACCGGCCGGGGTCGCCGAACAGTGGATCGCGATGAACCCGATGCGGGTCATCTTCTTGTAGTTCACAGCTCCTTGGGATCGAGTTGCGTGATGGTGACGAGGACGTGCGGGTCGCCCGTGGTCCACCGCTTGCGGCTGATTAGGTCAGCCACCTCGGTGTCGTCGGCCCAGAAGCGGCCGTCCTTGGTGATCGCGTCGAGGACGCCCTTGGCGTAGTTGTCGACGTCGGGCTTCGGGATGACGAGCTTCGTGGCCTTGGGGCGGCGCACGTAGCAGACCACCTCGACCTCGACAGGGCTCTCGAAGCGGCACGGCGGGTGAACCGCGTGGAGCGCGGCGAGCGCCTCCTTCTGCCAAGCCGCGTACTCCTTCGGGGAGTAGATCACGGCCATGGGCTTACGCCCCGGCATTTGGAGAACTCGCGTCCTCGGCCGGGGCGTAGGCATTGGGTCGATAGGGAGGCGGAACGACAGCCGCTTAGAGATCGTCGTCCTCGTCGACGTCGTCACCGGCGCCGGTGTCCGCGCCGAACTCCTCGTCGGCCGACGACAGGTCGTCGCCGTCCTCCTCGCCGAAGCCGTAGCCAGCGGCGTCTCGGGCACCGAACGAGACGAGCTTGATGATCTGCGCGGCCTCCAGACGGAAGCTCACGCCGACCTCCTTGTCGTTCGCGGCGTAGTAGGGGAACAGCTCGACCGAGAGCTTCATCACCGAGCCACCGCCGATGAGCGGCGGGTTCTTGAGCAGGTTGCCCTTGGCGTCGAAGATGTTGGGCTTCCGCGTCCAGGGCTTGCCGGTCTTGGCGTTGGTGCCCGACGCGGTCATCTTCGCCTTGATGATGATGCGACCGGTCTCGTTGCCCTCGTCGTCCTCCTCGGGCTTGAAGATTTCGGCGAGGTCCCGCTTGGTGACCTTCTTGGCGAGGCCTGCCTTACCGTTGGCGTTCAGCTCCGCGACGACCTCGTCGTACTTCGCGTCGATCAGGTCCGAGACCTTCTGCTGGAGCTTGTCGAGGCCAGCCTCGTCGGGCTCCATCGCGAGCTTGACCTCGTAGACGCCAGCCTTGTTGTACTTGGTATCGGGGCTGTTCAGGCGGGGGTAAATGCCGGTGCCGCGCGGCGTGACAGCCTTGGGGAAGTTCGGCTTGTTGGCCATGGTTACCTTTCGTCCTTGTGGAAGGATCGGTCAGAAGTTGAAGGAGAGCTGGCCGTCGTCGCCGTCCGCGTCAGGGATCAGGTCGAGGATCGCGTCCGCGACCTGCATGGCGCGACAGAGGAAGGGTTCGAGGCTCAGACCAGCCTCGCTGATCTCGGCCAGCACCATCAGGCTGACGCGCTGGTCAGCGATGGTTTCGAGGGCAGCCGTCAGGACGAGCTGCGAGTAGCGTTCGAGGTTCATTTGCGGGCGAAGTCCTCGGCATTGGCGGTGCGGCCCTGCGGGTTCGCGCGGTCGCGGAACCACGGCATCCCCGAGGTCAGGATGGCGTTGACCAGCTTGCCGTTGTGGAAGGTCTGCTTGAGGAGACCGATGCGGACCTTGCCGTACTTGCTGCGCTCCCGCGCGGCCTGCTCGGTCGCGTGGCCGGTCTCGCCCACCGTGCCGTCGGCGTAGACGTTCCGGTAGATCACGCGCTCGACCACCTTGTTGCGGAGGTCGTCGCCCGAGGTCTGCCAGCCGGTGCCCTTGCGGCCATCCGCGCGGCGGGTCTCAAGGGCCTTGTGGCGGCCGAGACTGTAGAGGTTCAGGTCCCCGTAGGTCACCTCGACGAGGATGCGACCGTCGGTCAGGGTGCCGACGTAGGTGACGGGCTTGCCGTCCATCGTCTCCAGCGGCTTCGTGACGTCGATCAACGCAGTTCTCCCTTGGCGTAATCGTGGATGCTCTCGATGAGCGGGTTGCGGGTGACCTCGGCCTCGGCGATCTGCGCGCGGGCACGGACGGTCATGGCGTGGGGGTCGAGGCCAGCGCCCTGAGCGAGGGCGACGGCGGTGATGAAGAGCGCCTCGATCTGCACGTCGCGGGGCTCGTCTTGGATCGCGTGGAGGGCGAGGAAGGCGGGGCGCTTGAGCGAGGCCAACGACGTCCTGAACGCGACCCGGTCGCGGATCGTGTGAATGTCCATAGATGCTCCAGAGAAGTCGGCGGGTTTCTTCCACCGATGGTGAGGGTTATTCACGACGAAGCCCCGCCAGACCGAAGTCGAGCGGGGCCGATCCAAGAAGGAAGTCGCGAATGGACGGGCTGAACTGAAAGTGTTCGCCCCACCGATGGTGAGGGTTAATCCACCATCACCACGTGGCTGCTTGGGCAGCAGGCGCAGTCGCGCCGGATATAGCTGTCCCACTGGCCTTCGATCAGCGTGTCGCGCCAGCTGTGGAAGCCGAGCGCGCAGAGGATTTGGCGGAGGGTCATCCCCGCGCCTCCACCTGCGGTGCCGCGAGCGCGCCGCCGAAGGCGACGGTCACGCCGGTCGTCTCGGCGATCTGGCGGGCGATCCGGCGGCGGGCCTCGAAGGCGAGCTGCGCGGTGGTTGGACGGGGGAGACGGGTGTTGCGAATGTTGCCCATGGGGCGCTTCCTTTCCTTTGGCTTGAGGCGGCGGTTCCATCCGCCGATGGTGAGGGTTAATCCGCACCACCGGCTGGACGACAATCGACCTTGTGGAACTATGCGAACGTATAATCGGCTTCGAGAATGACCGAGAGGTCCAGCGATCCGGTCTCCGGCACAGGCGGCAGCTTGGCTGCCAGCTCCTCGCCCAGCTGGGCCACCAGCTCCTCGCGAAGGTCCTCCAGCACGTTCCCGCTGTACTGCTCGACGAACGTCTCCCGCAGGATGCGCGAGAGCCGCCCGGTGTTGGCGGCATGGGTGCCGAAGGAGTCGTGGATCACGGCAAGGTGCCGGATGCCCTCTTCCTTGCAGCGGAGCGCGACGGCCTGGAGGTGCGAGGCGTCGAGCGAGTGGACGAAGTTCGGAGCCACCCCGTTGGCCTGGGCGCGGCTGTCGATGGTCTCGTCGTCCACCTTGATCACGACCTGGAGCCGCTGACCGGCCCAGTGCGTGTCGATGCGGGTGCCCCTCTGGGTCTTGTACTCCTGCAAGATCGGCAGGCCCATCGGGGTCGTCCACCACAGCGGCAGGCCACCTTCGGCGGCGACCTTGGCGACCTCGCGGAGCCAGTCCATCGCGGTCGAAGCCGCCGAGACGGTCGACCTAATGGAACTATATATCACGTGAGAGAGCCACATGGCGCAGTGGTAGTTGTCCGCGCCGCCGAGGTACGGACCCCCGCCCTTGAGGGCCAGCTCGCGGTCCAGTTCCTTGAGCGTCTGGAGGATCATGCCCTGCATCCCGAACCGGGTGGCCGAGTAGCAGTAGGTCATGGTCGGACGCTTCGCGATGGCGCGCGTGACCTTCCCTGCCCGCCACGGGTTCGGGATCGTCACGGTCTCGCCGTCGGACGTCTCATAGGTGATCGTCTCGGTCGCGTCGGCGACCGCCTGCGCGTCAGAGGCGACCTCCTTGTAGACGTCCTGCGGGCGATCCGCCGGGACAAGGTTGACGGCTCGCCCGCCGCGCTCGTCGCGGAGCATGGCGGAGAAGTGCTGGAGCCCCGAGCAGGAGCCATCCAGCGCGACTGGCAGCCGCGACACATAGGCGGTCGGGTCCTCCAGCTTGTGTGCGTCCGCCAGCTCGAAGCAGGCGGCGAGCGCCATGTACGGGCTGTCGGCCGTGGTCCAGAACCGGGCCCCGTCGAGCGGGTTCTCGGCGCTGTCCATCAGCTCAGGCAGGTGGTCCGTCACCCACTGCGTCCGGTCGGCGAACGGCACCTTGTCGACGCCGAACAGGTTGGCGATGTGGATGCACAGCCAGCGGAAGCCGTCGAGCCCGAGCGGCATCCCGTCGGCGAACTCCAGCAGCGCCTTCTGCCAGTCCGAACCCTGCGGGCTCGGGCCGAACGACGGGATCGGATACACCCGGCCACGGAAGTCCAGCTCATGCGGGAAGTAGACGGAGCCCTCGTCGGCGAACTTGCGAGCGACCCACAGGCCCTGATGGACGGACATGCGCGCGCTCACGCGCTCGGCGTTTCGGCCGTACACCTCCCCAGCCTTGCGCTTCCACTCGGCCTTGGCCTCCTCGTTCGTGTCGATGTCGACCGGCTTCGGCGGCAGGGGATCGTCGTCGAGCTTCGGCAGGCCCCCGAGGGTGCCGCCGCTGTTCCACACCTGCTCCATCACGTCGAGGACGCGACGGTTGATCCGCCACGGGGTGTCCTGCACGTGGTTCACCGCCGCATAGACCCGCGAGAGGTCGATGTTGCGGATTTCCTCATGGTAGGCCTTGTTCCGCTGCTTGACGAAGCGGTTGCCGTGCCGGGGCGTCAGGTAGCCGCCGTAGTTCGGCGACCGCCAGCGGCGCGGGCGGACGATCATGGGCATGTTGATGGGGTCCAGCAGGGAGCAGCGGGCGTGCTGCTGGTCCAGCCAGATTTGCAGCGGGGCGCTCGGGCGGAGGCTGTAGGCGTAGCCCTTGGCCCGCTTCACCTTCTCCATCTCGAAGAAGCCGGTCGCCTCGATCACCAACTCCATGCACTTGAGGCCGACCGTGGCCTTCTCCTGCTGGCTCATCTCGATGGCTACGCCCTCGGCGGCGAAGAGCTTCTTCACGGCCGACCGGCGCTGGCGCGAGTAGCCGCGCTGCTCCTGCTTCTTGAGGTAGCCCTTGTAGCCCGCCTTGTTCATCTCGCGGAACGCCTTGAACTCCAGGTTCTCGATGATGGCGTCCGCGACGGCGATGCTGACGGTCTGGACGAGCGACTGCGCGATGCTCGAATTGATCATCACGCGGGTGGTCAGGTAGGCGATCTCCTCGGGCTCCGTGAGGAGCAGGAAGTCGACCGCGTTGTGGCGGCGACCGGCCTTGCCGGAGCAGGCCTCGGCCAGGAACGCATTGATGGCCTCCGCGACCGGCTCCACGCAGAACTTGAGCAGCTGGCGACCGGGCGGCAGGTTCGCCTCCTCGTCGATGCTGCCTGCTTCTGCCTTCCACGGCAGGTTGCGGGAGTGATAGCGGCTCTGGCCGAGCGCGCGCGACTCGTCCTCCAGCTCGATCTGACGGCGAAGCTGGGCGCGAAAATCCGTGGTCATCAATGGGTCCTTCCGGTTCAGGGATTGAGCTGCCCGAACGGCAGCCGAGGGCGGCGGCGGGGGCTTCCCGCGCCGAGGGTGAGGGTTATTCGCTTGGCTAACTGCCTGCCTTGGCACGATGTCGACCTAGTGGAACTATCGTGCCGAAACGTGCCACAGGCACCCCCGTTGGCACCGTGCCACATGGCACGATGGGATTTCGGGGCCTAAGCTATTGAATTATAAAGGGGAGAATGGAGCGGGTGAAGGGAATCGAACCCTCGTCGTAAGCTTGGGAAGCTTCTGCTCTACCATTGAGCTACACCCGCGACCCGCTGCCGATTGCCACGGCTGGGCCCTGCTCGTCAATGTGGGCGATT
>Ga0164243_10013564_pt1 | contig 11451 bp, 13 predicted proteins | sample OricompcompostOP_FD_108781 | JGI IMG/M metagenome (GOLD analysis project Ga0164243, IMG submission 108781) | Organic Plus compost microbial communities from Emeryville, California, USA - Original compost - Organic plus compost (OP) | ecosystem: Engineered > Solid waste > Mixed feedstock >... | reverse complement strand
CCGAAATCGGTTTCTAAAGCGAGTGGCCTTGTCGCAAATGGCGGATCAACTGCAGAGTTGACGACAGTAGCGAAATCCGGAGATCGAGTGACTGTCAAAGTGCGTTTCGTGGAATCCGATCCGGCCGTGACCGGAATTTACATGCTGTATGGTAATCTGGATAAAAAGGCCTACGAAAACGATATTTATCTGCTTGCGGGCAACAAGAAATACCTTTTGTTCAAAGATTCCGCTGGAAAGCCGTTGGCTCCCGGAAACGTTCATTTGGCAGCGAAAGGTAAAGTTCGGGGCGTGTGGTATGGAACATTTCCAGCGCCACCAGAAAATGAAGACATAATGTTGTTCCTGCCGAACGTTGAGCCCCTGGGTCCGTTTTCACTCTCCGATAGTTGATCGCCTGCAATGAGTAATTTAAAGCGCTCCATTCGAAGCTGGATTCTACTTGCTGCGACTGTATCGCCCAATCTCGTCGGCGCGCAGAATAATGCTGACACCGGCGCTGTCGTTCTAGACTTGGTCCCAACAATACTTGATCTGCAAGCTGGTTCAGACCAGCTGAATGCCCAGATTAAAGACCTTTCTGCAAATGCCTCAGCAATTATTAAGAAGAATGGCAACATAAGTGTCCGTGATTCTGAGCAGGGTAAAGTTTTGTATATTGCCAGCGATGTACTTTTTAATTTCGACAGCGCTCAGTTGTCGACCAAGGCTGAAGCCAACTTAAAAGATATTGCAACAATAATTAACGAAATCCCTGAAGGGCTGGTGAAGGTTATTGGCCATACAGATGCAAAGGGTACAGATCAATATAATTTGAAACTATCAAAGTTACGTGCGCAATCGGTAGCCGAATTTCTTGTTAAACAAGGGGTAGACCGATCCAGACTGTCGCCAGAGGGACGCGGAGAAAAAGATCCTATTGCCAAGAATGAAATGAATGGCAAAGATAATCCTGACGGTCGACAAAAAAATAGGCGAGTGGAGTTTATCCTGCCTGATTAAATGGGTGCGCCAAATGGATAATCATGTTCATTCAGCGATCGCCCGGGAAATGAAAAGCGTCGATTCCTCGGCGCTTTTTTGCTTAACTGCGCTGCACTATCCGTTCTCTGTTTATTGCCATCGCTTCGCTGGTTGGCTCCCAGTCGTTCCAATACTGATCGGGAATGTTTGGAAAGTTTTCACGTTGCACGCCGTCGAAAGCAGGTTTGTAATTTCGGTTGCGCATTTCTTTAACGAGTTGGCAATGGCGCTTGGCCAGATAGCCTAATCGGGTATAGAAAAACAGAATATGGCCAGGCCCCAAGGTATATTGCCCGGGCTGGGTAAAGCTGCCACGCAGCGCCGCCTTCTCGGCCAGTCGAAATACACGCGGCAGTTCGCGGTATTCGGCGACTAAGTGCGGGCCTGACAGTTCTTCTACTGGAATGCAATTGATTCGGGTCATAGGAACAACCGTGAAAACTGACTTTATATCACTGATCATCCGTCGGCAGGGTTTGTCGGCCAAGTGAGCAAGTAATAACAGCAGACAGATTCTGCTTGTTCCACCACATCTGGCACTTGCCTGAATTTTCTTAATCCATTGTTTTATTTAAAAAATATCCTTTTTTTGAAAAAAGTCATAAAAAACGTTGATTTTCACCTGATATCTGTTAATAATCAGTTTGTAATATTTCAAATATTTACAAACGATCGAGGTGAATGAGCTGGCTACCTCATTAAAAAGAAGACATATTCAATTACAGGATAGGTGAACCATGGCTACCGTAGACATCGATTTGTCGGAGAATTCCTATGTAGTAATAGATCAGCCGGATTACGATGGGGACACAGTTTTAAATTTTATAACGGACGGCAGTTTGAACGTTGTCGTTATCAATAGCGAACATACGCCCGACGTACTGGAAATTCAGCATACATATACTTCACATGAACCGTCGGAAATCTATGATTATTTGACTGTGAATGAGAATGTGAATATCAAACTATTGTCTTCAATCAACCCGCCAGAAGGTCTCTACCATCACCACTACGGTGTCTATGGTAATTCGAAATTGGAAATTACTCCGGAATTTCTTTCCCAAGCACCGAACCAACACGTGTTCGAGATTCAAGGGCTGGGAGGAGAGGTGGTTTTCAATACTGCCGGTTTATCGCCGGATACTCTGAACATATCGTTCAGCCCGGATGCCGAGGGTTCTGAAATCACATTTGCCAATGCAACCAGCAGTGAATATTCCTCTTCTGAAAATTCGCTGGTTTTTAAAGACAGCAATGGTGACATTGTTGGGCGCGCAACGATCGATACCCGGTACACGGATCCGGACCAATTAGGGTTTGATGGCGGGACAGTTTACTATGCGTGCTATCTACAGGGCACCCATATCGCCACGCCTGACGGTGAAACCAAAGTTGAGCACCTGAAGGCAGGTGACAAGGTGCTAACGGCCGATGGAAGAGTCGCTACCGTCAAATGGCTTGGTTTTCGCATTTTATATAAAAGTCGAATTCCCGAAAAAGACGCCTACCGCGCCTTCCCCATTCTGTTCAAAAAGGGATGCATCGCCAACAATGTGCCGCACCGGGATTTGTTAATGTCCCCTGGGCACCACATTAGCTTTGACGGTAACCTGGTTCCTGCCATGTGCCTGGTGAACGATAAAACGATCGTGCAGCAATTTGAATTGCACTCGTTCCAGTACTTCCATGTTGAGCTGGAGCGATTCGATATTCTGCTGGCTGAAGGATTGCCGGCAGAGTCTTATGTCGACACCGGCAATCGCAACATGTTCCAGAATGCCGCAGAGGTGGCAATAAATCCAGATTTCGGCCCGGCTCCGGGGCGACCCGATAGACCCGGCTTGACTGTCGTGCGTAAAGGCCCGACTGTTGAGGCCATTCGGGCAAAACTTCTTGAGCGCGCGCACTGGATGCAAACGCCTGCGGAAAAGAGACACGTTGCGTAAAGCTTTTTCACCCTTTCGATGTTGCCGGGGGATGTGGCCGAGGCATTGTGCGCCCGACCGACGCTTGTGTCGGTCCAGGCATTGCTTATTTGCCTGGTCGAAAACATACCGGCAAAAATGATCTCATATTCACTCTCGCTATAACAGAAATCGTGCTTTCCTCATCGCTTGCCGTAGAAGAATACGGCATGATGCAAAGGTCTGCACATAAAATGAACTGACCTCGTAGGAGACGAATATGAATGTACGACGAAGAGCGCTTAACCTTGCGCTGGCATTTTCGGCCGTTTTGCCTGCCACGGGTGTATGGGCAGCGACTGGCGCAAGCACTGCCAATCATGCAGTGCACAGTAAGGACGCGCATTCAAGCGCCAGCAAGGTCGAAGGCACTCGAACACAGGTTATCAGTACTCCTCAGGGTTCGAAGGTAGAAGTCTTTGTTAACGGCCAAGGCACGCCCATTGTTCTGTTGCCATCTCGCGGACGCGGCGCGGAGGATTTCGATCCTGTTGTGCCGTATTTGGTGAAGCGTAACTATCAGGTTATTCGTCCCGAGCCACGCGGTATCGGCAAGAGCCAGGGCGCCATGAAAGGCATTACCCTGAAGGATCTCGCCGGCGATATTGATGAAGTTATCAAGCAGGTGGCAGGGGGCAAGCCAGTCGTAATCGTCGGGCATGCTTTCGGAAACTGGGTAGCACGCATGACAGCCGTAGAGCACCCCGAACATGTGCGCGGCGTGGTGATTGTTGCCGCCGCCGCCAAGAAGTATCCAGGCGCCATGCCTGAGCTGGTTGAAAAAGTCAGGCACGCTACCGATATGACGGTGCCTGAGGCAGATCGTCTGGCTGCGCTCAAGTATGGTTTTTTTGTTAGGGAAAAGGACGCACGCGCCTGGCTGGGTGGCGGCTACGCCGAGGTCAGCAAAAGCCAGCGTGCTGCCGGTAATGCTACGCCCCAGGCACAATGGTGGTCGGGCGGCGACACTCCCTTGCTGGAAATACAGGGCGAGTTGGATCCGTTCAAACCGAAGGAAACACGCGGAGAAATGAAGGAAGAGTTTGGAGATCGGATCACCACAGTGGTGATCCCCGATGCGAGCCACGCTCTGGTTCCAGAGCAGCCTGAGCAATTGGCCGAGACGCTGGACGGGTGGATCGGCACACTGCCCGCAATCAAATAAAACGCCATGCTGCGTTGTTGAGCCTTCTGCATGCAAACCAAATCACAGACCTGATCGTCATGGGTGCAGTTACCGGTTTTTGCGTTAACTCGACAGTCAGGATGGGAGCCGATGCTGGATTGAAAATGACCCTGCTGGAAGATGCCGTAATTGGCTTTGAACTTGAACAGCGTAAAGTAAGCGCTGAGACGATTCATCTAGTAACATTGGCGCTTCTTGAGGCCGACTTTGCCCGGATCATTGCATCCGACGGATTGAACATAGTTTGATGCTCTGAAAACCGGCGGAAATGCATCGCCCACGCTGTATTCACGCAGGACGCCGATATACTTCCACTTTCCGCACATCCACCACCGTAATTTCATCGGGTGTACACTTTTCCAGCTTAATCGCTTTTTTCATCGCGTCGCCACCACTTTTTGCAAGTACCCGAATGGTGCGTCCGTTGGAAATTTTCAGGGTGTATTCGTTCATTTCATTCCTTATGATGATGCGCGGGTGTCTGTGGCTGTCCAAATGGGATTGGGCAATCTTCGGTAAGATAATATCTGAAAATATCCCGCAATCTTCAACGCCACACTATATTTAGTACGAAAAGGGTTATCCTCATGACAGTGTTTTCCAACGCGAAACTCGTTGAAAATTATGCATCTAGAACGCAGAAAATTGTGCCTGGGTTCCATGATCTGCACAGAATGGCAATTGTGTTGTTAGATGAGCGCGTGTCCGACCAGGCGCATATTCTGGTGCTAGGGGCAGGCGGGGGATTGGAGTTGAAGACGTTCTGTGAAGAACGCTCGGAATGGACATTCGAAGGTGTAGACCCGTCTGCCGAAATGCTGGATCTTGCCCGTGACCAGTTGGGGTCTTTTGCATCTCGTGTCAATTTTCGAGAAGGCTACATACAGGACGTCCCGCAAATGCTTTTTGATGGCGCCACGTGTTTTTTGACATTGCACTTTTTATCCGAGCCTGAAAGGCGCAAGACGCTGCGGGACTTATTTCTTCGGCTCAAGCCTGGGGCGCCATTCGTGCTGGCCCACTACAGCTTCCCGGATCAATGCACCGATCAGAAAAAATGGCTGTCCCGAAACGCTCAATTTGCTAATCGTTCTACGCTACCACATGAGCAGATTCAAAAGGGGGTGTCTGAAATGAGAAAGAGATTGCCGATTTTGTCCGTAAGCGAGGACGAAGCGCTATTGCGTGCCGTTGGATTCGAGAATATTGAGATGTTTTATGCTGGATTCACATTAAAAGGCTGGGTCGCATATAAGCCTTGACGTTGTTGAGTGCAAGCGTGCGCCTTTATGCAACCCGATTGCAGCGTTCTATCGCAAATCCGAAAAATCGTTGCGAGTGTCACTACGATGTTGCAGTCATGGTAACGTCCTCTTGCCGAAAGCAACGCGACTTCAACAGTTAAAAGAACTTTCTCCCGCGGGCCGCGTGATCCTCGCGAAGCCGTTCCAAATGCTGTTTACGAATGCCCAAATCCGTTACATTCTCATCCAGCCAACGGCGAAGTTCGGCTTCCTCTTGTTGAAAGTCTCTTTCCGATGTAACTGGCACACTCACGTATTGACGGCTCAAATCATCCATTTTGTATTTCTCCTGATATACGTTTTTCTAATCTATCGTCTAAATTAGCTTTTTTCCTGAATTGGCAGCCACCGCTCCTGTATTCCCCGATGCAAAAGAAAACAGGCTAATCACATTTGAAATGCTCAATTTCACCGTGTTCGCTTTTTAACTGCCGTAGGTACACTATTCTGAAGAAACAGCCAGCGTTCTTTTTGTTCAGATATTAACATTTAAATAACATAAATAAAATATTGTTACTTGCCGAGTCAATATTTCAACTGTCAAATCATATTTCAGTCTCGCAATTATTTGATAGGGTAAAAGGGTGGGAAATGAAAGACTACTATGCCGCACGTGCCAAAGAATATGACAATATCTATTCAAAACCCGAAAGACAGGATGATTTACGAGACGTGCGAGCATGGCTCACATCGAAACTGGAAGGGCACACGGTTCTGGAAATTGCATGTGGCACTGGTTACTGGACTCAGTTTTATGCACCGTCAGCTCAGCGGGTGGTGGCGCTGGATGCTGCAGATGAAACGCTCGCCGTTGCTGCCGGACGAGTATCCCCTAATGTGCAGCTACTGCTTGGGGACGCCTTTGATATCCCGGCATTCGACATGTCTTTTGATGCTGCTTTTGCCGGATTTTGGTGGTCACATATTTCGCGAAATGACGTTGTTCGCTTCCTGAGAGGTCTGCACGGTTCGCTAGAGCCTGGCGCTAAAATTATCTTTCTGGACAATCGGTTTGTGCCTGGCAGCAGTACGCCCATCGCAGAGCAAGACGCTGCAGGAAACACCTATCAGCGACGCGCGTTGCAAGATGGCTCGACGCATCGGGTGCTTAAGAACTTTCCTACCCGAGAACAGTTGCTGGCCGACATATCCCCGCACGCGAATTCTTCTCATTATTATGAGTGGGAATACTTTTGGGCACTTGAATATTGTTTAAAACGCTGATCGCTTTGACAGCACTATATTTGATTGGTTAATATCTGCCTATGCAATTAACTCGTATTCCAGATTTGTTTGCATCGCCCTGTTCAGGTTAGTCCCCGGCAGGGCGTTATTTCGTCTGCCATTGATGAGGAGCCCGCCACATCTACGTCACTCGCAATGGTAGTGACATCACCATTGCAACGACAGCATTGTCGCAGCGGCCTCGCTCTTGTTGTACACAGAAACGGCGAACGTCAATGGCAGGAACGCGCCGGTGGCCGATCCTCCCAGCAAAACGAATGCCGCCACCCTGGTCTGTCAGGATGCTGCAGCGGTGTTCAGTCTGGCTGCGAACGATTTTTAACGAAAATCGATCATTTCGTACTAATGCCTAGCGGTCTATGTTAAAGATAGGGGATGAGGCATTTTTACTCAATTTGCGGATAAAGCGCCTCTATTTTTCCGCTTAAAGGTGAATCGAATGACCAGTGCGAACACGATCAAAAGCAAAGCAGAAGAAATGGTAGGAAAGGGACAGGCTGCCCTGGGTGATGTCTTTGATGATCCCGAAATGCAAGCCGAGGGCAGGGTACGCCAGGCATCCGGTTCGGCTTCCTATGCGGTCAATTCATTTGTTGATTGCATCGTCGATGGCACTCGAAATAATCCGCTGGGCGCACTGCTTGGCGCAGCGGCGATCGGACTGGTGCTTGGCCGACATTTTTATAAAAAATAGGCGGTAAAGGCTCGGCATTCGAGCATGCTGCCAGAAGGCCGGGAGCCAGACTCCCGGACACTCCGCTTACCAGCGATGACGGCCACGACCGTGGTCACGATAATCAAAATGGTGATGACGATCACGATAGCCATAACCATCGCGATCATTCCAGCGCCCACCGCGCCCATGATCGTGAATAATGCAGCCCGACAATAGAATAAGTGATAGAAAAATGGCGGTTGTGCTAAGTAGTTTCATATCGTACCCCCGAACACAGGTTAGTCACGCTATCCATATTATGCGAACAGTCAAAAGATAGATTTGCTGAATGGTTACTGTAATTTCAACGGATTACCCGTCAACGGCGGGAAACGGCAAAACTGCTTCAGCGTGTTTCGGACCTTGCCGGGTTTATCGTTGTTACTTGCCGACAGTAGGGCGAGCTTGCAGGTAGACATGCCGGTTGTCTCGCACCGACATGCCGGCCGATAAATCAGGATCGATTGGAGCGATGGTCCCAGCTGCCGTCATTGCGATTGTGATTCTGCCAATCGCGCTCGCGATTATTTTTGTCGCTGCTGTTCCACCGTCCATCATGTCGACCATCCATGCCAGGACGCTGATTGTTGTCTGACCTGTTGTATCCCGTACGGTCTTGCTGGTAGTCGGAGCGGTCGCGGTGGGAGTACCGGTCGTTAGACCCGTGCATTCCACACCCTGTCAGGGCGGCCAACGAAACGATTGTTGCAGCTGTAGTCATGCCTTTCACTTTCATTGTCTTTCCTTTTTGAGGTCCGTGAATATTCAGTTAAACACAAGAAAAGGGTGCTAAACCCTTCTTAGGGGTTACGCAGGGTATCGGGATGTTACATTTAAAGGTGTCACGTACTCTGGAGCTCGACCGATAGAGTCTTCCAATCAAGCCGGTACAATATTCCAATTGTTTTTTCCTCTACAGGCAACATTGCAGAATGAGCGCGTTTCAGAGTTATCAGGCCGTTGTGTCCCTTCCATCTGGTCAGCTGGATATTGTCGGCGATGTTCATGGAGAATTTGAAGCCTTGTGCCAGCTTGTGCAGCATCTTGGATATGACGCTGCCGGCAGGCATCCCGAAGGACGCAAATTGGTCTTTGTCGGCGATCTGTGTGACCGCGGACCGGACAGCCCGGCTGTCATCAGGATGGTGCAAAACATGGTCAATCTCGGTCATGCCGTCTGTATTTTGGGAAATCACGAGTTGAATATTCTGCGCGGCCAGCACAAGGATGGAAATAACTGGTTCTGGGATGAAGGTTCCATCAGTGATGAAAAATTCGGTGCGGTGCGCAGTATTACGAAAGCCGAACGCCAGCCGATTCTTGATTTTTTCGCCAGTCTGCCGGTTATCGCCCACAATGCTGAGCTCCGGGTTGTACACGCAAGCTGGCACGCCGCATCGGCCGAGGTGCTTGCCGCCGGGCCGTTTCCCTCTCTTTTGCAGTTTTTCAATGAACGCGAGCAGCACACTAGCGATGTGATGGAACGGGACCGTTTTTTCCAGGACTATATCACCGAGCAGCAAAGCTGGCGTGCGCATGTCTCCGATCAATCCCGGGCGGTCCCGTTTTTGAAGGCAACGGCCTATATGCGCGAACTGCGGCAAATGGCCAATCCGGTGAGAGTGTTGACCTCCGGCGTCGAGGCGCCGGACAGTGATACGTTTTTCAGTGGCGGCGAGTGGCGTTTTGTCCAGCGGGTGCGCTGGTGGGACAGTTATACTGATCCGGTGCCGGTGCTGATTGGCCACTACTGGCGCAACCCCCAACCGGTGTCCAAATCCGAGGCGCTGGCGCGCGGCCGTGATTTGTTTGCCGGCATTGCACCTTTCGCCTGGCATGGCGCGCAGAGCAATGTTTTTTGCGTAGATTACTGTGTGGGTGCGCGTTTTCTGGAACGCAAGGGCGTCATGGAACCTGGCCAGACGCGGCTGGCTGCACTGCGTTGGCCGCAACGCACGCTTATATTCGATTCAGGCGAACAGGTGCAGACCAGCGGCTTTGTCGCTACCCCTGGGTCCTGATACGTGCCGCTTCATTCTTTTTGGGCTATTCGGGCATACCCCTGTTGAAAAATCACTTAAATAAATGCAATATGCGTTGATAGCATAAATGTGATCACACAACAGACAAGCAGGCAGATCGACGGGCGGGCGTCGGCGTAATAGGCTGCTGTTAAAACAAACAGACAATTGAATATCGACGCTTAAATTTTCCTGGAGGAGGGAACCATGGCAGTTGTAAAACGCAGGAGTTTTCTGAAATCGGTATCTGCCGTTACCGCAGCCTCGGCTTTCGGGCTGGGTTATTCAAATGTGATATTTGCGCGTCGAGCCGATTTTCGGCTTAAATTTGCCAATAATCTGCCCGTTTCCCACCCCATGAATATCCGCGCCAAGGAAATGGTCGCGGCCATCAAGAAAGACACAGATGGCGCCGTTGATATTCGTGTGTATCCGAGCAGCCAATTGGGTAATGATACCGACACGCTGTCGCAGATCCGTGCCGGCGCAGTTGATTTTTTTACTCTGTCTCCCATTATCATGGGTACGCTGATCTCCAAAACGCAAATTTCGGGCATTGGCTTTGGCTTCAAAGACTATGACCAGGTCTGGAAAGCCATGGATGGCGAACTTGGCGCAGCGGTGCGTGAGGAAATCGAAAAGAGTTCCAATCTGACCGCATTCGATAAGATCTGGGATAACGGTTTCAGGATTATCACCACCAGTTCCAAACCCATTAAAACGCCCGACGACCTCAATAGCGTCAAATTACGCGTGCCACCCAGCCCGCTTTGGACATCCATGTTCAAAGGCCTTGGCGCTTCGCCCACCACCATCAATTTTGCCGAGACGTATTCGGCACTGCAGACGCATATTGCAGATGGACAAGAGAACCCGATTACTTTGGTAGAAACTGCCAAGCTTTACGAAGTGCAGAAGTATGCGTCTCTGACCAACCATATGTGGGATGGGTTCTGGTTCCTCGCCAACCGCGATAATCTGGCCAAGGTGCCCAAGGATATGCAGGAGATTATTCGCAAGCATGTCATGAATGCCAGCCTGAACGAGCGGGACGATCTGGCTAAACTGAGCCTGACCGTCAAGCAGACGCTCGAAGGCAAGGGCATGGCGTTCAACGAGGTGGATACCAATGCATTTCGTGCAAAGCTGAAGGACGCCGGATTTTACGAAGAATGGAAAAAAACCTTCGGCGATGAGCTTTGGGGCAAGCTGGAGAAATTTACCGGGGCGCTCTCTTGAATGTAAGCATTGCCAGCCAGCCGGCTGGCGTCAATACCCATTTGTTGAGCCGGGGCGTTGTCGTCGTCAAGATCGCCGTGTTAAAGCTGGTGGCGTTGCTTGCCGTGCTGATGCTGGTGTTTGAATCGACACTCTTGTTCACCGGTGTCGTCTTTCGTTATTTTTTACACAAGCCCATCATCTGGTCAGACGAACTGGCGCAATCCGTCTTTATCTGGCTGTGCATGTTTGGTGCGGCGCTGGCGCTGGACCGGCATGAGCATATGCGTCTGACCGCTGTGGTCGCACGCTTCTCGCATCGGGCCCAGGCCTGGTTTGAAACCCTGGGTCTGGTCATCATTCTGACGTTTGCCGTTTACCTGATCGGTCCCGGCTTTCATCACGCGTCGGGGCAGATGATCGTCACTTCGCCTGCCCTGAATATTCCCGATGGCTATCGGGCGCTTGCGATTCCGGTCGGACTCTGTCTTTTTGCCTTTATCGCAGTGAGCCATCTGCTGGCGTATTCGCGCTGGCTGGATATCCTGACCTCTGGCCTGGCCGTTGCCATCGTTGGATACGCGCTCTGGTATTTCGCCGATTTTCTGTACGATCTGGACAACCTGAATCTGATCGTATTTTTTGTGATTGTATTGGGTGCCTGCGTGATGTGCGGGGTTCCCATTGCGTTTTCTTTTGGTATCGCGACGCTGGCCTATATCGTCAATATAGCAGAGGTCCCTCCGTCTATTGTGGTGACTCGGATCGACGAGGG
>Ga0164243_10013561_pt1 | contig 11453 bp, 10 predicted proteins | sample OricompcompostOP_FD_108781 | JGI IMG/M metagenome (GOLD analysis project Ga0164243, IMG submission 108781) | Organic Plus compost microbial communities from Emeryville, California, USA - Original compost - Organic plus compost (OP) | ecosystem: Engineered > Solid waste > Mixed feedstock >... | reverse complement strand
TCGGGCGATAGGTCGAGGACGAGCTCGACGGGGCGGTCGTCGTGGACGCGATCATGGCGGACCAGGCTGTAGTCGCCAGGCCCGAAGCGGAGCACGCGCGCCGGAGCGGGCACGAGCGAGCGGCCTGTCACCTCGGCGGCGACGGCGGTGAGTGCCTCGACGAGCGCAGGTGCATCGAGCGCCGCGGCTTGCTCGTAGCTCGCGCGGTCGAGGAGAGAAAAACGTGTGTATCCCGCACGCTCTGCCTGGGCGCGGACGGCGGCGGCCAGCGCGGGGCCAACGGCCCCGGGCACGACCACGGCGGGGAGCGGTGCCGCCATCCATGCGTGGCGCAGGCTCGCGGAAGCTGCACCGACGGAGCCTCCACTGCCGGGGATCGTTCTCACGGAGCTCATGGATAGAACCAACCGGACAGCGACGCGCGGAGGCCTCGGAGGACCTCGCGTACCTGATGCAGTGAGACGTCGCTGACGTCGAACACGACGAGACGGTTGCCGCGCGGTGCAATGAGACGAGCGCTCTCCGTCGCGACGACGTCGCCGTCGTCGATCACGCAGCGAAAGAGCTCGAGCTCGCCTCCTTCCGGCGGCTCGGGCGACGGCAGGTAATAGGCGTAGGCGAGCGCCCGGCCGACGGCGTCCTGATGATCGGTGTGGGGCAAGAGGTAGTGGCCCTCGCGGTAGGCGTACGCGCGCATGTCCACGCGAGCGAGCGTCTTGCCGGTGATCCGCGAGAGGGGCGGGGCGAGCGTGCTCGCGAACGATGCGCGGAGGAGCCGTAGCCCTTCGGTCTTGGGCTCGGGAGCGGAGGCCTCGAAGGAGTAGATGTCGGCCGTGATGTGGTGGATCGGCTCCTCGTCGACGGTTGCGCAGAGGCCGGGGAGACGCTCTCCGAGAACGAAGTCATCGAAGACGAGATGGGGGAAGGGCGCCGCCGCGCGCCAGGCGCGACCGAGCTCTGCTTCGTCCTGCCAGTCGGAGCCGAGCCGCCACATCGCGTCCGTGGGCTGCGTCATCGGTTGATGTGTACGCGTTCGGTCGGCGGGCAGCTACTGGATTGGAGTCTGCCGGCGCGCGTACGTTGCGTGCGCACGCAGGGCAGCCCCCAGTCTCGCGCGAGCGATGCTGGCGGCAGGACATTCGGCACGAGCTCGACGAAGTTCGGTCCGAACGATGCGCGATCCGCCAAGATCGAAGGCACGACGGTGCGCTACCGGCGTGCCAGGACCGCGTCGGCGACGGCTTCTCTGCTCGCCGAGTCCGTCCGATATGGCCGACCAGCCCTGCTACGACTTCGGTGCTGGACCCCGACCTGAAGGTCCGGGGTCCGAACATGAGGCCGATATTCGCCTCATGCATCGTCGATCCCGGAAGCGCCCAGGTCAGCGAATGACCGTATTGCATCCGAAGCCGACGTTGAACTTCGCCGCTGGGTCGCTCTTCACGAGGTCGCACGCGCTTCCGCAGAGGAGGATTTTCTTCTTGTCCTCGCTGAACTGCCAGCCGTCTGCACCCTCGGTGCACGGGCGGCTCGGGTCTTGCGGAACGACCACGGGCGAACCGTCCTTGGGAGTGATCCGGACGTTGATCCGATCGAAGTCGAGCGTCGCGTCGGCCGGAGGCTCCGGAACGGCGACCTCGCACGAGATCGCCTCTCGGGTGGCTTTCCCGATCTCTTCCAAGACTGGTTTTAGCGAAGGGCGGCACACCGAGAACCACTTTCCGTTCGTGAGGGTCGCCAGATATTGATATTCGTATCCAGGAGCGGAGGCGCTCAAGCAGAGCGTGTCGGCCGGAAAGTCGTTCGAGCCGATGACGGGAAAGAATATGTAATTTCGAGATGACGGAGTTCCGAAGAGCGCCTTTTCGCGCAGAAGTAGGTCGGCATCGAAGTCCTTTCCGCTCAAGCTGGAGTCATCATCGGTGATCGGCACGAATACCTTGAGGACCCCAGGGCGCAGGACGTCGCGCCAGGCAAACTTCGAAACGGGATGGTCGAACGTCATGAGCAGCTGGTCGAGGGTAGTTCTAGAGTCGACGAGGTAGTCGACCGGGCGGAAAATATTGCCGTTTGCGCTGCAATCGGGACCACCAAGCGGCGGCGGCACACAGACTCCGTACTTCCCAGCACCTCTGATCGCGGCCATCATGACGACACGATAGTCGAGCCCAGTTTCGGCGAGGAGAGTCGGCAGGAGATTGACATTCTCCTGCAGAGAAGCGACCTCCTCCGCCATGCTCCAGGATTGATCGATGCTCATGATGATATCGACCGCACGCCTCGTCTCCGCGAAGGCTTCGACACAGGCCTCTCCTTCCGGCGGCTGAGATGGTTCTGGCAAGGGCGGCGGCGGCGGTCCGAAGTCCTCGCGGTTGGCATCGCCACACGCGAGGAAGCCCACCACCGAAAGGACGCCGCAAGCGGCTCCGGTGAGTCGCATCCGCTTGCTCTTCGTCATTCCGCTCCGCTCGGGCGATCGCCGCATCCATTCCGCATTCATCGAATCAGCTCCGGTTCGGGATGTGCATCGAGATCGACGGTACCGCGACCGAGCTCGCCGTCGACATTCGCTCCCCAGCACTTGATCTTGCCGTCCACGAGAGAGGCGCACGTCGATTCGAGCGTGGTCGCAAAGGAGACGACCTGGTCTCGAACCTGCTCGATCTCCACCGGGTATGGCGTTCCCGGGAGCTCGTTCGGATGTTGCCCAAGGGCTCCCCCCGGGTTGGGGCCCCACCGGAATAGACGCCCCGTCGTGGTGAGGGCACCTCCTTGCCAGGAGTTGTCGGCGTCGAACTCGTTCGAAATCTTCACTTCGATCACCGGCGCGCGCGTCGGTAGGTAAAGTGTCTCTTCCGTTGGCTTCCATCGTCGGAAGACGTCGTCGCTCGAGGCGTATGCAAATGTGTCTATGCGACGAATGCCAAATCTTACCGACGGAGCGGTAGTTGAATAGAGGGAGTCTCCGTTTATACCCTGGTTTCCGGTGGTTGCCAGGACGTCGCCCTCGAGAAGGGCCATAATCGTGTCGGCTCCCGAAACGATAGACATGGCAATGGTTCCGATCCTGACCGCTTTCGCGGGCGCGTTGAACGTCGTTACGCGCTGCGGCGCGAATATGACTGTGCTGGTCGTGGGAATGCCGAGACGGGCCCGGTCGGGAGAGTATCCCCAGCAATAAACGGCGCGATCCGTCGAGCCAATCGCACACCCAACCTTGGCTCCGAGCGCGATTTCGTCGACCGGAGGCAGCCCTTCGATACGCGTTGGCACGGTCAGGCGCGCGTCTTCCTTTTCGTCGGTATCCGTCAGTAGCTTCGGGAACGGACGCCCGAGTTGGCCCCAGTCGTTGCGGCCCCAGCAATAGACGGCGCCGTCCGCGGTGCGCGCGCAGGTGCCGAAATTCGGTCCTACACTGAGCTGCGTCACGTTGGAAAGCCCAGCGACCTTTGCCGGGGTGGCGCCCTCGAGCCTCGACACATCGGCGCCTCGTCCCAACGCGCGATCGCCTCTTGGAGCACCGCCATCCGCCATGACGGGAGCCACTCCCGTATCGCGTCCCCAGCATTGGACCGTACCATCTTTGAGCAGCCCGCACACGTGCCGCCCACCGTTACCGCTGACGGCGACGAAACAAGTCGTCGGATCGGCGCAGTCGACCTCTCGCGGTCTCAGCGAGCCCGCGTCGGAAGGTCCTGCGTCCGCGTCCTCATTTACGTCGGCGTCAGCGGCCGGCGAAGGGGAGGGTGAGGTCGAGCCATCGGGGCTCGAATCCGTGCCCGCTGGGGAGCTCGAGGCGGAGCACGAAACGCTGATGGCACAGGTTAGGAGTAGCGGAGTGAATGCTCTCCAAACGTTCATGGTGCACTCCTGGTGCGTCTTGCGGCGAACCCGCGTGGCGCATCGTACTCGCTTCGGCGCGGGCTTTCGCCAACGATCCAAGCTTCGTCCTCGTTTGGTGCCCATATCCCGTTGATGGTACCCATCGGCACACCGTTGATGGCCGTCGGCGTCACGTCGAGTCCCACCCCATTCCATCGGTATAGGAGATATTGATTCGAAAACCAGGCGCCGTTCGAAGGAGGCGCCGGGCCGATGAGTCGACCGGCAAACGTGATGGGGTAATCGAATACCGTCGTCGGAGCGGCCCCGTCTTCAGGCTGCGAGAGAAGGCGGATCGAATACTTACCGGGCGAGAACGGGCTGGACCAGCCGTCGATCCCCGTCCAGATCCAAAGTTGGCGTGTTCCGTTGTCGGCCATCGTCGCGTAGATCTTCGAGACGCACTCGCCCTTTGCGAGGGTCGTCACCATCGACCAGCTCGACCCGTCGTAGTGTGCAATCGCACCGTCGAAGTCGGTCCAGGCAGGCGCAGACGAACAGCCGCTCGTGCACCAGGCTCCGCCGACGTAGATATCGTCGGACGCGAAGCCGAAGATGCTTCGCACGAGGAAGGAGGCGTCGCTCTGGACCCAAGGAAAACCGATGGGCGGATCGGATATGCGCTCACGGACCAACGTGCCGCCTGGCACTTCGCGGTAGCGGACGCCGGTAGTGGCAACGAAGTCGTCGAAAATCCAGAGCTCGTCCGAGGTCGGGCTCACCCAGTAGCTTGCAGCGGTTGTGAGCGCGGTGTTCGACGAAGTGGAGATAGGATACTCGCGAAACGCGGGAGCGTTTCCGTCGCGCGCGGAGTAACGGACGAGGACGCGCGTGCCGATCGCCCAAAGGTCGTCGTGCTTCGTGGCCGACAGTCCGAACAGCGTGCCTGTTCCGGGCAGCACGTCGTCGGATTGATACATCGTCCGCCACGAAATCCCATCCCAACGGAGAATTGCGTTGCTCGCGATCGCCCAAGCGTCGTTCATGTTCGTGCCGGAGACAGCAAGGAGAGGTTTTTGCACCGAGATCGGTTCGACGCAAAACCCACTCGCGCTGCACGGGCTGGCGTCCGTCGGCGGAGAGGCGTCAAGGGCGGGCTCCGAGGCGTCGACGAACCCTGCGTCGACCGGGAGCTGCTGCGTGGGTGGGGCGCTCGCGTCGGCGAGATCCGATGCAGGGCTGCTCTCTGCACATCCGATCAAGGGTCTGAGCGCGAGCGTGACGACGGCGAATAGCACCGACGAACAGCGATACCTCGCGAAGCTCACGGCGCGCTCCTCTGATAATGAAGAATCGTTCGGTCGCCTACGATCCACACGTCGGCCGGGGAACTTCCCCACACAGCGCGGAGATGAGGCTTCTCGATCGCGTCGTCGAAGGGGGTGAAGAGCTTCGACCAGCTCGTGCCGTCCCAATGAAGGACCGTGCTCCCCTCGCCGACGGCCCAGACGTCATCGGCGCCGAACCCGAAGACGCCGTTGATGTCGGTGATGACGGGACTCGGTACGACCTCGAAGCGCTTGTTCGGTAGGTCGGCGCGTGCGAGGCGCCGAAGCGTCCCGGCTTCGCCAGCGAGCCACACGGCGTGCTCGTCAGCCCAGACGCCAAACATCTCGAGGCGCGTGCGACTATCGTATTCTTCCATTTGCCAGGTGAGCGGCGCGGCATCGGGGGCGCCGCCGTCGTTCGGACGGCTCAGGCGAAAGACATGATTGCCTGCTCCTATCCAGGGTCGGCCATCAACGGCATGAACGCTCGCCCATGCCTCATCCGTGCGGGATACGGCTAGTGAGAACGAACCCCAAGTAGACCAAAAGGGCTGCGCGACGTTCCGCGCCGGATTCGGTCCAGCATCTCCCCATCCTTCGAACCTCCCGACCTGCCAGGGGCAAGAAGAGGCTTGAGGTTTTGGGCCACGTCCGATCCAGATGGTATTCCCGATGCCGCGAATGGAGGTGGGTAAGCATCCGCCCGTCGGGAACGAAACAAATGACCACTCGGTATCGCTCGGCCCTTTCCAACCGGTCGTGTGTCGAATGCCGTTACCATCGGCGATCCACACGTCGTCGGCTCGCTCGAGCCAGACGCTCCGCAACGTGAACGATGTGCTCCCGTTGGGTGTTGCCGCCTCGAGCATCGCCTTTTCCCACTTGATTCCGTCGTAGTGAAGAACAGTCCCGCCGGAACCGACCGCCCAAACGTCCGTGGCGCTCGATCCCCAGACGGCGGTCAGGTTGACCTCGTCGTCGGTAGGAAGTGACACGGGGCAAAGCATCGACGCACTACAGGGCCCCGCTTCGATGATCGCATCGCTTCCGTTTGCGTCGTAGGGCGGGAAGGCCGACGAATCTCGCGACTCATCCGTCGGCAAGGGCTCGACCTCGCCAGAGTTACCCTCGGCCGCGCACGCCATCGGGACCCCGATCGCGCCTAGGATCAGCGCGTAGAGTCCGAGCATTCTCGGGGGATATCTCATCGGATGGTGCACTCCGTTACGGTGCACTGACCATCGACGCATGCCTGACCGTCGACGCCATCGCAACGATGACCACAGCCTCCACAATTGAGGGGATCGCTCAAGATGTTCGCCTCGCACCCATTCAAAGAATCGTGATCGCAATCGGCATGGCCCAGGTTGCACCGGTAGTCACATATGCCGTGATCGCAAACGGGTTCCCCGTTGCTCACGTCGGGGCAACGGATGTTGCAGGCGCCGCAGTTTGTTGGATCGTATTCCAACCTCTTGAAGCAGGCACTTCCGCAGGGGCATATGCACTCGCCCTGCGCACACACCTCGCCGGGGACGCACGTGAGCCCGCATCCACCGCAGTTCTTGGGATCGGTGAGCGTGTATATCTCGCAGCCATCGCCCGTTGGATCGGGAAAATTGTGGTTGCAGTCGGCGTAGTCTGACTTGCACACGGGCTGATTGCATAGGCCATTGCTACAGCCGTAGCCGGCGTTCCATTCGGGCGGGAACACGGGAAGGTTCGGATCGGGTGGAGGACAGATGTTGCCGCACGTCCCGCAGCTCTCTTTTATTGCGCAGACGCATTCGAGGTCATCGCAGTAGTGCAGATCGGGGCAAACGACGCCGCACCCTCCGCAGTTGTTGTTATTGTTCCTGAAACTCACCTCACAGCCGTCCTCCACGTAGCCATTGCAGTCGAGAAGACTGTCGGCGCATCTCAACGCGCACGTTCCGTTGACGCACGAACTCGTGCCGCCGACGAGCGCGGGGCATTCATTGCCGCATTCTCCGCAGTTGGCGTTGTCGGTGAGGAGATCGACCGCGCACGGGAACGGGTTGGTCGGGCACGTCGTTCGGCCCGGCGGGCACTCGGCCGTCGGGCATAGACCGACATTCTGCCCGCTGTCCGACTGCGAGGCGTCGGCGGGCGCCAACGGGGTAACCCCTCCGGCGTCGGCTTCCTCCTGACCGATCGTGATCGTCGAGGTCGAGCACGCGCTTGGGAGCGCCGCGAGCATGCTCCAGGCGAGGACGCTCGTGACGTATATCCGTCCAGCCCATCTACGCGATTCGGTCACCGTTCCTCCAGTCCGCCACGTCCGCGGTGCCTCGTGCGCGACCGCGTACATCGATGGATTGCGGTCGCTTCGGCGGAGTTCCTAAAAAATATCGACGGCGATCCCGATCGATGCTGCGAAGCTCACGTTGGACGTCAAATGAACGTCATGTGGAGCTCCGGACGGATCCGTGAAGACGACGTCGACCTGCTGCGGCGTCGCCGCGAGGGCGACCATGGCGAACGGATGGACCGCGGGTCCGATGGCGTAGACGCCGTAGGCCTGGAGCATCCCGCCATAGGTCGCTTTCGCTCCGGTGCGGCTCGTCGGGAAGCCACTGCCGGAGCCGACGTGGACCGTCATCTGCGGGCCGATGCAGCCCATGAGCTCGAGCTTCTGCACCTGGTGGGACGGTAGACAGGCGATGACCGCGAGCGCGGTGCTCGAGAGCGTGGAGCGCCGCGCCCCCGGCAACGCGCTCGATTGTACGGTCGAGAGCACCGCCAAGCCGAAGGGCCATCGACTCGGAGGAGAGAGCGTGGCCGCGCCATGCCCGCCCGGACTGACGGCGCCATTCGTATCGATCGACAGAGCAGGGCCCACGGCCGCTCGCATGTGCCACGGCGGGCGGCCGGTCCGAACGGGCGGAGGCGGGCCACCCGTCGTCTCTTCGGGGGTGCGTGGCACGTCGGCCAACATCGAGATCGCGAGGACGAAGGCGTCGGAGGCGTCCTGACAGACGCTCGTCTCGATGACGATCTCGCGTGTGCCGAGGGCCTTTCCCGCCTTCGAGCGGAGGATCATCTGCGCGATGTAACGAGCGGGGTCGACCTCGTGGGTGACGTCGACGTGGAGCGTCCGATCGGACTCGGATCTGGAGGCGAAGATGCGTCGGCCGAGGAGCTCTTCGACCTCACGGGCGATGTCTTCGGGCGGTAGACATCCCTCGGTTCCCCGTTCATGCGACCAGTCGAGCCATACGCGCGCGCTCTTCGAATCGTCCCCACGCGCAGGGGCAGCGGCCGCGCCAAGCGCCAGAGCCAGGGCTCCGCAAAACAGCGCGCGCATGCCGAGCGCCGAGTGTAGCAGCTTTCGCGCCGGAGGTTCTTAACGGTATCAACGACCTTCCGAACCACCTTCGACGCGCTCGCCACCAACACGGTTCCACATCCCATCGATATGGATGCGGTGTGCCGATTGTGGATAGAGCGAATGAAACGTCGCCGCGCGTGCCCGTGCCTCTTCCGTCCGCCCCAGGCGAATGAGCGCTTCGATGGCGATGACTTCGCGCTCCTGGATCAACCCGCCATGCGGGTAGCGCGACGGGTGTTCCTCGGCCATTCGGAGAGCGCGCCCGGGATCGGCAGCGAGCGAGACCTTTGCGCGCTTGAGGAAGCTGGCCTCTGCTTCCTGGCGCACGTCTTTTACGGTCTCGTCCGTGTGCCCGGCGCGCGGCTCCGTTGGAGGTGCGATTTCGCCGTGGTCGGCGTCGGCCTGCACTCCCATGGCGTGCGGCGGCGGGTCGGCCGGCGGCGGTGTCACTCGAGCCGCCGCGGTCTCGGGAGCTGGCGGCGTCTTGGGACGAGCTTTCGTAGGAGACCGAGTGTCGGCGCGCCCGCCTGCCCGCTCTCGATCGGGAGGCGTGTCGGCGAGCTCGATCGGGCCAGCGTGTGTCTCCTCGATCGCGGCAGGTACGGCCGGCTTCGCAATGGCCGGCAGCTCCGGCAGCCTCGCGTCGTTGCTCGTCGTCGACGTCGACGGCGAAGCGTAGAGCTGCTGATCCTCGTGCGACCCGGCGAGCAGGATACCGGCGCTCACGACGAGAAGGATCGGGAGCAGCGAACCGCCGCTGGACGGCCGAGGTACCGATTCGAACTGCGCAGCCAGGGAGTGGAGCCGTTGCTTGACGCGATGCAAGTCTGCGGGGCGCGGTTCGGCCCGGGCCCTTCGAAACAGAGCGTCGAGCGCCTTCTCGTCGTTCGAAGACGGCATTTGCATATCGCTACTTCCTCGGATTCCACTTGGACATCATGAGCAGCATCTGCTTCCGGGCCGCTGCGAGCCTCGAGTAAGCGGTCTTCACGGGGCAGTCGACGATGAGCGCGATCTCGCTCATCGTCAGCTCCTCGATCTCGTGGAGAATGAGCACCGTGCGCTTCTCTTCATCGAGCCGCGCCAGCATCCGGACCAACTGCTCCGTCGAAATCGTCTCCGGGCTCGTCGATCCGGGCGCGGCCTCGTCCGGGGCGTCGTAAACGAGAACTTCATGGCGATGATGGGCGCGCCGCCGGTACGCGGCGGCGGCCTTCATGCAGATCCCATAGATCCACGCCCGAATCGGGCGGGTCTGGTCGAAGTCGGCAAACCTGCGGAAGATGACGATGAAGACTTCTTGGCAGACGTCGTCGAGATCTCGTTCCGCGACCGAGTGGTACCTCAGCGTCCGCATGACGAACGGCGCGAAGCTCTCGACGAGCTCGCTCGGCGTCATCGCGGTCGCACCTTCGACGGGCCGCTGGTCGTGGCGACGTATCCCCGCGGCGACCAGCTCTGCAACCGTCACCTCCATGAATTGCCGATGTCTGGGCGACGTTCTCAAAAAATGTTAGCGGAGGTGGCTCGTACGACGATGTCCAGCGTTCGGGCGCTTCGGCAACGTGGTTGAGCTCGTTGGTCCCGCGCGACGGACATCGCGAGATCGTCGAGAAGGAGCGCGCCACGCAGGATCACGCGCAATCGCGCGGTCGGCGCCGCGATGCACCCACGAAGGCCTTCGTCGCCACGTTCCTCGTCGGCTCGTAGACCCTGCTTCGTCGCCGAGCTCGGCGGACGCGGCGCAGCGCGACTTTCGCCCTTCACGGCTCGAGAGGGCACGCGCGCTCGAGATGACCCCGAAGCGCTGTCCGGCGCACGCAACGAGGGCTGCGTGACGCGCTCGTGGCAGCGAGCGGGCCGCTCGCTCCTCGCGCGGCGCGCGGCCTTGTCGTCGCCGGTGAAGGTCCCGATCTGATGGTCCGTCGCGTTGCCCCTGCGCTCCGACGGCCGAACGTCACGAGGCGATCCCGGCCTCGTCCCCTTCTGGAGGCGCCTCTGCGAGGAGAAGGACGGCGCCGGCCTCCGCCTCGGCCGGCGATGGAATGCCGCGGCCCTCGATCACTCCGGCCCGGCGTTCGCCGGGGCTCCCCGTAGGGGATCGACGCTGCCGTTGGGCGTTTCTCGACCGAAGAGTTGGCCCTCTTGTGGAAAACCTGTGGGATAGGCGTGCAGAGCTGCGACGCTTCGGAGACGCACCCGCCAACCCCACGAAATCTCGCTCATGACGTCGAAACCTTGAGGGATTCGTTCGGCACATTTGTTTGACACCTGAGGGGGTTACAAATACCTTGCGACTGGTACGTGGGAAGAAGTGGCGGGAAGTGCCAAACAACGGCATGACCGCCCGAGAGCACCCCCGTAATCCGAGGGCGCGTCGTCGATGTTCCGCGGTCGCTACGAGCACACGATCGACGCGAAGGGGCGGACCAGCCTCCCCGCGCGCTATCGCGACGTGCTCTCGTCGATCGGCGAGCGGCGCATCATCCTCACGAGCGCGCTCGATCCGTGCCTCGTCGCGTACACCGCGCCGGAGTGGAACGCCTTCGAGGAGAAGCTCGCCAAGCTGCCTCAGTTCGACCGCGCCGTTCAGAAGCTGAAGCGCATCTACGTCTCCGGCGCCGTCGAGTGCGACGTCGACGACTCGGGCCGCATCCTCGTTCCGCCGACTCTCCGCGAGTACGCGGGCCTGAAGAAGGACGTGCTCTGGGCCGGCAGCGGCAAGTACGCCGAGCTCTGGGACGCCGAGCAGTGGAAGAAGTACTTCGAAGCCACCGAAGAAGACCGCGAGCAGATCAGCGCTCGCCTCGCGGAGCTCGGCCTATGAGCAGCCAGGCGCAGCTCGCGTTGCCCGGACTCGCCGCCGAAACGGCCGCAGAATGGGTATGGAGCGAGGAGACCGGAGAGGAGATCGACGTGGCTGCATTCGTCCACGAGACCGTCATGCGCGC
>Ga0164243_10013557_pt1 | contig 11455 bp, 9 predicted proteins | sample OricompcompostOP_FD_108781 | JGI IMG/M metagenome (GOLD analysis project Ga0164243, IMG submission 108781) | Organic Plus compost microbial communities from Emeryville, California, USA - Original compost - Organic plus compost (OP) | ecosystem: Engineered > Solid waste > Mixed feedstock >... | reverse complement strand
ACGATCCCCAACCCTCCAATTCGACCTGATAATTGTTCAACACAAAAATTATCATCGCCGAAAACACCATGGCTGTCGATTACATTCTCACGCTGTCCTGCCCGGACAAGCCCGGCATCGTCCACGCCATCACCGGCGTGCTCTCCTCGCGAGGGCTCAACATCCTGGATCTTCGCCAGTTCAGTGACCCTACCTCGAACCGATTCTTCATGCGCGTGCACTTCGGTCCCACCGATCTACCAGTGGAGGAACTTCGCGCGCCATTTGACGCCCTGGTCGACGATCTCCAAATGACGTACGACATTCGCACGGCGGCGCAAAAGACACGTGTGCTCATCATGGTGTCCAAGATCGGGCACTGCCTCAACGATCTCCTCTTCCGTGCCAAAGCCGGCCAGCTCCCCATTGATATCTGCCTCATCGTGTCCAACCATCCCGAATTCGAGCCGCTGGCTAAGAGCTACGGCATCCCCTTCCAGCACTTGCCTGTGACCAAAGACACCAAGGCGCAGCAGGAGGGCCGCGTTCTGGAGCTTATCAAGGAGTACGGCATCGAACTCGTGATCCTCGCCCGGTACATGCAGGTCCTCTCACCGACGCTTTGCCAGGCCATGTCCGGACGCATAATCAACATCCACCACAGCTTCCTTCCGTCTTTCAAGGGAGCCAAGCCCTATCACCAGGCCTACGAGCGCGGTGTCAAGATTATCGGCGCCACTGCGCACTTCGTCACCGCTGATCTCGACGAGGGCCCGATCATTGAGCAGAGGGTCGTTAGGGTCGACCACAGTATGGGACCGGTTGAATTGACCAGGGAGGGTTCGAATATCGAGAGCCAGGTTCTCGCTGCAGCGGTTGGGTGGTATGCCCAGAGGCGCGTATTCCTAAACGAGACAAAGACGGTTGTATTTAATTAGAAAACACAGCCCAAAGGTAAAATAAACAATAGAAATAAAGTAGAAAATTGCAAGAAATGTCACAATCTTGGACACGTGGCAGATTAGAGCGTAAAATATTATATGCGAGCATGAGGTGTACATCATTGAGCCCTTCTCCCTTTGTGGAGGCACCGGTCCTTGAGTAGCATACCCATTAGCCACCCGCGATCAACACTCGTTTTCTAGGTTCATTCATCAATGACCCGAACGAAGTCCCCACCGAGACCCATTGTCCCAGATAGTGCGGCATTCAGTTGAGCTGTCGATGTGTCTCACCGAGATATGGACGGCAGTAGGAATACGCCACCAGACCCCCTCCTAATCGCATGCCATTGGTCTTATGGTTCCCTTGTCTTATTCGCAGGTTAAGACTTGGTAGGACTCACGCGTGCACGAGTCGTGGGATTTCGCCGAAACACATGTACGTCAAGTCGTCTCATAGGAAGTATCAAATCGTTGGGATTAAATCACTTATGGCTGAGATAGAGATCATGGAGAGCACTACATTTTGACGTTGGATCGACAGTGAAGACCTCTCACCCTACGGCGAAAATTCCTCCCCAGTCATCAAGTAGTTTGGCCTCGGATATCTACAATTCTCACAGCCTACTTACTGGCGCCTGATCAAGGCTCGCACATCACTAGGAATTGAACGATAAAACGGACTGAATAGCGCAGAATAGATGGCTTACAAATAGGCTCGTAAAAGTAGTCGCGCTGCGATCCCACCATCTTATATTTTGGCGCTGCAGTTGGGGGGATGCTCTGGGGGAAAGGTACAAACAATCTACAAGACTTTATGTATTTGATGAATAATAATGAGACTGAGTGCCCCGATTTGCCCCAGAAGAATCATCCATATCTTTGCACCCATGTCAACAACAGAATTCCGCCTCTCGCCCACTGTAAACTCGCGCCGGGATACGTTTGCTTGCCCGAGCGGTGGATCAAGATTGGCGTATGGATTGACCAGCTTCTTCGGCTTCTCTCAGGTTCAAAACTTCCTTTTCCCGGACACCACGATGAAGAGGCCTCGCCAAGGGTCGCCCAAACAGGCCCTCTCTCTGTAGCTGCACGTGCCGTCATTTGACAAGCCAAGCTCATTGATGCACGGGAATCGCAAGCCGAAACCCCTCTCCGCAGCCTGGCCCATCAACCCGCCTCGTTGGTACCCAAAATCGAGCCTATGCCTGGTTTGACACTCTTTCTGTCTTTCAAGAATTCGAAAAATCAAGGAACTAGCTACCTTTGCCAGCGGCTATGGCGCCTATCAAAACCTACATCTTGGCCCCAAACTTCACGTACCATCCCAACACGTCAATTTGCATGGGCGACATCATCCAGGACCCCAGTGATCCGACTAAACCTCTAAGCAGCTCTTTCCCGCTCACAGAGGCCCATTTTGATTACGATGTCGAATTCTGCGATGAGAAAAGCCATTCGCTCCAAGGTAGCGTCTGGGCCAAATTTCTCGCGATGGGCAGGGAGAAGATTGGCGGCGAAGTTGGTGATGGCTTGCTAGACAAGTATGTCATTGATCGCCTTGAGACCATCTACTTCAAAAAGCAGCCAACCGACGAAGAAGCGGCTGAACGGGTCAAGAATGAAAAAGTCCAGGCCGCCATGAATTCGGGCATATTTGGAAAGAAGCCCGTCTACATGATTACAGGACTGAAAGTGGCCAGAGGATTCCGACTTGAGAGCGGGAACATGTCGAGATCGTCCACAAACACTACTTTTGGGTTGCCAGCCTCCTGGGCCCTCAGCTTTGGCTCTGATATATCCACCAGCAGTACGAGCAATACCCGACAATCCTATCGCTCAGATCGGGACATTGTTTTCGCCTATCAGCTCCACGTCATCACCTGCAAAGGATGGCGGGGCATCGACGTCGATATCGGCGTGTATAAAACCAAGGCCGCTTTCTTGAATGAACAGGATGGTGCCGGTGGGGCTGGGGATGAGCGGGTGAGTGTCCATATTGCGACAGAGGCGGATCTTCGTTCCTTCGATGACGAGATGCCTATTGAAGTGTCTCGTGCGCTGGATGGAAGTGGCTTATGTGCCTGCGTCGCGTTCAGGGAGGAGTAGAGGGTATTTTGGAAGACCTGGGCGAAGGGAAGGAGGGCTACACATAGAGCAAGGTCTCATTACACGGACATATATACTTCTATAACTTTCAATGCTGCGGGTAAATTTCTAACCCATCATCGGTATCCTAACTACCTCCGCGAAATAGCTTGTGCAATCATACTCAACCTCATCTGGTGAGTCTGCCTTATAAATTCCTCCCCTGACAAGTAGTACCACCTGTCAGTATGTAGCATTTCCGTCGACATCGTCCTTAGCATTGTACGCATTGCCGTGACCGTGCAAAGTTCAGAGCTCACGCCCCCAAATTCTTGACCGAGAAGTTCACTCAGTTCCCTTTGGTAGATACGAGCATAGCCAAGCGTCATCGCGGCTATTCCCGCAGCTATTGGTGTGCTTACCGAAGTTCCGGACCTGGCAACTTCCGCCCCGCCGTCCTTGCTTAATCCAGCTCCAGGGACGTCCCGGCCAAGAGTCATAATACAATCAAAGCTCGTGTAGCCTCTCGGAGGATTGAAGCGCTGAAGCCATCCCTTATCATCGGTCCCTCGTACTGAAATAACTTGTGGATGGTTGGCTGGAAACATCTCTGGTTGGTTACCTCCTTGGTTTGCCGCGGCCGCGAAGAGCAGGAGATGCTGGTTTCGAGTTTTCAATGCCTCGGAGATAGCGTTGCTAATCACCCGATTGCCTCCAATACAGCATTCTCTTTCAAATCCAAATGACATAGATATTATATCGACTTCATGTTCTTTCGTAGCCCAAGTGATTGCCTAATGAACCAGTTAGTGAACAGAAGAGAAACACCTATCTTCAAAGGCTATACAGGGCTGTTATCCACCTCAGCGACGTTTGCGGTGGAATCGGGAAGATCCCTCGTGCCGCGTGCTATCCTAGCAACATAAAAGTCCGCTGTGGGGGCCACTTTCATCAGGAGGGACAAGACATGCGTCCCGTGCCCATCCTCGTCCTGACGTATTAGGTCGTGGGATGAAAAGTCATTCCATTCCTTGATACGACGCCTTCGGTCCTTATTTCTGAAGAAAGTCACATCTGGGTCGTATCCCGTATCCAGGACTGCAATCCGAATTCTTTTAAGAGGCGGATCCTGTAAGAATCGATCGACAAGGCATTTGGTGACTTCTGACCTCTGGAGCCGAAGTAACCACCTCTCCGCTTCGAGCCTGTATTGGCCAGTCAATGCAAGTCAGTCTGACGATTTGGAGCTCGAAGTAGCTGGAAAGACGAACCGTGATTGCGACAAGCAGGAATCTTTTTCAGCGTTGAGACAGACGGCTGGCCTTGGGGAGTCTTTGGAGATAGCGCTCTTGTTATCAATATCCAATTTGTCGTCTTCGTCGTAATCCTTGCTCTGTATATTACCAGACTTGTCAAGCCATCCTAGCTTCTGTAGTAGCTCTTTCAAGGGATAAACGATGGCCTTGTAGAGGATAGCACGCCTTTCCTCGACAGTAAGCACGCTGTTATTCTGTGATGAAGATTCCTTTAAGTTCGCTTCGAAAAGCTTCGAGTCCGAACAATTACGGACAATGAATCTGTATGCTTGTCGCACCTCCTCTTGCAAATCAAAACAGGGCCAGGCCTTCTTATGCAATGTCTTCGTTATGTCGTGAACGAAGTTGTTGATCTTCGCCTCGAAAGTCATTCCCTGAGTACTAATGTATTCGGCCGCTTTCCCATGTCCTTTACCCTGCCCAATTTCGAGCAGCATAATGCCCAACGAAAGAACCCGAGGATAGCGGTGGATTACCTCTTCTGTTGGAAGATATTCTGCCGCGAGCAGTGAATGGCTTTTCTGCAGAGTCAAGGTAAAGTACGGGCTCCTTTTGAGCAAACAGTAGCTACTATCGTGCTTCGCATGGCTTTCGTCGGGGCACCGCCAGAAAAATTGGACAGCCTCAGTGGTCCACTGGCTACTCATCCATTCCGAGTCGTAAAACTGCCAAAAGGACCTTGCAAGAATGTAGGCGAGTAGGAGCTTCTCTTTGGCTGCTAGGAAGCGGCGTTCAAGTACGTCTGCGAGCGAAACGCTCTGCTCGTGAGCAATATCGTCATCCACTGCTTTGAGATCACGCATTTGTTCCAACTTAGAGTCTCGGACCTTAAGGCATATTTTGACGGGGCCGATCCGTTTTTGGAGGATTTGGCAGAACTGGGTAGCGGACTTGATCGTTGCCACGCACGGGATATTTAAGGAAAGGTTCATTGATTGATGAGACTGCGCTTCGGGGAGAGCAAATCCCACATTTCCTAAACGCTGCTGTTTTCTTTGAGAACCGCCTGTGTCAGCAATTAAACCAAACAGAAACTTGCATGGACGGAGAGGATACCTAGAAATGTGGAATTGCAGATGCTGCCATTCAACATCATTCCCCTGTCCAATGTCCGAAGTTCTAGAGAAGACCGTATCGAAAATGACATCCTCATCGTTACTCTCGAACTTTTCCATCAGCCTCAACCTGCTATCATGTCGGTTCGATGAGACCTGCGACTGTACAGGGTCAGTGCAACCGCACTGCGAGTAGCGCTTCAACACTTTCCAGAACGTTTCACGGACGTGGAATGGATAGTCGTCTGGGGTGTCAAGGTCTTTTGCGGATCGACTGGCGAGATACGCCTCGGTTGCTTGTTCATGGTCCCATGGCTGGCCTTCGGAAGATGCAAAGGTTTCCAGAAACGAGAAGTAGCGACGTTTGTGCCTACGGTTGCCTGTAAATATAAATAATTTTAGGCTGCTTTCCAGCCTATCTCGAAGGCCGCCATCTGATAGTTGTTCAAGAGTTTTTGACCCAATCGCGTAGACCATGGGGAACCGGATTGATATGTTCCCGCTCTGGAGACACGGTTTGCCTTCTGGCCACTATAATCAGATCAGTCCCGCGCCTCAAGCCATGGGTTCGCTATGGGAAAGTGTGTGAACTTACTGTGCACACCAACTCTAACCCTTCTAGGAACTTCGTGGTGTTTGCAGCAGCATGGTCCTGGATCTGAGACCCTAAGGCAAAGGAAGCGCGTAAAAGATGACCGGCAAGTGTCACGAGGTCCTTGGCCAATTCCATTTTCGGGGAATTTGGCGACAACAACCTTGCTTCCTTTATTCCTAGTTGAGCTGCGACGGCAGCGACCTGCGTAGCCGAGTTATGGGCGAGCTCCGACAACTCCGCGCAATCTATGCTGGAAGCCATCGTTGATAAAGTTGGTGGACGGCAAGTGATCCTCAACAGCCCAATAAAAATCTCTTCGATAACATTCTGTCGATGTAACTCAGCCCTGGCCTAGACCCAAGCGCAGTAGCATAGTCAAAGGCCGGGGCCCTTCCTTCAATCGTTGGAGGACTATATGCCTGACCTCGTTCGTGCTGTCATTTGAACACTGAGGGAAGCCACACAAAACGAGGAAGCCCCGCATCTTGCAAGATTGGGCTCGATGGATTGGGCATTCGCGACCTGTTTTGATTCGCTCTCGTGAGGGATTCGCAGCCTGGTCAGATATTGGACTTCATCTGCCTCCACGGACTAACTTTGAAGGCGGAATTCTGCGAGTGATACTGTTAGTGATCTCCAGCCAGTGAAGTAGCTCAGGCTCTCACATCGACTCACGCAGTCTCTTGGCGTCTGCATCTGCCTCACGTGAGCATCGCGGGGCCATCTCGGGCTGCCAGTATGCTCATCATGGATTGCGCGGATCCATTCGATGGAGGATCACCTTCCTAGGCGACAGACATGCAACATGGCAGCCAACCGTGCGGACTCGATAGCTCGCGACATTTATCATGCGACCAAAGCATGCCGCCGAAGCCTGGAAGAGTGCCAATCCGTCACTCCTTTGATGGAAGGCGGATGGGCCGAAAACCGGCTTGGCGACTTCAAGCTCTGGGCTGCGGGCGTTGGAGCGTCCGCAAGAACACGGGCGTCTTTGGACTGGAGGCTGCACTTCCAACCCCAAACACGAATAGTTGTAGCAGGCCTTCTAGTCACTCTCAGACAGTTGGTTGAGTTATGCAAAGACCTAGGTGAGTTATCGACAGTATTCCGCTGGCTGTTTCCCGAGGGCTTGAGGCTTGGTCGGTCTCTTGACTATCTTGAGTGGGGAACCTGGGGTCCAAGAATTGCATCGGCCATAGCTATAGCATTCTTTACTTACGTATTTCATAGGCCTCAGAAGTGAGCGTGGCGAGCATGTTGTAGATCTAAAGGGAGAAAAAGTTGCAAGCTCGTGGTCGAACCAGGATAGTCGTCCACCATCAGAAACTACAACCGCCTGGTTTGACGCATTAGATGGCGAATCGACGGATGAAGAGTCCTCGGTGTCGGAACATAATGAAGAAACAGACGATAACGTGTCTTCGCTTCTTGGCAAGGCCATAAAATTCACAGAAGAGATACTGGATGAGTTGATCTGGTTAGGTCATCGCATTCGGAAAGCCGGAACGGTGTCAAGGCTCCAGAGGGCTGACACTTCATTTAACCAAAGTAGCTACGAAGATCTCCAGCGATACCTCTCTTTGGTTTTGCTCCTCGTCTCTAGCAAGCAACAAGGTCAAACGTGTCTGGATGTTCATATGAGAGATCTAGACGTTAATTCGAGCTACACCCAACTGAGCTCTGAGCAAAAACACCTTGTCATAGCCAACCTTCGGCGTCGCCATCGATTCGTGTACGCAGAACTCCATCAAAAGAAGCTGGAAGAGGCTCTAGATATCGGGATTTCACAAGAGACTGAATGGGCTGCTGGTCACGGCCGTTCTCAGGTACCAGTGGGACAGAATCAGAATCATCCACCTACAAGCGAAGAGAAACCGGCCGTCATCAAAAGTGCTGGTTGCCCTCACAAGGCGGCGACCACCGCGGCTTCCGCAATTGAGGAAGACACTCTAGCAACAGCACCGACACCTTCGCAGGCAGCAAGCCAGGCTTCTGTAACTACGGCGAAGTTGAGCTATCCATTGCCACCCCCGGTTCCAGTGGATGCCAGAGGTTTCAAGTGCCCTTGCTGCTGTCAGACATTGCCAAAGATGTTCACAGAGAAGGCTCGATGGAGGTACGTCCGACCCATTCCCCGGGATCTTTAGTACGTCACGCTAACAGTTACAGAAAACACATCTCTGAGGATCTATGCCCATATACATGCCCATTCAGTGATTGTGCAGAAGGAAGCATGCTATACCCTACGAGGCAGGGTTGGAAAAGCCACATCAATGATAAGCACGGTGGAACACAATATTGGGAGTGCTTGTCCTGTGTAGGGACGGAAAATGGTGGCGCATTTCCGAGTGCCGAAGGCCTCGCCGTCCATATTAGGACACACCATCCGAAGACGATTACCCAAGAGCAGATTCCCGCTCTTCAGGAGTTGGGTTGCAGAATTGCACCCCCGCTAATGCCATCATGCCCACTCGGTTGTCCGTTTCAGACAGAATGGCGCCTCTTGGATGCAGGAAGCCGGCTTGAACATATTGGAGACTGCATCCACGACTTTTCTCTTAGAGCGTTACCTTGGGCAGAATTAGGTGACACTGTAGAGTCTGGGAGACATCCGAAGCTTCACCAGAGTGTCTTTAAATGGCTCAACGGTATGGACGGGCCAGTGGCAGACGAGAGCCACAAGCTAAGGTTTCTACACATCGAGACAAACCCCCCGCTGCTTGCCCGCCCTTTTGTGAGGAGCGAATATTTCGCCGAAGAGTCGGACGACTCTTGTCACGTTGAGAAAGGATCTCCCTCAACCATCGATACCGATGAGCTTTGCCAGCCTCAATCACCGGGAGATGGAGTAACCCTAGATGGCAAAACCGATACGAGGACTCTACCAACTGGAGCATCTCAGCCGTCAGCGGATTCCGTCTCCCACCCGATCGCATCTCCAGGTCAGGACCAGATCGAAGATGATAAGCCGAACGTCTTCTCTCCGCCCCTTCCTAACTATCTATCTGGCTTCGACAATATTGCTGATAGTATCACCTTCGCACCTTTAGGTGTTAAGGATGGTTCCACTAACTCAGAGTTCCATCCTGCTCCACGGAGGCCCCAAGCAGAAGCAGGACGAAAAAGGTCTAGAGAAGCAGGACGAAAAAGGTCTAGACGAGCGGCAGCTTCATCCTCTCGGAGTTTACAGTGCGGCACCTGCACCGAAAAATTTAGAACCAACAGCGACCTCCAAGACCATATCCAAAGAATCCACTCCAGGCCACTGAGATGTGTCTTTGACTACGCTGGCTGCACGGCCACCTTCAACAGCAAGAATGAATGGAAGCGCCATGTCCTTTCACAACATGTTATTCTTAATTATTGGATTTGCACGGACCCTGTATGCTTTCGGGCTAATCCGGATTCTGGAGGAGCCATATTCAACCGCAAGGATCTCTACACCCAACATGTTAGGCGAATGCATACTCCGGACGAGTATAAGCATACTCCTTATAATCAGAGCCCGGAGTGGGGTGCAGCTCTCCGGGAGATGCAGATAAGCGCAGAGCGCAGGAGGTGTGCCATGCCTCAATATATGCGGTGCCCTGCGGAAGGTTGCAAAAGTGAGTTTAGCGGCCCTAATGCGTGGGATGACCGCATGGAGCATGTGGCGAGGCATCTCGAGACGCCCGGTGAGCCACGCGTTATCTTCGGTGGAGACAATGATGAGACCCTGACTGCGTGGGCCTCGAGCCCTGCCGTTAACATCGTTCGTCAGGTCGGCGCCGATGAATGGGAACTTGTTGTCCCATTGAGAACCACCGCCAGTGAGCTGGTGGCTACGAGAAAGGCCGTCGTGGACACTACCGAAGAAAGAGCATCAAGCAACACGCAGCGGGAATGAAACGGAAAAGAAAGGATATATACCGTCCTGGCCACCGCCAGTGGTCCCCTGGCCAGCTCTACTGAATCCATCCGCGGTCTCTGAGGATTGGTGCCCGGGGGATAGGAGGCCGAGCCTCGTGTCTATAAGCGAGAAGGAATGAACATAAAGTATTTTAATTATCCTTTAAGGTAGGTATTTTTGCAATAGATGGCGGCTTACTGCGGAGGAGATCTACGCTAGACTACCCATCTGGAAAATGATCGCGCTACAATCTTGAATGTACTCTTCTGCTCGATCTAGGCTCTGAACCTGAAGACTGAGCTCGTTTTTATTAGGTCGACTCTTTGTAAAACAGATTTTTGGTGGTCAAAACTTAAAAGGGTACCTTGCCCTGGAGATACCCCCGGCAGAGCCTATCACTGTATTCCTCATTAAGAAAATCGGAATTCTCTTCGCAGCGCAGCTGCAAGTTGTACCTCAGTCCCACGCATTTAGCTGTGTTGGAAGAAGACCAGGTATGATTTGGCTATGGCAGAAAAGACAAGGGGATTTCATGCAGTAAGCGCACTCCTGTTGGCATTGCATTGATGTGCTTTCTTCAGTTGCCGCCTTGATGGAAGACGGTAAGCGCCTGCCACCAACCACAGTTTTATGTTAGCCGCACGATGAAACACTCCAAAGGCAGGCTTTAGCTTCATTTCCATCAGCATTAGTAAAGAGAATATATATCACTGTTGGTGATATCGTTGCTTAATTGGGAAGAAGAAGGTTTCTTCCTGGGAACAGTGTTCCCAAACTATCTAACGTCTCGGCAGAGGTTCGGTAGAACTCAATGGGGCCAACCAGCCAATCAGGGCTTGGTTCCCACAATCACTTTTAGAGGCAAGTATTGGCTCTTATCCTAGTTCCAACGATGGCAAAAACTACGCCGCACAATCGGAGAGTTCTTTACATCAGTCATTTCCCTCCATATTCACACCAGTAACTCAGGTCCCAGACAGCGGCCCGGTCCATGAAGACAAATGGGACAGCCCGGCCCAGCGCCCAACGGCCCCTATACCTTAGACACAACCCCAAACGTGACTCTGAGAGACTTCAACCTCCCAGCAAGCTGTTTGCACCTGGCTAGGGCAGTCACAAAATACAAATCCGATCCAAGCGGAGATGCCTGGATATGGGATATCGCATCACTTCTCAATGAGACCTTTCCCGGTGTTCTATTGAACGCGAAGCTTAGCGATATTAGGTCATGGTACAACCACTCTGCAATTTTAAATTGGGGTTTATGAGACATTCAATATGATGTTCGCAACGCATGTCTACCGCAAGTTTTTCAAGCGGCAGGCATCCAAGAGAACTCAGACTTGGTCGGGATTGGGGTATAATATAGACGCTCCTCTCTCACCTCTTCGTCGTTGATATAACTCTAACCATAATTAAAAAGGTTTTCATATCAGAGGAAGTGGTTCTGGCCGCGTTTTACGTGCTTGCCTTCCTCTTGTTCGCTGTCGTCCGAAAGCGCTATGCTGGGCCCTTGACGAAGAGCTTCACTGAGACACCACTCTGGGCGGCCATACAATCCAGCCTCGGCGTGTTTTTCGACACTTCCTTTT